>Ga0335078_10001956_pt1 | contig 31145 bp, 24 predicted proteins | sample Lox_Sample_32_FD_206711 | JGI IMG/M metagenome (GOLD analysis project Ga0335078, IMG submission 206711) | Soil microbial communities from Loxahatchee National Wildlife Refuge, Florida, United States - Lox_Sample_3.2 | ecosystem: Environmental > Terrestrial > Soil > Wetlands | place: USA... | reverse complement strand
TGCCAAGAGGCTTACACATGCTCTCATCCGAACCACAATGCTGTTCGCGATGCTGGCCGCTTTTTGTGCGACGAGCTGGGCGGCTTCGGAGAAAGTGTTGTACCGCTTCCACGGGAAGGACGGGGCGGTTCCGAACAGCGTGATGCTAGGAGCCGACGGCGCGCTGTATGGCACAACGACTGTCGGCGGGGCATACGGCGGTGCTAGCTACGGCGGGGTAGTTTTTCAGTTAATCCACAAGGCGGATGGCAAATGGCACGAGACGGTGCTGCACAGCTTTGCAGGCAGCGATGGGGACGCTCCCGAGGGTCCTCTGGTCGCTGACAAGGCTGGGAACTTGTATGGGACTACGGCGTATGGCGGTCCGAATGGTTGCACCGGCCTGGGCTGCGGCCTGGCTTTTGAATTGGTGAAGGGAAAGGGCAAGTGGACCTACAAGGTGCTCTTCTACTTTTCCAATGGCGAAGGGTTGTGGCCCTACGCCGGCGTGATTTTTGACTCCCAGGGTAACCTGTACGGCACGACGTCGGCAGGAGGCAACTATTCAGCCTGCCCGAACGAAGGCGGGTGCGGGGTGGTGTTTGAACTAACGCCAGATGGAAAGGGCAGCTGGGCTGAGAGCATCGTGTACGAATTTCAGGGGACGGACGGCGGCGGATCGTTTGCACCGGTGATCTTCGACTCCGCCGGCGATCTTTACGGGACCACCTCGTACGGCGGCGCTCACCAGTCCGGGACAGTCTTCAAGCTCACTCCTGGGCAGCAGGGCCAGTGGACCGAAAACGTTCTGCACTCATTCAGCTATGGCACCAAGGATGGCGATGCGCCTGGCTACGGCTTGATTTTCGACGTTGCGGGCAACCTGTACGGAACTACTCCCTTCGGCGGCATGAACGGACCCCAGGGCTGGGGCACCGCGTTCAAGCTGACGCCGGAGCCAGGCGGCAAGTGGAGCGAGACGATCCTGCACACCTTCGATCGCGCCAAATTTGGCGGAGGCGACGTCTCGTCCGGACTAACTCTTGATGCAAATGGAAATCTGTACGGAACTACGAACTGGGGCGGTAAGTACGACTGTCCGCTCGGTGGGGGCCTCGGTTGCGGGGTGGTCTTCAGGTTGACGCAGCAGAAAAACGGAAAATGGGGCGAGGCTGTGCTTCACTCCTTTGGCGAAAGCGGCGACGGGGCGTTTCCAGGTGGCTTGGCCCTCGACTCACTGGGCAATTTGTTCGGTGTGGGACTTGGCGGACATGCCGGGGGTTCCTGCGGGCTTACTGGTGGTTGCGGCGTAGTATTTAGAATCACCCCATAGACCCGCTGCCTGTGGATATTCTGGCCGTTCCAAATCGAGCCTTTCCAGCTACAATCTCTTCGTTGAGCGCTTGCGTGTGTAAGCACGCTGAGGGGGTGGCGTTCAGCCCAATCAAGAAAAGGAGAGCTATATGATGCTCCAGCGGAGCTACGCCCTCGCCCTGCTCGCGGTGTTGTTCATCTGCGAGTCTGTGCCTGCCCAGCAGGCGATTCCAACCACCTTTTTTGGTATCCATGTCAACGATCCCACGAAAAACCAGCAGACGAGTTACCCGCTCGGCGTGACGTACGGCCAGTTCAGAAACTGGGATGTCTATCAAGTCTCGTGGCCGGACATCGAGCTTTGCGAAGCGTAACTGCTGCGCAAGAAACTGCATCTTGACCCGCCCATAGCTAGCGCAGCATAATTCCGTAGCGGCGCCGCTCCCTCACGAAAGCCCAACCCCGAGGAGTATTCGATGATCACGCAAGAGCCAAATGCCAAGAGGCTTACACATGCTCTCATCCGAACCACAATGCTGTTCGCGATGCTGGCCGCTTTTTGTGCGACGAGCTGGGCGGCCTCGGAGAAGGTTTTGTACCGCTTCCACGGGAGGGACGGGGCGGTTCCCAGCAGTGTGATCATCGGACACGACGGTGCACTATACGGGACGACCACGAGTGGAGGCCAGAACCTTTGCACGCTTGGCTGCGGAGTGGTTTTTCGGCTGGCCCATGGCACCAACGGCAAATGGCATGAGACGGTGCTGCACCAGTTCTCGGGTAGCGATGGCTGGGCTCCCGTCGGGAGCCTGGTCGGGGACAAGGCAGGAAACTTGTACGGAACCGCGGCTTACGGCGGTCCGAATGGTTGCACCGGCCTGGGCTGCGGTCTGGCCTTTGAGTTGGTGCAGGGTAGGGGAGGCAACTGGACCTATGAGGTGCTGCACTACTTTACCGGGCAGCAGGGCGACGGGATATGGCCATATGCCGGGCTGGCTTTTGACCCGCAAGGCAATTTGTACGGCACAACGTCGGCCGGAGGCAACTACTCGGCTTGCTCCAATGAGGGCGGGTGCGGAGTTGTGTTTGAACTAACGCCAAATGGAAAGGGCAACTGGGCTGAGAGCATCGTGTACGAATTTCAGGGGACGGACGGCGGCGGATCGTTTGCACCGGTGATCTTCGACTCCGCCGGCGATCTTTATGGGACCACCTCGTACGGCGGCGCTCACCAGTCCGGAACGGTCTTCAAGCTCACTCCTGGGCAGCAGGGCCAGTGGACTGAAGACGTTCTGCACTCGTTCAGCTATGGCACCAAGGACGGCGATGCGCCGTACAACGGGGTGGTTTTCGACGCGTCTGGCAACCTGTACGGGACTACTCCCTTCGGCGGCATGAACGGACCTCAGGGTTGGGGCACCGCGTTCAAGCTCACGCCGGAGTCAGGCGGCAAGTGGGGAGAGACTATCCTGCATACCTTCGACCGCGCCAAGTTTGGGGGAGGCGGCCTCACTTCCGCTCCAGTGCTGGATAAGCGGGGCGAGTTTTACGGAACTGCGGAATGGGGGGGCAGCTACGATTGCCCTGACGGAGGCGGTTTGGGCTGTGGAGTTCTCTTTAAGTTGACGCCCCGAGCCAAGGGCGTCTGGAAAGAGACTGTGCTTCATTCCTTCGGCAAAGGAGAAGATGGCGCGGCTCCTGGAGGCCTCGTCCGCAACTTGGCAGGTCATCTGTTCGGCACGACGGGCGGCGGCGGTTATGTTGGAAGCTCGTGCAGCCAGGACGGTTGCGGTGTCGTGTTCGATGTGACGCCGTAACCAGTAACTCTGCCTGTGCCGTTGCAAAGCAGCGACTCGGGCGTACAATTATCTCCGCGCCGAAAAGTTGTAGGGTGGTTCGAACTGTGGGGGCGGCTTCTCCGGCACAGAAACCAGTGTAGGAGATACGTCATGAAATTTCGGCAGGCTGTATTCGCCAGTCCTGCTGGAGCCGTAGGACGGGTTTGCACGCTGAGCTTCCCTTAACTTTCGCGCGGTCTTCGGGCCGCGCTTGTTTCTCACACCGGAACCGGCGTGCTCTCGACGATCTCCTGGACTACCTGCTCGGCTTGCTCGGATTTTTTCAAAGTCGAAGAGTACAGTCCGTTCACTACGACGCGGTGGGCAAAGACCGGCACAACCAGCGGCTTGAAGTCTTCGGGGACGCAAAAGTCGCGGCCATCGAGGAAAGCCATGGCTTGCGCCGCATGATAGAGCATCTGCGAGCCGCGCGGGGAGACGCCGAGCGAAAAATGTTCCGACTCCCGGGTCTTGCCGACGATCGCGAGAACATAACTCACCAGCGAATCGTCCACGCGAACCCGTGAAACCGCTTCCTGCATCTCCAGAACATGAGCCGCGGTGAGTACGGGTTGCAGCGTTTCCAGTTGGCGCAGGCCAACTTCGGAGCGCAGAATCTCGCGTTCGGCATCGCTATCGGGATAGCCCATGCGCACGCGCAGCAGAAAGCGATCGAGCTGCGATTCCGGCAGCGGATACGTTCCGTGATGTTCCACCGGATTCTGCGTCGCGATGACCAGGAACGGTTGCGGCAACTGATACGAGTGCGCGTCCACCGTGACCTGGCCCTCATTCATGGCTTCGAGCAGCGCCGATTGCGTCTTCGGTGTGGTGCGGTTGATCTCGTCGGCGAGCAGAACGTTGGTGAACACCGGGCCGCGCTTGAATTCGAACTGCTGCTCGATGGCGGAGTAGATGGAGATGCCGATTACATCGGAGGGCAGCATGTCGCTGGTGAATTGCACGCGCTGAAAGCTGCAATCGAGGGTGCGGGCGAGAGCCTGGCCGAGTGTGGTTTTACCGACGCCAGGAACACCCTCAATCAGCAGATGCCCGCGAGCCAGCAGCGAAACCACGGCGAGACGGACGACGTCGTCCTTGCCACGAATAACTTTGCGCAGAGCGCTTTCCAGGCGGGTTGCGAGATGGGAAACAGCGCTGGCGCTCTCAGCAGACATCACGATAGATTCTACAATGGAAGAACGCGAGGATTGCCGTTACTTGCGTCATGGATGGCGGCAAAAATCCCCACCGGGCTACATGGCAGAGGGAACCGCGATCCCCATTACCGCCAGGGCGCGAAGAAGTTCGCGCCGCACTACCGCCGCGGTCGCCAGCAGAAATTTCTTCCGGCTCTTGTCTGCTTCGGCAAGAATGGGGTAGCGATGGTAGAACGTGTTGAAAAGCTGCGCCAACTGGAAGACATGCTTCGCAAGGTAGGCCGGTTCGGTTGTGGAGATGCATTGCTCAACGATGTAAGACGTTTTCGACGCCGCCAGCCATAGCTCCCACATTTCATCGCTCTGCAGATTGCGCTGCCAATCTTCTGGGGAAAGTGAGATGTCTCCACAAAATGCATCGGGATCCAGGCCTCCCTTGCGGAAGATGTTGGTGGCGCGCACGACGGCATATTGGGCGTAAGGGCCAGTTTCCCCTTCAAAGCTGAGCGCTTCTTTGAAGTCGAAGGCGATGACCGACGGCTTGGTGAATTTCAGCATGAAAAAGCGCAGGGCGCCGATGGCAATTTGGGTGGCGATTCTGATGCGCTCGGCTTCGCTGAATTCGGGATGGCGGGTGTCTACTTCTTTGCGCGCGGAGATGATCAGGGCGTCAAGCAGATCGTCGGCCTTCACGCCGAAGCCTTTGCGGCCGGAGACTTCAATCCAGGGGCGAGACTTTTCTTCGTCGGAAAGTTCGTAACCGAGTTCGGCGGCACAGCGCGGGGTGAGCGCGACCATCTCGTAAGAGAAGTGAGTGTAGTGGTCGGCCTGCTGATTGTAACCCAGGGCGCGCAAGGCTTCGATGACAGTATTTTGTGCTTCCGACTGGCGTGTGTCAATTACATTATAGATTTCAGCCACGTCGCCGAAGTGCGGATGTGCGAGCGCGCCCACGGTCGTTGAAATCCAGCAGTCATGGCCGTTGGGATAGCGATAGAACTTGCGATAGCCAAAGTCGCGGCCGAGCAGGCCAAACTTCCACAGGTGATAGGCGATGTCTTTGCCGACGTAGCCCACGGTGCCGTTGGAGCGGACGATGACTTTCTGGTCTTCTTCGGACAAATCATCCAGGTTGCCGCTTCCGATTTTTGTAAGTATCTCGTCTAAGGCTTCCTCCTTCGCGACCTTTTTCTTGGCCGTCGCTCTACGCATCACCCAGCAGCCTTTATTCTTGCCTTCGCTCTCGAAGGTGAGCACGCCAGCCTCTTTCAGTTTGGTGAACGCCGCATCCCAGAAGTGCAAATGGAGAATCTCGCTTTCGCGCGGTAGGAAGTCGTATTCGATATCGAGCCGGTCCATGGTTTCGAGATGGCGGCGGAGCACGGCGATGGAAATCAGATCGGCGATCGAGGCCGTTTCGTTTTCTCCGGCTTCGATGGCGTGGAGCACCTGTTTTCGGGCTTCGAGGTTGGCTTTGTCCTGCTCGTACCACTGCGAAGCCCGCGCGTATAAACCCCAGCAGTAATAATCGAAGCGAGGTTGGCGAGCGAGTTGCTCGATTTCCGCGCGCGATTTTTTTTCGAGATGCAGGAATCCGACGATGACGTCGGCGACCTGAACGCCGGTGTTGTCAATGTAGTTTTGGATGTCCACTTCTCGGCCGGCAAAGCGCAGCAGGCGCACGAACGTGTCGCCCAAGATGGCGTTCCGCAGGTGCCCGATGTGTGCGGCCTTGTTGGGGTTGATGCTGGAGTGCTCAACCAGAATCTTGCCGGCGGGAAGTTCGGTGCGCGGTTTTTCGTCGGCGGCGAGCGTGGCCGCCAGCTCATCGCGTTTGACCCTTGCGTTGATGTATCCGGCGCCGGCGAGCTCGAGTTTCTCAAAGCCTTCGATGGGACCAATGCCGCTGACAATCTCCTCCGCAATCCTGCGCGGCGGCTTGCGCAGTTTCTTCGCCAGATCAAAAGCCAGGGGCAAAGCGTATTCGCCCAGTTCGACGCGCGGCGGCTGTTCCACGACAATTCTCGGCAAATCGAGGTCGTAGGTGCGGTGCAGGAAGTCGCGCACATGCTGCACGAGCCTTTGCTCAAGATAGCGATACAAGAGGTCCTCTGGGTGACGAAAGAAGATAGTGATTGTAGCAGAGTACGCGTGGCGTCGCGGTTTGACGCAGGTGGAGGCGTGTCCCTATGATGAAAATCAGTCGTGGTCGTTGGCTCTTGGCCGTTGGCGGTGGGATTCCAGCCGCGCTGGCCCCATCTCACACAATACCGTTTTTCAGCACTTGAGAACGGCCAACGACCAACGGCTAACGGCAGAGTTTATGCGCATCGCTTACCTTGATTGTTTTTCCGGTATGAGCGGCGACATGTTCCTGGGCGCGCTCGTGGATGCGGGCGTCTCCGCGAAATTGCTGGAGGAAACCGTGACGGCTCTGAACGTGGGAGCGCGGTTGGAGATCTCTCGCGTGAACCGCAGCGGCATCAGCGCCACCAAAGTGGACGTCTATGCCCACGGCGAAAAAGACATGCCGCGCGAGGAATACTGGGCGCAGCGCGAACAAGCGGAGCACGCGCACGGGAATCACGGTGGGCACCATGATCATGAACACGCGCATCTCGAGCATCACGCACCGGTGCAACTGCTGGAGCACAACTATGCGGCTGCGCCATCGAAGGCCCATCATCATGAGCATGGACATCATGAACATAGCCGCGGGCTGAGCGAGATTCGCAAGGTCATCCGGCAAGCGGCGATCAGCGAGACCGCGAAGGCGACGGCGATCGCGATGTTCGAAGCGTTGGGCGCGGCGGAAGCGAAGATTCACGACAGCGACATCGAGAAGATTCATTTCCATGAAGTGGGCGCGGTGGATGCCATCGTGGATATGGTTTGCGCGGCGGTTGGCGCCGAGGCGCTGGAGGTCGGCGAGATTGTCTGCTCGCCATTGAACGTGGGCGGCGGGATGGTGCAGTGCGCGCATGGAACGTTCCCCGTGCCGGCGCCGGCGACGGTGGAGCTGCTGCGCGGTGCGCCGGTGTATTCCTCAGGCATTCAGGCGGAGTTGGTGACGCCGACGGGCGCGGCCATCGTCAAGACAGTGGCGAAGCGGTTCACGCCATTTCCCGCGATGACGGTCGAGAAGACCGGGTACGGAGCAGGAAGCCGCGATTTTCCCGGTCATGCGAACGTGGTGCGGCTCACGATCGGGAACGCGCAACCGGACTTTGCCGATCACACCGTGCAGGAAACCATTACGGTACTGGAAGCGAACATTGACGATCTGAATCCGCAGGTGTTCGGATACGTGATGGATCGGCTCTTCGAAGAAGGCGCGCTCGATGCGTTTGGCCTGCCCGTGCAGATGAAAAAAAATCGCCCGGGAATGCTGCTTACCGTGCTTGGCCGCCCGCAGGACGCTTCACGCCTGACCCACTTGATCTTTACCGAGACGACGACGTTAGGCGTTCGACAGCGTGAAGAACGACGGCAGGCTCTCGCACGAAAGTGGACCACGGTGACCACGCGCTGGGGCGACGTACGGATGAAGGTTGCAAGCATGAACGGCACGGTGACGAATTATGCGCCGGAATACGAGGATTGCCGCCGGATCGCGAGCGATCACCGTGTCCCGCTAAAGCAGGTGATGCAGGAAGCTCTGCGAGTGTTTGCTGAAGCAGGAGAAGAGAGATGACGATGGAGGCTCTTTCATTAATGCGCGCGTTGTTGCAGCAGGTTCCGGAGCGGCTGGAAGCTCTACCCGAAAACCGGGTCTGCGCCAGGCCTGCCCCGGAGAAATGGTCGCCGAAGCAAGAGTTGGGGCACTTACTCGATTCGGCGGCGAATAATCATCAGCGGATTGTGCGCGCGCAATTGGAAGAAAATCCGGCGATGCCGGGTTACGCGCAGGAGTTGTGGGTGAACCTGCACGATTACGCGAATCGCGACTGGAGTGAACTGATCGACCTCTGGCGGTCGTTGAATCGCCAGCTTCTAAGCGCCGCCGAGGCAGTACCCGACCCGGCGTGGCCGCGAACCTGCACCGTTGCAGGCTCCGAACCGCTGACGCTCAAATTTGTTTTCGAAGACTACGTCGAGCACATGATGCATCATCTGCGGCATATTGGGATTGATGTGGACGATCTGAAGGAGACGACCTCGGCAGCGGACTGAGTGACTCACCATCGCGATGAATGAGAAGTTCTACATTACGACGCCGATTTATTACGTGAATGCGCGGCCCCACATCGGACACGCGTACACGACCATTGCCTGCGACGCCATTGCGCGTCGGCAGCGGATGCTGGGCTGCGAGACTTATTTTCTTACCGGCACCGATGAGCACGGGCAAAAAATCGAGCGGGCGGCGCAAGCGGCAGGCAAGAAGCCGCAGCAGCTTACCGACGAAGTTTCCGCGGAGTTTCGCGCTCTGTGGGACCGCATGGGCCTGACGTACGACGATTACATTCGCACAACCTCAGACCGTCACAAGCGCGGGGTGCAGGCTTTGTGGCGGAAGATTCGCGATAACGGTTACATCTACAAGAGCCACTACACCGGCCAATATTGCGTGTTTGACGAACTGTACGTGGATGCGGCCGGACCGGGCGCGCCTTGTCCGGAGTGTGGACGCCCGACCGAGACTGTGCAGGAAGAGAATTACTTCTTCAAGCTGTCGGCGTTTCAGGACAAACTCCTGCAGCTCTATACGGAACAGCCCGACTTCATCCGGCCGGAGACGCGGCGCAATGAAGTGATCTCGTTTGTGAAGTCCGGATTGCGCGATCTCTCCATCAGCCGCAGCACATTTTCCTGGGGCATCCCGGTGCCGGATGATCCGAAGCACGTGATTTATGTGTGGCTGGATGCGCTGTCGAACTACATCACCGCGCTGGGATTCGGATCGGATGACACGAATCTCTACGAGAAGTTCTGGCCGGCGGACGTGCACATGATCGGCAAAGAGATTGTGCGCTTCCACTGTGTCTATTGGCCGGCTTTCCTGATGGCCGCGGGACTTGCTTTGCCGAAGGGCATCGTGGCCCACGGCTGGCTCCTATTTGAAGAGAACAAGATGTCGAAGTCACGCGGGAACATCGTGCGGGCGGAGACGATTCTGGATGTGCTGGGCAACGATGCGTTGCGCTATTTTCTGCTGCGTGAAGTTGTTTTCGGCCAGGACGGATCGTTTTCCTTCGATGCACTGGTGCAGCGTTACAACGCCGATCTGGCCAACGGGTTGGGGAATCTGGCCAGCCGCACGCTGACCATGATCACGCGATATTTTCGCGGTGAAGTGCCGTACCCGTCGGCGGCAGTGGCGCACCGTGGCGAGGACGATGCGATTGCGAAGGCCACACGCGCCGCGATCGCCGGGTGCCATGCGCTGTTTGGTCAGTATCAATTCTCGCGTGCGCTCGAAACCGCGTGGGGCGTGGTGGCGGCGGTGGACAAATATATCGTCGAAAATGAGCCGTGGGTGTTGGGCGAAAAGCAGGACGAAGAGAGCAAGTCGCGGCTGGCGACCGTTCTTTACACGAGCGCGGAGGCGCTGCGGATCGTTACCGCGCTGGCGCACCCCGTAATCCCCGATGCGACGGCGAAAATCTGGTCACAACTAGGTCTGGGAGACATTCGCAAGTTCGCGCTTGCGGATTTGCAATGGGGGCAGCTGCAGTTTGGAACCAAGCTGGGTGCGGTGGACGCCGTATTTCCGCGCGCCGATAAGAGCGCGATCGAGAGGATGCAGAAGATGGAAGAGCAAGGACGGAGCGCAGCGCCATCGGCCCCCGCAACGGCAACACCGGCGCTTGACGGCAAGATCAGCATTGACGATTTTGCCAAGGTCGAGCTGCGAGTGGGGCAAGTGAAGGTTGCGGAAAAAGTAAAAGGCGCCGACAAGCTGTTACGGCTGGAAGTGGACATCGGCACCGAAGTGCGCCAGCTTGTGGCCGGTATTGCGGAGGCCTATGCGCCCGAGGCGCTCATCGGAAGGAAAGTAGTGATCGTGGCCAATCTCGCGCCGCGCAAGCTGCGAGGGTTGGAATCGAACGGGATGATCGTCGCGGCGTCGCTTGAAGGTGGAAAGCCGGTGCTGGCGGCTTTTCTGGAAGATGTGCCGGTGGGGGCAAGACTGAAATAGTTTCGAGAACCGCCAAGTCTCATCCAAGACTAAACGCCTGGCGCCGGTTTGGCGGTCGCGTCGAGAGCTTCCTGGCCAACGACTAGCGACGAACGACCAACGACTCATGTTCGTAGATTCTCACGCTCATCTCGAGATGGAGCAGTTCGACGCGGACCGCGCGGAGGCCATCGTGCGCGGCAGAGAGGCCGGAATCGAGACGATTGTCGCCATCGGCAGCGGAACCGGCCCGGGATCGCTCGATTGCGGCATCAAGCTGGCCGAACGATATCCCTTTATCTACGCCACGATCGGGATTCATCCTCACGAAGCAAAACTGGCTAACGAATCCGACTTCGAGGAACTGGAGCAGCTCGCAAGACGACCCCGGGTCATCGCCTGGGGGGAAATCGGGCTCGATTATTACTACGACCACTCGCCGCGCGATGTGCAGAAGCGGGTATTCCTCCAGCAACTGGGGTTAGCGCAGGCGGCTAAGCTTCCCATCGTGATTCATTGCCGGCCGTCGGAAGGAAGCGACAATGCGTGGAACGACTGCCTCACCTTGCTCGACGAACAATGGACGCCGAGCGGCCTCGGCGGCGTGCTTCATTGCTTCACCGGAACCTGGGAGCACGCGAAACGGGCGCTGGACATGGGTTTCATGATCTCCTTCGCGGGGAATATCACTTTCCCCAAGGCGAAGCAGATTCGCGATGCGGCGCGGCAAGTGCCCCTAGACCGCATGTTGATTGAAACCGATTCGCCCTTTCTGGCGCCGGTACCCTATCGCGGAAAGCGCAATGAACCAGCGTTCGTAAAGGAGGTGGCGCGAAAGTTGGGCGAGTTGCGCGGGGTTTCCATGGAAGAAATCGGAGCGCAAACCTCGAAAAACTTCTATCATTTCTTTTCGCTTCACGAAAAGCTCAACTCCATTTAGCTTGGTAAGAGCATCTTTCCTGGGGCTGCTTAATCTGATAAATAGAACAAACCATGCCTGAGAACACTTTTGACATCGTAAGCAAGATTGACCTGCAGGAAGTGTCCAATGCCATTCAGCAGGCTCTGAAAGAGATTCACACCCGCTTCGATCTCAAGGATTCGAAGTCGAACATCGAACTCGACAAGGATGGCATCGTGATGCATTCGGTGGATGAATTCAAGCTGAAGGCGGTCAACGACATCCTGCAGCAGAAGCTGGTGAAACGCGGCGTTCCGCTCAAAGGCCTGAACTACGGAACCGTGGAGTCGGCGCTCGGTAGCACGGCCAAGCAGCGCATTACGATGCAGCAGGGCATACCCATTGAGAAGGCGCGGGAAATCGTGAAGCTGATCAAGAATTCCAAGAAGAAAGTGCAGGCCTCGATTCAGGGCGATCTGGTGCGGGTGAGTGGCAAAGACCGCGACGCCCTGCAGGAAGTGATCGCGCTGCTGCGGCAGCAGGATTTTGGCATTGACATGCAGTTCACGAATTACAGGACGAACTAGGCACCATAGAAACACAGAGAATTTCGGGTCTGCTTTTTTGGCAATAGGTTTTCGTGTGGCTCTGGTCTCCGTCGTGAAAAGAATATTTTGAGCGCACCGGCCATCATCAACGGGAAAGAGATCTTTGATTTGTTACGCGAGGATCTTTCCGCCATTGAGCGGGAATTCGGACGCGATACGCTTTCCTCGGTCGAGGCCATCACCGAGATCGGCGAGTATCTCCGCGGCGGAGGCGGCAAGCGTATTCGCCCGATGTTGTTGCTGCTTTCCGCGAAGCTGTTCGATTACCGCGGACGCGGCGCCATCCGGCTGGGCGCGGTGGTCGAAATCATTCACACCGCGACGCTGGTTCACGACGACATCATTGACGAAGCCGAAACCCGGCGCGGCCGGCCTGCGGCCAATACCCAATGGGGAAACTCGAAGTGTGTGCTGGCGGGCGACTGGCTTTACATGCAGGCCTTCAAGATTGCGGTGCAGGAGCGGAATTTCCGCATTCTGGATACGCTCATCGAACTGACCCAGCAGATGGTCGAAGGCGAACTGTTGCAGATGGAGAAGCTGGGCAAGCTCATTTCGTCCGACGAGCACTTCGATCTGATCTTCCGCAAGACCGCATGCCTGTTTTCGGTTTGCATGCGCATCGGGGCGATACTGGGCGGCGCGACGGCGGAGCAGGAAGAAAATCTGGCGCAGTATGGGCGTGACTTAGGAATGGCGTTTCAGATCGTCGATGATGTGCTGGACCTGACCGCGTCGGAGAACGTGCTGGGGAAGCCCGTGGCCAGTGATCTGCGCGAGGGCAAAGTCACGATGGCGGTGATTCATGCGCTGGAGCGATGCACGGCGGAAGAAAGAAATTCGATCGCCACGGTGATGCGCGAGCGGGCTTTCGAGACCGTAACTCACCCAGAGATTCTCGAAATCTTGAACCGCTATGGCTCGCTTGAAGCCGCGTATGGGAAGGCGATGCAATATGCGGCATTGGCGCGCAACGCGATCTGCAATTTTTCCGAGAGCGAAGTGAAGCGGGCCTTGCTCTGGGCTCCGGAGTTCGTGGTCGCGAGGGAGAAGTAGCTTCTAGCCGTTGGCTCTTGGCCTTTGGCTCTTAAGCTATCCGCTATCAGATCTTGAACCTCTTGCAGCGCGAGACGAACAGCTAAGGGCAAAAGGCCAAGAGCCAACGGCTATCGTTTCACCGCGATGCCCATCATCTCGAAGTGACCGCCCAGGAGCAGCGGCCCCGAACCAATAAACGCCCGCGCGGGCAGTTTCTTGGAGAAGCGCTTCAGGTAGGCGGTGTTGAATTGCTCCCACAGCGAGACGTCGGGCGCAAACACCTGCACCCAGACCAGATCATCCATGTTCATTCCGGCTTGGCGCAAAACGGCCTGAAAACCGTCGAACAGCAGCCGCAGTTCTTCGTTCACGTCGGCGGGCGCCACGCCGGTTGCAGGGTCAATACCGATGCGTCCGGAGAGATAAAGCGTGTCGCCCGCAAGCACGGCGTCGCTGAACGGCAGCGACGGGGCGCGGCCGGGCAAGTTGATGTAGCGGCGCGAGGCGTTAGACTTGTGACGTAGCATTCGGATGCCTTCCCATGGTCAACGATCAATGGCCTAAATAGTAGAGAGAAATCCAATTTCTTGCCATCCCCGTAATTGAATTGTGAATCTAATCCCGGAATCAAATTTCCAGTTCAGGAGAGAAGCATGAAAAAGCTGTTAGTTGCCGCATTGGCGCTGTCCATCATGATGATCGGGGTCTCCGCCATTGCCCAGGATACGATGCAGGCTCCGGCCGACAAAACCGCAGCCGCGCCATTGAAGACCATCAAGGGCACGGTGAAAGCGGATGGTGACAAACTCACCTTCGTGACCGACGGCGATATGAAGTCCTGGGATGTGATGAACCCGGAGACGCTGAAGGGGCATGAAGGCCATCACGTGCAGCTTAGCGCGCACGTGTATGCCGATAAGGGCGCCATCCACGTGATGAGCGTGAAGATGCTCAAGTAGGCAGGAACTCGACTGATTTCCTGCGAGGGCGGTGCCTGCCGCCCTCTTTATTCTTTGGCAAGACGCTTTATACTGACCACGCAGCACGGGCTGCCCTGCCATGCCGGAGATTGTCTCACTGGTTGCGCGTCACGGATATGCGCTGATCTTCGCGGTTGTGACGGCAGAGGCTATCGGTCTGCCGGTGCCGGCCGCTCTGGCGCTCATTGCCGGCGGAGCGGCGGTGGCTTCGCATACCTTGAACGGCCCAAGGCTCCTGATCCTCGTGCTATCGGGAATGCTGCTGGGCGACTGTCTGCTGTTTATTCTGGGCCGCTATATGGGTTGGAGTTTGCTCGGTTTTTTGTGCCGGGTGTCGGCGAATCCTGAATCCTGCATCCTGCGCTCGGCCGAGTCGTTTTATAAGCGCGGGAAAATCACCCTGGTTATCGCGAAGTTCATCCCCGGCGTCAATACCATGGCGCCGCCGCTGGCGGGCAGCATGAAAATGCGCCCACACCAGTTTCTGCGGCTCGATCTGGCCGGCGCTTTGCTGTACGCCCTGGCTTATGGAGGGTTGGGGTTCCTGTCGCGCGATTTTCTGGCCGCCATGACACGCGGATTCCAGGCGGCGAGCCATGTCTTTGGAGAGGTGCTTCTACTGGCCGCGATTGGATACGTAATTTATCGTCTGGCTCTCTATCGTAAACATAGTGCCTATCGAGTTGTGCCGCGCGTGCAGGTCGAGGAACTGGCTCGCCGGCTGCAAGATCAGGAAAAACCTCTGATCGTGGATGTGCGCAGCCACGGCTACTACGATGCGGACGCGGCGCGCATCAAAGGGTCGGTCCGAATCGAACCGAATAATTTGTCCGAGGAATTGAAAAATCTGCCGCACGACAAGGACATCTACCTGTACTGTACTTGAGCGCGCGAAGCGACCAGCGCCCGGGTGGCGCTGTTACTGCGGGAAAAAGGATTCAACGCGTTCGTGATCGTCGGAGGCCTGGCGGCGTGGCGCAAAGCAGGCGAGCCTCTTGAGCCAGTGCCGCACGACGATCTGGTCAAGTTGCCGACGTTCTCGTAAGAGAATGTCTCAACCCGCCCCTCTTATACTGTCTGCATGCCTTCCAACCGGGAAATCGAAGTCAAATTTCAGGTGGACGATCTGCGTGCGCTCAATCAACAGCTGCGGAAGTCGGGACTTCGCCTGCTCACGCGACGCACCCTCGAGGTGAATACGCTTTACGATCTCCCGAGCCATCCACTTCGCCGGCGCGGCGAACTGCTACGCTTGCGCAAGTACGGATCGGAATGGCTGCTCACTCACAAGGCGAAGGGCAAAACGGGCCGCCACAAGGAGCGGGTAGAAATTCAGACCCAGGTCGCCGATGGAGCGGAGATGGAAGCAATTCTGCGTGCGCTGGGATTTGTGCCGACATTCCGCTACGAAAAATTTCGCGCCGAGTGGTCTGACAGCGCCGGTCGCGTTGTTGTTGATCAAACTCCGATTGGAAACTTTGCCGAAATCGAAGGACCATCCCGCTGGATTGACCGGACGGCCGCCATGCTCAAGGTGCGTCCCGAGGCCTATATCACGTCGACTTATGCCGAGCTATTTTTTCAGTGGAAGAAAAGGAGACACAGTTCGGCCCGGGAAATGACCTTCAAAGCAATTCCGAAACCACAGATGTGACAACCATGTGACAGTACGGTGCGATTTTTCACACCCCGGTGTCCGCACCAAACTAACTAATGATTCTGATCCGGCATCGCGTGATAATCTCTAATTTCCGTAGCTGGTTTGCTCCCCCAGCAACCACGTGACGCTTCAACAAGATAATTTTCGGCGGCTTCTGCGGACGGTGGAAGCCCTCTCCGATCTCGGTCCCGAGATGACAGCGGAGCGCGATTTTCCTCAGACCGCGCAAGCCATTGTGGCTGCGTTGTTGCGCGCCGGCGGCGCGCGCGAAGTGGTGCTTTTTACCTACAGCGACAAGCCTTCCCTGCTTACTTCCATTGCCGCCGAGGGATTCGCGCTGATGCCGGAACCGGCGGTCATTCCCCTGTTGCCCAAACATATTCACGCTTTGTCCTCGACCCACGGTCCGGTGGTGCTGGATTCGGAAAACTACGAGCTATATCTTAGCTCGAATGGAAATGTGGCCCCGGAGCTTTTCAAATGTATCGTCCCGCTAAAAGTCGGCAGCAAGCTGGTAGGGGTGGTTGCCCTGGGGCGACGCGAGGGCGACGCCCTCTATGATCAGGACGAACTGGAGGCACTGGACTTACTTTGTCACTATGTTGCTCTTGCCACCCACAATCACTCTCTGACCCAGACGCTGGCGCATCGCGTATCGGAGAATCTGCGACTGGTGGCGTCGTTGCACGGCTTCTATGACAGTACGCTGGAGGCTTTTGCGGCGGCCATTGACGTCAAGCACGTAAACATTCACGGCCATTCTTTGCGAGTGGGACGTTATGCGGCCGCGGTCGGTGAGGCGATGGGAATGGAGCCGGGAGAGATCGCGGCGCTGCGCTCCGCCGGCTACCTGCACGACATTGGAAAAGTCGCGGTGGACAAGCGCCTATTCGGCAAGCCGACAATACTCGATGCCGAAGAATTTCGCGAGATGGCGGATCATACCGTGGTTGGCCATCAGATCGTCAGCGGAGTGCAATTCCCCTGGCCGCGCGTTCCCGAAATCGTGCGCTGGCATCACGAGCGCTGCGATGGTTCCGGATATCCCGATGGCTTGCATATGCAGGACGTTCCCCTGGCGGTCCGCATTGTAGGCCTTGCCGACACGTTTGACGCCATGACCAGTGACCGCCCTTATCGCGAGCGGCTTTCCCTGGGCACAACGTTGAGCGAGATCGTCCGGCTCACGCCGCAGAAGTTCGATGCCAACGCGGTGCAGGGTTTGCTGTTGCAGGTTCGGCGGGATACGGTGGGGAGCAATCGCGCTCCATTTCTGGACGAGCATGTCGCGGGCACCATTGCCGCGGCGGATGTGGATCAGTTCGCCGCGAGCCTGCAGCACAAGATCACTCACGGAAGGTTGTTTCTTACTTAAAATCGCTCGGCCGCCAGGTGAATACTGCTCGACTCATCAATACCCCGTGAGAAGCACTGTTCGTATTCGAACACTTCTTCCCACGAATGGACGAAAGCTCTTTGTCCCGGCTCTCGCCCAATCCGCTAAACCACATCCTCTCTGTAAGTTAGCTAATTAGCGCGGGTGGCTGCCGGCGTGCCATTCTAATCACCAAATGGACATCGCTCGGCCTAATACCGCGCGGCAGAAACGCCGCAGGCAGATCATTTATATCGGCGTCGGCATTGTGCTTCTTTTGCTGGTGACTCTGGGGCTCTCGAAACTCAAGCCCGCCGCTCCCACCGTCGAGCGGTCAACGGTGTGGGTGGATACGGTCAAGCGGGGCTCGGTGCTGCGCCAGGTTCGCGGGCTGGGAACGCTGGTGCCGATCGAAGGCTCCATCCAATTTCTTCCCGCCATCACCGAGGGACGCGTGGATAAAATTCTGGAACTTCCCGGAGCGCAGGTGAAGCCCGACACGATCCTGCTGACGATGAGCAACCCTCAGCTCGAGCAGGAAGCGCTGGATGCGGAATGGAAACTGAAAGCCGCGGAAGCGGATTACAAAAATCTGCAAGTTTCGCTGGCGAGCCAGGTCCTGGCGCAGAAGTCTTTATCGGCGCAGGCCGATTCGGAGTACAGCCAGGCCAAGATGCAAGCCGACGTGGATACCGAACTCGCCAAGCTGGGCGTGATTTCGCAATTGAGCATGAAAGTCTCCACGCAGAAAGCGACGGAACTGGCCACACGGAATGACATCGAAAAACAGCGGCTGGTCAACAGCAGCGAGGTGTTGCAGGCGCAGCTACAGGCAAAACAAGCCGAGGTAGAAGAGTTTCGCGCCATGGCGCAACTCAAGGAGAGCCAACTCGATCACCTGCGTGTGCGTGCGGGGATTGACGGTGTCCTGCAGGAGCAGACGCTGAAGATCGGCCAGTGGGTTACGCCGGGAACGGTTTTGGCCAAGGTGGTCCAACCGCAGCGGCTCAAGGCGGAACTGAAAATCGCCGAGACGCAGGCGAAAGACATCCAGCTTGGGCAGCCGGCGTCTGTAGATACCCATAACGGCGTGATTGCTGGTCACGTTGTGCGCATTGATCCGTCTGTAGTGAATGGAACGGTGACGGTGGACGTGGCATTGGACGGCATGTTGCCGCAAGGCGCCCGGCCCGATCTGAGCGTGGACGGAACCATCGATCTGGAGAAGATGGAGAACGTGCTCTATGTTGGCCGTCCGGCGTTTGGCCAGGAACAGAGTACCGTAGGTATGTTCAAGCTGGAGGCCGATGGCAGCAACGCGGTGCGCGCGCAAGTCAGGCTGGGACGCAGTTCGGTAAACACAGTTGAGATTCTGCAGGGTCTGAAGGAAGGCGACCAGGTGATTCTCTCCGACATGTCGCGCTGGGATAATTTTGACCGGATTCGTTTGGAATAGTTTGCGAAACCACGAAAGGAACATCGCAATGGCAGACGCGGGAACGCTGATCAGCATGGAGAACATCACCAAAGTCTTTTATACGGACGAGGTGGAAACCCATGCGCTCTCGGGCATCCAGTTGGAGGTCCGGAAGGGTGAATACGTTTCGATCGCGGGGCCTTCGGGCTCGGGGAAATCCACTCTGCTGGCACTGATCGGATTGCTCGATTCGCCCACGGACGGAAGCTACGTCCTCAACAATCATTCCGTCGCTAATCTCGACACCAGCGAGCGCTCACGCATCCGTAACCGCGAAATCGGTTTCATCTTCCAGAGTTTTAACTTGATTGGCGATCTGACGGTCTACGAGAACGTCGAGCTGCCGCTGACTTACCGCGGGATGCCCTCAACGGAGCGCAAGGAGCGGGTACACAATGCGCTGGAGCGGGTGGGCATGAATCATCGCACCAAACACTATCCCTCGCAGCTTTCCGGAGGTCAGCAGCAACGCGTCGCCGTGGCGCGCGCCTTAGCGGGCTCGCCTTCAATCCTGCTGGCGGATGAGCCGACGGGAAATCTCGATTCGCGCAATGCGGAAGCCGTGATGACGTTGCTGCAGGACCTGCACCGCGAGGGTGCCACGATTTGCATGGTGACGCACGATCCCCGCTTTGCGAAGCATGCCGAACGGCAGATCCATCTGTTTGACGGAAGAGTAGTGGAAGAGAGCGTGGAGGTGGTATAGCGGGCGGACTCATCATGGATACTCTGCTGCAGGATGTGCGCTATGGCTTCCGCATGTTGCGGAAGTGGCCCGGCTTCGCGATAGTCGCCGTGGCGACGCTGGCAGTGGGAATCGGGGCGAACGTAGCCATCTTCAGCTATGTGGATGAATTGTGGCTGCGACCCCTGCCGGTGCCGCATGCCGATCGCGTGGTCCGGATTTTCACCAGCAACCCGAGCACCAAGGGCGAGATCGAACGCGGTTTCACTTCCTATCCCGACTTTCAGGATGTAAGCGCGAGCAGCAAGACGCTGTCGGGAGTGGCATTGCACCAGGGCCGGGGCGCGATGCTGGATGATGGCGAGCAGAATAAGTTAGTCACCGCAGCGGTAGTCTCCGACAACTTTTTCGACGTGCTGCGGCCCGAGGCGGCGGCCGGCCGCCTGTTCACGGAAAGCGACCTGCGGACGCAGGCTAATCCGGAGATTGTTCTCAGCTATCCGTTCTGGAGGCATCAGTACAACGGTGATTCTTCGATTGTAGGGCGGACCATCGTTGTGGACCGGCAGAACGTCACGGTGATGGGGGTCTTGCCGCGCAGCTTCCGCGGAACCGAAGCCATGATGGTGCGGGATCTGTGGATTCCGATGTCGGTCTGGCAACAGCTGCGACCGGAAAAACAGAGACTTGCCGCCCGTGATTTCCGCGGCTTCGACCTGTTCGGGCGATTGCAGGACGGCGTCACGCTGCAACAGGCGCGGGCGGAATTGTCCGGCATCTCAAATCAATTGGCCCGCGCCTATCCTGCGACAAATACCGGCCGGCGATTCACTCTAGTGCCGGAAGATCAGACGCGAGGCGACGATGCAGCCGATTTCGGACTGATTCTGCTGGGAGTTGCGGCGCTGGTGCTGCTCATCGCCTGTTCCAATGTTTCCAGCCTGCTGATCGCGCGCAGCGAATCCCGCAGACGCGAAATTGCGACGCGCATCGCGCTGGGCGCGGGCCCGGCAAGGATCTTGCGCCAGCTTCTGACCGAAACCGTGATTCTTGCCCTGGCCGGAGCCGCGGCCGCGCTGCTGCTGGGGCGTGCATTGCTGCAGGCACTTCCGGCGTTGATGCCGCAGATGAGCTTCGCCGTGGGAGTGGATGCTTACCTGAGCGGGCGTGGATTCTTTGCGGCTCTCCTGCTCTCGTTTGCTGCGATGTTCCTGGTGGGGGCTGTGCCGGCGCTGCTCGCATCGCACAGCGCGCCCAATGCGGCGATGAAACAGCGAGGCATTGAAGCCGGGAGCGGGCGCCCGAACCTGAGAAATGTCTTGGTGGTGGCGCAAGTCGCGTTGTCGCTGGTTCTGGTTGTGGGGGCAGCGCTGCTGGTTCGTTCGGTGTTGCATGGCCTGGCTCTCGACCCGGGCTTCGATGCGCATCAGCAAATGTTGGTGCTGGAAATCTCTCCGAATACGGGCAAGACAGAGGGCGATGTGGCCTTCGTGAAGGAGGCGCGACGCCGCATTGAGATGCTGCCCGGCACCACCGGGACGACGGTGGCGATGCGCTTTCCTTTTGGCATGAGCGGAAGCGGGGAGACCCACAAGGTGTTCGTTCCCGGCAGCCTCGCCGGCGGCGATCGCGAAGGCGCCACTATCAATTACGATCCGGTCGGCGATCACTTCTTTGATGTGCTGGGGACGCGGCTGGTGCGCGGGCGCGGCATCGAGCAACGCGATCTGGAGACCAATGACCGGGTCGCGGTGGTGAACCAGATAATGGCGGCGCGGTTCTGGCCGAATGACGATGCCATCGGAAAGCGATTCCGCCTGGAAAAGATGGATGGCGATGAGTATGTGGTGATCGGCGTCGCCGAAGATGGCAAGTACAACGACTTCGAAGAGAATCCCATGCCGTATTTCTACATCCCCATGAAGCCAGACGATTACGGCGAAGTCGCCATGGGGGTGAGGACGGCGGCTGATCCAGGTTTGCTGGCTACGCCGGTACGGCGGACGCTGCGGGACTTGAATACCGATGTTTACGTGATCAGTATGCTGAGCCTGCGCGAGCAGGTCCGGCAAGCGCTTTATGGCGAGCGCGTGGCAGCGACGCTCACTGCGGTGCTGGGCGGATTCGGGCTTCTGCTGGCTGCAGTAGGAATGTATGCGCTGATGTCGTTCCTGGTGCGCCGGCGCACCCAGGAAATCGGAATTCGCCTGGCTTTGGGCGCACAGCGCACGGGCATTTTTCGCCTCGTGGTCGGCCATGCCCTGCTGCTTACCGCTATTGGTGCGGGTGTGGGCGTCATGGGCTCGATGGCGACGACAAAGATGCTGAAGAATCTACTGGTGGGAATTTCGTCCACCGATGTCTTGGCGTTTGTCGTGGCGGTTGCCGCATTGGTGGTTGTCGCATTCGTCGCCGCTCTTGCACCTGCGTACGCGGCGACCCGCGTTGATCCCATGGTGGCGCTGAGATACGAGTGATGGAAACGCTGATTCAAGATGTTCGTTATGGCTGGCGGATGTTGCGCAAGTCGCCCGGGTTCACGCTGGTTGCGGTGATCACGCTGGCGCTCGGCATCGGCACCAACACCGCCATGTTCAGCGTGATCAACTCCGTTCTATTGCGTTCGCTTCCGTTTCGCGATCCCAGCCGTGTGATGTTCGTCTGGAAGACGATGTCGAATGGCTCGCCGAATGCCTTCTCCACGCCAGAATTGCTCGAGATGCAGGAGCAGGGCGACATTTTCGCGCACATGGGATTGTTCTCCGCGGTGGGGAAGAACCTGGCAGGGGAAGCCGTCCCCGAGCGGATCAATGGCGGCAGAGCGAATTACGATCTGTTCCCGGTCCTCGGTGTGCAGCCAATACTAGGCCGCACCTTCCTTCAGTTGGAGGATAAGACCGGCGCCGGTCAGGTGGTGATCTTGAGCCACGCGCTCTGGATGACGCGTTTCGGTTCGCGGCCCGACATCCTGGGCAACCCGATCAGTCTGGACGGCGTGCCTTACACAGTGATCGGCGTGATGCCGGCCGGCTTTCACGTGCTCACCGACAAGGAATTGTTCTGGATCCCCCTGCAACTGGAAAGCGCGAACGCACAGGCTTCAGCGCGCAATGTGCATTGGCTTTTCGCGTTTGCCAGGCTCGCCCCCGGCGTCACTCAGAAGCAGCAGCAAACCGTGCTGAACGCAATCGGGGCGCGGTTGAAGGCCAAAGATCCTACGGGCGAAGCTGGTTATGGAGCGACTATCCAACCGGCCGGCGAGTTTGTGCTCGGCAACGTGAAGCCAGCATTGCTCATGCTGATGGGCGCGGTGGCCTTCGTATTGTTAATCGCGTGTTCCAACGTCGCCAATCTGCTGCTCGCAAGAGGGACAACACGGCGCCGTGAAGTTTCGATTCGCACGGCGCTGGGCGCGGCGCGCATCAGGATGGTCCGTCAGTTGCTGACGGAAAGCGTGCTGCTTTCGGTGCTGGGTGGAGTTCTGGGCCTGGCTTTTGCCTGGGCGTCGCTGCGCATGTTGCTGGCGATTCATCCTTCGAGCATTCCTTCCGTGGACAGGATTGCGATTGATCCGATGGTTCTTGGATACACCGCCTTGCTCTGCTGCGTAGTGGGGATTCTGTTTGGAATCGCTCCCGCGCTCGAGGCTTCGCGCGTGAATGTGAGCGATGCCTTGAAAGAAGGGTCGCGCGGCAGCAGCGGCAGCTTTGGCAAGCATCGCGTGGTGCTGGTGGTCACGGAGACGGCGCTCGCCTCGATTCTTCTGATCGGCGCCGGGCTCTCACTAAAGAGCCTGTGGCGCGCGCAAAGCATCGATCCGGGATTCAATCCTACGGGTGAACTCACGTTCCGCATTTCGGCGCCAACGCAATATACCGGCGAGCGCATTCCCGTCTTTTATCAGCAGGTGCTGGAGCGAGTGAAGGCGCTGCCGGGTGTGCAGTCGGCGGTATTGGCGAGGAATTTGCCCATGAGCGGCACCGATCCCTCCATGCCGATTGCCATCGAGGGCACGCCGCCGCCATCGCAAGTTCCGATTGTGACCCGCTTTCGCGCCATCGGGCCGGATTATTTCAAAGGGCTGCAGATTTCTCTGCTCAGCGGGAGAGAGTTCAACGAGCAGGATACTGCCGCATCGCCCAAAGTTGCCGTGGTCAGCGAGAGTCTGGCCAAGCTCTATTGGCCGAAGGAAAATGCGCTGGGCAAGCGCCTGAAGCCGGAATTGACCGGCGGCGAATGGTGCACAGTGATCGGCGTGGCGGCCGACGTTCGGCACTGGGCGGCCGATGTCACCGACGTCGAGCCCACGGCTTACTATCCCTACACGCAGGTCCCGCCGGCGTTTCTTCCGCTGCTGGAGGGCACGATGACGATTGCGACGCGCAGCGCCAACCCGACAGGTCTGCTGGATGCAATTCGTACAGCGGTAGGAGACATTGATAAAACCGTACCGGTGTATGACGTCAAGAGCATGGAGGAGATGGTCGCAGATTCCGGTTCACTGCGGCGTTTCGACATGTGGCTGATCGGGACGTTTGCCGCCCTGGCTCTGATTCTCGCTGCCATCGGGGTGTATGGCGTAATGGCGTATTCGGTTTCTCAGCGCACACGGGAAATCGGGATTCGCGTGGCGCTAGGCGCGCAAAACCATAACGTGCTGCAGTTGATCATGAAGCAGGGAGCATGGCTGGCCGTGACTGGGGTTGGCGTGGGATTGATCGGCGCATTCGCGCTGACGCGGCTGATGGCGACGTTGCTGTTCGGCGTCACTCCGACCGATCTGGCGACGTTCTCGCTTGTGCCGTGGATCGTGCTGGCGTTGATCCTTGTCGGCTGTTATATTCCGGCGCGGCGCGCTGCGAGCCTGGATCCAGTAGTTGCTCTGCGAGAGGAATAGACGGCGATGATTCAGCTCCGCAACATCGAACGCACCTACAAAACCGGCGCCGGCCTGACTTACGTGCTGCGCCGCATCAACCTCGACGTTCAGCAGGGCGAGTTCATCACCATCATGGGGCCGTCGGGGTCGGGGAAATCCACGCTTCTGAGCATTATCGGAATGCTCGACGACAACTGGGCGGGCGAATACTATTTTCTGGAAAATTCCGTCCACAAGCTCGACCGCAAGAAACGCGCCGATCTGAACCGGAAGTATATCGGCTTTGTTTTTCAGAGCTATCACCTGCTCGACAACCTTACGGTTTACGAAAACCTCGATGTGCCGCTGTCGTATCGCGACATTTCCCGTTCGCAACGGCAAAGCATGGTGGGAGAAATTCTCGACCGTTTTCAGATCGTCGGAAAGAAAGACCTCTTTCCCAGCCAGCTTTCCGGCGGCCAGCAGCAGTTGGTGGGAGTTGCGCGCGCGGTCGTGGGGAATCCGAAACTGATTCTTGCCGACGAGCCGACGGGAAATCTGCATTCCAGCCAGGCAAAGGAAATCATGGAACTGTTCAAGCGATTGAATGGCGAGGGCACGACCATCATTCAAGTCACACACTCGGAACTGAACGCCTCCTATGGCCACCGCACGATTCAGCTGTTCGACGGGTGGATCACGACCGATCCTGAAAACCCGCAAGCGGTGAGTCCTGCCGCGGTGGCGAGATAGCCATGGAAAATTTCTTTCAAGATGTCCGCTACGGCTTGCGGATGTTGCGCAAGAGCCCGGGGTTCACATTCGTCGCGGTTGTGACGCTTGCGCTCGGCATCGGCGCCAACACGGCGATTTTCAGCGTGATCAACGCCGCCTTGTTTCATTCGCTCCCATATCGCGAACCCGAGCGGCTCGTGCATCTCTGGGAGACGCGGCCGCACAGTGAATTTGCCAAGATGGAAGCTTCGCGGCCCAATTTCCTGGACTGGCAGGCGTCGAACCACGGATTCACTGGCATAGCAGGCTACAGCCCGGTGAATCTCTCAATGCGTCATGATGCAGCGGCGGAACGCATCGCGGCGATGAGGGTCACTTCTAACTTTTTCGATGTGCTGGGCGTGCAGCCCACGCTGGGTCGAACATTCCGGGAGGGCGAAGACCGTCCGGGCGGTGAGCGGGTCGCGCTGCTCAGCTATGCTTTCTGGCAACGTGAATTCGGTACCAACCTGGAGGTCCTCGGGCAGACCATCAACTTAAGCGATGAGTCGTATACGGTGATCGGAGTCCTGCCGGCCTCGTTTCAATTCGCCAAGCGAGGCGAAGCGCAACTTTGGGTGCCGCTCCATCCCGGCGGAGAGTTCGCCGCGCAGTTTCCCGGAGAGATTAATCGGCGCACATTTCATTGGATCAACATGATCGCGCGCCTGCGTGCTGGAGTTTCCCTCGCCGCGGCTCAGACGGAGATGACAAATCTGGCGCAGCGGCTGGCCGCGGAGTATCCCGACTCCAACACGGGTGGCGACGTTCGCGTGATCCCGCTGCAGGAGGAGATTATCGGTTCTGTGCAGCCGGTTCTGACAGCGCTCCTCGCCGCTGTTGCGGTGGTTCTGCTGATCGCGTGCGTGAATGTCACCAATCTGCTTCTGGCGAGAGCCAAGGTTCGGCAAAAAGAAATCGCAGTGCGAGCGGCGCTGGGAGCCACGAGTGGGCGGCTGCTGCGGCAAATGCTGGTCGAGTCATCCATCCTGGCTCTGCTCGGCGGAGGTTTGGGCTTGCTATGGGCGCGCTGGGCGGTTGCCTTGATCATTGCGCGCATCCCGGGCCAGCTCCTGATGCAAATGCCGTATTTGCGTGGATTGTCGCTCAATCTGGACGTGCTCGGATTTGCGCTGGCGGTTTCGATTGTCACCGGTATTGCCTTCGGAATTCTGCCCGGCCTACAGCTCTCCCACTCGAATCTGCGGGAATCCCTTGCAGAAGGAGTTCGCAGCGGAGGAGGAGTTTTGCATCATCGTCTGCGCAGCGTGCTTGTGGTCTCTGAGATTGCTCTTTCATTGGTGTTGCTGACGAGCGCCGCCTTGCTGATGAAGAGCCTGACTCGCTTACTGAAGATTGATCCGGGATTTCAAACCGACAATCTGTTGACCCTGGAAATTTCAGCCCCTTCCACGCGGTATTCCGACCTGAAGCGCAATGAAGCCCTGACTCGCCAGCTTCTCGATCGCGCGCAAATCCTTCCCGGCGTGCGGGGCGCAGCGTTAGTGGACACGACACCGCTCAAGGGCGGCGGAACGCTGCGGTTTACGGTCGAGGGGAGACCGGCGCCGGCGCCGGGCCAGGAACCGGAAGCCAACACTCGCGACGTGAGCCCAAATTATTTCCACGTGATGGGAATCCCGCTGCTTCGCGGGCGATTTTTTGCCGACCAGGATAAGCCAGATTCTCCGCCGGTACTGATCGTCAACAAAACTCTGGCGGACCGGTTTTTCGCCGGCGAAGATCCCGTGGGCAAGCGTGTGATGTTCCACTTCGGTACGCCTCAAGCGCAGCAGATCGTGGGCGTGGTTGGGGACGAGAAGCTCGGCGCGCTGGACCAGCAGACCACGCCGGTCGTCTATAGTTCCGCCTTTCAGAGCAACGATACGGAACTGACGCTGCTGGTCCGCTCGGCGGCGGATCCGACTAACTTAACCAGCGCGCTACGAGCGGCGGTCACGGACTTCGATTCCGGCATCGTGTTGAATTCCGCCGTCACCGTGACGCAAATCATCGCGGATTCGCCGCCGGTATTCGTCCGGCGCTTTCCGGCACTTCTGATCGGAATCTTCGCGGCTCTAGCTGTTTTGCTGTCGGCGATCGGTGTTTATGGCGTGCTCTCGTTCCTGGTTACGCAGCGCACGCGGGAAATCGGAGTCCGCATGGCGCTGGGCGCCCAACCGAGCGACATCATGCGGCTTCTGCTGGGCGAAGGTTTGTCACTGGCGGCTTTTGGCATCGGCATCGGTTTGCTGGTCGCGCTGGCTGCTTCGCGAGTGCTGATGGGGTTGCTGTTTGCCGTGCCGCCGACCGACCCAGCCGTGCTGCTCGCGGCCGCCGGCGTGATTGCGGCTGTGACAGTTGCGGCGTGCAGCGTTCCGGCGCGCCGGGCAACCAAAGTAGATCCGGTGGTCGCATTGCGTTACGAATGAATGGAAAGGATAGAATTTGTCTGCCTTGCTGACTATGCCCGTGACCTCAACCACTACGGCACGCCTTCTGATTGCGGACGATCAGCGGGATGTGCTGGAAGCTCTGCGCCTGCTGCTGAAGCCGGAGGGCTTCGCCATCGAGACGGCGACTTCACCGGTGGGTGTGCTCGATGCGGTGCGGTCCCAGGAATTCGACGTGATCCTGATCGATCTTAACTACACCCGCGACACAACGTCCGGTCAGGAAGGTCTCGATCTGCTTGCACGCATACAGGCGATTGACAGCACGCTGCCGGTGATCGTGATGACCGCATGGGGAAGCGTGGACCTGGCAGTGGAAGCGATGCGCCGCGGCGCGCGCGACTTCGTACAGAAGCCATGGGAAAATGCGCGCCTGCTTGCCGTCCTGCGCACGCAGATCGAACTGAGCTGCGCTCTGCGCCGCAGCCAGCGGCTGGAAGCGGAAAACCGTCTGCTGCGGGCCGAAGGCTTACCCAAGTTCATTGCCAACGCCGACGCCATGCAACCCGTCTTGCGCTTGATCAGTAACGTCGGCCCGTCTGACGCGAACGTCCTGATTACGGGCGAGCACGGCAGCGGTAAAGAAGTAGCCGCGCGCACGTTACACGGCCTCTCCAACCGTGCCTCGCGGCCGCTGGTCGCGGTGAACACAGGTGGTTTGCCGGAGGGAGTTTTCGAGAGCGAACTCTTCGGCCACGTCCGCGGTGCTTTCACCGATGCGAAGAGCGACCGCATCGGGCGCTTTGAGCTGGCGCATGGAGGAACGCTCTTCCTCGACGAGATTGCGAACATTCCTCTCTCGCAGCAAGGCAAGCTGCTGCGCGTGCTGGAAAGCGGTGAAATGGAGCGGGTTGGCTCCTCGCAAACCCGTCGCGTGGATGTGCGCATCATCTCCGCGACCAATGCCGATTTGAACCAGGAAGTGGCCGCCGGCCGTTTTCGCCAGGATCTCTTGTTCCGCTTGAACACGGTCGAGATTTACATTCCGCCCCTGCGCGAGCGCCGGCAGGACATCCCGCTACTTGCGATGTATTTCCTGAATCGTTACGCTCAACGGTATCGCAAGCCAGCGAGCACGCTTGATCCCGCGGCGATGCAAGCGATCCTGGATTATCCATGGCCGGGAAACGTGCGGGAACTTGATCATTCGATCGAACGCGCCGTGCTGCTTTGCGGAGGCGAGGCGGTGCGGATTAGCGATCTGGCTCTGCGCGCTCCGCGCGAAAGCATTCAGCGCATGGAAGACCTCAGCCTGGAAGAAGTGGAATCACTGCTGATCCGCAAAGCCATTGACCGTTATAGTGGAAACATCAGCCAGGCGGCGGAGGCGCTGGGATTAAGCCGAAGCGCGCTGTACCGGCGTCTGCAGAAATATGGAATCGGAAGCAACTAACGATGCCCAGCGTCCGCCTAAGGACGCCGCCCGGTTGCAGCCACAAGCGCGTCCCCGACCCAAGGCCAAACGGCCGCTGAGCCATGAAAACCGGATTTTACTTTTAGCCCTGGCATCAGGCGCGGCTGGAGTTGCGCTCGCGCTGATTCTGCTTTGGACGGGCGATCACGATCTCAGCACCCGCTGGACACTCAGTCTTCTGACGGTAATTCTCTGGCTCAGCTTCTCGTTCGCCTTGCGCTCGGCTGTGGTTCATCCTTTGCAGACGCTTTCGAACATGCAGTCGGCGTTGCGCGAGGGCGATTTTTCTTTCCGCGTGCGGGGCGCGACTGCGGGCGATGCCCTGGGCGAGTTGATGCTCGAGGTCAACACGCTTTCGGACATGCTGCGGGAACAGCGGCTGGGCGCGGTGGAAGCGAGCGCGCTGCTGACGACGGTGATGACCGAGATTGATGTCGCCGTGTTCGCCTTCGATGGGGATCAGAAACTTCGTCTGGTAAACCGGGCCGGCGAGCGGTTGATGGCGCAGAACGCCGAACGCCTGCTGGGAAAGAACGCGCAGGAATTGGACCTTTCGGAGTGTCTGGAAGGCGAATCGGCTCACACGCTCGAACAGAGTTTTCCCGGCCGGTCCGGCCGTTTTGGGGTGCGGCGCTCAGTGTTCCGGCAAGGCGGCAAGCCGCATTATCTGCTGGTAATTGCAGACCTAAGCCGCGCCCTGCGCGAAGAAGAGCGCGGTGCCTGGCAGCGGCTGGTGAGGGTTCTGGGGCATGAGCTCAACAATTCTCTGGCACCCATCTGCTCGATCGCCGGCAGTCTGGAAGACATCATGCGGCGGGAGGCGCGGGCGCCCGATTGGGAGGACGATTTGCGCCGAGGCCTGCGCGTGATCGTGGACCGGGCCGAGGCGTTGAACCGCTTCATGCGCGACTACTCTCGATTGGCACGGCTTCCCCAGCCGCAGCTTCGCCCCATGAACTTGCGGACCCTGGTCACAACTGTGGCGGGAATGGAGACGCGTACCCCGGTTACGATCGAGCCAGGGGCTGAAGTAACGCTTAATGCCGATCCCGACCAGCTGCAGCAAGTGCTGATCAACCTGATCCGCAACGCCGTGGATGCGTCGCTCGAGAGCAAGGGCAGAGTGCGCGTCGGCTGGACGAAAAATGGAAACTGGCTCAGCCTGTTTGTGCAGGATGAGGGGCCGGGGATCGCGAATCCCGCGAATTTGTTTGTTCCTTTCTTTACCACCAAGCCCAGCGGATCAGGGATCGGTTTGGTCCTGAGCCGCCAGATTGCTGAAGCTCACGGCGGAAGCCTCACGCTCAAAAATCGCACGCGGGGCAAGGGTTGTGAGGCGGTGATTCAACTTCCGTTGAGCGGCTAGAAAGTCCCATTATCATGGCGGCCGCCCCGCGCGAGATTCTTCGCTCGGCCTGAAAAGCGGCTGCTCTCAGGATGACTTTTCATCTGGGGGTAATTGCGCCGGCGACGTGTAACATAGACTGTTTTCCTCCCGGAGGCCGGATGAAAAAAACTCTGCTGTGGGTTGCTGTCTCTCTGATGATCGTGTCCGGAAATGTAGCGGCTCAGAATAAGTCCATCACTGACTCGACCGATCGCATGTTTTTTCCTCACGATATGTTCTGGGGTTATGCCCAGTTCGATCTCGCCCCGCCGCACAACGAAATCGATCCCAACCTTTGCTCAGCCGACGCCGGCAAGTACGGCGGTGTCAGCGCTCCCTGCAGCGAGTTTGCCCGCTACATGCTTTCGGGATTGCTCGAGGTCCGTCCGTTCGGCAGAGGGCAGTTGCGCCGGTTCATGCTTTTCGGAGCGCCGTCGTTTCTGTTCGGAAAAAACATCCCGCAGACCCTTTACACCTGGTCCTTTGATGCGATCGGCATCGAGCACTCCTGGGGCGCGTCGGTTTATCTGGCAAAGGGCTTCGAGTTCCGCGCCACGCAGCACTTGTTGTTTGACCGACTGGGGGAACGCGACAAGAACCTCGGTCTCGCCGACTTGGGAAACAACGGACCCTGGGGAAGGTATTTCACGGTTGGCGTCAGAAAATATTTTGGCACAAGGCGATGGTGATTCGGCGATAAATTCCGTGTTTTGCGCCGTGCTATGCTCATCTTCCGGGGCCGAATTTCTTGTCTGGCAGGCCAGCAACGAAGCCACCTCAATCGGTCAAGACCGAGGCAGGCCCCATCCCTGAAGACCATCAGGCGCGCGTTCACTCCGGCGCTATTTTGTTTGACGATCCGGCGACGGGCGAATGCAACCTCGCCCACGCAGCCGAGAGCATTTCGCCGGAACTGGCGGCCGCGCTGCCGGGTTTGCTCTCGGAGTCGCCCGATCCGGATTCCGCCGTAATGCTGTTCGATCGCCTGGTCAGTGCGTCGTCGGGCGAGATCGCGCGGCTCTTGCATCGCCATCATTTGCTTGCTCACTACGCGCTGGCCGTGTTCGCCCACAGCCGCTTCCTGGCGGAAACGTTGCTCCAGAACCCGGACCTGCTCGGCTCT
>Ga0335078_10001955_pt1 | contig 31159 bp, 32 predicted proteins | sample Lox_Sample_32_FD_206711 | JGI IMG/M metagenome (GOLD analysis project Ga0335078, IMG submission 206711) | Soil microbial communities from Loxahatchee National Wildlife Refuge, Florida, United States - Lox_Sample_3.2 | ecosystem: Environmental > Terrestrial > Soil > Wetlands | place: USA... | reverse complement strand
GAAGCCAGCGGGATGGCGACCTCGAGCCACGGGACGCTGCACCACCGCAAGGGGAACGGCCTGGTCCACGAGGTCTTCACCCAGGAGATCCTCGACTCGCTCCGCGGCACCGCCGGGATCGGGCACAACCGCTACCCGACGACCGGCACCACCGACCTCGAGAACGCCCAGCCGATCGTCTTCAAGCTGAAGGCCGAGGAGGCCGCCCTCGCCGCGAACGGCGACCTCGTGAACTTCGACCGGGTCCGCCACCGCCTCCAGGCGCAGGGCGTCGACCTGCTCGGCAACGCCGACACGGAGACGATGGCGCAGATGATCGCGCTCGAGTTCGGCCGCACCCGGGACCTCGAGGCGGCGATCCGGCGGACCGCGACCGAGCTGGTCGGAGGGTACTCGGTCGTCATGCTCGTCGGCAACCGCGTCCTCGCGTTCCGGGACCCCCTCGGCATGCGGCCGCTGGTCTACGGTACGATCGACGGCGGCGTCGCGGTGGCGAGCGAGTCGGTCGCGCTCGAGCTGATGGGCGGCAAGGTCGTCCGGGACGTCCTCCCCGGGGAGGTGCTGGTCCTCGAGAAGGGCCAGCTGCTGCGGAGCTCCCGGATGCCGGGAAGCGGCGCCTCGGCCCACTGCATGTTCGAGTGGGTCTACTTTTCCCGGCCCGACTCGATCGTCGAGGGGCAGAGCGTGTACGATGCCCGGCACCGGATCGGGCTGCGGCTGGCCAAGGACAGCCCCGCCGAGGCGGACCTGGTCGTGCCGGTCCCCGACTCCGCGCGACCCCAGGCGCTCGGGTTCGCCGAAGGGTCCGGGATCCCCTACGCGGAAGCGTTGATCAAGAACCGGTTCGTCGAACGGACGTTCATCATCCCCGACCAGAAGCGCCGCGAGCTGGAGGTCCGCGTCAAGCTCCACCCGATCCCGGGCCTCTTGCGCGGCAAGCGCATCGTGCTCGTGGACGACTCGATCGTCCGGGGGACGACCCTCCACGAGATCGTCCACATGGTCCGCTCGGCCGGGGCGACGCGCGTCGACGTCCGGGTGGGGTGCCCGCCCATCGTCGCGCCGTGCTACTTCGGGATCGACATGAAGGAGCGCAAGGACCTGATCGCCTACGAGCGGAACGAGGAGCAGGTCGCCCAGGAGATCGGCGCGGACTCGGTGCGCTACCTCTCGATCCCCGGCCTGGTCGACTCGATCGGGATGGCGGGCGACAACCTCTGCCTCGGCTGCCTCACCGGCCGGTATCCGGTCGAGGTCCCCGAGGAACGGCGCCGGTTCCAGAAGTCGCTCGCGGAATTTTGAGTCGAGCCCTTGACGAAGGGCCGAGCCGCCTGCGGCGGTCGGCGAAGCCCCGGCGTGTGCTTGTGGGTGCTCGGGGGCGGAGGCCGTCGTCTCTCGACCGTTGGCATGAGCGGGGTTGCAAAGCACCGGAGAGGTGCTCGCCTCCGCCCCCGGAGTTCCATCGAGCGGAGGGAGAGCGCACGGCCTCCCCCCGCTTTGGACCGCTCGCGGGAGATGACCTTCGCGCGTTGGCGGGCCTCACGGGTCCACCCCGCCCCCGTGCCCCAGCACGAGGAGGACGCGGCCGAGTTACGATGGTCGCAGCTCCGCGGGGAGCATCGCAATGACCTGCTGGAACCGCGGGTCCTTCCTGGCCTCGGCGAACAGCGGGGAATAGAGGAGGCGGGTCACGCTCAGCGTGTGGTCCCGCGCGGCGGTATACATGTACTCGAAGAAGCGGTCCAGGTCGCCGAGAGCGAAGTAAACGAACCCCGCCGACTGCGACCTCGCCCACCCCGGTTCGTGCGAGGCGTCGAGCTTCCGGATCATCTCGAGCGCGGTCGCGCGGTCGCCGCGCAGGGCCGCAAGATACCCCCGGTTGAGGTGCGCCCGCTCGCTGTCGGGCGCCTGTTGCTCGATCTTCTGGACGACGGTCTCGGCCCCGTCGAGGTCGCCCTTTGCAAGGTAGTAATCGGCCATCCCGCCGTAGGTGCCGATCGGGTCGAGATGGAGTGTCTTCTTCCAGTGGGCCATCGCGTCCTCGGGCCTACCCGCGAGCAGATAGGCCTGACCCAGGTAACGGATGGCGAGGGGGGACAGCGGGTCGAGCCGATAGGCGGCCTCGGTGTGCCGGACGTACCCATCGAGGTCGCCCTCGGCGGCGGCGACCTGCCCGAGCAGGTCGTATCCGCCACCGAGATTGGGATTCAACTCGAGCGCCTTGTGCGCTTCGGTCCGTACTACCGACAAGCCCTCGTCGGCCATGAACGCGATCTCCGCGAGCATGGCGTGGGCTTCGGCCAGACCGGGCGCGATCGCAAGCGCACTCTCGGTGGCCGCCCTGCTGCTCCGGATCCCCTCCGACCAGGCGACGTACCCTTCGTGCCCGAGGCGTTGGTAGGCCCGGGCGATCCCGATGTACGCCCGCGCGAACGTCGGGTCCTTCTCGACCGCCCGCTCGAAGAACTTGAGCGCCTGGCGAACGGGCTCCTCCTCCAGCTTGTAGACGAGGGCCTGCCCCTGGAGGAACGAGAGGTAGGCGGCCATGTCCTGGGTCTCGCGAAGTCCCGGCGAGGAGAGCGCGGCGGGGGAAAGGCGGATCTGGAGTTCGGCGGCGACCTTCTCCGCAATCTCGCTCTGGATCGCGAACACGTCCTCGAGCCCCCGGTCGTAACTCTGCGCCCAAAGGTGATGGTCGGAGGACGACTGGATCAGCTGGACCGTGATCCGCACCCGCGTACCCGCCTTCCTCACGCTGCCTTCGAGGAGCCAGCCTGCATCCAGTTGCCTTCCGATCTCCTTGAGCGAGGTTCCCGGCTTCTTGAACGGCATCACCGAGGTCCTCGAGATGACGCTCAGCGTCGGCACCCTCGAGATGGTCGAGATCAGCTCCTCGGTCATCCCGTCGGCGAAGTACTCGTTCTCCGGATCGGAGCTCATGTTGGCGAGGGGCAGGACCGCCAGGCGTCGGTTGCCGCCATCTCCCGGTGCCTCGACCACGGGCGCCTCTGCCCAGGGCAACAACACCCGATAGACGTCGATGAGTCGCGCCACGCCCTTGAGGCTCTTGGGGCCCAGCTTCTCGATGGTGTAGGGGACCTTGTTCGAGATCTGATCGTACGCTGGTCCCGAGAGGCAGATTCCGCCCGCCTCGGCCATCGGTTCGATCCGGGCCGCGATGTTTACCGCATCCCCCAGGATGTCGGTCCCCTCGCTCTCCACGTCCCCTACGTGGATGCCGATCCGAACCTTGAGGGGTTCCCGCCCCTCGCTCGAGCGCTCGAAAGCACGTCGTTGGAAGTCGACGGCGCACTCGACCGCATCGAGCGCGTTCCCGAACTCCGCCAGCAGCCCGTCCCCGGTGGACTTGACGAGTCGGCCCCGATGACCTTCGAGTGTCGGTCGCGCCAACCCATCCAGCTCGCGGAGGAGTTGGAGGGCCGCTTTCTCGTCCCGCTGCGCGAGTTGCGTCGATCCCACCATATCGGCGAACATGATGGCGGCAAGTCGGCGGGTCATTCGCGGACGGCGGACAGCTGACCCTTCGGATTAGTCTGTCGCGGGTCCCGGGAGAGACTCGGCGCCCATCGAGTCGATTGCTCGCCCCGCATTCTAACGAAGGGGTCCCGCACTGAAGGTCCCGCGAGGTCGAGCGTTCTCACTCCGGTATCGAAGCGATTGGCCGACGAATTCTTCGCTGGCCGAACCGTTGAGTTCCTCCCGGGCCCCTTCCCCCAATCATCACCCCGATTGGGGGCTGGGGACTTTCGGTCACCTCGGAATCGCTCGCGGAGTACTGAACCGGCTGCCCCCCTTAGCGGCCGGCCCGTTCGTTGCGGTCAGTAGAACGGCGGGTTTCGCCCGGTTTGGAAGATGTCGGGCTGGCGGGTCGTGGCAGGCAAGCGTATCAGAGAAATGCCCCTACCGGACTTGGGGACGCACGTGGACCGCGGACGGGAGGCGCGGAAGGGGCTCACTGTCGCCTTGGGCCTCTGCGCCGCGGCTCTACTCGTCCTAGTAGCTGTCGCGGTGGGACACGCGATGGCGGCAGGGTCTCTCGAAACACGTGATCGAACCGGCCCCGTCGGTCCCGCGACACTCCCGCCCAAGTTCCCGGTAACGTTTACGGAGAACGGGTTGCCATCGGGCACGAACTGGTCGGTGAGCCTCGACGAGGCGACCCGGAGCTCAGCGTCGTCAACGCTCACCTTCCAGGAGCCGAACGGAAGCTACCAACTCTACACTTGGGACGTGAAGGGCTACCTGAGTTACGCAAATGTGACGACTCTCAACGTCAGCGGCGATCCGATCGACGTCACGGTGTATTACACCCCGCCCACAGCCGGCACCTACTTCGTGACCTTCGTCCAGTCCGGGCTGCCCTTCAACATCTCTTGGCAGGTGGAGCTTTCTGCTGTCATCAACGGTGCCCCAGCGGGTGGATTCGGCGTGATCTTCGCCGGCCCGACCCACACTCCCGCGACCGGGATCAGCGGAGGCGTGAACGGAACATTCGCCTGGACCGCGTTCCACCCCAGCGTACCGGAGTGGCCGATCCCCACGTACTATCCGTTCCCGTCCAGCGGGACGGTGGTCCTAAACGGGTCGAGTGTCCTCATCCACCTGACGTACCGCTTCTCCTATCCGTTCCTCTTCGACGTAGAGGGAGTTCGGGCCAGCGTTCCGGTGACCCTGCAGATACCCAACGAAACGGTGACCGGCACCGGAGGCGGCTACTACTTCATCATGATCCCGAACGGCACGTCCTCGTGGAACGCCACCGCGCCCGGATACCAGGCACAAAACGGGACCGTCTTCGTTCAGGGTCTACCGGAGTCCAACGTCGTGGGGGTCCACTTCGAGGTGCTTCCTTCGGGGCTCTCCAACGGGACGTGGGTCGAGATTGTCGTGGCACTTGCAGTAATCGTCGTGGGCGCGGTGGTCCTCCTCTCATTACGGCGCAAAGGGGGCGGACGGACGGGCGACGGTGCTCCTGCACCACCGGCGTCTAGTCCACCGCCCTCGCAACCGCCGCCGTCCCCCCCATAGCGCTCGGGATCAACGCCGGATCGAACTGCACGAGAGCGTTTCGGCCCCGTCCTGTGGTCGATGGCGCCCGGGTCGACCGTTCGCACCACGTTCTAACGCGGGGGGGAAGCAGAGCTCCCTCGAGCAGGGGAGTGGGTCTCCGAGGTGTCGGGGACGCTGGCTAACGGCGCGCCCGGGGGCCGAACCGTTAAGTTCCCCCCGGTTGCTTTTCCCCAAGCATGACCCCGAACCGGCCCGGGGGACTGACCATTTCCTTTGAATCGCCGGTGGAGCACTAGGGCGTGGGGACCGCCGTCCTGCTCGCCGACGGTCCCCGACTGAGCTGGGTCGAGCTCCCGTCCGTTCGGGCCGAGGGGTCGACCTCCCTCGGGCCCGCACCGGTAGCGGCCGCCCAGCGGTACCTGGCACTGGCCGGGGGGGAGCTCCCTCCCGGGGTCCTCTCAGCTCTGCGTGAGCTACCACCGACGACCTCCCTCACCTCGAGCGACCCCCGCTGGCTCGCGAGCCTCTCCCGAGGGACCGGTCGACCGGTGCGTCTCGCGTCGCTCGAGGAGCTCCGAAGCGCTCGGGCCCTGGTCGCCCGGCGGGGACCCCCAGATGACCGCGCGTTCCTCCTCGCGGTGGCCCGCCTGGGTCTGGAACGCGCGCTGGCATCCCCCGAGGAGGTCCTGGTCTCCCTGGCCCGCGAGGAGGAGCGGCTCGAGCGGGCGCTCGGTCGGGAGGAGCGCGCGGCCGACGCCTTCGTCGCCGTGGAGGGTACGCTGTTAGCGGAGTACGCCCCTGCATGGGCCGAGGCTCGAGGCTCTCTCGCGCACCACCACGCCCATCTCGTCTCTTTGCTGGAGCGGGCCGCCCATGAGGTCGTGCCCAACCTGGCCATCCTCGTCGGCGAACGGGTCGCCGGCCGGATGGTCGCGGCGGCGGGAGGGGTCGCCCCGCTCGCAAGGATGAGCGCATCCCGCATCCAGCTCCTCGGCTCCCGCCGTCGTCCGTCTCCCGAGCGTGGTCCGCGCTACGGGGTCATCTTCCGGGCGGTGCGGATGAACGACCTGCCGGTCGCCCGCCGGGGGGAGTACGCCCGGAGCCTCGCGGCGCTCGCCGCCATCGCGGCCCGCGCGGACGCGACGACTCGCTCCGACTTGAGCGGCCTCCTGGTGGCACGCCGGGACCGCCGTGTCGAGGCGCTCCGCCGGAGGGGTCGGTGAGGCCGCCCCGCACGTTCCGCCCGACTCCCGACAGCCCGCGCCTGCTCCAGGTGCGCTCCGCGGATCGCGTCGAGCTCTGGACAGAGACGGTCGGCACCGAACCGTCGGTCTATGGGGAACGGTGGGCCTACTCCGGGAGCCGCTCGTTCCGGTCGTTCGAGCCGGCCCGCTCCAAGCTCTCGGCGGGACTGGTCCGTGACTGGCGCGGGCCCGTGCCGTCCGAGGGGGAGCGATGGTTGTACCTCGGGGCGGCGAGCGGAACGACCGCCTCCCACGTCGCCGACCTGGTCGGGCCCGCCGGCCGGGTCTTCGCCTTGGAGCGGAGCCTGCGACCGTTCCACCGCCTACTCGAGCTGGCCCTCCGCTGGCCCAGCCTCGACCCGGTCCTCGGGGACGCGCGCGAACCGAGGGCGTACTCGGGCCTGGTCCCGCCCGTGGACGGAGTGTACGCTGACATCGCCCAGGCCGACCAGGTGGAGATCGTTCTCGCGAATGCGGCCCTCTTCCTGCGCGGGCCGGGCGGGGCCCTCGTGATGGCCCTCAAGACCGCGAGCATGGGCCGGGACGCCTCGGCCCCCCAGCATGTACGGCGGGCCGAGGAGATGCTCGCGCCGTCCGTCGACCTCGAGCCCAGCGTCCGGCTCGACCCGTTCCATCGGGGCCACTACCTGGTGGGCGGGAGGGCCCGCGGCGCGCTGTTCGAGGAGCCGGCCGGCCCGCGTCCTACGCCGCGACGCGCGCGCTCCCCCGAGCGATCACGACTGTGACGATGTCCTCGTCCTCGAGCACGTGGTCGCGGCCGACCGTCTGACCGGGAAAGCGGGCGCTCGGTCCCCAGATCTGGGCCGCCCGGAACGTGCGGCCGAGCTCCCCCGGGAGCCGGGCCAGTAGCCCGTCGACCGTGTCGCCCTGGCGGAGGATCAGCGGTTCCTCCTTGTCGGGCGCCTTCCCGGGCGGCTTCATGTACACCCGGATGAACCGGAGCGACCGCCCGATCCGCTCGACGAGCTCCTCGAGCCCGATCCGGTTCTTGGCCGAGATGAAGGTGGGCACGGTGGGCCGGAGCTCGGCCACCAGCCGAGCCCGGTCCGCCGCGCTCAGCAACTCGGCCTTGTTGACCGCCGCGATGGCGGGAACGTAGACGCGATTTCCCGCCAGTACGTCGATCAGCTGGTCGGCGGTGGCGTCCTCCCGGAAGACGATCGAACCGTTGTGGACGCCGAACTCCCGGGCGATCTGGGTCGCCAGGCCCCCCGCGAGGTGGGTCAGCTTCACGGTGCTCGAGACCGACAGCCCGCCCCGCTCGGACCGTTGGACCACGACCCGCGGTGGTCGTTGGTTGATCCGAACCCCCGCCCCCTCGAGCTCGCCCTGCAGCGCCCGCAGGTTGGTGTGCTCCGGGTCGATCAGGAAGAGGATCAGGTCGACGGACCGGACGACCGAGAGCACCTCGCGCCCTCGCCCGCGTCCCTTCGAGGCGCCCGGCACGAGCCCGGGCATGTCGAGGATCTGGATCGACGCCCCGGACCAGCGCAGCATCCCGGGGATGATCGTGAGCGTCGTGAAGTCGTAGGCCGCCGTCTCGCTGTCGGCCGCGGTGAGGGAGTTGAGCAAGGTCGACTTCCCGACCGAGGGGTAGCCGACGAGACCGACGGTCGCGTGCCCGCTCTTGCGGACCCCGTAGCCGAGACCGCCGCCCTTCCCCTTCGCTCGGGTCTCCCGCTCGAGGCGGAGGACCGCCAGCTTCGCCTTGAGGCGCCCGATGTGGAGCTGGGTCGCCTTGTTGTAGCTGGTCCGGCGGATCTCGTCCTCGACCTCCGTGATCTGCTCTTCGAGGGACGACATCGACTACCGGTCCGACGCCCGTTGGGGGGCACCCCCGTACTTGAACCTGACGTGGAGGCAAGTTTCACCGCCCGGTCCCGCCGAAACACGCGAAGGGGCTCGCTCGGCTTTGGGTGTGTGGGACTGAAGGCCCGGACCCCGGGACCGGCCCTCGCCCGGTGGCAGTTCATCCCCCGTCCCGTGCGGGACGTATCGGCCGCCGAGGAGCTCGGGTTCCGTTCGAATCTCGTGAGCGCCCTTCGAGCCGGCCAAGGGCTCGGAGTGGAGGTTGACCTCACGGTCGGGTCCGGGGCCGAACCCTCCGTTTCCGTCACTGTCCCCAACCCCGAGTCGGCCCGGTGGATGACACGCGTGCTCGCTCCGGTGTACGGCCCGCATCAATGGGCTCCCGACCGGACACATGGGACGCCGGGAGACGGTAGCGCCCCCTGGGCGACCGCACGCCGGGCGCGCCAGTGGCCCGAACCATTCGGCGCACCGGCGCCCTCCGCCGGCGTGCTCGATTCCGTGGCCGAGGCGCTCGGGGCCGTGCCCTCGGGGGCGCGCCTCACGTGGTCGTGGCGGCCAGGTCCGCTCGGGCGGGTGCCCCGGTGGGAGAGCCTGCCCGCGACGATCCCCCCGCCCGTCGCGGTGGGCCGATCCGGCTTCCCCCTTCGGCCCGACCGGCGGATCGACCCCGTCCCTCCCCCAACTCAGCGTCCGCTGTTCGGGCGCCTTTCCGTCACGCTTGCCTTCGACCCGAGCAGCACGGCGCGCCTCCAAGCGCCCCGGATCCGCACCGCGCTCGAAGCCGTCACGAGCTCCGAACGAGGGAATCGGCTGGTCTTCGACCCCCTCCAGGGGGGGTTCGGTGGCCCGCTCTGGCGACAGGCCGGGTTCTGGCTCTCGGTCGAGGAGTGGGAGCGGATGTGGCCCCGGCCGTGGTGCCCCGCGCCGGGCGGAGGCGGGACCTCGGTGGGGGGTACTTGGATGCTCCCCCTCGGCCGAACCACGACCGGCGCGGTGGTCGGACCCACGATGGAGCCCTCCCAGGGTCGTCACCTGGCCGTGCTCGGGGAGACGGGGATGGGCAAGAGCTCCCTTCTGGTGGCGGTCGCCCACCGTGCCTTCCGCCATGGGGGCGGTGTGGTGTTCGACCCGCTGGGAGACACGGTCCGCTCGCTGAGAGCGGCACTTCCCCCGGACGTCCAAGAACGTCTCATCTGGATCGCCCCCGAACCGGGAGCTTTGGGCCTCAACGCGCTGGAAGGGGTCGGAGGGGGCCCTGAGTGCGATCCAATCCGCTCCGAGCGCCGCCTGAACGACCTGGTCCATGCCCTCCGAAGAGTGCGGTCCGGTCGGTACGAGGAGTCGTCCTACTGGGGGCCCCGCCTCGAGGAGATGGTCACCCGGGCGGTGCGGGCGGCTGCGGCGTTCCCCGAGGGAACCCTGGTGGATGCGCACACCCTGCTGTCGACCGGCGCCCGGCTCGGCCGGCCCGTTCCCGGCCCCGCGATCGAGCCGGTGCGGGAGCTCGCCGACCGGATCCGCGACCGGCCGGAGGACGCCGACGGGGCCCGTCGCCTCCTCCACGAGGTGGTGCGCAGCCCCGTGCTCGTGCGCATGGTCTGTGAACGACAACCCCGCCGGAGCACTCGCGACCTGGTTACCCCGGGGACGGTCGTCCTGATCTCGGGGGATGCGGCGGCGGTGGGGGAGGCGACGGCCCGCTACCTTCTCTCAGTCTACCTCGCGCTCGTCTGGTCCGAGCTGTTGGCTCGAGAGGGGGAGCCGAAGACGTTCGTCGTGCTGGACGAGGCGCAGTGGTTCTCCCACGAGAGCCTAGGTGAGATGCTCCGCCTCGGTCGCCGGCGGAACGTGCACGTGGTGCTGGCGACCCAGGCGGTCGCCTCCCTGCCGGCCACGGTCGCCGAGGCGGTCTGGACGAATGTCTCGGACTTCGTCGCCTTCCGCGGCTCCCCCGACGAGGCCCGCGAGTTCTCCCGCGCCAGCCGCAGTGTCTCGACCGAGGAGCTCCTCGCCCTGCCCCGCGGCAGCGCGGCCGTGCTCCTGGGGAAGGGCCACCTGGTCCGCTGGGTGCGTACGGTTCGGCGTCCGGCGCCCCCCTCCGTCGCTTCCCCCTCCGAGGCCGCGCGCTCGGGCGGGCGCCCGATGGATCCCTGCCCCGGCGCGCCGGAGGATCCGCCGGCTCCGGCCGTTCGGGCTGCGGACCGAACGCAGGAGGTGCTCACGGAGCTGGTCCGCCGAGCGGCCCAGCTCGGGCCCGGCGAGTCGCTCGTCGTCCCGCTCCAAGGGCTTCGGGAGAGGGTCGACCCGAGCGGGGAGGGGGTCCGCCGGGTCGGATCCCTACTCGGAAGACAGGGGATCGTGTCGCGGGTCGACTCGGGTCCGGCCGGACCGTGCTGGGTGGTCGCTGCGGAACACCGCGACGAGCTGTGCCGGCTGGGCGGTGCCCGCCCGTCCGCGGCTTCTCGCGTGCCACAACCCTCTTAGTCTCGGCGGAGCTGTTTCTACCGATGGAAGCTCCGCCGGAGGCCGGTCCGGAGGCCGGCCCCGTGCCCACGGTCCCCTCCGGAGGGGGTCTGATGGCCCCCGCGACCGTGCTCGGTCGCTGTCCGACCGGGATCGAGGGGCTGGACAACGTGCTCTACGGGGGGATCCCCCGGGGGAACATGGTCCTCGTCGCCGGCAGCGTCGGCACCGGGAAGACCACGCTCTGCCTCGAGTTCCTGGTGCGGGGTGCCGAGCGCGGGGAGCGCTCGCTGTTCATCTCCGTCACCGAGTCGTCCGACAAGCTCATCCAAAACCTCTCCACGTTCGAATTCTTCCGAACCGACCTGGTCACGAACGGCTCGCTCGTCTTCGTCGACCTCCCGGTGCTGTACGATCGTCTCGGCCTCGAGCACGAGGAGCTGACCCCGGACGAGATCGCCATCCTGATCCGGACGATCCGGGACCTCGTGCGGAACCTCGGGGTCAAGCGACTCGTCCTCGACAGCCTCACCTCGGTCTGCTACCGGATCCGGCGCGACGAGCGGATCCGCGACTTCATGCTGCGGCTCGGGCAGGAGCTCAACGAGGTCGGGTGCACCTCCCTGCTCGTCTCGGAGATCGGACCGACCCCCGGACGGTACTCCCTCCACGGCGTGGAGGAGGCGATCGTGGACGGGGTGCTCCTCCTCTGGAACGCCCGCCGCCAGGGGGACATCCTGCGGGTCCTCCAGATCATCAAGATGCGGGGGACGTCCCACTCCCAGGCCCAGTACGTGGTCGAGCTGACACCGATCGGGATGCTGCTCGCCCCCCACCTGAAGGGCGGCCGCTCCGAGGGCGGGACGTAGGCCGTGCCGATCGACATCGGGGAGCGACTGCGCGCGCTGCCGGGAGGCAGTGCCATCACCCTGAAGCTCGACCCGCGGGAGTACGCCGACCACTACTTCGCGGTGCTGAACGCGACCCTGCGCGATGTCGGGAGCGAGACCGACGCGCACACGATCTACGTCGCGGTCACCAACCCCGCGTCGTTCGTCTGGGGGCTGGCCCAGGCGCTGGACGTTCCCGAGGACCGGATCTCGTTCGTGGACGCGATCAGCCACATCATGATGAACTACGGCAACCCGCTGCCGAACGCGACGTACATCGAGAGCCCCCGGGCGCTCGAGGGGATCATGCTCCGGGTGGAGTACCTCCTGAGGAAGTATCCGCACCCGCGTTCGATCGTCGTGATCGACAGCGTGAACTCGCTCGCGATCCACAACCCGCCCGACCTCCTCTCCGAGTTCTTCCACATCCTCATCAACACCCTGAAGACGCGGCAGGTGCTGACCGTGGTCCTCGAGACCTCGGACGAGGAGGCCTCGGGGGTCGAGGCGATGCTCAACCTCGTCGTGGACGAGACGATCGACGTCGCCCGCGCGGGGAACTGAGGATGGGCGAGTCGGACCTGCTCTTCGGCATTCCGGAGATCGACGAGCCGATCGCCACCGCGCTGCCGCCCGGGTGGTTCTCCCTCCTGACCGGCTCCTCCGCGTCGGGGGCCCCCCTCCTCGCCAAGCAGTTCGCCCACGCCGGGGTCGGCAGCGTGCCCGTGCTGTTCTACACGACGTACGAGCGCACGACCGACGTGAAGCGGGTCTTCGAGGACTTCGGGTGGGACCCCTCCGCGATCCAGATCGTCAACCTGGCCGACGAGTACTACGAGCGGGTCCTCGTCCGCGGCCTGGAGGTCGCCACGGCCCGGGAGCGCGGCCTCTCGCTCAGCCAGCTGACGAGCGAGTCGCCGACGGGGCACGCCGGCTCGGCGTTCAGCCTCACGAGCCGGATGCTGAGCGACCTGGCCGCGATCGACACCCCGTTCCGCCTCGTGCTCGACTCGGTCGACTTCTTCTTCGAGGTGCTCAACCCGGCGGACGTCACCACGGTCGCGCGCCAGATCCGCTACCGGTGCCAGACGATCGGTGGGCACGCGCTCCTCTCGGTGCACTCCCGGGCCCACGACCCGCGGATCATCGGGGCCCTCGAGGACCTCGCGGACGTCGTGGTCGACCTTCGGGCGACCCCCCGCGGCCGCGGGTACGAACACACCCTGTACGTCGAGAAGGTGCGGAACCGCCCGGACCTCCAGCGGATCGCACGGGCCCGAGTGACCGAGCAGGGCTGGCAGGTCGACGAGCGGGAGGAGCCCTCCTCCGTACACCCGCCTACTCCGCCGTAACCGCAACCTTATCGCCCCCACCCGACTGCCACGGGGGGAGGGTACCCCATGGAGGACGTCGTCGTCCGGCAGCTCGAGAAGGTCGAGCTGAAGAACCCGGTCCTGGTCGAAGGGCTTCCGGGCGTAGGGAACGTCGGGAAGCTGGCCGCCGACTACCTGCGGGACCAGCTGCCGGCCAAGCCGCTCGCGACGATCTTCTCGAAGTTCTTCCCCCCGCAGGTGTACGTCAGCGAGGAGGGGATCATCCGTCTCGTCTCCAACGAGATCTCCTACTGGAAGTCGCCGAAGCCGGGCGGCCGGGACATCCTGGTCCTCGGCGGGGATTACCAGGGGATCTCGCCGGAGGGACAGTACGAGATCACCGAACGGGTCCTCGACTTCAGCTCCAAGCTCGGCGTGAGGGAGGTGTTCACCCTCGCCGGGTTCGCCCAGGGCAAGGTCGTCGAGTCGCCCCGCGTCCTCGGCGCCGCGACGAGCCCGGCCCGGGTCGAGGCGATGAAGAAGCACGGCGTGGTCTTCTCGCGCAACGACCCCGGCGGCGGCCTGATCGGGGCGAGCGGCCTGTTCCTCGGGCTCGGTCGGATGTTCCAGATGGAGGGCGTCTGCCTCATGGGCGAGACGAGCGGGTACTTTGTCGACCCGAGGAGCGCGGAAGCGGTCCTCAAGGTCCTCGTCCAGGCCCTGCAGATCGACATCGACTTCACCGCGCTCGAGGCCAAGGCCCAGGAGATCGACCGGATCGCCCACAAGGTCCAGGAGGCCGAGCAGCGCTCCTCCGAGGGCGGGCCGAGCGGACCGTCGGCGCCGCGCGACGACCTCGGGTACATCGGCTGAGCGACCCTCCGGGCTCCGAAGGATGGGGACGGCCGGGACCTCGGACGAACGTGCGCCCGCCCCGCTCCTGAAACGCGTCTCCGAGCAGGCCGGGCCGGACGGGTTCGTCCGGTTCGACCGGTTCATGGAGGTCGCGCTCTACGCCGAACCGGGAGGGTACTACACCTCTCCCCGGCCCCCGGTCGGGACCGCCGGGGATTTCTACACCGCCGCGCACGTCAGCCCGCTCTTCGCCGCGACGTTCGGCGCGCGCCTGAGGGAGGTGCGAGGGAAGATGGGACCGGGCGAAGCCTTCCGGCTGGTCGAGCTTGGACCGGGTGACGGGGCCCTCATGGAGGGTCTCCTCACCTCGATCCCTCCCGGTTCCCCGGAATTGGAGGGGCTCGAGGTCGTCCTGGTGGAGCGGTCCTCCTCGCTGAGGGCCCGGTCGCTCGAGCGGGTCCGGCCGACGGCCGGGACCTTGGGGGTCGAGGTTCGAACCAGCCAGGCGCTCGGCTCGATCGGCCCGTTCGAGGGGATGGTCCTCGCGAACGAGCTCCTCGACGCCCAGCCGGTCCGACGACTTCGGCGGCAGGGAGAGGGATGGGTCGAGCTCGGGGTCCGGGACCGAAACGGCCGGCTCGAGCCGGCAGAGGCCCCGCTCGCAGAGCCTGTCCCGGGTTCGCCGCTCCCTTCCGGAGCCGCCGAGGGGACGATCGTCGAGGTCTCGCCGGCAGCAGAGTCCCTGATCCGGGAGGCTGCGGACCATCTCACGCGGGGCGCCCTCGTCGTCGACGACTTCGGGATGGAGGAGAAGGAGCTCCTGGCGGGGCACCCTCACGGAACGCTCGATGGCGTGCGAGCCCATCGGGCGGGTTGGGACCCCCTCGAAGCTCCGGGGTCGGTCGACCTCTCCACGTTCGTGAACTTCACCCGCCTGCGCGCCGCCGCCTCCGTCTCGGGGCTCACGTTGCTCTCCGACCGAACGCAGGCGGAAGCGTTGGGGGCGTGGGGGTTCCAGGAGTTGTTCGACCGTGCGCTCGTGGCCGCAACGAGCCCCGAGGCCGAGGTGCGGCTCCGCCTGGCGGTCAAGAACCTGCTCTTCGGGTTCGAGCGGTTCCGGATCCTCGAGTTCGCCCCGGCGTCCGAGGCGGCGCGCGCGGCCCCGCCTAGGTGGCAGGTCGGCCGGTCGAGCTAGGCTCGATCCGCTCGGCGACCTTGGCCGAGACCAGCAGGCGCGCCTTCTCCTCCGGCAGCGAGAGGATGTCCTCGGCCCGAAGGTCGATCGTCTCGTTGCCGACCTCGATGGGCCGCCCATCTTTCACGACGCGAACGTAGGCGGTCGGCGGAGCGACCGGGGGCTTGGAGGCCGCTGCGCGGGGGGCGGGCGCCTGGGGCGACGGGCCGGTCGAGACGGAGGTTGGCGAGGCGGCGACGGAGGAGGCAGGGGCAGTTCCGGTAGACGTCCCGGGAGTCTCGAGATACGGGCTGGTCCGCCCGCGATGGTCGAGGAGCGCAGCGAGCATCCGGTCGTACATCGCCCGCTCCTCGGGCAGGGAGTTCGGGAGCTCGCGGCTCCCGCCGATGCTCGCCTGGAAGGCGGCGGCGAGGACCTTCTGGGCCCGACCCTCCACGATGTCGCGGGCGACCTGGCTCGCCCGCTGGTACGTCTGCCGCGACATGTCCCCCTTGCGGCCTGAAGGGTTCTCGCGCAGGTCCGCTTCGTAGGAGTGGCGGACCTCGGCGAGGTAGGCGGTCGTCGCGGCGTAGAAGTCGTGCGGGAGCTTGGCGAGCCCGCGCGTCGCCGCCTCGTTCCGGCGCCACTCGAGGAGGAGGGAGAAGTGGTCGGGCATCGGTTCCTGGGGGAGGCCCCCACCGCCGAAGGACTATAGGAGGTGTGCGGTCTTGGGAGGTCGTAGCCGGGCGGGGCGGCCCTCCGCTCGCCCCGAGAGGTCCATGCGCCCAGGGAACGGCTCGACCGCGACGCTGGAGCGGTTCGTCGAGCAGTGGCAGCGTCTGCGCTCGGCGAGCGCGCAGCCGGGGACCGTGGTCCTCGTGGAGGGGGAGCGGGACCGCCGGGCCGTCCGTCGCCTCGGCCTCCCCGGCGCGGTCGAGACGCTGCATGCGGGACGGTCGCTCTCGGAGACGGCGCACGCGCTCGTCCGCCACGGCCGCCGCATCGTGGTGCTCACCGACTGGGACAACGAGGGGGGTCACCTCGCCCACCGGATCGGCGACTTCCTCAAGGCCGAGCGCCTCGAGCTCGACCTCGACACCCGCCGGCGGCTCGCGCTGATCCTCCGCGGGGAGCTCGTCCACGTCGAGGGGCTGTACGGATGGGCCCGTCGGCTCGCCGAGAGCGCGGGCGAGTCGATCGAGCAGCGCCTGGACGACGGCGACGAGTCCCCTACGGGATGACCTTGGCCTGGGTGCGTCGGGTCGGCCGGCGGTTGGCGGCGCGCGACGGACGGAACCGCTCGGCGCCCTTGCCCTTCCAGCGCAGGCCCCGACCCTCCCGTCCCGAGCTCGTGAGACCCCGGTAGGCGCGTCCCTTCTGGGAGGGCGCCGCGATCCAGTTGATCTTCGGGTCGGCCAGGATCTCCGGGTGGACCGGGTCGACCAGGATGACCTCGTAGAACTTCTGCTTCCCGTCCTCCCCGACCCAGTAGGAGTTCAGCACCTCGAGGTTCGGGTAGTGCTTGGCGGCCCGCTCTTCCGCGATCCGCTTCAGGCTCTTGGCGAGCGTCATCCGCAGGATCCCCTTGTGCTTCGGACGGCGGCCGGCGATGATCGCCCGCTTGCGTTGGCCGCCGCGCCGGACGCGGACCCGGACGACGAAGTAGCCACCCTTGGCCCGGAACCCGACGGCGCGGGCCCGGTCGAGCCGGGTCGGGTGCTCCAACCGGGTCACGGTGTGCTCCTGGCGCCAGGCGAGGAGCCGCTCGTGCCGTCGTTCCGCCCCCTCGTCGCCGAGGGTCGCCTGGAACGAGGTGGCCATGTAGCGATAGGCAGATTCCGTCATCGGGCGGCGCGGGGGACCCGGGTGCGGATTATAAAGCTGCCGTCGAGGCGCCGCCGGGGGGCGCTTCGCCCGCGGTGGAGGAGCTCCACGGCAGGTGCGGGGTCGGGGGGCGCACGACCTTGGCCGTCGCGTGGCTCTCCGTGTGCACCGCGCGCTCGAGATGGCTCTCCATCTCCCGGACGAGCCGGTCCATGCGCGGGCGCTGGTCCGAGGGGACCTCGCGGGGAGCCTCCCAGACGACGGCCGCCCCGCCGCTGGTCGGGTAGAGTCGGAACTCGAGGGCGTTGGCCGCCGGGGGGACGGAAGGGCTCATCCGGCTGAGCTGACACTTCACGCGCGTGCCCGCGGGCTCCGTCGTCTCGACCCGCTCGACCTGGTAGCCGATCGACCCGAGGTAGTCGGCGAGGTATCCCGCGAACCGCTCGCGGCCGATGCCGCGGGCTCGGAGCCAGTCGCCGTTTGCTTCAGCCATGCGTCTTCCTGTCCAGGGCGCGCTCGAAGCTCTTGAAGAGCCCGAGCAGCATCCGGTACTCCGCCTCGGTGGGCGTCGACCGGCCGAGCACTCGACGAACCAGGAGGATTAAACTCCGTCGTTTGTGGGCGGGGTACCCCGTGCGAACGAGTAGCTCGCCCACCCGGGCGAGGAACAGCTCCTTTTCGGTGCCGTTCAGCTCGAGCTCCTCGGGCGCGGGGGTCGTCTCCGGGTCGGCCGGGCCCCGGGCCCGGTGGGTGGCGTAGAGGACGATCGCGGCCGCGTGAGAAAGGTTCAACGTGGGAAACTCCCGACGCGCCGGGATATGAACCAGGAGGTCGCATCGGGCGAGTTCCGTCCGCGACAGGCCGTTGTCCTCGGGACCCAGGACGAGGGCCACCCGCCCGTTCAGCGTCCGCAACAGCTCGCCGAACCGCTCGGGACTCACCGACCGGCGCAGGTAGGTGTTCGACCGGCCGGTCGAGGTGTCGGTCGTGCCGACCACGAGGTCGGCTCCCGCCACCGCCTCCTCGAACGAACGGTATCTCGGAGCCTTCTTGAGCAGGGCGAGGCCGCCCATCGCGCGGCGGTTCGCCTCGGCGCCGAGCTTCGCCCGCGGGCTCACGAGCGCGAGCCCGTCCGCCCCGAAGTTCCGGGCAACGCGCGCGACCGCGCCGACGTTGCCGTCCTCCTTCGGGCGCACGAGGACGACGTCGAGGTGGGCCGTCACCCGGCGGTCGCCTCCGCGAAGAGGCGGCGTACCATCCAGTCCGGGTTGAACGGCACCAGGTCGCCGTACCCCTGACCGGTCCCGACGAACAGGATCGGCTTCTTCGTGACGAAGGCGAGGCTCAGGGCCGCGCCGCCCTTCGTGTCGGCGTCGAGCTTCGTGACCACGAGCGCGTCGATCCCGAGCGCCTTGTCGAACATCTTCGCCTGCTCGACGACGTCGTGCCCGCTCAGCGCGTCGCCGACGAACACGGTGAGCTGCGGGTTGACGACGCGACGGATCTTCTTCGCCTCCTCGATGAGGTTCTCGTTGGTGTGCTGGCGGCCGGCGGTGTCGACCAGCACGACGTCCACCCCCTTGGAGCGGGCGTGGTCCACCGCGTCGAACGCGACGGCCGCCGGGTCGCTCCCCTCCTGCTGACGTACCACGCGGACCCCGATCCGCTCCCCGTGGACGAGGAGCTGCTCGATCGCCCCGGCCCGGAAGGTGTCGCTCGCGGCGATCACGACGGAGAACGTGTTCTTTCGGAGCCAGCCCGCGAGCTTGGCGAGCGTGGTGGTCTTGCCCGTGCCGTTCACGCCGACGAAGAGGATGATGTACGGCTTGGTCGGAGCCGAGCGGATGGCCGCTGCCAGGTCGATCGGAGGGCGCGCGAGGATCGAGCGGACCGTGCCCTCGAGGCAGGTCCGGATCGCCTCCTCCGCGTCGACCCCGTAGCGAAGCTTCCGCCCGGCGAGCTGCTTGCGGAGGTCCCGCCGCATCCGCTCGACCACCGGGAGCGCCACGTCCGATTGCAGCAGGACGACCTCGAGGTCGTCGAAGACCTCGTCGACCGTCGCCTCCTGGAGTCGCTTGCCGAAGAACCCCTCCGCGAAGAGACCCTCGGTGGGCGCGGGCCTTGGGGCCGTCGGGGGGGCCCCCTGGACCGGGACGGGGGTTGAAGGTCCGGGAGCGGTCTTTGAGGTGGGCGCCGGCGGGGGAGCGGGGGACTCCTCGGTCGTTCGGTCCGACCGGCGAAGTCGGGCCTTAAGTGCCGCCCACACGCGACGCCCCCCCGCCTCCGCGGGAGACTGCGTCCAACCGTCGGGAGAGCAGCTGGATGCGCTCGTCGATCGACGCGGCCTGGCCCTCCAGGTCGCGGATCGCCTGCCCGATCTTCGCGGTCCGTTCGGCCAGCAGTTCCATGGCCTTGGCCCGGTCCATCTCGACGACGACCCCCGAGCCGATGCCGAGCATCACCGGGGCCTCCTTGACGACCGAGCCTCGGACGAACGTCTCCCCGCCGAGCGGGAGGACGAACTCGGTCCCGGATGCGGCCCGGTCCACCCCCTCGAGGCTTTCCCGGGCCCGGAGGTGCTCGGTCCGGGAGTTCGAGAGGATCTCGTGTTGCTGGACGACCGCCTGGAGCTGGTTGCGGTAGGCCTCCAGGCGCATCAGGTCCTCCTGGACCTGCTCGTCCGAGACCGGTGGTTCGGAGGACGACGCGCTCACGCCGTGGCCTCCTCGTCGACCGCGTCGATGTGGATTAGATGACGCTTGACGCCGTGGCAACCCCCGATCTCGGAGAGCGCCCAGTGCACCGCGGTCTCCTTGGTGTCGGCCTCGTGCTCCATCGTGAACGGCTGCCAATAATCCCGACGGGCGTAGAAGGAGCCGCGGACCTTGTACAGCGGAATGGCTCACCTCGGCGACGCGGCCACCCGGGCCCACTTCTTAACCCTACCGGGCGGCGGCGGCACGGTCGCTCACTCCCGAGAGTCCGGCGCCGAGCCGCGACCGCGAGCCGCCTCGACCCTCTCGCGCGTGCGCCACCAGCGCACCTTCCGCTCCCACAGTCCCTCGCTGCTCGAGACCACCGGTGGGTAGACGCGAGGGGGAGTCTCCGTCGGAGCCTCCACGGGAGCGGGCTCCGGCGGCTCGGCGGGAGGGGGCTCCACCGGCGGAGGGGGCCCGGTCTCCGAGTCTACTGCCAGGGTGCGCTGGCTCACGAGGCCCTCGCCGCGATGCCTCGCCATCGCTCCTCCACCTCGGAGTCCGTCAGGCCGACCGTCGGGGAGAAGATCACGCGGTCGCCCCACTTCCCGAGGACATCAGGGTACTCCTCCACCTTGAGCGGGATCACGACCCCGTCGGCATGGAGCTCGTCGGCCATCGTCGAGACGGCCGCCGACCAGTCGGCGGTCGAAGCGGACGAGGGTCGGGAACGGACCCCCGGGTCGTACCGGGTGAGCACCTCGCGCACGAACGGCTCGCCCCCCGGGGGGACGATCATCCCGACCCGGCACCCGCGCTTCATCATCAACCACGCCCCGAGCGCGCCGCGCGGACCGTCGACCAGGGCGACGAGACGGCCCGCGACGCCGAGCGGGAGTCCGCCCGGTCCTGAGACCCGGTCGAAGTACAGGTAGGTGCGGGGGCCGCGTACCTCGACGAACAGCTCGACCTCCGGGTGCTCGAGGTCCACCCGAAGATGCCGGTCGGCGAACCGCTCGAGGATGTCGCCCCCCAGGTCCCGGGCCAGCTCCTGGCTCGTGAACGGATGCTGGCCGGTCCGGCGGGCGCGGACCGCAAAGCTCGACCCAGGGCGTAGACGCGGCTCGGCCAGCTCGAGGAGGCGTGCGGTGATGGCGGCCCGCTCGGTCGGAAGCTCGTGCACGACGCTCACGGACGTGACGCCAAAGACGCGGGAGACCAGCCGCACGGCCGACTCGGCCTCGTCGGCCTCGACGTACAGGTGCCCGTGGTCGGCCCGGACCCTCCCGTCCAGGCCGGCATCGGCCAACTGGTCGAGGAGGTTGCGCCGTAGCGTCCCCTCGAACTCGCGTCGGACGGGCGCCGACTTCAGCGCGAGCTCGCCGTACCGGACGAGCAGCAACGTCGTCATGAGAACCGTTAAGACGAACAGCCCTGTAAAGCGGTATCCGGACGGGTCCCCCAGTGGCAGCAGGCACCGAACCTCCCGACCCGGACCCGTGGCGACCGTTCGAGACCGACCTCCTCAACCAGGTCGTCGCCGCGCTCACCACGCTCGGTGAGCCCGCCGACCCGGAGGTGATCCGCGCCCTCCTGAGCTTCGAGGGCGGACCGCAGGGGGATGCGGCGTTGCCCGTCCATCGACTGGCGGCGGCCGCCAAGGTCCCTCCCGCCGAATTCGCCGACGCGGTGCTCGCCGCCTTCCAGCCGCGCGGGAACGTCGAGTCGGTCTCGGCGCGGGGCGCCTACCTCAACTTCGGCGCCGACTCCCTGCGCCTCACGAACCGGACCCTTAGGGCGGTCTTCGCGCTCGGAGACCATTACGGGCACCGCCCTCCGACCACGGAGACCACCTGCGTCGAGCACACGAGCGCGAACCCCACCGGTCCTTTCCACATCGGCCGGGTCCGCAACGCACTCATCGGCGACACCCTCGCGCGGGCGCTCCGGGCCGCGGGGACCCCGCTCACGACCCACTACTATGTCGACGACATGGGCCGACAGGCCGCCATGATCACCTGGATCTGGACGAAGCCGATGGACCAGTGGCCGGCGGAGATCCGGGCGACGATGGAGGGGGCCTCTCCCGACGAGAAGCCCGACCATTACCGGGGGCGGCCGTACCCCGCGGTCAGTGCCTACCTCAAGACCCACCCGATCGAGGCGAAGGAGGTCGCCGACCTCGTCCACAACCTGGAAACCGGCAAGGCTCCCCCCGAGCACCGGGCCCTGGCGCAGGAGATCCTCACCGGAATGGTGGGCTCCCTCGCTCGGCTGGGGGTCGCGTTCGATGAGTTCGTCTGGGAGTCCGACTTCGTGCGGAACGGCGCGGTCGACCACGTCCTGCGCCGGCTGCAGCACGCGCCGCATGCGCGCATGGAGGAGAACGGGGCCTGGGCGATCGATACCGCGATGTACGGCTTGCCGAAGGAGCAGACGCACGTCGTCTTCCAGCGGGGGGACGGCACAAGTCTCTACGTCTCCCGGGACGTCGCCTACCATCTATCCAAGTTCGCGCGGTACAGCTGGGTGATCGACGTCCTCGGGCAGGACCACCAGCTCCACGCGCGGACGCTGAGCGCCCTCCTGGCCGAGCTCGGGGAGCCCCGCCGGCCGGAGTTCGTGATCTACCAGGACATCACGGTCCCCGAGGGGGGCCGCATGTCGACGCGCGGCGGCTCCGCGGTCTGGCTCGACCAGCTGCTCGCGGAGGCCGTGGAGCGGGCGCGCAAAGAGGTCCTGGCCCGACGCGAGGGGCTCTCTACGGAGGAGGTGGGACGCATCGCCGAGGCCGTGGCGACCGGCGCGGTCCGCTACCACGTCCTGCGGGTCGCCCCGGAGAAGCCGGTCGTCTTCCGGTGGGAGGACGCCCTCTCCTTCGAGGGGCGGAGTGGCCCGTTCTGCCAGTACTCCTACGCGCGCGCCTCCAGCGTCCTCCGCAAGCCCGAGGCCGGCGCTCCCCCCTACACGTTCGAGGCCGACCGGCTGAACGAGCCGGACGAGGCCGCGCTGGTGCGCCTCATGGCCCGGTTCCCCCGGGTCGTCGAGCAGTCCGCCCACCGGGCCCACGTCCACTCGATCGCCGGCTACGCCCACGACCTCGCGGAGCTGTTCAACCGGTTCTACCACGCCGTTCCCGTGCTCCGGTCCGGCGAGGAGAAGGCGAGCCGGGTCGCGCTCGTCGCGGCGGTCCGCCAAACCCTGGGCAACGCCCTCGACCTCCTGGGGGTCACCCGGCTCGAATCGATGTGAACGTTCCCTCACGGAACGTCCAAATAGGCCCCGGTCGTCGCGTCGCTCGAGGTCGAACATGGCATCGATCAAGGCCGACTTTGTCGCGTTCATCAGCAAGGGGAACCTGATCCAGCTCGCGGTCGCCTTCGTCATGGGCGCGGCGTTCTCCGCCCTCGTGACCGCCCTGGTGGCGGACATCTTCACCCCGCTGATCGGGGTGGCCGGGAAGTTCAACTTCGCCTCCTGGGTCCTGACGATCAACGGGAGCACGATCATGCAGGGCGCCTTCCTCAACTCCCTGATCGCGTTCATCACGATCTCGCTGGTCGTCTTCTTCGTGATCGCCCTGCCCTACCAGCGCTGGTCGGACCGACAGGCCGCGAAGAAGCCGGCCGCGGCGCCGACGACCCGGGCATGCCCGGAGTGCCTGTCCCAGATCCCGCTAGCGGCCCGCCGGTGCTCGTTCTGCACCTCGGTGGTGACGCCGGCCGCCCCGGCGGCCGCTTCGGCCTAGCGCGGGCGGACCAAGGGGTCGGGTACCCCGGCACCGCGGAACCCGCGAGCGCGAAGCCGGCAGGAGTCGCACCGGCCGCACGGCGTCCGGCCGCCCGCATAACAGCTCCAGGTCATCGCCCAAGGGACCCCCAGCCGCTCGCCCCACCGCACGATCTCCGCCTTGGATTTGCGGATCAGGGGGGCCCGGACCCGAAGGCGGGACGTCCCCTCCACGCCGGCCTTGGTGGCGAGTTGGGCGAGTCGTTCGAACTGCCGGAGGAACGCGGGTCGGCAATCCGGGTACCCCGAGTAGTCGACGGCGTTGGCCCCGATCACGATCGTGTCGAGCCGGTGGGTCTCGGCGTAGCCGAGCGCGACGGCCAAGAGGATCGTGTTCCGAGCCGGCACGTAGGTCGACGGGATCCGTCCCCGACGGCTCGGCCGCGACGGGATCGGGCGGTGCCGGTCGGTGAGCGAGGACCCGAGCAGGCCTCCGAGGGGGAGACGGACGACGACGTGGTTCGCCACGCGGTACCGTCGGGCGAGAGCCCGCGCCGCGCGGACCTCACGCGCGTGGCGTTGTCCGTAGACGACCGTGAGCGCGTGGACCGGTCGGGCCCGGTTCGCGGCCCAGGCGAGGCAGGTCGCGGAATCCATCCCTCCGGAGAGGAGGACCACGCTGCCACGCGGAGCGCGCGGGCGGCTCACCGGACCCACCCACCCAGCTCCAGGAATCCGGCGGCGAGAGCCACCGACGCGAGCATCGCCGCTAGGTTGGTGGTCCCCTTCGTGAGGTAGCCGCGGTTCTCGAGGGTCTCCCCGAGCACCGAGTCGACCTGACAGGCCAGGAAGCCGGCCGCCGTCGCCACCCCGACCACGACGAGGGGGGAGACGGTGACCGTGCCGAACGCCCAGAAGAGGAGGGCGCTGAGGACGCCGGTCGTCAGGGCCCCGAGGAAGCCCCACAGGTGACCGGCGAGGGAGACCCCTCCGTTCGTTCCGGGAGGCACCGGGCGAAGGGTCAGGATGCTGCGCGCACGGCCCGCCAGGACCCCCAGCTCGCTCGCGAACGTGTCCGACGCACCGAAGGCCAGTGCGCTTGCGTAGAGGACCGCGCCCGCGGAGAAGAACGAAGGGGAAGCGAACATCGCGACCGCGAGCCCGGTCGGGACGATGATGTGCGCCAGCACGTTGGAGACCCCGCGTTCCCCGACCGCCCCCTCCTGGAGGTGCTTCTTGCTCTTCTCGTCGATCCGGTACTGGGTCGCAAGCACGCTCGCGACCACGAAGAGGATGAGCAGGATGAGGAACGGGTAGCCGACCGTCACGACGATGACGATCCCGAACGCCGCGGCGACCGCCCCGGCGGTGGGGGTGAGCGCGCGGGCGAAGATGGCACCGAGCGCGAGGGCCACCGTGCCCATCGACGCGACGAACGCCGGAAGTAACGAGAGCACCACGGCGAACCGCGGGGCCGAGCGGATGGGGGGTTTAACCCTTCCCGACTACCGCCCCGGGGGGCTTCAACCCCGGGCGAGCACCCGGAGGACGGCCAGGCGGAAGCCGCTGGCCTCGATGGCGGGCCGGACCCCCTCCCGGGCGACCTCCGCACGCAGCGACTCCTCGTGCCCGGGAGGTACCGCGAGCGCCGTCAACAGTCCAAGGCGGTCCCCGGCCTGAACGTCCAGCGCGCGGTCGCCCACGATCGCGCTGGTCGCCAAGTCGAGGTCGTGGTCCTGGGCCGCCCGCTCGAAGAGGGCGACCCCGGGCTTTCGGCAGTCGCACCCCGTCTCGGGGGCGTGGGGGCAGTAGTAGAATGCGTCGATGTGGGCCCGGTACGGGGCGAGGAGCGCGTTCAAGCGGGCGTGGATCGCGTCGACGTCGGCCGACGTGTAGAACCCCCGTTCGATCCCCGACTGGTTCGTGACGCAGACGATCCGGTACCCGTGGTCGTGCGCCAGGGAGAGCGCCTCGCCGACCCCGCGGTAGAGCTCGACCCGGTCGGCCTCGCGGAGGTAGTGGAGGTCGGGGTTCAGCGTCCCGTCCCGGTCGACGAAGAGAGCGCGGTTCCCCCGCGAGGTCGGCTGGGGCGGCGGGGAAGCCATCCTTCCACGTAGTCGGCCATTCCTTATGGGGGCATCGCCGCCTCCCGAGCCACGGAAGCGGTGGAGCACTTGGGCGAGGACTGGGAGCCTTGGTACGCCGCGCTCGACCGCGGGTTCGAGCGGGCCCTCGGGCGGCTTGCCGACCTCGAACCGCTCGTCGTTCTCTTCTCCGGAGGGGTCGACTCGGGGCTGCTGGCCTGGGAGCTGAGGGGGCGCCCCGGAACCCGTCTGAGCACGTTCGGGGTGGTCGGGAGCCCGGACCTCGAGGCCGGACGCGGGGGGGCCGAACGTCTCGGGATCCCCTGGTCGGCCTCCACAGCGACGCCGAAGGAGGTGGCCGACCGAGCACGTGCGCTCGACAAATGGATCGGGCCGCTCTCTCCCACCGAACGGTCGGTCGAGACCGCGTTCGCGCTCGCGGTCGAGAGAGCCCCCCCGGGAATGCTCGTCTGCGGGCAGGGCGTCGACGAGCTCTTCCTGGGGTATGCCCATTTCCGGCCGCTCGACCCGGAGGGGACGGCCCGACGAGCCGACGCGGACCTAAGCCACCTGGTGGACGTGGGCTGGCCGCGAGAGCAGGAGATCGCCCGTCGTCTCGGCCGGAGGGTGCGTGCCCCCTACCTCGACCCCGCGTTCGTGGCGGCAGCGAACGCCATTCCGCTCCCGCAGCGGTCGGTCGCCAACCCTCCCAAGGCCCTCTTCCGCGGGTGGGCTGAGCGACGGGGGTTACCGCGGGAGATTGCCCTCCGGCCGAAGAGAGCGCTCCAGTTCGGGAGCGGGGTCGACCGGTTGCTCCGGAAACGCGGGCCGGACCGATAAGGCCACCGCCCTCAGCACCCCGCGGCAAAGGACTATATTCGCCGACCCGGCTCCCCGGTCGTGACGGGCGACGAGGGCTCGCTGATCTGTCCGCTCGACTTCCGATACGGACGGGACACGGTTCGTGCCCTGTTCTCCCGCCACGCGCGGCTGAAGCGCGCGCTCCGGGTCGAAGCCGCCCTCGCCGCGACCGAGGCGGAGCTCGGGATGGTCCCTCCCGCGGCCGCCCAGGCCATCGACCGCGCGGTCGAGGGGGACCGTGTGCGACTGGAGCGGGTCGACGAGCTCGAGAAGGAGCTGCAGCACGACGTGATGGCGATCGCCCGGTCGCTGGCCGAGGTGTCGGGCGAGGGCGGGCGCTGGGTCCACTACGGCTCCACGAGCGCCGACATCACCGACACCGCGCTCGCGCTCGAGCTCAAGGAGAGCGCCCACGTGCTGCGGGAGGACCTCTCCGGGTTGGCGGTCGCCCTCCTGGCGCTGGCCCGCACGCACCGCGCCACCCCCGAGGTCGGGCGGACGCACGGCCAGCACGGCGTCCCGATCTCCTTCGGCTACAAGATGGCCGTCGCGGCGGCGGAGGTCGTGCGCCACCGGACCCGACTGGACGAGCTCCTTCCCCGGCTGGCCGTCGGCAAGATGGCCGGGGCCGTCGGAACCGGCGCGGGGTTCGGGGAGAAGGCGGCCGAGGTCGAGACGGGGGTCATGCGTCGGTTGGGGCTCTCCGCGGACGAGGCGCCGACGCAGATCGTCGGGCGCGACCGCATCGCGGAGTTCACGAACTGGATGGCGTTGGTCTCGGCGACCGCCGACCGGCTCGCCACGGAGGTCCGCAACCTGCAACGGACGGAGATCGCCGAGGTCTCCGAGCCATTCGACGAGGCCCGGCAGGTCGGGAGCTCGACGATGGCGCAGAAGCGCAACCCGCGGCTCTCCGAGAACGTGACGAGCCTCGCCCGGCTCGTTCGGGCCTTCGCGCTCCCGCCCCTCGAGAACATGGTCCAGTGGCACGAGCGCGACCTCGCCAACTCGGCGAACGAGCGGATCGTGCTGCCCCACGCGATCCTCCTGACGGACGACATCCTCACGAAGCTTACCGAGGTGTTCCGGGGCCTGCGCGTCGACGCCGGCCGGATGGCGGAGGAGCTCGCCCGCTCCTCCGGGGGGTCGATGACCGAGAACCTGATGCTCGCGCTCACCGCCCGAGGCCTCGCCCGGTCGGACGCTCACGAGCTCCTTCGGCGTCTGACCCGGAATCCGGGCCAGGGGCCCTCCCTCACCGAACGAGCGAAGGCCGACCCCGAGGTCCGCAAGCACCTCGAGCCCGACGAGATCGACCGGCTCCTCGACCCGGCCAGCTACGTGCGGGCCGCCGCCGAGAAGACCGACCGGGTGGTCGCTCGCCTCGAGCGGACGCTCGCCGCATGAGCGCGCCCGAGCTGCCCTGGAGCGTCACGATCTCCGTCCGGACCCCCACCGCGGAGCTCGCGGGCTGGCTCGAGCAGGCGCTCCTTCCCGAGGTCTCCCGGGAAGTCCCGCGGGCCCGGACCGCGGTGTCCCGCCCCGCGCCGAACTCCGTGGAGGTCGCCATCCGCGCCCGAGATACAGGCGCGGTCCGTGCGGCGCTCAACACCCACCTGGACTGGGTGCACCTCGCGCTGGCCGTCGTCCCCCGCGCGCGCGGCGGACCGGCGTAGTCGCCCATCGAAGCCGTTATGTTCCGCCGGGGGTCGGCGGGCTCGTGGCGATCCCGGCGAAGATCCAGAACGACATCAAGCAGTTCCAGCGGCTCCAGCAGGAGCTCGGGGCGGTCCAGCAGCAACGGCTCCAGATCGACCTTCGGGTCCGCGAGATCGGCCACACGATCGACGAGCTGAAGACGGTCTCCGAGGACTCGGTCGTCTACCGGCCCGTCGGCGGACTCCTGGTCAAGGCGAAGAACAAGAAGGAGGTCGAGGACCTCCTGACCGAGGAGAAGGAGACGCTCGAGGTGCGCCTGAAGGCGGTGGAACGCCAGGAGAACCACCTCAAGGAGCGCTACACGACGATGCAGGACGAGCTCACCAAGGCGCTCCAGGCGCAAGGCCTCGCCCAGCCTTCCGACGCCCCGTCCGAGTAACCCGGCGCCTAGACGCGCCGGTTCACCAGCCGGTCGGCAACCTCGCGCAGCAGGGGCTTCCCCCGCGCCGGGATCGTCCGGCTCGTATCGAGGCGTTGGAGCGCCCGCCGGGTGAGCGACGCGATCCGAGTCTCCGAGTACTCGAGGCTCCCGGTCGACCGGACGACCTCGCGAGCTCGTTCGACGTCCTCCGGCGTGGCGTGGGGGTTGCCGAGCACGCGCTGCAGCCGAGCGCGGTCCATCTCGCTCCCCTTCCTCCAGGCTTCCACCACGAGGAGCGTCCGCTTCCCCTCGACCAGGTCGTTCGAGCTCTTGCCCGACTCCTCCGCGTCGAACCCGGCCCCGAGCACGTCGTCCCGCAGCTGGAAGGCGACGCCGATGTCCGTCCCGACCGCCTCGAGGTCGGCGAGACGAGCGGGGGAGGCCCCTCCGAGCAGCGAACCGATCCGAAGCGGGGAGACGACGGTATAGACCGCCGACTTCAGCCGATGGACGTCCAGGACGTCCCGTTCGGTGACCTCGGCCGGCGGTAGGGTCCCGTTCCGGATGTCCAGGAGCTGCCCATAGGCGGTCAGGCGGGTCATGCGGACGTACTCGGCGAGGGCCGCGAGCCGGGCGGGCGCCGGGACCTTGCTCCCGAGGAGAGCGAGGACCGTCTGCGGCTCCTCGAGGTCGCCGAGCGTGATCCCGATCCCCACCCCGTAGTCCTCGCTGGAGCCTCCCTGGCCCGCGGCCCGGTGGGCGGCGGCCATCAACCGGTGGACGGTCGGTCCGCCCCGACGTTGTTCGGAGTGGTCGATGATGTCGTCGTGGATCAGCATCCAGCTCTGGAAGTGCTCGAGCGCCGCTGCCGCGGGGAGGGCCGGGCGAGGGTTCCGGCCGGCCGCGATGTAGTAGCCGCCCAGGACGAGGATCGCCCGGAACCGCTTGCCCCCCCGCAGGGTGAACTCGCGGTTCGTCTCGATGTAAGGCCGTACGGTACGCGGCGCCTCAGCGCGGGCCCGCGAGTAGTCCGCACGCAGGCTCGACTCGAGCGCCGGGAGGTACCGGTAGAGCTCCGCGAGGTCCACGACCCGGGGGGGCGCCCACGGTATTTAACGGGCCCGTCCCGGGCGGCCCCTCCCTCCCCCGAGGGCGACGTCCGGCCGGCTCGTTGTCGGTTTCGGGTCCACGGTACGGGTATTATGGGGAGAGACCGGTCCACACCCGATGGCCACCTCCGCCTTCGTCGAGCTCGCGGGCGCTCTGGTCGAAGCGATGGGCCAGAAGCTCGACGCGGCGAAGCCGATCCCCGAGGGCCTCGCCCTCCGGACCGGCGACGGGTTCCTGTACGCGTTCTTCGAGGACCCGAACCAGGTCTCCCTCGAGAGCGTCCGGCGGCTCTTCGGGGAGGGCGACGAACTGCCGATCCACCTGGTCGTGCTGACCCCCGGTCGTCTCCCCCTCGCGATCACGGCCGAGGTCGTCCGTCGCGGCGGCACGGTCGTGGAGGGGAACCAGTTCCACGAGCTCGCGCGCCAGCTCGGCCTCGGCACCTTCCTCGGCGAAGAACCCCGGCCCGCGGGCGCCCCCGAGCGCCGGCTCCTCCCGAGCGCCCAGCAGCTCGACCAGATCATGGGACGCGCCCGGACCTGGCTCGATTGGGGAGTACCGGCGTTGGCCCTGCGGTTCTACCGTCAGGCCGTGGCTCTCAAGCCCGAGTTCCTGCCGGCGCGCACGGGGGTCGGACGCGCCCTCCTGGCGCTCGGCCTCGTGTCGGATGCCGAGCGCACCTTCGACGAGGTGCTGGCGATCCGGCCGGACGACGTGGAGGCCCGGCTCGGGAAGGCGGCTACGCTCGGAGCGCAGGACCGACCGCAGGACGAGATCGAGATGTACCGGGCGCTCCTGGCGGAGGACCAGGCTCGCCTCGAGGTACGGGCCCATCTGGTCGCGGCCCTCGTAGACCTCGGGGACTGGGCCGGGGCGCGCGTCGAGATCGAAGCCCTTCTGGCCGGGACTCCCGAGGACGCCCAGCTCCGATTCCTGCACGGGGTCGCGCTCGAGCGGACCGGCGAGCCGGCCGAGGGAGCGAAGGAGCGTGCGGAGGCGCGCACCCTGGGACTGCCGTACGACCGAGAGGCCTCCCTCTGTCAGCACCTGGGTCTACCGGTGCCCACAAAGCCGGCCACGGAGCCTACCACCGGAGTGCCGGTCCCCCCGGCATCGTCGACCGTTCGCGCCACCCCGCCCCGGGCGCGAGCGGGGACGTCGCGGGCCAAGCCGGCCGCACGCCGGAAACCGCGGAGAGCGGCGACGGCCCGATCGCCCACGCGGACCCCCCGCAAACGTAAGTAAGCCCGCGCCGCGTCGTCCGGCCCGAGGGTCCGATGCGCGTGATTTCTCTCCTGCCGAGTGCCACCGAGATGGTCTTCGCTCTCGGGCACGGTCGGGAGCTCGTCGGCCGGAGCGCCGAGTGCGACTTTCCTGCCGAGGCGCGAACGCTGCCGGTGGTGATGTACCCGCGCACGTGGGACGCGGACGCCGCCTCCGCTGCGATCGACGCCCGGGTCACCGAGACCCGCGGCCGCGGCGAGAGCCTCTACGCCCTCGACATCGCCGAGATCGCTCGCCTGCAGCCGGACGTCCTGCTCACCCAGGACCTCTGCGGGGTGTGCTCCGTGACCGGACCCGAGGTGGAGGAGGCGTGCGCGCGTGCCGGGGTCCGCCCCCGGGTCGTGTCGCTCACCCCCCGCAGCCTGGGCGAGGTCTGGACGTCGGTGGAGACCGTCGCGAACGCCCTCGAGGACGCGGGCGCCGGGAATGCCCTCGCCGCTACTTTGCGCGCCCGCTCCAGTCCTTCGGGCGCGCTGACGGGCCAGCGCGTGGCCGTCGTCGAGTGGCTCGACCCCCCCATCCTCGCCGGCCTTTGGGTACCCGAGATGGTCCGATCGGCCGGCGGCGAGCCGGTCGGCCCGCCCCCCGCCGAGCCTGGGGAGCGAACCTCGTGGTCGGCGATCGGAGCCGCGGAGCCGGACCTGGTGATCCTCTCGCCGTGCAGCTTCCCGGTGGAACGAACGCGTCG
>Ga0335078_10001954_pt1 | contig 31163 bp, 22 predicted proteins | sample Lox_Sample_32_FD_206711 | JGI IMG/M metagenome (GOLD analysis project Ga0335078, IMG submission 206711) | Soil microbial communities from Loxahatchee National Wildlife Refuge, Florida, United States - Lox_Sample_3.2 | ecosystem: Environmental > Terrestrial > Soil > Wetlands | place: USA... | reverse complement strand
TGACTGCCAGGTTCTGGGTCCGGATGAGATCCGAGGCCTCAAGATGGGCGCTTTCTGGGGAGTGGCCCAGGGCAGCGATGAGCCGCCGCGATTAATCGTGCTGCGATACTTCCCTGAGGGCGCGCCTGCCGAGTCGGGTGTTAAACCCGTAATTGGCCTCGTAGGAAAAGGGATCACCTTCGATACCGGCGGCATTTCCATCAAGCCCGCGGCCGACATGCACGAGCAGAAGACGGACATGGCAGGCGGCGCCGCCATGCTGGGCGTGATGCGCGCCCTCGCCCAGCTCAAGCCCCAGGTGCGGGTGTTGGCGGTGGTGCCGGCCACCGAGAATATGCTCAGCGGCAAGGCGTTCAAGCCCGGCGACGTGATTACCTCGATGTGCGGCAAGACAATCGAAATCCTCAATACAGACGCCGAGGGTCGCCTGGTGCTTGCGGACGCCATCACCTATGCCAAACAGCAGGGGGCGACAGTGTTGATCGACGCCGCTACGCTCACCGGCGCCATCACCATCGCGCTGGGCAACATCACGACCGGCGTTTTCGGCTGGGACAAGGATTGGGTGAATCGCATCCTGGCGTCCGCGGCAGCAGCCGGCGAGAAGATGTGGCAGTTACCGGTCGATGATGACTACCGCGATCTCTATAAGAGCTCGATCGCCGATCTGGCCAACGCCGGCGGGCGCTACGGCGGCGCTATTACGGCGGCGATGTTTGTAGGCGAGTTCGCCGGCGACACGCCGTGGGTCCATCTGGATATCGCCGGCACGCGCTGGTCGAATGAGGAGAAACCCTACCTGGCCAAAGGCCCCACGGGTGCCCCCGTACGGACGCTGGTCCAGTTACTGACTCGAATCTTGTAGAAGTCGAGGGTCGAAAGTTGAAAGTCGAAAAAGCCCTCCGCTTTCGGAAGTGGAAAAAATGTTTCTTCGCTCCTTAGTGGGCTGCAATTACTTCATAGCCTCCCTGCCGTCAGGTCCCAGCCAACAACCGCCTCCCTCGCTGAGCGCTGATAGTCGGCGGCTTTAGCTTCTCTGGACTTTCGACTTCTGACTTCTTCCTCACAACGGACAACGGCCAAACAACATCTACTACTTTGGGGAACAAGTCCCAGCACGACGGTGTCTCTATTATCAGGCGGGTGCCAGGCCAGGCTGGTCCGCCGGGTCTTGCGGGGACACGCGGGAACTGTTATCGTGGGTTTGCCATGGAAACCCTGCGGTGGTCGGAAGTGACGGTCGATCGCGTTGCTCCACTGACGGAAGAGGCGACGCTGGTGCAGGAGTTACAGGCGGGCTCAGAAGACGCTTTTGCTTATCTGCTCGGGGTTTACCAGAACCCGGTTTTCAACCTGGTCTGCCACATGGTGGAGAATCTCGCCGATGCCGCCGATGTGCAGCAAGAGGTGTTCTTGAAGGTCTGCCGGGGCATCCGGCATTTCCACGGCGAGAGCAGCCTGAAGACGTGGATTTACAAAATCGCCGTGCACGAGGCTTCCAACCACCGCCGCGGCTGGCTGCGCCGGCTGCGACGCGAGCCGTTTTCGCTGGAAGACAGCAAGGGTGAGCCGGTGAGGTACTCGGCCCGATCACCGGAGGACACGCCTTACGAAGCGCTGGAGCAGGCCGAGCGGCGGGAACTGGTGGAACGGGCCTTGGCCAGCCTTTCGCCACCCTACCGGGCGGCGGTGATACTGCGGGAGATGGAGGGGATGAGCTACGAGGAAATCGCGCGCGTGCTCGAAGTTGCTGAGGGCACGGTGAAATCGCGCTTGATGCGCGGCCGGGAAATGCTCCGGTCGAAATTGGTAAGATTGCTTGGCGACAAGTCAGACTCGAAATGCGAAACTCGAAATGCGAAACTCGAAATTCGATGATGACTTTCTTCCAAGCTTCGAGCTTCGGAAAAGGCTTCGAGTTTCGAAAGAAGAGGACCATGGACACGCTTTTTGAGGCTTGTGGCGAGATTCGGGGTCACTTTGACGACTTTCTCGAAGGGGAGTCCTCGCGGGACACGTTTCGCTCCCTTCATTATCATCTTGCTCGTTGTGCCTCCTGCGCGACGGAACTCGATCGCCGCTCGATGCTGAAGGCGGACCTGCGGAGTCTTCCGCGCCGCCAATCGCCGCCGTGGTTGTCGCTGCGGGTGCGCGTCACGGCCTCGCAGGAACTGCACCGGAACCTTCTGGGTCGCCTCTTAGTACGCCTGCAAAATGGCTTGAAGCCGCGGCTGCTGCCAGTGACGGCGGGGGTGTGCACGGCGATCATCTGCTTCGGGCTGTTCATGAACTCCGCGGCGGTGCCGATCACCAATATTCCGGATGTGCCGGTTTCGCTTACCACCCCGCCTCGGGTGCGGATGCTGGCGCCCGTCGACTTGAACGCCGGCGATCAACCGGTGGTGGTCGTGACCCACATTGATGCCGACGGGCGCGTGATTAACTATCAACTGCTTTCCGGGCAGCCCTCACCTGAGCTTATGCACCGCCTCGACCGCATGATGTATTTCAGCCTCTTCCAGCCCGCCACCCTCTTCGGCAGGCCGACGAACGGACAAGTGGTGCTGTCGTTCCGGCAAATCACGGTCCGCGGATGAGTGTCGAAACTCGAAATTCGAAACTCGACAATCGTCGTACAGCCATCGAGGGTCAGATTCCTTCCCATCAATCGTCAATTGTCAGAGGTCAATCGCTGGAACATCAATCTCCGCGATTTTCGAGTTTCGAGTTTCGAATTTCGATTTTCGTGCCCGTGGCCGTGGTGCTGTGCCTGGGAGCGGCGCGGGCGTGGGGCCAGCAGCCGCCCAGCGTGGTCCTGGAATCCAATGAGCAACTCGAGACGGTGCTGGCCGCCCTCAACGCCGCCGGTTACGATAGCGGGCTGAGCGTGGGCACCGGCAACACCACGCGTGGTGATGTGCGCGCCCTCCTGGCCAAGGAACACATTGCCGTCCTGCCGGAGCTGAGCAAGCTGTACGCCGACCACCACGATCCCAGAGATGCCGCCGCCGACCTCGGGCAATTCGTGTCGCTGGCCCTGTTCTTGAAGCCGCCTCCGAACTTCGGTTTCACGGTGCCGGAGCCGGACCTGCCTCCGGATGCGAGGGCGCTCCGCGGCATGGTGCCGCTGCTGAAGACGTTTTACCAGCAGGCGGAATTCCTCCAACTCTGGGGCCGCCTGCGGCCGCGTTATGAGGCGGAGATCGAGCGCTACAGCCCGCTGGTGCGCCAAGCGATCGAACGGTCAGATGCTTATCTGCGTTCGCCGGCGGGCGAGTATCTGGGCCGCACCTACACGATCTATCTGAGCCTGCTGGGCGCTCCCGGGCAAGAGGCGGCGCGCATCTACCAGGCGAACTACTACCTGGTGATTACGCCCTCCAGCCAGCCCAAAATCGATGAAATCCGCCATCAATACTTGCACTTTCTGCTGGACCCGCTGGCGCTGAAGTACGCCCCGGAAATTCAGCAGAAACAGTCGCTGAGCAGCATTGCCCGCCAGGCGCCGGCTCTCTCTCTCGATTTCAAGGAGGACTTCCCGCTGCTGCTCACCGAATGCCTCATCAAGGCGGTGGAACTGCGGATGGACAAGGTTCCCAAGGACGAAGCGCAGAAGAAAGTGAAGGAGTTGACCTCCTCGGGCCTCATCCTCGTGCCTTACTTTTACGATGCCCTCGCTAATTACGAGCAGCAGGAATCGGCCTTGAGTGTTTTCTACAAGACGATGGTCATGGCAATCGATCTCAAGGCGGAAAACCGGAGCCTCGACTCGGTGAGCTTCACTCAACCCACCGGGGCCCGCGGCGAGGGCAAGGCGCTCCCCGTCCTTTCCGAAGAGCAGCGAATGATCCGCGACGCGGACAATTTGTTTTACGAGGCGAAGTACAAGGAGGCGCGAGAAGCCTACGACGCTGTGCTGGAGAAGTACCCGGGCAACGAGCGCGCCCTCTACGGGATTGGGGTGGTGGCCGCCAACACCCGCAAGCCGGATACGGCCCTGGAGTATTTCACCAAGACGCTCGACGTGGCGCACGACCTGCGCATCGCGACGTGGTCGCACATCTACCTTGGCCGCCTTGACGATCTACTCGGCAAGCGCCAGGACGCGTTGGCGCAGTACCGGGCCGCCTTGGTGACCGCCGCCGCCTACCCCACCGCGTTGGCCGCCGCCCAAGATGGCTTGGCGAGGCCGTTTGGGACAAAGAATTGACGATTGACGATTGAAAGAAGCGCGACAGACGTCTTCGTCTTTCAATCGTCAATCGTCAATCTGCAATCGTCAATTCCTCCTGGCTCCTGACTCCTGCTAAGATGACCTAATGGCTCGACTCTTGATCATTGACGATGAGGCGTCGCTCTGCCAGATGCTGGAGATTGCCTTCCGCAAGGAGGGCCACTCGGTGGAGACCGTCTCCAGCGCGCGGGTGGCGTTGAAGAAGATCGAATCGCAGGTTTATGACCTGATCATCTCCGACATCCGGATGCCCGATCTCACTGGCCTCGACCTGTTGAAGCGCGCGCGGGATCTGCGAACGACGGCGGCCTTCATCCTGATTACCGCTGTCCCCAACATGGAATCGGCTATTCAGGCCTTGAACTTGGGCGCCCAGCAGTATGTGATCAAGACCGACAAGCTGGTGGACGAACTCAAGTTGGCGGTGGCGCGGGCCCTGGAAGTGCTGGCGCTGCGGGAGGAGAACACCCGCTTGCGGCGCGAGATGCTCCGCGTTTTCGCGCAGAACAACATCGTCGGGCACGGCCCCAAGATTCAACCGATTTTGGAAATGATCCGGACGGTTGCGCCCACCACCAGTACGGTCCTGATCACCGGCGAGAGCGGCACGGGGAAGGAACTGGTGGCGCGTGCCGTCCACGAGGCCAGCTTGCGCCGCGAGAAGCCCTTCGTCTCCATCAACTGCGGGGCCTTCCCGGAGACCCTGCTGGAGAGCGAACTCTTCGGCTATCTCAAAGGCTCCTTTACAGGGGCCGAGAGCAACCGCAAGGGCATTATCGAATCGGCAGATGGCGGCACGCTGTTTCTCGACGAAATCGGCGAGACCAGCTTGCTGATGCAAGTAAAACTGCTGCGCGTGCTGCAAGAGCGCACGGTTCGTCCCCTTGGGGGAACAGTGGATGTGCCGGTCGACGTCCGACTGATCGCGTCCACCAATCGGGACCTTCCTGCCATGGTCAAGTCCGGTCAGTTCCGGGAGGACTTCTTCTACCGCGTGAGCGTGATCCCCATTCATGTGCCGCCGCTGCGCGATCGTCCCGAGGACATTGAGCCCCTGGCCCGCCATTTCCTGCGCAGATTTGGCCCCCAGATGGGAAAACCCGTGGACGATTTCACACGCGATGCCGTCGAGGCGATGCAAGGCTACGGTTGGCCCGGAAACGTCCGCGAACTGGAGAACGCCGTGGAAAGGGGAGTGGCGGTCAGCCCGGAAGGAAACCGGTTGATCGGTATGGAACATCTGCCTGAGTCAGTTCGAGCCGGCCGAGGGCCCGACCAGAAAGAGGTGTTGATTCCGCCCGAAGGCATTGATTTCGAAGCGGAAATAGCTAAAATGGAACGGCAGTATCTGGCCCTGGCACTCAAGAGGTCTGGCGGGGTCCGGACCCAGGCCGCCGAGTTCCTGCGAATTCCCTATCGCTCGTTTCGCCACTACACCAAGAAGTATGGATTATAACCCAGCAGGGCCTGGGAGCGCGGGCGTCCCGCCCGCTCTTTACTCCTCGCCTCAAATAAGTCCCGGCATGCGGCGGGTTCCCGGAAACGAATGCAAGAGCGGGCGGGACGCCCGCACTCCCAGGCCCGGTTGACAGAATTTGTCACTCGTGGTCGACAAATTTTGTCACCGAAAGCCTGCCACTCCTCTGAGTCTTCAGGGCCTAGGATCTACCGCCGGTCTAAGTCGTTCACGTTCAAGAAAAATCCAGTTCTGCCGATTAGTACTTTGGTGCTTCCGCGTTGGAATGGGGGGTGCTCGATGGTAGACTTCTTGAGTAGGGGCTCGAAAGAGGGTCCCGAAAAAGGAAACTTAAACGATGAAGGAGAACAACCGAGGGTTTTCGCTGATCGAGTTGCTGATTGTGGTGGCGATTATTCTGATTATCGCCGCCATCGCGATTCCAAGCTTGCTGCGTTCGCGCATTGCTGCCAACCAGGCCTCGGCGGTAGGTTCATTGCGCACTATCAACACGGTTCAGGTGGCGTACGCTTCCACTTACAACACGGGCTACGCCGCCACGTTGTCCGCCTTGGGGGGTGCAGGTGGCACGATTTCGGCGGCCGGTCTGATTGACAGTGTCCTCGCTGGCACCTCGGGCACTAGCAGCACAAAGGCTGGTTACACTTTCACCTATGCCGCGTCTGCAGCCGACTCGAGCGGCCACATCAACGGTTATACGTTGAACGCCGACCCGTTGACTGCCCAGACCGGAACCAATCACTACTACACCGACGCAACCATGGTGATCCGGGTGAACAGCACGCAGGCCGCCGCCGCCACCGATAGCCCGATCGGCGGCTAACCGCGCCTGCCTGGAACAATCTGGAGCCGGAGCCCAGAGGGGTTCCCTGCTCTGCAAAAGAGTGACTTAACGTCTAATGACCCAAAGGAGAACAAGGAGAACTATGAAAAAGAATACGAAAGGCTTCTCGCTGATTGAACTGCTGATTGTGGTCGCGATCATCCTGATCATCGCCGCCATCGCTGTCCCTAACCTGCTGCGCTCTCGCATTGCAGCTAACCAAGCCTCTGCCGTCCAATCGCTCCGCACCATCAACACGAGCGAGGTTGCTTACGCGTCAACCTACACGCAGAACTATAGCGACACTCTCCTCGAACTCGGCCCGCCGTCGTCGGGCAACGCCACCTCCGCCGCTGCCGGCTTGATTGACTCAGTTCTGGCCGCGGGCACGAAGAGCGGCTACACCGTTACGTACACGGTCGGGTCCTCCGACGGCAACGGGCACTACAACACCTACACCATGACCGCCGCCCCGGTGACGGTGGGAACGACCGGCACCAACTATTACTTTACGGACCAGACTATGGTGATCCGTGTCAACGCCAATGCCGCTGCTACTGCCGCTAGTTCGCCCATTGGCGGCTAACCCTTCCGGGGTTCCCTGCTTCAGCAGGGATCGCCTGAACGTTTAATAAGGCAAAGGAGAACAGAGCGTTATGAAGAAGAATACGAAAGGCTTCTCGCTGATTGAATTGCTGATTGTGGTCGCGATTATCCTGATCATCGCGGCGATCGCTGTCCCTAACCTGCTGCGCTCTCGCATTGCGGCCAACCAGTCCTCGGCGGTGCAATCGCTCCGCACCATCAACACGAGCGAGGCCGCTTACGCGTCAACCTATCCGCAAAACTACAGCGACACTCTTGCCGAACTTGGCCCGCCGTCGTCGGGCAACGCCACCTCCGCCGCCGCCGGCTTGATTGACTCAGTTCTTGCCGCTGGCACGAAGAGCGGGTACACCGTTACGTACGCTGTCGGATCATCCGACGGCAACGGGCACTACAACACCTACACCATCAACGCCAACCCGGTGACGGCCGGAACGACCGGCACCAACTTTTACTTTACGGACCAGACCATGGTGATCCGCGTCAACAACGCCGCCGCTGCCGCTGCCACCGATCCTCCCATTGGCGGCTAACCGGCCTTCGGTTCCTTCACCCGCATCAGTGGCGCTTTTCTTTAGACCGGCCGCTCAAGGCCAGACTGAAGCTGAGCGCCACTGGTTTACTTAATAGTGAAGTCTCCGAGTCGAGTATGGATCCGTCGTCAGTAATAGATAAGGGAAATGCGATTGCAAAGACGGACGTTGTGCTCGGTCCCCTCGCACGGGCCGTAGGGCTAGGGAATAGAGGCTAGAGAGTTGACGATGGCAGATTGCCGATTGAGGATTGGAACCAGCTTCGGCAATCAGCGGTCAGCTCTTCCGCACGAAAGTGAGGTTCTGGTTGATCGCTGACGGCTGATAGCTGATTGCTTTTCCGATAGGCAGTCGTCAATCGCCCAGTATTCCTATTCCCTCAGTCTGCTAATATTGGATCTGTTCCCGCGGGCGCTCTTATGGCGGTCGTTGACATCAGGGAGCTCACTAAAGATTACACCGTCGGCTTTTGGCGCCGCCGGTCCAAGCGGGCTCTCGACCGCCTCAATCTCGGCGTTGAGGCCGGGGAGATCTTCGGTCTGCTGGGTCCAAACGGGGCCGGCAAGAGCACGACCCTCAAGACTCTGCTGCGGCTGATCGTTCCCACTTCCGGCTCCGCGCGACTCTTCGGCGTGCCCCTGGACGACGTCGCGGCGCATACCCGGATCGGTTACCTCCCTGAAAACCCTCATTTCTACGATCACCTCACCGCGGAAGAGTTCTTGAACTATGCCGGCGATCTCTTTGGTCTGGCGGCGGCGGAGAGGCGCCGGCGGGTGGGGGACCTCCTGGACCAGGTCGGGCTGGCGGCTTCCCGCGCCACGGAGCTGGGCAAGTTCTCCAAAGGCATGACTCAGCGGCTGGGAATTGCCCAGGCCTTGATCAACGATCCGGAGCTGGTTTTTCTCGATGAGCCCATGTCCGGCCTCGATCCGCTCGGCCGGCGCGAAGTGCGCAATCTGATCCTGCAACTCCGGGCGCTGGGCAGGACGGTCTTTTTTTCCACTCATATCCTCTCCGACGCCGAAACGCTCTGCGATCGCGTGGCGATCCTCAACCACGGACGACTTGAGGGCGCCGGCGAATTGCGGAAAATCCTCAACGTCGAGGTGGCGGCCACCGAGGTGGTGCTGGAAGGGCTCGGCGCGGAAGGGTTGGCCGACCTCTCGCCCCAGGCCCGGTCCGTGGTCCGGACGGGAGATCGCATCCGTTTCGAGATTCCCGAGGACGGAAACGTTGCCGCTTTCCTGGACGCTACGCTCCGGACGGGCGCCAGGGTGGTCTCGCTGAATCGGGTGAAACAGTCGCTGGAAGACTACTTCATATCGAGAATCGAAACTGGAAAGTCGGAACAGGAAAATCGAAAATCGAAACTCGAAACAGGAAAATCGAAAATCGAGGCTCCAAACTCGGAGGCTGTCTCGGCCTCGGAAGTCGCGGCAAGAATGCCAGCGCCCTGTGATTTCCCGACGGGAGCCGTGGCAGAGGGGCGAGTTTCGAGTTTCGAGTCTCGAATTTCGAATTTCGATTTTCGATTTTCGAAACGTATCGCCGCCATCGCCCTGCACACTTTCAAAGAATCGGTTCGCGATAAGGTTCTCTACAACCTCATCGTTTTCGCCCTGCTGCTGATCGCCGCTTCCATCCTCTTCGGCCAGATTTCCGTCGGGGTGGAGCAGATCATTCTGGTGAATCTGAGCCTGAGTGCGATATCCGTGGTCGGGCTGGTGATGGCGATCTTCATTGGCATCGGCCTGGTATCGAAGGAAATCGACCGGCGGACGGTCCACAACGTTCTTTCCAAGCCGGTGCGGCGGTGGGAGTTCATCATCGGCAAGTATTGTGGCCTCCTGCTCACCCTCACCGTCAACACGTCGATTATGACCGCCGGCTTCTACGGGGCGCTCTTTTACCAGAAACGCAGCCTGGGCCCGGACGATCTGGCGGAGCTGGAGGCTGTTTACCTGATTCTGCTCGAGCTCGCTTTGGTGACCGGAATCGCGCTCTTGTTCTCGTGCCTTTCCACTCCCGTGCTCTCGGCGGTTTATACGTTCGCGTTGTTTGTGATCGGGAGTTTTCTTGCCGACATGCGCGATTTCGGCGACCAGTCCTCCGCCCCCGGGGTTCGGACCCTCAGCCACGCGCTCTATTATCTGCTGCCGAATTTCAGCGACTTCAATGTGATTTCTCACGCCGCGCACGGCGAGCGGCTCGCGCCCATCCTGCTGATGGCCACCTCGCTCTATGCCTTGCTCTATGCCGCGGTTCTGATCTCGGGGGCGGTTTTGATCTTCGAGGAGAGAGAATTTCGATGAATTAGCCGTCAGCTATCAGCAATCAGCCCTCAGCAAGACGCCACCGGGTTCCTGGCTGAAAGCTGACAGCTTTACAGGGAAGAAACGATGAGCGGTGAACGAGGAATGACGACAGTGTGCTGGATCCTTCTCGTTGCCAGCCTGCTCCTCATCGTCCCGGTCCGGCGCTGGATCGACCACCGGTTGAGCCTGCCGGGGGCTCCGGATGACATGCTCGACGTTTCCTCCGGCTTGGTACTGAGACGGTTAAGCCTGGGCAACGAAGGCCTGCTGGCCGATATCTATTGGACGCGCGTGATCCAGTACTTCGGCCGGCAGCGCCTGGCACGCGCCACCGGGTTTCCCTTGCTCGGGCCTCTGCTGCGCATCACTACCGACCTCGACCCGCAACTTTTAGTCGCTTACCGCTACGGAGCTATTTTCCTGGCTGAAAGACCGCCGCAGGGGGCCGGCCGTCCCGACCAAGCGCTGCGATTGCTGATGAAAGGCATTGCCGCCAATCCCCAGTATTGGCGGTTCTGGCAGGACGTCGGGTTCATTTACTACTGGGACCTGAGAGACTACCAACGGGCGGCCCGCGCCTTTGATGCGGGCAGCCGGATGCCAGGCGCGCTGCCTTGGATGGAGACGATGGCCGCCACCGTTCTGGCGCGGGGTGGCGACCTCGAAACCTCCCGCCAACTCTGGCTGGAAGTCTACCAGCACGCCGGTAATGGCCAGATTCGTAAGAGCGCTGAGGATCATCTGGCGGCGCTCGACGCCGAGATCGGCATTGAGAAGCTCAACTCGTTATTGGCGCGGTATCGCGACCGAGAAGGCCATCCCGCTGCCTCGTTCCGGGAACTGGTAGCCCTGCGATACCTGGCGACGCTGCCGCTCGATCCCACCGGGGTTCCGTTCGCCATCGGCAGCGACGGCCGGGCGAGGCTGGGGCCCGAAAGCAAAATCGATCTGAAGCTGTCAGAGTGACGGAGAGGGAAGACATGCCGGCCGTCAGGCCCAGGGGGTCCTGAGGGCCCTGAGGGGCCCCAGAAGGCCCAGAGGGAGCCCAGGGCGCAAGCCTTGGATGAACCCCTCGCACACCCTTCCAAAACTGCCGCCCGTGGGTCGAGATTACTCGCCCCCGGTATTGGCCTAGGAATGGTTCACGGGAGAAGATTGCAAAATAGTAGTTGTATCCGTATTCAGTGACAAGTAGAGTATATCACGGGCGGAGTAAGATGTTAGTTTACGATCAATCAAGTATCCGGTCGCAACGGACAGGAGGAATTCGCCTCAGCCGGGTTTTGAGGTGACCTCGATGGCCGGTTTTGAAGTTACCCCCGAGGAGCCAGGAACGGTCAATCCAAATCTGGTGTCGGCCTTCTACCGCCATGCAGCAATGAATCCGGAGCGCCTTGCACTGGCGGTGGGCGGCATCTCGTATTCTTATGGCCAACTGGCGGGCATGAGCCAGCAGGTGGCGTGCCTATTGGGGCGTCCCGCACGGGTGGGCGTCCTTGCATCGCGCACCCTGGAAGCCTACGCGGGCGTGCTCGGGACGCTCTCGGCAGGGGCGGCCTATGTTCCGATCAATCCCAAAATTCCCGATGAGCGGCTCATTCAGCTTCTGAGGATCACGTCGCTGGATGCGATCGTCGCGGATGCGGCGGGGCTGGAGCGGCTACAAGGCCGGGTTGCGGAGTTCGCGCCGCCGCTGGTGCTCGGGGCGACGGATTTTCGAGATGAGAAGTTCAACCCGGAAGCCGGACCGGCGCCGGTCAGGGAAGAGGACTTGGCGTATATCATCTTCACTTCGGGAACGACGGGCATCCCTAAAGGCGTCATGATCGAGACCGGAAGCGTCGCTCAACTCCTCAAGGTCATGCAGCGGCGGTACGGATTTCGCGCCGACGACCGGGTGTCGCAGGCGTCGGAGCTGACCTTCGACGTTTCCGTCTTTGACATGTTCATGACCTGGAGCGCTGGGGCGGCACTGTATGTGGTGCCTGCGGCGCAGCTCATGGCCCCCGGGAAGTTCATCAAGGACAATCAGCTCACGATTTGGTTCTCCGTGCCGTCGATCGCGCTATTCATGAAGCGCATCCAGATGCTGACGCCGGGCGTGTTTCCTTGGTTGCGTTATTCGCTGTTCGCGGGCGAAGCGTTGCCTCTGGAGTCGGCGCAAGCATGGCAGGCCGCCGCACCCAACAGTTCCGTCGAGAACCTCTATGGTCCCACGGAGGCAACGGTCATCTGTATCGGCCAGCGGCTTGCCGACCCGCCCAACGCTACGATCAACCGGGGCGTTCTCGCCATCGGTGCTCCGTTTGACGGTGTGGAGGCGGATGTGGTGGATGCGTCTCTGAATCCGCTGGTCGGGTCCGAGCCGGGAGAACTGGTCGTGTGCGGACGGCAGTTGGCCAAGGGATACTTCAACGATCCGGAGATGACGGCGGCGCGGTTTCCGATGCTGAGGGGAAAACGGTGGTACCGGACTGGCGACTTGGTGTACCGCGATGAGCGTGGCGTCTTCCACCACCTGGGCCGCATCGACAACCAGGTAAAGGTGCTGGGGAACCGCGTGGAGCTGGAAGAGGTGGAGGCGCACCTTCGCGCCATCACGGGCACGGATCTGGTGGCGGCGATCGCATGGCCGGTGGCGGACGGCTGCGCGTCGGGAGTCGTCGCGTTTCTTTGCGGCAGCCAGGTGGGTGCGCCCGCGGCCCGTGAGGCGATGCGGGAGCGGGTTCCAAGCTATATGGTTCCGCAGCAGATCCTGGAGATTGACTCGATCCCGTTGGGCCCGAGCGGGAAATTTGACCGGACGGCGCTGCGGCGACGGCTGGAGCCGGCGCTCGCGGGGATCGAGGCATGAAGATCGTCCCGCAACTCGACACCTACCCGCGGCTGGTGAGTTTCGGCCAGACAACTCTGGGAAAGGTGGCGCTGACCGGGGTTTTTGCCGTGGGGCTTTTCGTCAATCACATGGATTCGTGGATCGAGATGACAGTGGCCGTGGCGCTGGTAGCGTATTTTCCCGCGCGGCGGCGGTTGCTTGTCAGCGTGGCGGCGCTGTACTTGCTGTTGTTTCATTCTACCTGGCTGAACTGGGAATTCCTGCGCAACGCAGCGAAGGCCGCAGGGCAAAGGACAGACTGGACTCTCACGGTGCTGGTTTCCGGAATCCTCGCGGCGGTGTTTTGCCTGCTGGCAGCCGTCTTCCAATCTGTGCGCACGCGGCGCGCTTCGCTCGCGGCGAAACGGCCCGTGCTGTGCCTCATGGCCGGCTATGCCGCCCTTCTGGCAGCGGCGGGACTGCTGCGGCTCGGCGGCATGATGCGCCTGCTGGTTTGGGTTGTGATCGCCGTGACCGGGCCGTACCTCTGGTATTTCGCCTACGGGCTGAAAGACGCTTCCGCCAGGACGCCCGATGGCGTCATGTTGCAGTTCGGAACGATGTGGCCTTTGTGGGGCGGCACGAGCGTGCCGCATGCGAAAGGGGCCGCCAATCTGCGCCGCATCGAGACGCGAAATTCCCAAGATCTCAGCATTATCCAGTTAAAGGCGATCAAGCTCCTGATCTGGGCTTGTCTTCTGCAGGTGTCGCTGGGTGCGCTGCGGGTGTTTGTCTACCAAGAGCGATTTCTTGGGGTCCCGGAACTGGTAGTGGCACTACATCGCGCCGCCGTGCCCGTCCAGGTTGCGTGGGCGAGCGTGATCGCGCATTTCGCGGAGACCCTGCTCGCCCTTACCGTGACCGGCAACATCATCATCGCCTGCTGCCGGATGGCTGGGTTCTACGCGCTGCGGAATACCTACCGTCCTCTGGAGGCGCGGACAGTGGCGGAATTCTGGAACCGTTACTACTACTACTTCAAAGAACTGCTGGTGGACTTCTTTTTTTTCCCGGTGTTCACGCGGCATTTCAAGCAGTATCGGCGGCTTCGCATGTTCGCCGCCACCATGACGGCGGCCACGTTGGGAAACATGCTCTACCACTTCTTCCGCGATTATCAGGATGTCTCCCAAATGGGCCTGTGGCGAGCGCTGGCGGGATTCCGAGTGTACGCCTTTTACGCCACGGCGCTGGGGCTGGGGATCGGGGTCTCGCAGTTGCGCAGCCACGGCAAGGAGCGGTCGGGCAGCGATATGCAGTGGTGGCGGCGGGCTCTCGCGACCGCGGGTGTCCTGTCCTTTTTCTGCCTGTTGGAGGTTTTCGATCAGGAAGGGCGTTCTTACGGCCTGGGCATGTATTTGCGGTTCTTTCTGCGTCTGTTTTTGATTCCGGTTTGAGGCGGCTTCCCGTATGAACACCAAATTGGTAATACGCGAGTTCGTGCAGAACCTACTGAGCCAGAAAGGCGACCTTGAGGCCTTCTCCGACAGCGAGCCCTTAGTTGCGCGCGGGCGCTTGCAATCCATCGACACGCTGGAGGTGGTGGTTTTCCTGGAGGAGAAGTATGGGATCGACTTCGGGGAGATAGGGTTCGATCAGAACCAAGTGGGGAGCATCGATAACATTGTGGCGCTGATTGACACCTACGGTGAGCGCTTAGCAACGACCTGAGGGCGTCGGCTGTACCCCGATGTCTTCGGGTTTACGGCGACAGCAGGCGAGTGCGGCAGGAGGAGGATCGCCTGGCCGCGCGTATCCGAGACAAGAACCGCGCGCTAACGATCGCCTGGACGGATGTGGGCAAGCGAAACCGGCAACGGTGTGGCTACCACCACCCCAGGAGGAGTGAGCAATGTATTCACTGGATGCAATCGCGTTTCTATCGGGTGCCGCCGTTATGGCCATGGAAATCGTCGCCGCACGTATCATGGCGCCTTACTTCGGGAATTCCATCGTCGTGTGGACAAGCCTTATCGGCGTCATTTTGGCGGCGCTGAGCCTCGGATATTGGCAAGGCGGAAGAATGGCGGACAAGCACCCGTCTTTCGCGAGGCTGTCCCTTCTTCTCGTCCTTGCCGGAGTCTTGGTGGCCTTCACCGCCTTCAGCAAAAACTTCTTCCTCATTCTCCTCTCGGATATTCCCGAGCTCCACATCGCGTCCATGATGGCTGAGGTGGTGCTGTTCGCCCCGGTAGCCTTTATTCTCGCGATGATCACCCCCTACGTCGTGCGTTTACGATTGAAGGAGATTGGATCTTCCGGCGAGACGGTTGGCCGCCTGTATGCCGTCTCCACCATCGGCAGTATCATCGGAACGTTCGGAGCCGGATTCATCCTTCTGGCGCTGATCGGCAGCACCGCGATTCTCCTCTGCATATCTGTCCTTTTGTTCCTGGCATCCTTCATATCGTCACGGAAGGCATTTCTGGCTGCCCGAGTCGCGGTTCTGGCATTGGCTGCGACGTTTGCTCTTAAGGCTCCCTCAACCGCCGTCAATTTCGTTGCCGGAAAGCTTCTCTTCGAAACCGACACAGAATACAACCATGCCCTGGTATACGACAGGGTAGACAACAGAACGCAGCGACCGATCAGAAGTCTATTCATCGACCGGTTCGCCCGCCAATCGTCCATATTCACTGACAAAGATGATGGCCCTGTGCTCGAATACCAGAAATACTTTCGCCTGGCTCAGCACTTTGACCCGGATTCCCGTCGCTATCTTCTCCTGGGTGGCGGGGCGTTTAATTACGTACGTGAATTCTTCCGAAGAGTGCCTGCCGGATCACTGGACGTCGTGGAGCTGGATCCTCAGTTCGTCCTTATTGCCCGGAAATACTTCGATTTGGTGAGTCATCCCGATCTTTCGATCATTACGGCGGATGCGCGGACGTACCTGAACCAGAGCCAGAAAAAGTACGATGTCATCTACGTGGACGTTTTCGGTTCCACGGAAGTTGTACCCTTTTACATGACGACGCAAGAGGCCGCGCAGCGACTGTATGCGATGCTCGGGCCGCATGGCCTGGTAGTCATGAACGTGATTTCGCGGATTGACGGAACCGAGGGCCGTTTCTTACGCGCCGAGTTCGCAACCTACCGGAGCATATTTCCGCGCGTGGAGATGTTCAACCTCGCTGCCCGCCCCGAGGTCGTTCAGAATATCATGCTGGTGGCGTTCAAAGCCCCTGCGGAACCGATCTGGACAAGCAACGATCCTGACATGACGACCTACCTTTCCCGCCGCTGGACCGACCCTCTGGAAAACGACGCGCCGGTTCTGACCGATGATTTCGCCCCGGTTGAAGTGTATCGTATGGAGGGTTACGGGCAACTGGTTAGGTTGGTGCAGGCCATCGAGCGGAGAGGCAGGAATATGTTCTGAGGGTGTATCGCCCGCATCGAAAACTAGGCGTGAACAAACAGAGTGTTTGGAGACGAGTCGCCTTGCGGCGGGGCACACTTCAACTCCTGCAACCGTGCACGATGGCGTGCTTTTCTTGTTCGTGGCGGGGGCGGAGAGCGTGCCTTCACAAAGGAGCACACCCTATCGCAGTTCCCCCTTGGGAGACCGCGACGCCCGTGATTCGCTCAACGTGCACGTTCCGTCCGGACCAAAGATCCCGGTTGACACTACTCAACCGCGTCGTACATAATATATATGTATAGGCCGTGCTCGCCCTTATGGCTTTCACCTAAGTGCCAGGCAAGCCGGCGGAGGTGCAAGCACGTGGAAGGCACCAGGCGGTGCGGCACGGGATCGGTGGAGGGTGAGAACCAAAACCTGAACAGGGGAGAATATTGGAAGACAGAAGCGTTTCTCGCCGCGCCGCAGAATCGGGAAGGCAAGCAGAGAATCTTCTCCTCGCAGCTTTGTGCGCTTTGGGGACTCGCCCAGAAAGTGACTCGAGAGTGGGGCTTGGAATTGGAAACTCGGTTCGCGTTGGGGTGGGTGATTCTCCGTAAGATACTGAAAAATATAAGCTTAAACGAAATTCGACTGACATCTCGTTCATTTTCTGCAAGATGAGCCGTTTTCGGGCAAACGAAGTATTTAGCAATAAGTCTTTTATTATATTGCAGATGGGTCATGGTTGGTGGGAAGAATTCGTTCGCATCACGCCATTGGCAGTGGCCAGCGGGCCAAAAGCGGGCTCCGTAACTTGAAGATCTGGATTTCGAGAACTTGAAGGATCGAAAACTCGAAATCTGCTGGCGGTTGTGACGAAATGGACGCAAATGGAACAGCGCTTGAGAACAGAAGCGTTGAGACCGATTCGTTCGAGGCAAGCTGGAATGGAACATAGAATCAATGGATTGGGCGTTAGTATAACGATTGCTGAATCGGCGACCGAGCGGCCCAAATGGCGGGCGGAGATGACGATCAGCAGGATCAGGTGCCGGTCCGAGGAAAACTCGGCAAGCCGGGCAAAGTGGGCCTTCATGAATGAATAAACCGAAGGCTTTTGAAAACTGAAAACTGATGGACACGATAAGCTTCATCTTCTGGGAGGTGATCGAAGTCGCGGGCCTCGCCCTTATGGGCTTGGTCGCGGTCAAGGCCTTGGCGCGCGTGGGGCGACCCAAGAAGGGGTCCGAGCAAGGAAAGAACCGCAAGTTGATCGCCCTGCGCCGGGCGCTCTACGTCGTCGTTCTGATGCTGGTGAGCCTGGGAGCACGAGTCCTGGGGCGGGACTGGGCGGCGGAGATCTACTCCTGGGCGGCTGAAGATAACTTGGCCCGGTCGCAGGTGGCGAAAGCCCTTGATAACGCCCAACAGGCGGTGAATATTCGCCCGAGAGAGATTACGTATTGGCGCCTGCTCGAGCGGGCCAGGATCAGGAAGGGCGATTATGCCTCGGTGCTGCGCGACGAAGCCACCATTCGCTCGCTCAGCGGAGGGGATCTACCGGAGGAAGACACTATCCGCTTGGTGGTTTGTCACTACGGCCTCGGCCACTACAACCAGGTGGTGGAGTTGACCGAGCGCATGATCCAGAAGAATCGTTTTTACCTGGCGCCTTACGTTCTCCAGGGATCGGCCTACACCGCCGAAAAGAAGTATGGGGAAGCGGAGAAGCGCTTCCTGGAAGCGCTCCAGATTCTGCCCACGCAAGTGGATGCGGTGAGCGGCCTGGCGCAGGCGTACTTCCTGGCGGGAGAGAAAGGCCGTGCCTTGGCGGTGCTGAAAGAAACCGAGAAATTCCCATTTGCCCCGGAAGCGCGCAAACACTTCGAAGAACTGAAGGCCCAATATGCCCAGTAGGCCCGGTAGGCCCCTTATGGACGTCAACGGTTTTGAGCCATCACAGACTGGAGCGGGGTGGGTTCTTCGCCTTCGCCTGGAAGATCTTATCGCCCTGACTTTTTTCCTTTTCACGCTGGCCTTGCATGTGATCATCGGAGGCTGGCGAGAGGCCACCACGAAACCCGCCGACGTTCTTATCATCATCCCCGCCGTAGCTCTGCTCCTGGTGAAGGAATTGGTCCACTACTTCCTGATCGGGGAGGAAACGCGACTCGAGTCCGCCGGCGACCTGCGCGAGTTCGTGCGGCCCTATTGGGAGATCGTGAGGGATTGGTTTCCCTTCCTGGTGATTCTGATGATGTATTACTCGCTGTGGGGCGACGCGACGCACTTGCTGGTGACCCACGATCGCGATGCTCAGCTCATCGCCCTGGACCAGAGGCTTTTCGGCTTCCAGGCCAGCGTGGCCCTTCAGCGCATCGTCAGCCCGCCGCTGACGGCATGGATGCAATTCGCCTACGCTTTTCACATTTGGAATATTCCGCTCGTGGCCTGCTTCATTTACCTGTATCGTCCGCGGCCGCGCTTCCGGGAGATGATGTCGGGGCTCATCGCCATCTCCTTTTTCGGGCTCCTGGGCTATTTGCTGGTGCCGGCCATCGGGCCCATGTACACTCTGCGCAGCCACTACACGGTGCCGTTGGTCCAGCCTCTCGCCGTTTTCAGCCAGCAAATTGGTTTTATGGACCTGGCCCGGATCCGGCGCGACTGCTTTCCCAGTTTGCACGTGGGAATCTCGTTGGTGGTCTGGCTGTACGCCTGGCGCAACTCCAAGCGCCTGGCCTGGATTCTCGCCCCCCTGGTGTTGAGCCTTTGGGTCTCGACTGTCTACCTGCGCTATCATTACCTAACGGACTGCGTGGCGGGTTTTATCCTGGCGCTGCTCTGCTTCTGGCTGGCCAATACGCTGTCGCGGCGCTTCGGCGAGGTGTCGCTGCCCCTCCCCGTGCCGCGCTTCTTCCGCGCCCGCAATGCAGCGCCCCGGCCCATCGCCTGAGAACGGGGCCCGGCGCACGGGACCTCTTTGCGACAGGAGTCCTACGGCGCGCACGATAGGCTATGATTGGGGAGTAAGCATGAGCAGGCCTCACCGAGGTTGGGAGAGGATATTGAATCTGAACCGCGCGATGAAAGCAGGCCACCGGGTCGTCGCTCCGGCGATTCTGATCGGGGCGTTGATGCTCCTGGTGCCTTCAGTATTTCCGTCCCCCTCCGTTGACCGGGCCCCGGCCACGGGTGAAACGTCCGGTGCCGCTCTTTCCCTCAACCGGACCGTAGACGGCATCGATGCGCGCTACCGGGGCCTCCGGACTCTGCGGGCGGAGTTCACCCAGACCTATACCTGGGGCGGGACGCCGCGCGTGGAATCGGGCAGCGCCAGTTTCGCGCGCGGTGGTTTGATGCGTTGGACCTACACCGATCCGAAGGACAAGCTGGTGGTCTCGGACGGAAAGACCCTCTGGCTCTACATCCCCGACGATAAACAGGTGACGCGGTCCACCGTGAAGTCCAACGAAGACCCCCGGGTGCCCTTTCCCTTTGTCCTCGAACGCTTCGACCTGCATAAGCTCTTCTCGAAGATCCAGTTTGACGATCAGGCGCTGAAGGCCGACCCGGGGGATCGAGTCCTGCGGGGCAGCCCGCGACGCGGTTTGCGCGAGGAATACAGTGAAGTGTTGATGGAAGTGACGCCGCAGTTTGATATCCGGCGTCTGGTGGTCTTTTACCCCGATCACAGTGTGATGGAGTTCAAGTTCGATCACCTGGAGCGGAATGTCGCTCTCAGCCCCAGCCTCTTTCAATTCACGCCACCGCAGGGATCGGAGGTGATCGACGAGAACCAGTGAAACCAATGATGAACGCTGAATGATGAATGATGAACAGAAGATAAAGACGTCCTTGGTCAGTCGTCCGTTGCGGGGACGCTGTCTTCGGCCAAGGACAACGACCACGCACAACGGGTGTCTTTGTCTTCCGTTCATCATTCATCGTTCATCGTTCTGTCATGGCTCACCATTTATGACCCGCTCCATCCAGAACGAATTCCCGAATGGCCGCCGCCACCCCGTCTTCATCGTTGGAGAGGGTTGCCCGCCAGCGCGGGTTGCCGAGGCCTTCGCAGCCGTTGCCCATCAGGAAGGGGTGGCCGGCGAACTCGAGCATCTCGAAGTCGTTGTAATTGTCACCGATCGCCATCACTTCGCTGGGACTGATTCCGGAGCGTTCCGACCACAGCGCCAGCGCCCGGCCCTTGGTGCAGCCGCGATTCATACAGTCCAGGAGCGAAACATTGCGGGTGAGGTACTTGGTCCAGGTCAGGTGGACGGCCGAAGCCACGGGCGAAGCGTGCAGCAAGGGCTCGATGGGCTCCATGCGCGCCGGCGGGCCGCCGAACACCACCTGGATAGGATCCTCCGCCAGCGCGGCTGAGAGGTCGGACACCTGCAAGAGGCATTCGGGACTGTTCTTCCGGTACCAGGCGAGCGGGCTCTCGGGGGCGGCGTCGTAGTGCATCACCACTTGGCCGGGACCCGCTACGTCGAAAACCAGCACGGTGTACGGCCGGTGGGGAAGGGCGATCTCCAGCACCTGGCGGGCAATCGAGCGCGGCAGGAAGTCGCGGTGAAAGACCTGGCCGGACAAGCTTCCGATGCGCGCTCCGTTGGATGAGATCAGAGTGACGGGGCAGGGAATCTGGGCCACGAGAGGCCGGGCCGAATGATAGCGCCGTCCAGTGACGACTACGATCTCGAGACCGAGTGCGGACGCGTCGGCGAGAGCCTCCTGATTGACGGGAGAAACCTCCGAACGGGCGTTCAGCAGCGTGCCGTCGAGATCGACGGCGATGAGTCGTATGGGCATGACGTGCAAGGTCCCTTGTGGGTTGTCCCTTATCCCTTATCCTTTGTCCTTTGCCAGAGTTCCACCATCCATTGTAGGTTACAAAGGGTGTGGAAAAGAAGTAAGGGAAGCAAGAGGTTAACGTCAAGCAAGAAGCAGGAAGCAAGCTTCGATGAGTGAGACATGCGGAGGGCAAAAGACAACGGACCAAAGACAAGGGTACAACGGACAAAGGACCAATGACGTGGGACAAATGACTGGCTCTTGCGTAACCCATCTCGAGTGCTCGCACTGCGCGAAGCAGCTCCTGCCCGGCCGAGTGTACAACCTTTGCGAGTGTGGCTCGCCGCTGCTGGTTCGGTATGATCTCGGCCGGGCCGCGGCTACCCTCACGCGACAGGGTATGGCTGCTCGTCCCAAGAACCTGTGGCGATACCGCGAAGTCCTGCCGGTGAACCGCGACAAATCGATCGTGTGCCTGGGCGAGGGCTTCACGCCCTTGCTGCATGCGCCCCGCCTGGGCGAATCGCTCGGCCTCCCGCGCCTCTACCTCAAGGATGAAGGTGCAAACCCGACAGGCTCGTTCAAGGCGCGCGGCCAAGCGGTGGCCATCAGCATGGCGCGCGAGTTGGGCATCCATAAGGTAGCGGTGCCGTCGGCCGGCAACGCCGGCGGCGCCATGGCGGCCTACGCGGCCAAAGCGGGAATGCAGTCGTTGGTCTACATGCCGGAGGGCACTCCGCTGATGAACCGCCTCGAGTGCGCGCTGCTGGGCGCCGAAGTGAAGCTGGTCCAGGGCAGCATCAAGGACTGTGGGCGCCTGCTGCGCGAGCGCATCGCGCGCGAGGGCTGGTTCGATGTCGCTACCCTCAAGGAACCGTACCGGGTGGAGGGCAAGAAGACCATGGCCTACGAGCTGGTGGAACAACTCGACGGGCGAGTGCCGGAAGTGGTGGTTTACCCCACCGGTGGCGGCACCGGACTCGTGGGTATGTGGAAAGCCTTCGAGGAGATGGCGACGATGGGCTGGATCGGCGACGAGCGGCCCCGCATGATCGCCGTGCAATCGACCGGGTGTGCTCCGATCGTTCGCGCCTTCGCTACCGGAGCCGATCGCGCCGAGGAATGGCAGAACCCCGAGACGCTGGCTTCCGGGCTGCGGGTGCCGTCGGCCGTGGGTGACTCCCTGATGTTGCGCGCGCTGCGCGAGAGCCACGGGGCCGCGCTGGCGGTCGACGATACTGACATGCTGGCTGGCGTGCGCGAGATCGCGGAGGCGGAAGGCATCGTCACGTCGCCAGAAGGCGGCGCAACCTTGGCAGCGTTGAGGCGTCTCCTCCATGAGGGATTCCTTTCGGGTTCCGAGACCGCCGTTTTATTTCTGACCGGAAGCGGCTATAAGTATCTTGAGGCGCTCGAGACGGTGGTCAATCGAGCTTGATGTTTGCTGCCAGCCACGGCGAGCCCTAGTTGAGTCTCGGATCGAACATCATGCGCCCACAGCGTGAGCTATGGATTCGAGGCGGATGGGTTGTGGTAGCTTATCTCGTTTTGGCGGCACCAGCGCCTGCCGCGCTGCGAGGTTGCCGGACGCGAAGGATTCACATCAAGGTTACCAAGCGCATGATCGCGCAGATGGAGGGCGCCGAGACTGAGGGCCATCAGCCGTGGCGAAGCGACGCGAAGTTGGTCGCTGACGTCGGGCTGATGAAGGCGGAAACCGGTCTTGATCCCAACCAGGCACACTCGATTCCCGTCGAGCGTAGGATCATTTCGCCGACGCGTGAGGTCTATCGGTACCGCCTCAAGGACCGCGGGCGAACCGACCGCGTCTCAGTGCGGCGATTTCGGTGCCGCGACCCTGCGTCGCACCAAAGATTGCTTACGGTCTGGTGGGTAACAGACATCGCTATCACGGATTGTTCGAAGCGTGTCAAAAGATAGCGCGAAGGCTCCTGACGGGCCAGTTGCACGCGGCTCTCGCGACTCAGGCACGGACTGAAGTGCGGAATTCGATCATGTCGGTCACCGAGCGTCTTTATTATGCCGACGGTTACTTGCGCGAGTTCGACGCGCGCGTCGTCAACTGTGAACCTGACCCGCGAGGTCTGCGAGTCTATCTGGATCGCACCGCGTTCTATCCCGAGTCGGGCGGCCAGCCCTCGGATCGGGGGACGCTGGCGGGGGTCCCGCTGCTGGATGTTGTGGATGAGGGGGACGCCGTCGCGCACATCGTCGGGGGGCAAGCCGCATCGGCACTCACGGCGGGCGCGGCCGTTCGAGGCGTCATCGATTGGGCGCGGCGCTTCGACCACATGCAGCAGCACACCGGGCAGCACGTGCTCTCTGCGGCGTTCGAGCACGCGGGCGGCTACCGGACAGTGTCGTTTCACCTGGGGGCCGTCGTCTCCACCATCGATCTCGATTCCGACCGGCTCGGCCGGCGCCAGATCGAGGCGGCGGAGGATCTCGCCAACCAGATGGTCTTCGAAGACCGTGAGGTCCGCATCTCGTTCCGGCCGGCGGAGGAAGCCAATCAGACGGACTTGCGAAAGCCGACCCGGCGTGAAGGCGACGTGCGGCTGGTGGAGATCGAGGACTTTGACCTTTCGGCCTGCGGCGGCACGCACGTGCGGCGTACAGGGGCGATCGGGCTGATCGCGGTGCGCAGGGCGGAGCGGCAAGCACAGAAGGGCGCCGGCGGCCAGACGCGCGTCGAGTTCGTGTGCGGCCGGCGGGCGCTGCTGGCCGCGCGCCGCGACTTTCAAACCTTGAGCGAAGCGGGCCGGTTGCTCTCGAACTCGCCGGATCAGGTGCCAGCCCTGGTGGCCGCCCAACTGGACGAACTGCGCGCCGTGGCGCGAGCGCGCGAGAAGCTTACGGAGCGAGTGGCGAAGTACCGCGCCCGCGAGCTCTGCCAGGCGGCGGGGCCACGAGATGGGTGGACGATTGTTCGCTGCGTCCTTGCCGAGGAGGAGCTGGCCGAAGCGAAGAAGATCGCGCACGCCGTCGCGAGTGAGCCCGCCGCGATGGCGCTGATCGGCGTGAAAGGCAATCCCACTTCGCTGTACTTTTCCCAGAGCGCGGGCGGCAAGCGGGACATGGGGGCTCTCCTCAAGCAGAGTGTGGCAAAGTTCGGCGGCAAGGGCGGCGGCGAGCGCGACTTTGCCCAAGGTGGAGGAGTGGCCGAGGACCGGCTCGAGGAGTTGCTGTCCTTCGCGGAGGCAGAGGTCGCGAAGTAGGAGCCCTGCCGCGGACTCGTGCTATAGTAATAGACGCGATATGCCTGACGAGTGGGCGCGTAGCTCAGTTGGGAGAGCGCGGCGTTCGCAACGCTGAGGTCGAGGGTTCGAATCCCTTCGCGTCCACCAGAACCGCAATCAGCAATAGAGATTCTAAGCTTCAAAACAGACGCAGGGCTATTTCGAAGGCAGGGTGTATTCGCCTTCGACGTCGCAGTTGACGTTATCACCCTCGGGCGTGCATTTGTACGTGCCTTTACCCTTGAGGCCCCTCAACTTCCCGGTGCCCCCGGCAAAGCTCCATGTCCCTTCGCCGCTTTCAAGTTTCTGGTCCTTGAAGGTGTCAGTGCCCTGCGTGTGGACGTACGCTTTGTCACCGTCGTCCATGTTCATCACTCGCGACGAGTGGTCTCTGCCCTTGTTGTTGCCGTAAACTTCAGTGAAGGCGGCCGCCATGTCATCCTTGCTCTTGAGCCCTTCGATCTCGAGGGGCTTCGTCCAGGTACACGCCTCCTGAGCGATGGAATACGCGTGGCCAGGATGATCGCCAACCTGGATGGCGTGGCTATCGGTCGGTTGCGGGCACTGCGCCGTGCCCGACACTTTGGTGCCCGCGGCGGCTGGCCGTGATTGGTCCTGGGCCGCCGCGAGCGCGGCGGCGATGCTGATGGCGAAAAGCACCCTGAGAATGGTCATAGCGTTCCCTCCCTTGGATGAAGTTGCAAGTCCCGAACCATAACACAGGAGATAAGGTGATTAAAATACAGAAATCGCGACTTGGCCGGTCGCTCCGAGAGGTGCTAGATTATTCCGTCTCGCTCCCCGAGTTGACCCGGCTGTGCGTCGGCAATCGCGCCACCGCACGGGTCGCCCCTGCTAGTGTGCAGGCATATTCGCCGCGCCGCTGGCAATGTAGCGCTTGACGTGGGCGAGCAGTTCCTGGGCCTTGGGCAATTCGTCGATGGCTTTCCGCACCAGCGGGTCCTGGTCCACGCCATACTCCATCCGGCGCGCTTCGTCGTCGCCGTAGACGATGCCCACCAGCACGTCCTGGATGTGGTCCTTGATGAACTGCGAGTCCTGGCTTACCTCGGCATCGGTGAGCGGCAGGTCGTGCTTGGCGAGGAACTGCTGGAAGTCCTTGACCACGTCGTCGCCAGGAACGAAGTCGTGTGGGATCGTCTTGTGGACGCCGAGGTACGACTTGCCGTAGTCGAAGAAAGCGCCGCACTGCAAGAAGTCCTGGCAGTAGCCCCCCCCCAACAGTTTGCCTTCCACAGAGTTGGGCTTCGCTTCGTCCACGCGAACGTCGGGCGTGATGCCGCCGCCGCCGTAAACCTCGCGCCCGCCATCCGTGAGGCGGACCTCGGTGTGCGGCGGGGGAGTGTTCTCGCTGCCGTAGTAGTAGTCGTAGAGCGAGACGTTATCGTAAGGGCGCTGGATCAGCCTTCCGCTGGGAGTGTAGTAATGGGCTGTGGTCAGCGCCAGGCCGGTGCGCTCGCTCAGTTGGTAGACGGTCTGCACCAGGCCCTTGCCAAAGCTCTGCTCCCCCATCACCAGGGCGCGATCGTGGTCCTGCAGCGCGCCGGTTACGATCTCGGCCGCGCTGGCGGTATTGTGGTTGATCAGCACCACCATGGGGTATTCGTTGCCCCTGTCGCCGTGCTGCGCGTAGTAGCGCTTCTCCGGGTTGTTGCGGCCGTAATGGTAGACGATCAGTTGGTTCTTTTCCAGGAAGTGGTCAGAAACTCCCACCGCCTCGTTGAGCAGCCCGCCGGGATTGCCGCGCAGGTCGAGGATGAGGCCCTTGAGGTTCCGGCTGCCCAGTTTCTTCAGCGCGTCGGAGAGTTCTTCGCTGGTGGTTTCATTGAACTTGGTGAGGCGGATGTAACCAATCCCCGGCCGGATCATAAAGGCGCCGCCGATGCTGAGCCCGGTGATCTCGTCCCGGGTGATGACGAAGTCCAGCGGCTCGGCCGACCCTTCGCGCGTCACCGTCACCTTCACCACGGTGCCCTTGGGGCCCTTCAGCATGGAAGCCACTTGGTCGCCGTCCAATCCCTCGGCAGACTTGCCATCGACCTTCACAATCACATCACCGGGACGCAGCCCGGCGCGGATGGCGGGCGACCCCGCCATGGGCTCCATCACCACCGTGGTCAGCTTTCCCATTTTGCCGGGGAAGGTTTGGATTCTCATCCCCACGCCGTAGTACTTGCCTTCCTGTTCGTCTCGCATGTGCGAGAAGGCCGTGGTGTCGAAGAAATTGGAGTGGGGGTCGAGCGTGCGAAGCATGCCCGGAATGGCGCCCAGCGTGGTGGCTCCGTCCGGCCCGAAGATGGCTTTGTCCGGATCAACCGGCTCGGCATAGTTCTTCTGCACCGCGTCGAAAACCAGTGCGAAGGCGTTATCGCTCGCCTTCACGTCGGAATCGTCCCCTCCGTTGGTGGTTGCTTCCACGCGGTGCCCGTAAACACCACCCAACAGGGCGCACAGCAGCACCGTCGATAGGATAAACCAGACCAGCCTTCTTGATGGTTTCATCTTTCTTGTCGCTCCTCCCCCGAGTTATAGTATAGCACGGCAGGCCGGGCGCGAAGCATCTCTCTTCCCGCAGGTCCAACAGGTACGGTCCTGATTTTACCTGGGAGCGCGGGCATCCCGCCCGCTCTTGATCTTAAGGCCTTACCCCGGGGTAAAGATCGGGCATCCTGCCCGCGCTCCCAGGTCGCGCCGGTTCCGGGAAGTGTGGTTCCCGAGAGGGGAGTTCGTCATCTAACAAAACGGGCGGCTGGACCTGAGGTAGCCGGCCCGGATAACAAAACCTATGTGGAACAACTTTAAGACGACGTTGTTGTTGGCGGCGCTGACGGGCGTCCTGGTGGTTTTCGGCGATTATTGGGGTGGCCAGAACGGTATGGTTATGTTCCTGGTGCTGGCGGCGGTGATGAACCTGGGCACCTACTTCTTCTCCGATAAGATTGCCCTGAAGACAAGCGGGGCGCAGCCCATCTCCCGCGAAGAAGGTCCGCGCATTTATCAGATCGTGGAGCGCCTGGCGGCCAAAGCCAATATGCCGGTGCCCAAGATTTACATGATTCCCACGGACTCGCCCAACGCTTTTGCCACCGGCCGCAATCCCGACCACGCCTCGGTGGCGGTCACGCGCGGCATCCTCGAGATCTGCGACGACCAGGAGATCGAAGGCGTCCTCGCCCACGAGTTGGGCCACGTGCGCAATCGCGATATCCTGATCAGCGCCGTGGTGGCCACCGTGGCCGGCGCCATTACCCTGCTGGCTCGCATGGCGTATTTCGCGGAGATATTCGGCTTCGGAGGCGGAGGCAGCCGCGACAGTCGCCGCGGCGGAGCCCTTTCCGGCCTGGCCATGCTCATCCTGGCGCCGATCGCCGCCATGCTGATTCAGCTTGCCATCTCGCGCTCGCGCGAGTACGAGGCCGACCAGACCGGCGCCGAGATCACCGGCAATCCTATGGGCTTGGCCCGCGCCCTCGATAAGATCGACAAGTACTCCCAGCGCGTGCCCATGCAGGTGGCCCCCGCCATGGCCCACCTCTACTGCGCCCATCCGCTGACCGCGGGCGAATTCATGGGCAGCCTGTTCTCCACCCACCCGCCCATCCGCAAGCGCATCGAGCGGCTGATCGGTCGCGACTTTGTTTAGGCCCGGTTGGCAGATTCTTTCGCTTGCTCACCGGTTTCGCCGGCGGTTCCGGCGCGCACCACGGGAAACCGCAGTCGGCATATTCGCGCTAATCAACAGACCGTCAGTCTTTTCACTCGGTCCAATCACATAACGACTCAACGTACGCCGCCGATCCATCCCGCAGCCAGCCGTCGAGCTGGGCCGGTTCCTTGAGCTGTTGTCCACGCTTGCGCGGCACCGCCACAAACCGGCACGGCAACTCCGGCAGTCCGGTCATATCGCCCCAGAGCTTTTCAAACTGCGCCACCGGGAAAACGTCTTCCTGGCCTTTTCCCCAGCGCTTTTTCACTTCTTTCAGAGTGACGTAGGTGGGCATGCGGGCGGCCAGGTTGCGGACGGCGGCGTTTAAGAGTTCCGCGTTGGTGAGATCGCTGCGGGTCAGCCCGAAACCGGCCAGGAGTTGGTCGATATCGATCCAATAGGTGGCGCTGTTGTACCAGGAAAGGCGCGATTCGATTTCTTCGCTCGGCAGGGCCAGGCCCTCGATCAGCCGTCGGCGACCGTCGATTTGGGCCAGCCCCCCGCCGCGGTCTTCGAGGTGCCGGGCGATGACCTCCGTCGTCAGCGCCGCGCCCTTTTCGATGTGGTAGCCGAGCAACCCAGGGTCCACATCCACTCCGGTGGTATCGATGTTGTGAACCATCAGGTACTTCAATCGCGGCCTCTCCTCAAACAGCCGTGTCAGAGTGCCGTTGCGGATCAGGTTCGGCACTTCGTACCAGTGGCCCACCGGATGCAAGCACTGCATGGGCACGTTGTCGGTGTAGCTGCTGCCTTCGCCCATCTGCCGGGCCCAGGCGATCAACGTGGCATGCAGGCTTTCGCGAACCTTCTGGGCTTGCTCGTCGAGCAACTGCTGCGGCATCTCTTCCCAGGTAAATCGCAAGTCCCGCTCCATCGGTACCAGACGCAGGCCGATGGCGCGACCGGGCGAGAGCATGAGGGGGCCAGGGTAGCCGTAGTTGTTCTCCGCCTGGAGATGGGCCTCGATGGCATCGTGGGTCAGGTAACTGGTAGTGATGACGTGCGGCAACGCGGTGCCGCAGAGGCGGCCGGTGCGGAGGCCCCTGGCCAGGTGTACCTCGATGAAGCTGCGGTGCCGGCCGCCCAATCGGCAAAAAGGATTGAGAGCCTTGACCACGCCCGCGCCTTTCGTCCAGCGGCTGCCCGCGCCGCCGGCGAGCGAAACGACGGCCACCATTCCTGCCGCCAGCGCCTCCATTCCCGTTTCCTGGTAGTGCGGCGCCACGCCTTGAGTGGCATCAAAGAGATCATCGGGACCAACATCCCTGATCCGGCTGCTGGCGGGAAGCCGATTTTGCGCCAGCCCGATGCGGCCGCTGCACAAGTCAGCCTGGATCTGTTCGTGCTCCACCCGGTCGAAGCCGTGGGCTTCCAGCAGCGCCTCGAGGCTTTGCGGGCGATCGGCTTTTTGCGCCTGGAGCGGGATGAGGTGCTCGAAAACGTGCTCCACCATGCCCCGGAATTCCGGGACGTCGTGGCAGGCTGAGGTGAAGCGCTCGAGTTCGGCGCGGCGCAACGGCGATAGCATGCGGGACTCCATACGAATGAGGGCGGGCACGGCCAGTTCATAGTAGCCGGCGGGCATCAACGCTGAATCTCCGCGCAGCAGCACGGCCTCGGTTCCGCGTTCGTTGACGGCGAAATCGTAGACCACCGGCTCCATGGCGAATGGTACGGCATGCTCCATCTTCCGCTTGGTGCCGCTCATAATGGCTTGCAGGCGGTCTTTCGCCGTCGCTTGGCGACGCGGGTGGAACAGGAAGCCCATGCCGCCGCCCGACATTCCGCCGAGCATCCAGAAGCCCCAGAAGTCGTCGCCCATTTCCGCACGCGCGCGGCGAATGAGCGTGTCGGTATAGAGATTGCCGGCCCACGGAATGATCGTTTGAATGGGGCCCTCGAAATTACGCTGAGTGCAAGCGCCAATGGCCTGGATGTCGCCGTTTTTCAACCGTCCCACGAGGTCATCGAGAATCTCGCCGGCCTCGCGCCGGCCCTGCCACTCGCTCTCCGAACGGAGCAGGTATTTCTCCGTCACCATCTCCAGAATGGGACCCACATCCTGCGCCATGCCGCCATGGACGAGCACCAGGCTTTGCTGGAGTTTGTCGCGTGTTTCCGGCGACACGTCCTCGCGGCTAAAGACGCGGTGATTGGGCAGCAGGCGCCCACGGCTAACGCCAAATTCCGGATGGCCCTCCTCAGCCGGGACACCGTGGATAAGCTTGATTCCCGGCCATACGCCGCCGGAGTCCTGCCAGCCGCCTCCCGAACCGCCCAGCCATTCGCCCAGGATGGCGCGCGCAGCCACCAAGCGGCGGTCGTCCTCTTCCAGGTCGCCGGCGAGCATGTGAATCTGGTTCGTGGCGCGCATGCACAAGGAAATGAGCGAAGCCAGCAGGCTGGTGGATACCGCCAACCGTGACCCTCGAGGAATCCCGTTTACCTTGCTGACGATTTCGATGCCATGGCCTGGTCGGCCGGTCAGACGGTCGAGCACGTCGGCGAGGGGCTGAGTGGCGCCCTCCATCCCCGGCGGAATAATGCCGGACGCAATCACCGCCGCCTTGAGCAGGCCCAGGTAGTCGCGCGCGAAATCGAAAACTTCAGCAATCGCGCCGATCTCGGCGCTGCTCTTGAGATCGACGCTCACCAGGCGGAGCACCGGCTGATCGATGACGCGGAACCAGGTTTCCACCGGCGGCTGGGGAGAGCCCGACCCGCGCACGCTCAGGTCGATCGAAATGTTGAGCACGCGGGCGCCTTCCGGGTAATCCATCCCGAGGAAGAAGATGTCGCTCCATCCGCTATGGGTGAGGTCCATGCGTACCGGCGTGGCCTCGCGCAGGATCGGGAAGGGCTGATCGGAAGTCGCACGCGCCAGAAGTTCGGAGCGAATGCGAAGCGGGGCGTCAGCGGGGTGGGCGGCGCGGAACATCCACTGATTGCCGCGGACCGAGCGCACACTGCGACGCACCTGGTCGGTGAGGGTCCGAAAGCCCAGCGCGCGGTAGCCCGCCGCCAGCGCGCTGGAAATGGCCGCGCTGGGGCCGTCGGCGGCCTGGGCCTCCAGGAATATGTCAATGGCTTCCTCGAAACGGCGCTTCAGGAGCTTGGCGTAGCCTTCGAAAGGGATCAGCGCGCGGGCAGCGGCGCGG
>Ga0335078_10001953_pt1 | contig 31170 bp, 21 predicted proteins | sample Lox_Sample_32_FD_206711 | JGI IMG/M metagenome (GOLD analysis project Ga0335078, IMG submission 206711) | Soil microbial communities from Loxahatchee National Wildlife Refuge, Florida, United States - Lox_Sample_3.2 | ecosystem: Environmental > Terrestrial > Soil > Wetlands | place: USA... | reverse complement strand
CAGTGAGGGCGCCGCCCGATCAGAAGTGAGGCAGTCGTCGCCAACAGTCGCGCGGGCTGGCGTCGGTCCGGCTCGAGCGCCAAGGTCGCGCGCCCGATCGTCAAGAAGGCGCGCCCAACGGTCGCCCGCCAGTGCCCCCAACAAGGAGGATCGACGTGCAGCAGCGCGATCGGCTCGAGCTCGCACAAGAGTGCGGGGAGTTCGTGGAGCTCGCGCTCTTCTGATTGCAGGTCTGTTCCGCGGTCCGACCGAGCGCTCGAGTTCTGGATCTGCTTCGTGGCGTCGAGGCACTTCTTGCTTGGCAGCCGCGACGCCGCTTCCGGAGTCCGACTGTGGACGTCGGCCGCCGAAGTGGTCGACGATGACCAGGAAGTGTTCGAACTTCCGCACGCTAATCGAACGCATTTGACCCAAAGTATTCGTCGATATATCGGTGAGTATCGCGTGTGGTCTAATGAGTCGTGACACAAAAGGAGGTTTCGAGTGACCGGTGATGCATTTGCTCAAGAATGGCCTAGGGTCCGCCGAGGCCGACGGCACCGCCGCCGCTACGGCTCGCTGAGCTTCCTCTTCTTTGCTCGGCGGAGCCGTGGCGGCCCCCCGTTCGAGGACATCAATGACCTGATTGCGCTGGGGCGAATGTGGAAGGGCGGCCAGTTCGGCGGTCTCGGGTTCGGTCCGAACCGGCGTCGCTTGGGCCGCGCGCGCCGGGGTGATGTCCGACTCGCCGTGCTGCGATTGCTGGCCGAGGAGCCCCGCAACGGTTATCAGCTCATCAAGGCAATCGAAGAGCGCAGCGCAGGACTCTGGCGCCCGAGCCCGGGCTCGGTATACCCGACGCTCGTGCAGCTCGAGGACGAAGAGCTGATCCGCTCCGCAGAGATCGACGGCACCCGCCGGTTCGAGATCATCGACGCCGGTCGCGAACATCTGGACAGGCGCGCCGATGAGCCCGCGCCATGGGAGGCCGAACAGGACGCGGTCAATCCGCTGCCCGAGTTCGCTCCGTTGGTGATCGGGATCGTAAAGGCAATCTTCCAGGTTGCCTCGGTCGGCGATGAAGCTCAGCACGACCAGGCACGGACCCTGTTGGCAGACACGCGTCGCGCGCTCTACCGCATCCTCGCCGACGACAGCCACGAGAACGACTCGAGGAGGGCAACAACCGATAACGACGCGAGGCGTCAATGAACCTCGCCCGCGGTCGAGACGAGAAACCGAAGGACAGACTCAGATGACTTCGCCTGATCGCCGCCGTCGAGAGCAGAAGGAACGGTCACGTAGGCAGAAACCTAGACCGGCGCGGTCTGCTCGTCGGTTGAAGCCGACTTGGACTCTGCCGCGCGCCGCGTGGGCCGTGGCGTCTGCTTGCCGCGATCCTTCGCTGGCGCACCGTCTTCGGCGTGCTCGTAGGCCTGCCGTGCCAGGGTGAGCGCCTCCGCCAGGGTCGCCGGCCGCAATCGCAGCGTTATGCCGTACGGCGCGCCGGGCTTGACGTCGCGGGCTCGCGCGTGTACGAGCCCCTCCAGGGAGTGCGTGCGCGGCAGGCGGAACTTGAGACCGGCGGCCGGGAGCTCCACGTAAACGAACGCTCCGCCCGCTGAGCCACGCCGATGCAGCCGAACGATGTTCGCCGGATCGTCACGGTTCAGCCGAGAAATTCCCACGCGGGCGTCCACCCCGGGCCAGCGGAGCAGGCTCGCCAGAAAGCTCTCAAGCGTGTGGAGGACCGCTCCGCCGGGCCCCTTGAGCTCGAGCACGTTTGCCACCGCGGGTGGAAGCGAGGCCGCATCGCCGCCGCCCGGCGCGTCCGCACCGTTCCCTGCCGCCGGCCCGGGAAGGTGAGCGGCGAGAAGCTGCCGAACCTCCGGTGCGCGGGCTAGCTCCTCGGGCGTTACGTCTAGATCAAGGACGCGGATTCGCATGGACGTCGAGGTCGCGATGATAGTCCGTCGGCACACGCCCAGGGACAGGACGCTACGGGCGCCCTGCCCCCGGCACGACAATTGCCACGAGCCAGCGTCGTGCGCGATCGGACCGTGTCAGCCAACTCCGAGCGGGCGACGCCGACGCGGGCCGACGGCGGCTGGGTGACGCCGACGCGGACCGAACGCCGCGGCACGCCGACGCGGGCCAACGGCGGCTGGGCGACGCCGCGGACCGAACGCCGCGGCACGCCGACGCGGGCCAACGGCGGCTGGGCGACGCCGACGCGGACCGACAGCGGCTGGGTGACGCCGACGCGGACCGAACGCCGCGGCACGCCGACGCGGGCCAACGGCGGCTGGGCGACGCCGACGCGCACCAACAGCGGCTGGGCGCCGACGCGGACCGAGCGCGCGGGCTCGAGCGCCGGGCACAGGGCCACCGCCCGCCATGGCGCGAACCAGCCCACGCATTTGAGCAAGCTCGTGTGGCCGCCCCTGGATTCTGACTACGTGTACACGCAACTGCTGGCCTCCTACTGGACTGATGGGCTTCTACCATGCTACGGTACTCCTACCGACGATTTCCGTCAACTACTAGCTGCTTAGGGAGGAGGGCACAGGTATGCCTGTTGGACGTGCACTCATTCACGCGCGGCCAAAGCGATCGCTCAGGCCGAGGACCCCGCCCCGCCGTCGATGGCTCGGCGCGCCACCACCACTGGAGCACGCACAGGTGACGGTGTTCGTGAAACAGCGCGGGGAGGGCGCGACTCGCCTTCGTGAGCACGTCGCCGAGCTGATGACTAAAGCGTCAGCCAACAAGCACCTGAGCCGCGAGCAATTCGCCGCACAGTTCGGCCCCGATCCCGAGGCAATCTCCGTGATCCAACGCTTTGCCAGGCGCAACGGCCTTCACGTCCTGGAAGACCCGGACCATCCAGGTAAGCCGACGGTCGAGCTCGCCGGCACGGTGCGCGCGCTGTCGCACGCGTTCGGCGTTCGGCTTCAGCTGATCTGGACGCCGCACGGCGTCTATCGCGCCCCGGTCAGCCGCATTCACATCCCTCCGGCCGTCGCTCCCGCGATCGATGCCGTGACCGGATTCGACTCTCGGCCGATCGCGCGCCCGCATTTCAGATACGTCACCGCCGCTCCCGGGCGGGGACGCCTGGCCGCGGCTCGAGCGGCCGCGCGATCGTTCGACCCACCCCAGGTCGCGACGCTGTACGACTTCCCAACTGGGACCGACGGATCCGGCGAGACGGTCGCCATCATCGAGTTCGGTGGGGGGTATCAGGCAGCCGATCTGGACGAATATTTCCGGCGCCTGCACATCGCCATGCCGCGGGTGGAGGCGGTGTCGGTCGACGCAGCCACAAACAGTCCGACGGGCGACCCGAACAGCGCGGACGGAGAAGTCGAGCTCGACATCGAGATCGTGGGAAGCGTCGCGCCCGGCGCCGACATAGCGGTGTACTTCGCACCGAACAACGACCGAAGCTTCGCCAACGCGATTCTGGCTGCCGTCCACGACGCCCAGCGCAAGCCTTCGATCATTTCGATCAGTTGGGGAGGGCCGGAATCCAGCTGGCCGGCGGGTACGCGGCGCCTCATCAACCGCGCGATGCTCGCCGCGGCCGCGATGGGGGTGACGGTGTTCGTCGCGGCTGGCGACAGCGGCTCCAGCGACGGCGTGCGTGGACCTCGTGCCCACGTCGACTTCCCGGCTTCCAGCCGGTTTGCCGTCGGATGCGGTGGTACGAGATTGAGAGCAGACGCGGATCACATCGCCGCCGAGACGGTGTGGAATGACGGCGCCGGCGGCGCGACCGGAGGCGGCGTCAGCAGCTTCTTCCGCGTTCCCGCCTTCCAGCGCGCGATCGATCCCGTGTCGGCCAATCCGGGCCGGCGGCCGGGGCGCGGCGTACCCGATGTCGCGGGTAACGCCAGCCCCGCGACGGGCTACAACGTCCTCGTCGACGGCGTGCCCCTCCCCGTGGGTGGGACAAGCGCGGTCGCCCCGCTGTGGGCCGGCCTGACCGCGCGCCTCCAGCAGGGCCTCGGACGCTCGGTGGCGCCGCTTCTTCCCGCGCTGTACGCCAACCCGGATGCCTTCCGCGACATCAGGCGCGGGTCCAACGGCGCGTACAGCGCCGGACGTGGCTGGGATGCGTGTACCGGGCTCGGTTCCCCCAATGGCACAGCGCTCGCCGATGCGCTGGCCACTGCGTCGGAGTCACAGGGTAGGAGTGAAGCATCGTCGGGCCGGCGCAAGTCGGGCAAGTCGGCATCCGCGCGCGGCAACGCCCAGGAACAGGCTGGGACCAACCCAAACGTTTGACCTGAAATGACTGGTGTCATGCGGCGACTCGCGACGGCGCGCTTCGCGTTGGTCCAGTCGGCTTCCCGGTTTCCCACGCCCAGGAGCTTGCGGTTCATAGAGCAGCTCAGCCCGGGGACGCCCGATGTTCAACCTCGACGACTCGGTGCACCTCTACGGCCGACCGGCGACCGACTGCTCGAGCGGGTGCTGTCGGAGTTGGTTCGACGCCACTAGGCGCTACGCACGTGTTTCTCGGTGATCGACGGAAACCCGATGCAGGTGGGTCTTCCCGACGGCGCTAGTCGACGTGGCTGTACTCTCACTCCCCGCCCACAGTCGGGCCCGACGAGGCGCTGAGGCGCGCGCGGCGCGCTAAAGCCGGTACGCCGTTCGACCTCGGGCCAATGCCCGCTCTTCCGCGTCGCGGTGGTGCCGCTGGACGAACAGGAGTTACGTGCCGTCGTTGACCATGCACCATTTCATCTCGGACGGATGGTCGCTCGGGTTGTCTTGGCAAGAGCTGTCCACGCTGTCGGCGGCGTTCCCTCAACGACAGGGCCGTCCCCGTTGGCGGTCTTCCGATCCAGTGCGGAGACTTCGCCGTGCGGCAACGGACGGCGCTGGCCGATGGCGCCGTGGCGCCGCAGTTGGCGTACTGGTGCCAACAGCTCCACGATCTGCCGCATCTCGACCTGCTCACCGACCGCCCGCGGTCGGCGGTACAGAAGACGTTCGTCCGCCGCCGCCAAGAGCTTCCCATCGACCACCCGCTGACGGCCGTCCGTTGGCGCCCTAGCCGGCGAGATCGGATGTACCACGTTCATGGTTCTGCTGGCCGCCCTAGATACTGCTCGGCCGCTACGCGCAGCAGGAGGACGTCACCGTCGGCTCGTACGTTCCGGGCGAAGCCGACCGGAGGTCGAGGGACCGATCGAATTTTCCTCAACAGGGTGAGCCTCCGTGCCGACCTTGTCCGGAGCGACGACCTTCCGGCAGCTCCTGGGATGGCCCTCGACGCTTACGCGAATCAGGATCTCCTCTTCGCAAAGCTGGTGGAGGAACTGCACCCTGAGCGCAACCTCAGCTTGAACCCACTGTTCCAGCTCGTCTTCCGCTCTCGCCCTTCGTTGCCCCGGGGCCGTCGGCCAGTAGCGCGATCGCTTCCGCCGCGTCGACGGGGAGTGGCGATGCGCCGAGCGTTTGGTCAGCTTCGCGTTGGGCGGCCCGAGGCGGTGGCTCCGGTCGAACCGGACGCGAGCGCCGTGAGCACACGGATACGGGTCTCCATCGGCTCGATGACCTCATCGATGACCCCGGTCCGCAGCGCGGTGGCGGTCGAGAGATGGCGCTCGGCGTACGCCCGCGCAAACCGTTCGGTCGCGGTGTCGCCATCGGCGGCGACGGCAATCTCGCGCCGGTGGAGGATCCGCGCGGCCGAGCGCGCGCCGAGGATGCCGATCTCCGCGCCTGGCCACGCAAACGCCCGGCTCGCTCCCACGTCCCGCGAGTTCATCGCGATGTAGGCACCTCCGTACGCCTTGCGCAGGATCACCGAGATGCGGGGGACCCTGGCCTCGGCGAACGCGCGCAGGAGTTGCGCGCCGTGGCGGATGATGCCGGCGGCTTCCTGCCGCGTTCCCGGCATGAACCCGGGCGTATCGACTAGCACGAGCAGCGGAAGTCCATAGGCATCGCAGGTTCGCACGAACCAGGCACCCTTCTCAGCGGCATCGACATCGATGATCCCACCGAGATGGCGTGGCTGATTCGCCACGATGCCCACCGGCCGCCCCCCGACGCGGGCGAAGCCCGTGACGAGGTTACGAGACCATCGCGCGGATACCTCGAGGAACCGTGCGGCGTCGACGATCGCCCGAGCGACGGCGCGGACGTCGTACACGCGCCGCGGTTCGGACGGCACGAGCGCGCCGGGATCGACGCCCGTGGCGCGGCCCGGCGGCGCCGTCGGCGGCCGCTCGCCAGCCCGCTGGGGGAGGTAGCCGAGCAACTCGCGCACGGTGTCAACCGCGGCAGGATCGTCGCGGGCGACGAAATGGCACACCCCGTTTCGCTCGTGCACCCAGGCGCCACCAAGCGCGGCGGCGGTGATGTCTTCGCCCAAGGCCTCATTGACGACCGTCGGCCCGGTGAGGAACATGCTGGCCACCCCGGTCATCACAACGAAGTCGGTCAGGGCGGGGGAATAACACGCTCCCCCGGCGGCCGTCCCCGTCACGACGGAGATCTGCGGCACCCTCCCCGAGAGGGCCACGTTTTCGAAGAAGATCCGGCCGAAGCCGCCGAGCGACGCGGCGCCCTCTTGCAGGCGGGCGCCGCCGGACTCGAGAAAGGCGACCAGCGGAACGCGCTGCTGCCCGCCGATCCGGAGAACCCGCACGATCGTCTCGGCCTCAGCGGTGCCCACGGAGCCGCCCGCCAGCGACGAATCTTGGGCGTAGCAGACAATTGGCCGGCCCTGGACCAGGCCTCGTCCACCGGTGACGGCCACGCGCGTGAACCCACCCGAAGCGAGTCGCGGTGGCGGCACGGTGCGCAGCGATCCCGGGTCACACAACCGTTCGAGCCGTTCGGCTGGCGTCAGGCCGTGCCCTCGCCTCTCGCCGTCGGGTTCCCGCGCACTTGAGGTCGCTGTGCTCATCCTCTCACGCCGGAGCCATCGTAATCATCTCAGACGCCTCGCACATATCGCCGCCGCTTTCGTCCTCGTCTGTCTCGGATTCGAGGTCATGCACGCGGACCCAGCGAAGCACCTCCTTGGCCTCGGGAGAGATGCTTCTTGTCCGGCTCAGGAACCGGCGCAGGCGGTCGTCCTCGTATAACTCCTGGACGCCGGCGTTCGTCCAGGCTTGCCTCTCGGCGCAGGCGAGATTGTTGAGTAGATGCGGCGCCTTCGTCAAGCGCTGATAGAACTCGGGAAAGCCGAGCTGGATCAGCAGGACCTTCGCGAGGTTGCACTGCTCCTCGATCGAGAGGGGGTCGGAATTCTCCGAGGCGATCTCGAATGCGTTGAAGAACCTCTTCACCCGTCTGGGGTTACGCTCGGTCCCGAGACGGACGAGGCGCGCCATTTCGGGGTGACGCGGAAAGGCGGTTCCGGCGGCGCGTAGGAGCAGCGCGTCGCGGGTGCGTATTCTCGGCATGACGAACGGCACTTGAACGATCTTCTCAAGGTATTCCCTCGGTGACAGGGATGGGTTATCGGCATAGCGGCGCCGAATCGCCTCCTCGATCACCGCTGGTTCGGCTCCGACCACGAAGACACAGTTGGCTCGATCGAGATAGAGCTTGAGCGCCTCCATCACCTGGATGGCGTTTTCCGGCAGGCACCGATCCAGGTCGTCGATGAATATGACCAAGTACTGGCTGCCGCGTCCGCTCACGTACTCGCGCGTCAGCTCGTCGAAGTCGTACTCGAATCGGTTTACGAACTCGAACAGTGAGTCCTCACCGCTCGACGCGAACAGCGAAACGACCGCGTCTATGGCCTTCTCCTGCAGGATGCCGCCGGGGACCACCCGGGTTCCGACCTTGGCCGAGTACTTGGCAAACTCGCCCGCCATCCGGGCTATGCGACGCAGGAGCTCTTTGCGAGCCTTCTCGCCGCTCTGGATTTCCTTCTGCTTCATCTCATAGAAGACTGTCTGGAGCAACGCGTTCCAGAGCACCTCCTTGCCGTCGTACTTCCACGCGTTGAACCAGACGGTGTGGATGTTCTCGGCTTCCAAGCGTGACCTAACCATCTGCATCAAGCTAGTTTTGCCACTTCCCCGCTGCCGAACACACCAACGGTGAGTGGCAGCATCTCGGGATTATTCGCGGTCGTGATGACCTGGAACAAGGCGTCAACCGTGTGGCCAAAGCCGAGGCGATCCTCGGATGTGGGGTTATCGGGGAGAATCTGCACGTTCGCTCCTCGGCATACGACGGTTCTATAACGTCTCCGCGTGAGGTGCTCGAAGGCCGAGGCGCCCCACCCGGCAAGTAATGCGACCCTCTTGATCGACATCGGTGCGGGTCAAGGTGGTGCCCAGATGAGGGAGCTTTTGCGCGGCTTGCGCGCTCAAGCCGCCTCTAAACCCCCGGCGCGCAGGCGCGGCGTGCCGAGTCATGTCGGCGGAGACCCCGCGCTCAGCCCTCGTGACTCGGAGTTCGAGGCGGCGCTTTGCGACGGCGGCAGGAATACTCTACTACTACCGGGTTGAATATCTTTCGACCGGCTTGCATATCTTCGCGGTCCGCGTAGGCCCGGTAGAGCGCGGCCGCATGACCACGGCTGGGCGCCTCCATCTTGTACAAGATGCGATGGACGTGGTTCTTGACCGTGGCGACCGTGATCGACAGTTGCCTGGCGATTTCCTTGTTGGCCAGTCCGCCTTCGATCATCCGTAGGATCTCCTGCTCGCGTAGGCTGAGGCGGTCCTTAATGCCGTGCTCTTGCCCATCGTCGCTGTCCGCGCGAAGCTCGAGCGGCATGCCAACCACGCCCAGGCCCTCCAGCGCGGAGACAACCGCGCTGACCGACTGCCGAACCGATAGGGACCTGACATGTAGATCCGCTCTTGCCGGCGGCTCGTATGGCGCGTCGAAGCCGGTCAGCTCGGTCAACTCGCCGCAGCGTGCCCGCTCGTAGAGCTTCTTGGGATCTCTCCGCTTGCACACCACCAGCGGCGTGTCGATCCAAACCTCGAGGAAGGCATGACCACGGCTGTCGTGTATCGCCCGCGCCTCGCTGCGATCAGCCACGTATGGGCTGACCAATGCCACCAGCGCCACGATGCCGGCGTCGGAGAGGATCTCTGCGACGTGGGCCACACGCCGGACGTTTTCGGCGCGATCGCGGCGGGCGAACCCGAGATCGCCGGTGAGTCCGTGGCGAAGATTGTCGCCGTCGAGCACGTATGCGGCCTTGCGTCTGGTGAGCAGCTCGTGCTCGCAGGCTCGCGCCACAGTTGACTTGCCGGACGCGGGGAGACCCGTGAACCACACCGTCGCGCCGCGCAGCCCAGTCACCCGCGCCCGAGTGTCTGCCTGGATGTGGCCGTCCTGCCAGACGACATTGTCGCTCACGTACCGGCGCTGACGACTCGGAGCCCTCGATCTAGCGGAACCCATCACTCGGCGCCCCGGTCACACTCCACGTACACATACTCTACCCCCTGGTGTGTGAAAAGTTCGGTCGAAGCTTAACGCTTGTTCGGTCGAAGCTTAACGCTTCGCGATGCCTGACGCAACGGTCCGGGTCTGAGGTATTACGAGAAACAGATAGGTTTGTGCACCTCGGCGCGGCGCCCCCCGGCCACTGTCCAATACCCGCCGCAGGGCAACGTCCATAGATCCAACGAACCATTGACCCTGCTGTGTGCCGCAAAGAGACTGGACGCTGCATGATCGGAACCATCGACCCACACACGGCAATGTCGCAGAGCGATGCGATTACCCGCGATGCGACCGGACACGGCGCCGGCGAGTTTCCAACAAAACAAAGTCCGGCCACCGTGACGGGGGCGCGCGGCAGCGGAAATGATCGTTTCATCGCTCAGCGCAAGCCATAACGCGTGCGAGCGACCACGTCCCGGGCGCAGGCCGGGGATCAGGAACCTTCGCACCAGACATCGGACACGGCCGGGCTGATTGGCGGTATGGGGGCTCAGCCGGACATCTCGGTCAAATCGAACCCTCGCAGCCCGGTGTGGCTGTCAGCCACCGACCCGGAGGTGTATGTATTCGCGACGTCGTATGCGCAGCGAAGCCTCTGGTTCTTGGATCAACTCGCGCCGGGGAGCGCGCTCTACAACCTCCAGATCGACATACGGTTCGATCACGAGGTAGACGTTGATGCCCTGAGGGAGGCCATCAACGAACTCGTACGGAGGCACGAATCGCTGCGCACCGCCTTCAAAGCGATCGACGGCGAACCGATGCAGGTCATCCTCCCCAGTCTGCGGGTGTCGCTGCCCGCCGTCGACCTGAGTCACCTCTCCGGAGCAAGGGCTGATGTCGACCTCACCCGTATCGCCAACTCGGACGCGGGAGCACCGTTTGATCTCACTCGCTGCCCGCTGTTGAGGCCACGTCTGATGAGGCTGGGCAGGGACAGCCAGGTTCTGCTGTTGACGATGCACCACATCGTCACTGACCACTGGTCGATGGACGTGCTGGAGAGCGAGCTGTGCGCGATCTATGAGTCGCTGCGCGCCGCCATGCCGTCACCGCTGCCAGCGCCGGTCATTCAGTACGCCGACTTCGCCGAATGGGAGCGGCAGTGGTTGCGTGGCCCCGTCGCGCAGGCGCAACTGGATTACTGGAAGAGGCAGCTCGCTGGCGTCGAGCAGCTCGACATCCCGACCGACCGACCGCGCCCCCAGCTTACGAGCTTCGACGGGGCCGCGTTCGACTTCGAGGTCCCCAGCTCCGTGCTCTCGGCGCTCAGGAGCATCGCGCTGCAAGAGCGGGCGACGCTGTTCATGACGGCCCTGGCCGCGCTCCAGACGCTGCTCCACCGCTACACAGGTCAGGACGACATCGTCGTTGGCACTCCAGCTGCCAATCGAAACCGGCCCGAGCTCGAGAATCTCATCGGCTTCTTTGCCAACTCGCTTGCGCTGAGGGTGAACTTCAGCGGCGCTCCCAGCTTCCGCGAGCTGCTTCGCCGAGTTCGCTCGGTAGTGCTCGACGCCTTCGTCCACCAAGACATGCCGTTCGAGCGGCTCGTGAGTGAACTGCGGCCTGATCGTGCCCAGGGCGCGAATCCCCTCTTCCAGGTTCATTTTCAGGTCCTCAGTCAGTTCCGCCCGCCGGAAGGCCCGCATCGCTTCGACGACGATCCGGTGGCGATGGACGCGAGCGCCGCGAAATTCGATTTGGCGCTCGACCTGTGGGACTCGACGGATCGTCTGTCGGGCCATCTGGAATACAGAACCGACCTCTGGGGCCGCGACACGATCGCTCGGCTAGTCCGTCACTTCGTGAACCTGCTCGCCGCGATCACGGCCGACCCGGACAAGCCCGTCTCCGAGCTTTCCCTTCTCGGCGCGGCCGAGCGTCGCCGGTTGATCGCTGCCGGCACGGCAACGCACCTCGAGCGGTCGGCGCACGATCACCTGCACAGCATGTTTACCGCGCAGGTCGAGCGAACACCCGATGCCACGGCCCTCGTGTTCAGAGGTGCCGAGGTCACCTACCAGGAGCTGCACGACCGCGCCGAGCGTGTTGCCTCCCTCTTGAGGTCGGAGGGCGTCGGGCCCGAGTCCGTGGTCGCCGTATGCGCCCAGCGGTCGATCGAGTTGGTGACCGCGCTGCTCGGCACGCTCGCTGCGGGCGCGGCCTTCCTCCCGCTCAACCCCTCGGACCCCAGCGAGCGGCGCGCGGCGATTCTCGAGGACGCCCAACCCGACTTGGTTCTCACTCAGCACGCTTTGCGCGACGGGCTTGCCGCGCACTCACCGAATGTCGTGTGCCTCGACGTGGAGCTGGACGACATGCGCGCCGACGGCGGCGCCGAGACGCGACGCCAGGTCGATCCCGACAACCTGGCTTACGTCATCTACACCTCAGGCTCGACCGGTTCCCCAAAGGGGGTCGCCGTTCAACACCGGTCCGTTTGCAACCACCTCGCATGGATGCAGTCGGTGATGCCTATCTTCGCGACCGATCGAGCGCTGCTCAAGTACCCCATCAACTTCGACGCCGCGGTATACGAGCTGTTCGCGCCGCTGACCGTGGGCGCGCAGGTGTTCATCACCGAGCCCTCGGAGATCTGGGACGTCTCGGCGTTCGTGCGTCACGTTCAGGACGCTCGCGTCACACTGCTCGATCTTGTGCCCTCGATGCTCGATGCGTTACTCGAGGATGGCGAATTTCTCGCCTGTCACACCGTCCGGCGCGTGGTGGTGGGGGGCGAAGCGCTGACGCGCGGCCTGTGCGAGCGGTTTCACGCCCAGATGCGCGCCGAGCTGCACAACGTCTACGGACCAACGGAAACAACGATCGGTGCCACCTGGTTCGCTACCACATCCGATCAGCTTCCGGAGCGAGTTCCAATCGGCCAGGCCGGCTGGAACACGCACGCCTACGTGCTCGACGCCGGGATGAACCCGGTGCCTCCCGGGGTCTCCGCCGAGCTCTACATTGGCGGCGACTGCCTCGCCCGCGGCTACGTGCGGCAACCCGGCCTCACCGCACGGCGCTTCGTGCCCGACCCATTCTCGACGCGCCCCGGCGCCCGGCTGTACCGGACGGGGGACGTGGCTCGGCGCGTCGCCGACGGCACGCTCGAATACGTGGGCCGCGTCGACGACCAGGTCAAGGTGCGCGGCTACCGGGTGGAGCCACGGGAGATAGAGGCGGTCCTGTCACAACACCGACTGGTTCGTGCCTGCTCCGTGGTGCCGGTGGCGGACGGTCAGGACAGCGAGCACCTGGTAGCGCACGTCGTACCGGCGCCGGAGCCGCCGGAACTGTGGCCGTCGGTAGGCGAGTACGACGTGTACGACGAGCTGCTCTACTACGCGATGACACACGACGACCTCCGGGCGGAAGCGTACCGTAAGGCAATCGCTCAGGTCGTCGCCGGGAGGACCGTCCTGGATCTCGGCACCGGTGCCGACGCGATCCTGGCCCGCCTCTGCGTGGAAGCGGGCGCCAGGCACGTGTACGCCCTTGAACGCGGAGCTGATGCAGCTTCCCGGGCGTCGGCGCTGATCGAGTCGTTGGGGGTGAGTGACAGCATCGACGTCATCCACGGAGACAGTTCCGAGGTCGTGCTCGCTGAATCGGTCGACGTGTGCGTTTCGGAGATTCTCGGAACGATTGGCTCATCCGAGGGGGTCATTTCGGTCCTCAACGACGCGTGGCGCTTTCTCAAGTGCGACGGTACGATGATTCCGCGCAGCTGCACGACGCTGTTTGCGCCCGCCACGCTTGGCGAGAGTGTCGTCGCCGCGCCGGGGTTTGCTGGCTTAGCCGCCTTCTACGCCGATCGGGTGTTCGAGAAGGCCGGACGCCCGTTCGATCTGCGCGTGTGCATCAAGAACGCGCGCGCTGACGATCTCCTTGCCAGCGGGCAAGTGTTCGAGACACTCGACTTCTCGTCGCGGATCGCCCTCGGGGACCGGCGTCACACCACGTTCACGGTCGAGCGGTCCTCCCGTCTCGACGGCTTCCTCCTCTGGCTGAACCTGTGCACCGCCCAAGGGGTGTTGCTCGACTCGTTGAACCAGCAGCTCAGCTGGTTGCCAGCGTTCTTCCCGGTGTTCTATCCCGGCCTCGAAGTCTCCGAGGGCGATGTCCTCGAGGTAACGGTAACTCGCCATCTCTCGGACGGTGAACGCTTCCCCGACTATCTCCTCGAGGGCGCGGTCGCCCGACGAAGCGGGGAGGTCATCCCGTTCACGTACGCGTCTCCGGCTTCCGCCCGCGCCTACCGTGCCCATCCGTTCTACGACGCGCTGTTCGCGACTAGGGACGACGCTGGGGCAGCGCCGCGCGATGGCACTGGACCAGCCTCGCACGCGGGCGGCGGATCAGCACCCGACCCGGGAAACGAGACCTCGCACCGGGCTAACGGGCGGCGAGCAGCCCTGCCGCTACGGACCGAGCTGCGGCGGTTCCTCGAAGCGCGCCTGCCGTCGTACATGGTCCCCTCGCGGTTCGTCACCCGCCAAGATCTGCCGATGACACCGACCGGCAAGATCGACCGCCGGGCGCTCGTGCTCGACAGTCACTCCCCCGAGCACTCTCGTGAGAGGTATGTGGCGCCAGCCAGCCAGCCCGAGAAGCTGTGTGCCACTGCGTGGGAGGAGGTCCTTCACCTCGACCGCGTCGGCGTCCACGACAACTTCTTCGACCTCGGTGGCGACTCGCTGCTGATCACCCAGGCCCGGGTCCGGCTGAGGTCCCTGTTCCATCGAGACATCGCGATCGTCGACCTCTTCCGTTACCCCACCATCAGCGCGCTGGCTCGCTATCTCGAGGACGGACAACCACACGCCGATCTCCGCGAGGAGGCGGATCATCGCGCCCGGAAGCGGCGGCAAGCCATCCAGCGGCTCCAGGCGGCAAGGACCACGCAGGTCGATCGCCCGAACGTCAGATGAGCGAGCTCCCGGATACCGAGCGGATCGCGATCATTGGCATGGCCGGGCGCTTTCCCAAAGCAAACGACCTCGACGAGTACTGGCGCAATCTGCGCGATGGGGTGGACTGCATCTCGTTTGCCCAAGACTCCGCGGCAGATGCGCCGGACGACGCCACCCTGATCCCGGCGGGCGGCGTCCTGGAGGGAATGGACTTGTTCGACGCTCCATTCTTCAGCATGAGTCCCAGGGACGCCGAGGCGATGGACCCACAGCAGCGGGTCTTCCTCGAGTGCGCATGGCACAGCCTCGAGGCCGCGGGCTACAACCCGGAAACGTGCGACGCGTTGATCGGCGTCTTCGCCGGCGCGGGACTGAACTCGTACATGACCGATGTCTATGCGAGCTCGCGCGCACTGGCCGCGCTGGATGACTTCCAGATCGCGATCGGCAACGACAAGGACCACCTCACCACGCAGGTCGCGTACAAGCTGAATCTCCGAGGTCCTTGCGTCACGGTACAGACGGCTTGCTCGACGTCTCTGGTCGCCGTCTGCACGGCGTGCCAGAGCCTCCTCAACTACCAATGCGACATCGCTCTGGCCGGAGGGGTCGCGGTTGACGTCAATACCCGGTTTGGCTATTACTACCAGCGCGGCGGGATTCTCTCGCCGGATGGACACTGCCGAGCCTTCGACGCGGCGGCGGCGGGAACCGTACCCGGCGACGGCGTCGGGATCGTAGTGTTGAAACGGCTGTCCGAGGCCCAGGTCGACGGCGATCACATCCGCGCCGTCATCCCGGGCTTCGCGCTGAACAACGACGGATACCGGAAAGTCGGGTACACGGCCCCGAGCGTCGACGGGCAGGCGGAAGTGATCGCGATGGCACATGCTTCGGCCGACGTCGACCCCGGGACGATCAGCTATCTCGAGGCGCACGGGACGGGCACCGCGCTCGGCGATCCGATCGAGATCGCGGCTCTCAACCAGGCGTTCGGCAAGCGACGCCCCGAGCAAGGCTACTGCGCGATCGGCTCGGTAAAGAGCAACATCGGCCACCTCGACACCGCGGCCGGCGTGGCCGGATTGATCAAGACCGTTCTCGCCCTGGAGCACCGGCGCATCCCGCCCTCGCTGCACTTCGTCACGCCCAACCCGGAGATCGACTTCGCCAGCGGCCCGTTCCAAGTCGCCACCGAGCTCACCGAGTGGAGCTCGAACGGCGGCCCGCGTCGCGCCGGTGTCAGCTCGTTCGGAATCGGCGGGACCAACGCGCACGTCGTGGTGGAGGAGGCCCCGATCGCGAAGGCGCCGGAAGACCGCCGCCGGTTCTCGCTCGTGACGATCTCCGCGAGGAGCGCCACCGCGCTCGAGACCGCCACCGACAACCTTTCGGACCATCTGCGCGAGCATCCGGATCTCGACCTGGCCGACGTCGCCTACACGTACCACTTGGGGCGCAAGCCATTCGCGCATCGTCGCTTCGTGATCGCGGACACGGCCGCCGAGGCGGCGAGCGCCGCGCTGGAGAGCCGTGACTCTCGCTGCGTGCGCTCGCGACGATGCCGATCGGGCGAGCGATCGGTGTTCTTTCTCTTCCCGGGCCAGGGTACTCAGCGGGTCAACATGGGCGTCGACCTGTACCGCGCCGAGCCGTGCTTTCGCGCGCAAATTGATCGCTGCGCGGAGATCTTGCGAGGGCTCTTGAAGCTGGACGTTCGCGAGCTGCTCTATCCACACGCGGATGAGCAACTCGGCGCGGCGCGTGCGCTCGACCAGACGGCGTACACACAGCCCGCGCTGTTCGCTGTCGAGTACGCGCTGGCTCAACTGTGGACTGACTGGGGCGTGAGGCCGGCGGCCATGCTCGGACATAGCATCGGCGAGTGGGTCGCCGCGTGCCTGGCCGGAGTCGTGCCTCTCGAGACGGCACTCGAACTGGTCACGGTGCGCGGCCGAGTGATGGACCAAATGCCCCCGGGCGCGATGCTCGCGGTCAGTCTCTCCCAGACCGCGGTTGAGGAGTACCTGGCCGACGGCGTCGCGTTGGCTGCGGTGAACGGCAGCGACTCCTGCGTGCTGGCCGGACCGTCTAACGTCATCGATCGCACCGAAGCGACGCTGACCCAGAAGGGTTGTCAATCTCATCGCCTCTCGACCTCGCATGCCTTTCACTCCTCGATGATGGAGCCGGCGGTTCGTGAATTTGTTGCGGCGGCACAGCAGGTGCCACTACGCCCGCCGGAGGTCCCGTTCATCTCGAATGTCACGGGCACGTGGATCGCCTCTCATGAGGCGATCGATCCGCTCTACTGGGGCCGCCAGCTGCGTGAGACCGTTCGTTTCGCCGACGGACTGCATGAGCTGCTCGGCTCGCCGGACGCCGCGCTGCTCGAGGTCGGACCAGGCCACACCCTGGCCAACCTGGTCCGCCAGCAGCCGGCTCGCGACCCGCGCCAGCCTGTGCTCTCCTCGCTTCCATCGCCTCACGCGGCGGAGACCGAGCTCGAGTCTCTCCTCGGTACGCTCGGCGAGCTCTGGCTCCATGGAGTGGCGCCCGACTGGGAGCGTTTCCACGCCCATGAGAACTGCGGGCGTGTGGCGCTTCCCGGCTACCCGTTCGAGCGGCGCAGCTACTGGATCGAGTCAAGCACAGAGGACGAGGAGTACGACCCCGGAACTTCCGAGTGGGCGCCCGACGAGGAGGGCGAGGAGTACTCATATCCAGCATGGAAGCCGGCACCCCCATGCAGCGCGGAGACGCCGCGCGCCCCAGCTCGCTGGCTGGTGCTGGGCGACGCGGCGTCGCTCACCTCGCACCTCGCGCAGTCACTGCGTCAGGCCGGGCACACCGTCGTACAGGTGATCAGCGGCGAACGATTCTCGGTCATCGATGCAGGCACCTTCGCCGTCTCGCCTGGCCGCTGGACCGACTACGTCGAGCTGCTCACTGAAACGAAGAAGCGAGTGGGATCCGTGGACGCGATCGCGCATCTCTGGAGCGCCGTCCCGGCGAGCGACGATCCGCTCGACCGCCGCGCCTTCGCCCAGCAACAGGAGCTCGGCTTCAGCAGCCTCGTCGCGCTCGCCCAGGGACTCGAGCGCGCGGGAGTCACCGACCCGCTCGAGCTCAACGTAATCACGAGCGGCGTTCACGCCGTGATTGGCAACGAACCACTGTGCCCCGCGCGGGCGACATTAACCGGAGCGTGCCGGGTGATCGCGCAGGAGTACGCGCACATCGCCTGCCGCGTCGTCGACGTGGACCAGGGTTGGGATCCGACGGGGAACGTGCCGGTGGCTCAGAGCCTTCTGGCTGAGCTGACCGAGGAGACCTTCGAGCCGCTCGTCGCCTACCGCAACGCCCGCCGGTGGCTGCAGACATTCGATCCAGCATATCTCGATCCTCCCGGTGAACAGCCACGGCGCACCCGCCGAGGCGGCGCCTACCTCATCACCGGCGGCCTGGGCAACATCGGCTTCGTCCTGGCCGGGTGGTTCGCTCTGACCACGGCTGAGGTGAAGCTCGTGCTCACCGGCCGCACGCCGTTGCCAGACCGGAGCGAGTGGGATGGTTTCCTCGCCGACCCCGATACGCCGACCGCGCGCCGGATCGGCAGGCTGCTCGAGCTCGAACGCGCCGGCGCCGAGGTGGCGTATTTCGCGGTGGACGTCGCCGATGCGCCCGAGATGTCGCGCGCCCTCGCCGAGGCAGAGCGCCGCTTCGGCCCGATTCGCGGCGTCGTGCACGGCGCCGGCGACGTCGAGGCGTATTTCCCGCTGAACGAGCTTGATCGCGAGGCGATCGAGCGCCAGTTCCGGCCGAAGGTCTACGGGCTGATGACGCTCGACGAGGTGTTGCGCGGGCGCAACCTCGATTTCTGCGTGGTCCTTTCGTCGTTGTCGGCAATCGTGGGGGGCGTGGGCCTAGCCGGTTACTCGGCCGCCAATTGCTTTCTGGACGCGATGGCGACGCGGCGCAATCAAGCGGCGGGACCACCCTGGATCTCCATCAACTGGGGGGGGTGGCACTTTCCGGCCGCCGACGACGGCGACAATGTCCAGACAGGTGACGAGCCCGGCATCACTCCGCAGCGCGGCGCTGAGGCGTTCGAGGTCATACTCGCCCGGGCGCCTCGTCAGGTCATCGTGTCTCATCAGGACTTGAGCGAGCTATATGAGCAGGCAGTTACGCACCAGGGAACCACCGAGCCCGCTGAGGAGCACCAGGCCCTCGGTGCTGCGCACGGCCGGCCCGACCTGAGCACGGTGTACGTGCCCCCGCGGTCAGCCGCCGAAGCGCGGGTGGCCGAGATCTGGCAGACCCTTCTCGGGCTGGCGCCGATCGGCGTGTTTGACAACTTCTTCGAGCTCGGCGGCCATTCGCTTTTGGCCATCCAGCTCATCTCACGGCTGCGGCTCGCCTTCGACGCGGATGTCTCGGTTCGCCGCGCGTTCGAGCTTCCGACGATCGCCGAGCTCGCCAAGAGCTTCGAGGACGAGGAACACAGGCCCGATCCGGACGACGAGGGAGCGGATGGGCTGGCCGCGCCCAGCACCAACGGCGCGGGCGCGACGCCGGTCGAACAATCTGGGCATTCACAGGAGACGAGAGCATGAGCGCAGCTTCCAGCGCAGCTGCCACGCAGCCCGAGCGCAGCATCGGGCCTGCCAGCCGGAACGGCGGACCCCCCGAACCCGACGCGATCGCAATCATCGGCGTGAGCGGCCGCTTTCCCGGGGCGTCGAACATCGAGCGCTTCTGGGACAACCTGCGCCACGGCGTGGAGTCGATCACTCAGTTCTCGCCCAGCGAGCTCCGAGCGGCGGGCGTGGACGATTCGGAATTCGCGAATCCCAATTATGTCCCGAACGGCAGCATCCTGGAAGACGTCGATATGTTCGACGCCGCCTTCTTCGGGGTCAGCCCACGCGAGGCCGAGAGCCTCGACCCCCAACAACGTCTGTTCCTGGAGACCTGCTGGCACGCCCTCGAGGACGCGGGCTATGACCCGGCGAGATTTCCCGGACTGATTGGGGTGTATGCGGGGAGCGCGATGAGCAGCTATCTCGACCGCCTCGAGGCGAATCTCGAGTTCATGGCTCTGCTCGGCTACCTCCAGGTGTACATCGGCAACGACAAGGATTATCTCGCCACTCGCGTCTCCTACGCGCTCAATCTCAGGGGACCGAGTTTCAACATCCAGACGGCATGTTCGACGTCGCTGCTGGCAGTCGCGGTGGCTGGAGACCAGCTGCTGAGTCACCAGTGCGACATGGCGCTGGCCGGCGGCGTGTGCGTCCGCGTCCCGCAGGAGACGGGATACTACTTCGAGCCCGGCGGGATCTTCTCCCCCGATGGACATTGCCGGGTGTTCGACGAGCAGGCCGCGGGGGTCGTGTTCGGCAACGGCGTCGGAGCCGTCGTGTTGCGCCGGCTGTCCGATGCGCTGGCCGATGGCGATCCCATCTATGCCGTGCTCAAGGGGTGGGCGGTCAACAACGACGGCGCGGGTAAGGCGAGCTATGCCGCGCCGAGCCTGGACGGCCAGGCTGCGGTCATCGCGCATGCACACCAGCACGCCGGCGTGAGACCCGAGACCATCACCTACATCGAGGCGCACGGCACCGGCACCCCGGTCGGCGATCCGATCGAGATCGGCGCGCTGTCCAAGGTGTTCCGTGCCTCGACGAGCAAGACGGGGTTTTGCGCGGTCGGCTCGGTCAAGACCAACGTCGGTCACCTGGACCCGGCCGCCGGGGTGGCTAGCCTGATCAAGACAGTGCTCTCCCTGCAGCACAGGGAGATTCCACCCAGCCTGAACTGCCGAACGCCCAACCCCGCGATCGACTTCACCGGCAGCCCGTTCTACGTCAACACCGAGCTTACGCCATGGACGGTCGATGAAGGCCCTCGGCGCGCTGGGATCAGCGCCTTCGGGATCGGTGGCACTAACGTTCACCTCGTGGTCGAGGAGGCTCCGGCGGCGATGCGGCTCGCGGACGATCGGCCGCACCGATTGGCAGTGCTCTCGGCGAGGAGCGATGCGGCGCTCCGCGCCACCGTGGACAATCTCGCCGAGCACCTCGTGCTCAATCCCGACCTGCATCCGGCCGAGGTCGCGTACACGCTGCAGGTCGGGCGGCGGGCGATGGACCATCGCTGTGCGGTCGTCTACTCGGACATCGACGACCTCGTCGCCGCGCTGGCGGAGCCGGACAGCGGCCGGCTGATTGCCTCGGGCGCCGCTCCGGATCATCCCGCCGTAGCGTTCATGTTCTCCGGACAGGGCTCCCAGTACGTAAACATGGCGCGCGGTCTCTACGACACCGAGCCGGTGTTTCGCGCCAGCCTCGATACCTGCTCGGCCTTGTTGCGCCCTCACCTCTCACTCGACGTGCGCCGGGTGCTGTATCCGGAGAAGAGCGCCGAGGACGCCGCGCAGGCGCGGTTGACTCAGACGGGGATAACGCAACCGGCGCTGTTCGCGGTCGAATATGCGCTCGCTCAACTGTGGATGCACTGGGGCATCCAGCCCGAGAGCATGATCGGCCACAGCATCGGCGAATACGTGGCGGCGTGCTTGGCGGGCGTGTTCTCACTCGAGGACGGTTTGGCCATCGTGGCCGACCGGGGCCGGTTGATGCAGAGCCTGCCGAAGGGATCGATGTTGGCGGTGGCCTTGTCGGAGCAGGAGGTCGTGCGGCTCCTCGCCGACGAGGTGGACCTGGCGGCGACGAACGAGGCACAGCTATCTGTCGTGTCCGGTCCGACCAGCCGGATCGCAGCCCTGGAAGCGCGGCTCCGGCAGGCGGAGGTTTCCTTCCAGCGCCTTCACACCTCGCACGCGTTCCACTCCCGGATGATGGACGGGATACTCGACGCGTTCGGCGAGCGCATGAGCGCGGTCGCCCTCGCCCGGCCTCAGATTCGGTACATCTCAAACCTCACCGGTGAACCCATCACCGATGCGCAGGCGAGGAGCCCCGAGTATTGGGCGCGTCACCTACGCGAGCCGGTGCGGTTCGAGCGCGGGCTGCGGCACCTGCTCGACGGCAGGATGCGAGTCCTGCTTGAGGTGGGACCCGGGCAAAGCCTGTGCTCCTTCGCCCGGCGACACGCCATCCGCTCGCCCGAGCAATCCGTTGTTCCTTCACTGCAGCGCGCGCGGGACACGCGCCCCGATTCGGCGGTGGCTCTCGAATCGCTGGGTCGGCTGTGGCTCGTCGGGGCCGAGGTCGACTGGCAGGCCGTACACGAGCCCGCCCAACCGCGCCGCGCTCATCTTCCAGCGTACCCGTTCGAGCGGCGCAGATATTGGGCCAACGCAGAGGGGATCGGCGACAGCGGGCCGACGATCATCCTCAAGGAGCACGACATCGCCGACTGGTTCTACGCGCCCGCGTGGCAGTACACGCTTCCGCCCGCGGCTGAGGCGCCGGGTAAGCAGCCCACCCAGTGGCTGATCTTCGATGATGGCGAGCTGGGCAAGCATGTCGAGGCTCACCTCTCGCGACAGGGACACGAGGTGACAATCGTGCGCGCGGGCGTGGACTTCGCTCGACTGCATCGACGGGCATACACGATCGACCCCGCCCAGCGCGGCCACTACGAAGCCCTATTGCGCGAGCTCGCCGAGGAGGAGCGGCTCCCAGACAACGTCGTCCATCTGTGGAGCATCGAGACCTCGGCGCCCCATGTGCCCGCGCTCGAGCGATTCGAGCGCGCGCAGAGTGTTGGATTCTACAGTCTCCTGTCCCTCACTCAGGCGCTCCTAGCACAGCGCGTGCTCACGCCGGTGCAGATCGTCGTTGGATCCACCGGGCTTCAGGCGGTTACGGCCGATGATCACGTCTCGCCCGAGAAGGCGCCGCTCCTCGGTGCGTGCCGCGCCGTACCGCAGGAGTATCCCCACCTGGCCTGCCGGAGCGTGGACCTCGATCTACAGTCAGCCGACGGCCACGGTCAGGTCAGCCTGGCGGCGCGGCTGGTGGCCGAGTTCGACGACAATGACATGCCACCCACCGTCGCCTACCGGCGCGGTCAACGATGGCTGCAGGTGTTCGAGCCATTCCGGATTAAGCAGGACGAAGTCAGAGTCTCGCCATTGCGCCGGCGAGGCGTGTACTTGATCACCGGCGGGCTGGGCAACATGGGACTTGCCGTGGGCAAGGAACTGGCCCGCACCGTCCTGGCGAAGCTCGTCCTGGTCGGTCGCTCATCGCTTCCCGACCGCAGCGAATGGAACGAGTGGCTCGCTCACCACGACGAGGACGACCCGATTAGCGCCAAAATCCGCGGCGTACAGGCGATCGAGGAAGTCGGCGGAACGGTGCTGCTCGCATACGGCGACGTCGCTGATGCGGGCGAACTGCGATCGGCGGTCGCCGCCGCCTACACGGAGTTCGGGCGACTCGACGGCGTCATCCATGCGGCCGGGAACGTAACCTCGGCGGGATTCTTCTCGATCGACGACGCCGACTCAGGACGATGTGAGAGCCAGTTCCAGTCAAAGGTGCGTGGCCTGATCAACCTCGAGGAAGCGCTCCGCGGGGAGGAGCTCGACTTCGTGATGTTGATGTCGTCGATCTCGTCGGCGGTGGCTGGCCTGGGATACGTGGCCTACGGCGCCGGCAACGCGTTCATGGACGCGTTCGCGCATGCGCGGCACCGATCCGGAGACACGGCGTGGATCAGCGTTGATTGGGACACCTGGGAGTTCGAGGCGACCGACGAAGTGGTCGAGGACCCTACAATCCTGGCCATGAGCGCGGCCGAAGGGGTCGATGCCTTCCGGCGCATCCTCTCCCGTGTCTGGGATCCCCAGGTGATCGTCTCCACCGGCGACCTCGAAGCGCGCGTCGAGGCGTGGGTCAACCCGAGATCGCTGCGCAAGGGACTCGAGGCGGGTGACGGCGATTCGGACCGCTTCCATTCGAGGCCGCAGCTCGGCACCGCCCACGTCGCGCCGCGAAATCACCTCGAGCGGTCCATCGTCTCGATCTGGGAACAAATCCTTGGGGTGCGCCCGGTCGGTCTGATCGACGACTTCTTCTCCGACCTGGGGGGAAGCTCGCTACTGGCCACACGAATGATGGCCCGCCTGCGGGCCGAACTTCGCATCGACATACCGCTGCGGCTGTTCTTCGAAGCACCCACCGTGGCCGACATCGTCGAGGCCATGTCCGCCGAGCGAGAACGCGAGCTCGCTCCATCGCTGTCATGAGCGAGCTTGTGCACGTAAGGACTGTCAGCCGTGGCGCCCAGAGGCCGTCTGGTCGCACCTTCGCTGGCATGGCCGACCCGGTATTCATCCTAGCCGCGCCCCGCGCGTTCTCCTCCGTCGTCTCCACGATGCTCGGCCAGCATCCGCAGATGTACGGGCTGCCGGAAACGCACCTGTTTGTCGACGAGAGCCTCGAAGGGTGGTGGGCACGAGCATCGGGTGAAAGCTTTCAGATGACCCACGGACTCCTGCGCGCCGTGGCGGAAATCTTCTTCGGCGAGCAGACCGAGGCGACTGTCGCGCTGGCCACTGCGTGGCTGAAGCGCCGGAGCACCCACACATCCGGCATGCTGTTCGAAGAGCTGGCTTGTGCTGTGGCTCCCGCCGTGTTGATCGAGAAAAGCCCGAGCACCATATACAGCACGGAGTCCCTTCAGCGGCTACAGCGCTTCTTTCCCCAGGCCAGGTTCATGCACCTGGTGCGTCATCCGCGGGGCTACTGCAGCTCGGTCATCAAGTACATGCACACGCTCGCCAAGCCGGCGTACCAGCCGCGCGACGGCTCCGTCCGGGCGGGACCGCCCGAGTGGATCAGCGTGCTGGCACATTTCGCGCACCCCACGTCCGATACGGATGGCGGCTCCTCGGAGGAGATCGACCCGCAGGGTGGGTGGTATGTGTACAACCACAACGTCGCGCGGTTCCTCGAGTCAGTCCCGACTGATCAGCAGCTGACGGTGCGAGGCGAAGATCTCCTCCAGGATCCCGATCGCCGGCTCGTCGAGATCGCTCGGTGGCTGGGAGTGCGAACCGATAGCGACGCGATCGACGAGATGAAGCATCCGGAGCGCTCGCCGTATGCGTGCTTCGGCCCCCGCGGCGCACGGCTGGGAAACGACATCCTGTTCCTGGAGCGACCGGCGATCCGACCCGGACGTGGACACGAGCAAAGCCTCGATGGGCCGCTCACCTGGCGCTCGGATGGAGCGGGGTTCATGTCTGAGGTCGCCGCGCTGGCGAGGCGGTTTGGGTATAGCTAGGACGCGGTCGATTGCTGACGTTCGATGACACTGATCGGATGGCGGATACCGCGTTGGCTTCCGCCGATCCGGTGCTGATCCTGGCCCCGCCGTGCACCTTCTCCTGGGTCGTGTGCGCGATGCTCGGCCAGCATCCCCAGATGTACGGCCTTCCCGAGCTCCACCTATTCCTGACCTCGACGATGGGCGAGTGGTGGGATTTGTGTTCACGGTCGAACTTCGAGATGGATCACGGTCTCGCCCGCGCCGTGGCCGAGCTGTATTTCGGCGAGCAAACGGACACGTCGGTGAGCCGCGCCCGGGGATGGCTGCGCCGGCGCGGGCACTACACCACCGGACTCCTGATGGAGGAGCTGATCGATCGGTTGAAGCCGCTGGTCGCCGTCGAGAAGAGCCCAAGCGTCGCCGTGGAACTCACGGCGCTCGAGCGGGCCTTCGACATGTTCCCCAATGCGCGCTTCCTCCACCTGGTGAGCCACCCCCGGCGGTACTGCGACCTCGTCGTCGACGCAATTCGCGAGGCGCAGAAGGCGCGGCCACTTCCCCAGTCACACTGGCTGGTGCGGCTGGCGTCGGAAGACCCGCCGCTGGGCGCGGACGGCGTCTCGATCGCCGAGCTCGATCCCCAGATCAGTTGGTTGCACTCCAACTGCGCGATCCGTGATTACCTCTCCCGCGTCCCGGAGGGGCAGCGCATGCAGGCTCGCGGCGAGGAAATCTTCGCCGGCAGCACCGACGCGCTCGCGGAAATCGCTCGATGGTTGCATCTCCGAACCGACGCGGAGGCGCTCGACCGCATGCGACACCCCGAGCGCTCGCCCTATGCGCACAAGGGGCCTCCGTCGGCTGCGTTCGGCAGCGACTTGTTCCTGCGCATCGGTCCGCTGGTCAGGCCCGAGTGGACGGACGGCCGAAGTCTAGAGGGGCCGCTCGGCTGGCGGACGGATCGCCACGGCATGCGGCCTGAGGTCGTCGAGTTGGCGGCCAGCTTCGGATACACGTGATGGCCTGCGATCGGTGACCGAACGGACCGCTGCGTCGAACTGCACATTGCTATAACGACAGGAGGAGAGAAGTGACCACATGATCCGCGACGAAGGCGACGACGGAGCAGCGTACAAGATCCTGGTCAACCACGAGGAGCAGTACTCGATCTGGCCTCTTGCGCGCGCCAACCCGCTGGGTTGGATTGACGCTGGGAAGAGCGGCCCGATCGACGAGTGCCTTCACTACATCGAGGAGAAATGGACTGACATGCGGCCTCTCAGCCTCCGCACGAGAATGGAAGCGCCTGATGCCTAAAGTAGTGTTCTTCGAGATTTGCGTGGAGGACCTCGAGGCCGCTGCCGACTTCTACTCGCGCGTGTTCGGGTGGGAGATCTACGAGGATGAGACGGATCCTGATTCGTGGAACATCACCAGCAGCGACGATGACGACTACGGCCTGCCGGGCGCGCTGACGGCCCGGGTGGACGAGTGGAGCTCGACGGTCAACACCATCGAAGTGCCCTCACTCGAGCAATGTGCCCAGGAGATCACCAAGGCGGGCGGGGAGGTTCTCGGGCCCCCAACCGAGATCGAGGGAGTGGGGAGCCTGCAGTACTGCCAGGACCACGAGGGCAACGTATTCGCGGTCCTGGAGAGCTTGCCGGAGTCCGAGCTCGAGGCAGAATCAGCCGAAGAGGACGCGGGAGAACCATCGGCCGAACAAGAGACATCCTGACCACGCGGCCACGACCCCGGCTGAGGAAATACGGGCGGATTCCATTGTGCCTGAGCAGATCGTCAGGTGCCTGAAGGCGAATCCGCAGGCACGGCTGCGGCTTTACTGCTTTCCCTACGCCGGCGGCGGAGGGTGGACATTCACATCATGGACGCGCGACCTCCCGGGTGACGTTCGGGATCAAACTGAACTGTGGGCGATCACCGTGCCGGGACGAGAGAGGGGCGCGAGTGAGCGCCGCTTCGGCTCGATCGGCGAGTTGGCCAAAGCGGTCTGTGCCGAGATCGGACCCGGGCCGCAATGGCCATGCGCCTTCTTCGGTCACAGCATGGGGGCCCTGCTCGGATTCGAGGTGGCACGGCGGCTCGAGGCCAGTCTCGCCGGCGGGCCGGTCCACCTGATCGTCTCCGGGTACCCCGCTCCGCAGCTTCCGGACCGGATCCCCGCCGTTCACAACAAGCCCGACGCGGCGATTCTGAGAAGGCTACGTCAGCTGGGTGGGACGCCCGACGCCGTTCTCGACGATCCCGAGCTCAGGGATCTGATGCTCGAGATGCTGCGCGCCGACCTCGAGTTGTGCGAAACCTACAAATACCATGATCAGGAACCACTGGGCTGCTCGATGACCGCTTTCGGCGGCAACGACGACCCGCACGTCCGTGCCGACGAGCTGTCGCACTGGCGGGAGCAAACCAGCTCGGCGTTCACGATGCGGACGTTCCCCGGTGGGCACTTCTATCTCGAGACCGCCCGTCTGCTCTTTCTCCGAGTATTGGGACGCGAGCTGGCCGAGGTCATGCTCCGAACCGCCGCGGGAAAATCGTAACCGAAGTACTCGAGCTCGAACTGGTAAGCCGCGGCCGCCAGCTCGCGGGCGCGCGGCGTGTACAGGCGCTCCGCTGTCGCTTCGCGCGGCCGGACCCCCGCCTTGAACGCGGGCAGCCGCGCCGGCTCCCACGGTACGCACAGACGCTCGCACACGCGCTCGAGGTCACCCAGCAGGCTCTCGTAGCGGATGACGTGGTCCAAGGCGAACCGTCCGTCGATGCAGAAGATGTGTCGGTCGTCGGGTGGGCGACCCAGTTCGAGCCACTCCTCGAACCGCCCTGGATCGTCGTCGCTCCAGACGGCGCACCCGCGGGCGGGCCACTCGGGTTCGAGCTGCTTGTGGTGGTAGTAAGCCGAGATCGCCTTCTCGTAGGGATTGCGTACCACGCAGAACTTGAAGTACGACTCCCAGATGCTCTCCCCGAGCCGTTCGCGGATCAGCGCCGCCGGCATGTGGTTCCACCACCGGGCCGATCGGGCACGCCCCGGGGATCCGCGATACCCGATGATCCCCGCCGGCGAGGCGTACATCTCGCGGAAGTGGCGCTCCCTCCATTCGCCGCGTTGCATGCAGAACGGCTCGAAATACGACTCCACCGAGGTCCCCGCCGTCTTTCGGGTCTTGGCGTGGATGAACCTGTATCGATGGCTGACGAGCATCGTGTCGGGAGCGAGGAGGCTTGCGCCGCCACCGGGGGCGCCGACGGAACGTAACGCGTACTCTACGTGACCAGCTCGGGGCGGAGCGGCCTACCGTTCTCGATGCGCACGATGTTGAGCTCGCCGGTCTTGGAGAATTTCGGATCGACACGGACCCGACTGGCGCAATAGCGGACCACGATGCCGAGCCTCGGGCGACGCGTGCGGTTGGGGGCGCCAGTATGGAGGTTGCGGGGGTCGAACATCACGAACTCGCCCGCCTTCATCGCAAATGTCTCCACGAGGTCAGCGTGGCGGCGGGCCTCGGCTTCACACGCCGCCTTGTAGCGCCTAGGCATGCGATTACGATGCAGGCGAACCAGCCGGTCCAGGTCCACGTGCTTGTGGTGCACCATCTGAATCGGCCCCATGTCGGCGGGCACGTCATCGAGCGCCAGCCAAGTAGTCACGGAATGGCACTCCGAGTCACTAGTCGCGAGGCTTGGCCGGTAATAGAGCAGCTGCCACACGTCGATGTGCCATTCGATTCCGCCTCCAGGCGGCTTTGGGTAAAGGCGAGTTTCCACCAATTGGAAGCAGTTCTCGCCGAAGAGGTCGGCGAGATTGCTCAGGATGGCCTCGTCCGTCACCAGATCGAACAAGCCGGGCCACTCGAGATGGAGGTCGAACTGAGCCCACCTCTCCCGGGTCGCCAGCTCAATCCTCTCCGCCCCCTCCGTTCTCAGGGCGGCCAGCTCGTCGTCATGCCAGCTGACCCGGCAGACTGGTGAGCAGCCGGTGCCTTCGATCATTTCTCGTAATGTGCTCATGTCGTCCTTTCGTGCGTGATCAGATGTAGCCCAAGTCGGTGGCGAGCGCCTTTACCTCAGCCGCGAATTCGCCGCCATCCGGCCGCCAGCTGAGAGGACCGTCGAGCGTGTGCCCCAGAGCCTCACGCGGACGAAACCGAGGGTCGCGCAGGAAGAATTCATCGTTACCGTACTTCGCTCCCCGCGGCCCGAGAAAGGCGAACGGCGAGCGCTCCGGATGCTTCATCATCGCGATCGCCCCAGCGTCGGCCCGAAGCCCCAGCCAGCCCGCGACAGCTGCCAATTGCTGGTCGCCATCGCTCAGCACCGCTTCGCCGCGCAGGCGCATCTGCTGCTCCGGGGGGATCGACTCGAGAAACTCGACGATGAGGCGGTTGCGGGCATACCACCAATGCTGGGGGTCCAGCTCACCGTCCGCACCCCGCCCGGCACCCGACCGGGCGGTCGCCCGATACGTCGCGACTTGAAGCAACCAGTGCTCGGCGGGCAGGCTGCGGCGGGCAGACTCGTGGCGGATCGCCTTCATCACCGACTCACCGTGGCCGCGGGGATGGCGCAGGAGATGGATGTACCGGGCGTCGGGAAACTTCGCCGCCATCCGCCGTAAGCACTCGATCCGATTTGCGTTACTCGGGCTCTTCTCGACCAGGACGCGCGGGAACACGCTCTCGGCGAAGGTCCGAAACAGATCCTCGGTCTTGAGTCCGGCACGCGCCCGCAACCACTCGCGGGCGCATTCGACGGTGTGCGCCGTCTGTGCACCGAAATACAGCTCGGCGACTAACCGAAGCAGGCCGTGCAAGGTGCTTCGATGACTGGAACGCCTGACACTCTGCAGTTTCGCACCGACAGTCGCGTGGCATAGCAAGTTCGTCTCGGGCAGACCGTACATCTGCGGGTGCTGACCGAGCATCGCGCACACCACCGACGTAAACGAGCGCACCGGCGCCAGGACGAACACCGGCGGCGGAAGCTCGTGCCCATGTTGCAGCGCTCCGGACGGTGTGCTCACACCCGGAAACGGTTCGCCTGCATGAATGTCCTGCCGATCGGGCGAGCAGAACTCAACAAGTAACACCCCCCTCTACTGGAAGTCGGCCGCTGCGAGTGCCGGCGCCTTGTGGCAATCGTATACACATGCGCTCCGGCAGCGGGGGACTTTTCTCGGCACAGATCGTCGCAGGTGGTGCAACCACCATAAAATGCAGGGTATTGTGAGGGATCGCTGGGTAGTCGCCCAGCGGCGCCCAACGCCGGAATTATTTGCAAAGCGCCGGAGCTCGGTTACGTTTGGGCACAGCGTCGCTTCGCCATTGACCAGGCGACGAGCGCGGTTCACGTGGCGATGAGAGCAAGGCAGATAGATTCCATACTGCGGAGGCTACTTCCGTCGTCAGTTGCGGTGGCGACCGAAACGGATCCGACAGCCGCCGAACCGCTGTTCCCGAGCGAGGAGCGCGCCATTTGCAACGCCATCACCTCGCGTCGGACTGAATTTGCCGTAGGTCGGACGTGCGCTCGGCGCGCGATGCGAGAGCTGGGCGTGGCGGTCGGTCCGATCGCTGTCGGACCCATGCGTGAGCCGCTGTGGCCAGGAGGCGTGGTTGGCTCGATCACGCATTGCGGATCGTTCTGGGCGGCGACGGTCGCGCGTCGGTCACACATCCGTGGCCTGGGCGTCGACGCAGCGGTCAACCGGCCGCTCGAGCCGCATGTACGCGAGCTGATCGTCTCATCCGACGAAGAGGCAGCATGGGCGGAGCGATCGAGCGCCGACGCCGCGTGGGACGTCGTCCTCTTCAGCGCCAAGGAAGCCGTGTTCAAGGCGTGGTGGCCGGCGCGAAGACAGTGGCTGGAGTTCACCGACGTGGCAATCGCGCTGGACGACACAACCGGGAACTTCGCTGCCTGCATCTCGCTGGCCGCCGGCGAGACGCAGACGATCAGCGGGCATTTCACCACTTGCCGCGGTCTCGTCCTCACGACGGCGGTCATGCGTTGAGCGAGCCACCGCCCCCAACTGTCCCATACCCGCAGGGCAACGTCCATAGATCCAACGAACCATTGACCCTGCTGTGTGCCGCAAAGAGACTGGACGCTGCATGATCGGAACCATCGACCCACACACGGCAATGTCGCAGAGCGGCGCGATTACCCGCGATGCGACCGGACACGGCGCCGGCGAGTTTCCAACAAAACAAAGTCCGGCCACCGTGACGGGGGCGCGCGGCAGCGAAAACGAGCGAGTTTCATCGCTCAGCGCAAGCCATAACGCGTGCGAGCGACCACGTCCCGGGCGCAGGCCGAGGATCGGGAACCCTCGCGCCAGACATCTGACATCTGACGCGGCCGCGCTGATTGGCCCTAGGGGAGCGAGCGAAGGTCTGTCTATGGTCCATGTTGGGGGGCAGCCATGCGGGTTGCCGTTGGGAACCAGAGGCCCCATCGGCGTGCGATAGGCCCGTCAGACGCCTGCTTCTCTCGGAGCCTGGCGGGCGGCTTCCGACCAAAAACCGAACGTGGTCCACCCTTCCCA
>Ga0335078_10001952_pt1 | contig 31171 bp, 32 predicted proteins | sample Lox_Sample_32_FD_206711 | JGI IMG/M metagenome (GOLD analysis project Ga0335078, IMG submission 206711) | Soil microbial communities from Loxahatchee National Wildlife Refuge, Florida, United States - Lox_Sample_3.2 | ecosystem: Environmental > Terrestrial > Soil > Wetlands | place: USA... | reverse complement strand
CCCAGGAGAGCAACGGCTCAGACTCGCACGCCGGTGCGGTCGGCGGCGGTCTTCGGCTCGTGCCGCACGTCCCCGGGCTGGCCCATGACCCGGCGCCAGCAGGCGAACTCGAGCAGGATCCCGTCCGGGTCCTGGAAGTAGAACGAGCGGACGAACACCCCGTCGTGCAGCTCGGCGGCCACGCCGAACTCGCTGTCGTCGTGGTCGATGACCGGGCTCACCCGCACGCCCTTGGCCTTGAGCTTGGCGCGGTACTCCAAGAAGCGTTCCTCGGGCACGTTGAACGCCACGTGGTTCATCGATCCGACCGCGCTGGTCCACTCCCCGAAGCCGGGAACGGTCACCGGCGCGGAGACGCCCGGCACCGGGTCAGGGGCGTCGGGGAACCAGAAGAACGCCAGGGCGTTGCCGCCGCCCATGTCGAAGAAGAAGTGCTGGCCCGCGTTTCCGGGCAGGTTCAGCGTCTTGATCAGCCGCATGCCCAGCACCTGCGTGTAGAACTCGACCGTCCGCTTCATGTCTGAGCAGACCAGCGCAAGGTGGTTGACGCCGCCGAGGCTGAACTCCTCGTTCCGCCATTCCATGAGGCCCTCCTTAAGGGACGGGCGGTCAGACGGCTGGCCGGCCGCCGTTCCTAAATCTAAACTCAGTTTCATTTACGCACCAGCACTCGCGGGCCGGGAGGCCAGGACGGCCCGGGCCGCGGGATCGGGACCCGCCCCGGGCCCGGGCGGGCCAGGACGGCCCGGCCGGGAGGCAAGGACACGCCGGGCCACGACGGATCGGAGCCGCCGGTGAGCGAGATCGTCAGGGAATTCGTCGGGCTGCCCTCCCCGGTGATCGGCCGGGCCGGGGCTGGGGGGCACCCGTGCCAGGGCCTCTACCACCGCCCGGCCGGGGCCCGGCCCGCGACCGCGTTCATCGCCACCCACTACAACGTGGACTTCTCCGAGCACTACCTGGCCAGCCTGCTGGCCGCGCGCGGGTTCGGCTTCCTGGGCTGGAACACCCGGTTCCGCGGCAGCGAGGCGCACTTCCTGCTCGATCACGCGCTGGCCGAGATCGGCGTCGGCGTGCGCTGGCTGCGCGAGCAGGCCGGAGCCGAGCGGGTGGCGCTGCTCGGCAACTCCGGCGGCGGCTCGCTGATGGCTGCCTACCAGTCGCAGGCCGTGGCGCCCAACGTCCGGCCGGTCACCGGGATGCGGCCGCTCCCCGTCCTGGGGGAGTTGCCCGCGGGCGATGCCTTCGTCGCGCTCGCGGCGCACTCGGGCCGGCCCGAGGTGCTGACCGCCTGGCTCGACCCGTCGGTAACCGACGAGGCCGACCCGCTGGCGGCCGACCCGGCGCTGGACCCGTTCAACCCGGAGAACGGGCCGCCGTTCAGCGAGGAGTTCCAGCGCCGCTACCGCGCCGCGCAGCGCTCCCGCAACGAGCGCATCACCGACTGGGCACTCGGCCAGATCGACGCGCTGGCGGCGACGCGGGCCCGGGACCGGCTGTTCACCGTCCCGCGCAGCTGGGCCGACCTGCGCATGATCGACCCCGCGATCGAGCCGTCGGACCGCCGGCCGAACTGGTGTTATCTCGGTGACCCGGTGAAGGCCAACTACGGGGTGTTCGGCGTCGGCACGGTGAGCACCCTGCGCAGCTGGCTGTCGATGTGGAGCCTGCGCACCTCGCAGTGCACCGCGGCGCCGCACCTGGCCCGGATCACGGTGCCCGCGCTGGTCGTGCACGCGACCGCGGATACCGGCGTGTACGCCAGCGACGCCCGGGCCCTCTACGACGCGCTGGCCGCGGGCGACAAGACCCTGGAGTTCCTGCGGGCCGACCACTACCTGCAGCAGCCTGCGGGCGCCCGGGACGAGGCGGCGGACCTGATCGCGGCCTGGATCGCCGGTCACTAGCCCTACGCTTCTGCTGTGCAGAAACACGGCGAAGTTACGGCCCGGCTGCGCGAGGAGGCGGCCCGGCTGACCGGCCTGCTGCGGGCTACCTGACGCCGGCGCCGCCGTCGGAGTGCACCACCGTGCCGGTGATCCCGCGGGCCCGGTCTGAGGCCAGGAACACGTAGCTGCCCGCGTGATCGTCGCCGGTCAGCGCCACCCGCAGCGGCGTGCGGCCGCGCAGTTCCTGTTCGCGGCCGGGCGCCTCGCCCAGGGCCCGGCCGTCCAGGCCGAGGCTGCGCGGCCCGGTGAGCTCGGTGCCGAGCGTGCCGCCCGGTGCCACGCCGTTGACCCGGACCTGCGGCGCGAGCTCGTGCGCGAGCGCGATCACGCAGCCGCGCACGGCGAACTTCGACGCCACGTACAGCACGCCGCCGCGGCCCGGGTAGAAGCCGGACGTCGAGACCGTCAGCACCACCGACCCGCCGGCCCGGTCACAGGAACACCGCCAGGTTCTGGGTGCGCAGCACGGCCTCGTCGACCCGGATCTCCCGGCGGGCGAGCCGCAGGCCGGCGCCGGTCTCCCGGAGCAGGTCGGTGCGGCCCGCGGACACCAGGTCGGCCGGGCGGGTGTCGCCCCGGCTGCGGAACATCAGCACGGCGGAATCCACCCTTAGGAGAGACGGAGCGTGACGGAATGTCCGGACGTTGGTGACGAAGTGCCGGGTGCGTGACGGCGGGTCCTCGGTCCACGCGTGCTCGGTGGCGAGCCGCTGCACCCGCTTGCGCAGCGCGTACAGGTCCTCGTCGAAGTGGCTCATGTCCGGCAGCACGTCGAAGCCGGCCCCGCGCCCGGTGGTCACCCGCACCGGCATCAGGTAACGGATGTCCTCGCTGAGCAGGCCCAGCCAGCCGGCGTAGTCGCCGGCGTCGAGCAGCGCCGCCTCCTCGACCAGGAACTGGTGCGCGGCCAGGTGGGCCGGGTCGGCGTAGGACAGGGGCCGGCCGGTCATCGGGCCGCGGCCTCGGCTTCCAGGTGGTCGCTCCACTGGGCCAGCCAGTGCCGCTGGTTGAACTCGCCGAAGCCCTGGTAGGCGAGGCCGGGGCCGGCGAACCCCGGCAGCGGCGGCCTGACCGGCCGGCCGGACGCGGTCAGGCCCATCCGGCTGTTCAGCTTGAGCCGGCGGTAGGGGCAGCGGAAGTGCGAGGCGTTGCCCATCTCGGCCCGGCACACCTGCATGCCGCGGTGCAGGCACATATTGAACATGACCCGGACCTCGCCGCCCTCGTCCCTGGCCACGATGAACGAGTCGGCCAGCACCCGGCGGACCACGTAGTCGCCGGGCGCGGGGATCTCCGACTCGTGCGCGAGGAACACCCAGGCCCGGCTGAACAGCCGGTCCCGTTCCAGCGCGAAGATCTCCGGGTCGTTGTAGACGTGCGCCGGGATCAGCCCGGACCGCACGTCACTGAGCACGGCGGCGAGGTCGGGGTGGCGCATCGCTCCTCCCGGAACGGGAAATTTCCTCGTTCGGGAGTCTGTCTGACAGAAGTCGCTTCTGCAACGATACGTCCTGCGGACGAAGGGGACGCGGCAGATGCAGAGCTGGATTCACGTCATCGAGTGGCGCGCGACGGCGCGCTGATGATGAGCGTCGCCGACTTCGCCATCGAGATCGGCGATCAGGCCGCCGGGTCGCGCCACCTGCAGATCCTGCCGCTGTTCCACCTGGGCGGCTTCGGCCAGTGCCTGCAGGCGCTGCTGACCGCGGGGACGGTCTACATTCACACCGCGTTCCAGCCGGCCGCGGTCATTGACGCCATCGGGCGGGACCGGATCGAGTTCCTCACCGCGGACATCGTGCGGCGGGTTCCCGCCGCCGACGGCGTGCTGCAGCAGCACGTGCTGCGCGGCACCCTGCCCAACGGGCAGCCGGTCGCGCTGCACGCCGCCATGTACCTGCGGGTGCGGGACGGGCACATCACCAGGATCGAGGAGTACCTCGACTCCGGGCAGCGCTCGGCCATCCGGGCCGCCCGCGAGGCCCTGTCCGGCTAACTTCGGCGGTACGCGCTCAGCCGGCGGTCACGCGGCCGGCCGGGAGGTCGCGCGCCGCCGCGCGGCGGCCGATGACCAGGTCGAGCTGGCGCAGCTGGAGAGACAGGGGCATGGCCGCCAGCACCGCGTCGCGGGCCGCGCAGGCCAGCCTGCCGTCCCACTGGCCCACGCGGCCCGAGCCGCGGGCCAGCAGGGTGACCCGGGCCGCGGTGCGCCAGCGGCGCCGCTGGTAGGCGAGCAGGGCCGGCCGCGGGTCGGCCGTCCCGGCCAGGCAGCCGGCCAGCGTGGTCGCGTCGACGATGGCCTGGCAGGCGCCCTGCGCGAGGTCGGGGGTCATCGGGTGGATGGCGTCGCCGATCAGCGCGACCCGGCCCCTGGTCCAGGTCCTGGCCGGCCGGCGGTCGTAGATGTCGTTGCGCACGACGGCCTCGTCCGGGGTGGCCTCGATCACGGCGGGGATCGGAGCGTGCCAGGCACCGAACAGCGTGCGCAGGCGCTCCCGGGTGTCCCCGTCACGGTCGTCCCCGGCCGCGGCGTTCCAGGACGCATACCAGATGATCCGGCCGCCGCTGGCCGGGGCGAGGCCGAAGCGGGTGCCGCGGCCCCAGGTCTCCATCCCGTCCCGGGGCATCGGCACCGATCCGGCCGGCGTGAGGGCCCGCACCGCCGTGTAGCCGCGGTACCGCAGCGGCGCCGGCGGCAGCAGCGCGTCCCGGACCACCGAGTGCACCCCGTCGGCGCCGATGAGGACGTCGGCTGTCACCTCCCGGCCGCCGGCGAAAACCGCGGTCACGCCGTCGCCGGTGTCCCGGACGGCCCGGCAGCGGGCCCCGAGGTGGATGGCCGCCGCGTCGACCTGGCTGGCCAGGAGCCGCTGCAGCTCGGCCCGGGGCACGGCGGCGAAGGCGGCCCCCCACCGCCGCTCCATGGCCTCGCTCGGGTAGCACATCAGCCAGCGGCCGTCCGGGCGCGTGATGCCCTGCCGGGGCATCCGCTCGGCGAGCCCCCGCACCTGGCCGGCCAGGCCGATCGGCTCCAGGGCGCGCAGCGCGTTGGCCCACAGGCCCACCCCGGCCCCGACCTCTTCCAGGGCCGGGGCCTGCTCGTAGATCTCGGCGGCCAGGCCGCGGCGGGCCAGGGCGACGGCCGCGGTCAGCCCGCCGATCCCGCCGCCGATGATGACGATCTTCGGTGCCATGGCTGGTGCTCCGTTCGGCGAACTCGCGTCCGAGGGGAGGTCGAGGGAGGAGGTCGAGGGGCGAGGTCAGCGCACGGCCTCGCGGCGGTGGCCCACGGCCAGTTCCTCCAGCGCGGCCCGGTCGAACTGGCTGGCGTCGGCGGACGCGATCCGGCAGGCCGTGACGGCGGTCAGCGTGGAGGTGCGCAGGCCGCCCTCGAGGTGGGCCCGCTCGCCGAGCAGGGCCCCGGGACCGTATTCGGCCAGCCGCTCGCCGTCCCGCTCGACCCGTATCACGCCGTCCAGGACCAGGTGGACCTCGGTACCGGGCTCGCCCTGGCGGACCAGCACCGTGCCCGCCTTGACGCGGCGGATCCGCGGCTTGGCGCCGCCGTGCATCAGCTGGGCGGACAGGGCCCGCTCCAGCGCGGTCTCGACGGTGGTGACCAGGGCCGGGGAGTCCTGCTCGCCCCAGGGAGTCTGGCGGCCGTACGACTTGCGGAACCAGTCGTCGAAGTCGGTGAGCCCGGACTTGCGGCACAGGCGGCCCCGGTGGTCGTACACCCAGTGCCGGGGGAACCGGCTGGCGCCGGCCAGCGCGGCCTCGGCCCGGCCGTCGGCGTGCAGGGTCAGCGACAGGGTGGTCCAGACCAGCGGCGAGTTCCACTGCACGTAGGGCCGCCGGCGTACGCGGCGCGGCATCGGCATGCCGGCCCGGCCGCCCCCGGTCTGCACGAAGCGGACCCAGCCGTCGCCGTACTCGGGCTCCCGCCGCAGGTCGGGCAGGGCCACCGCCTGGAACACGTGCTGCAGGCCGCCGAGCCGGATCGTGCTGGACCCGATCAGGCAGCCGCCCCCGCCGTAACCGCCGCCGGTGACGCGGCCGTCGCCGCCGACCTCGATCCAGGCCCTGAGCTCGTTGGCGAAGCGGAACCGGTCGGCGGCCCGCCACTCCTCCAGGTTGCCCAGCACGTCCGGCAGCGGGTCGTCGTAGTGGCCGATCCCGGCATCGATCCCGAACTGGAAAATGCCCTTGAACGCCTCGGACGGGATCCAGGAAACCGAGGTGACGGAGCTCTCGTATCGCATGCCTTCATGCTCGCCAGCACGGCCGGGCGCGGCCAGGATGGTGCCCGGTCTCTTGGCCCCGGCCTATCTTCCGCGCCGCCGGGGTGCCAGCACGCCGGGCGGCGGCGTGCCAGCACCGTTGCCGGGCCGGGCGGCCCGTGGCTGAATGAGCCCGTGGGCGTGCTGCGGGCCTCCTGGCCGGTGCTGCGGGCCGAGTCACGGGTTCGTCGTCGAACAGCTAGCTGCCTGGGAGGTCCCCGGATGCGCCATCGCGGCCGTGCGGGGCGGGGATGTCGTCCTGGCGGCAGGATGCCGCCTGACGGCCTCGCCGCCGGTCATCGCCGGGCTCCGCCCGGGCCGGCGGCCCGGGTACGGCGGGCCGGGTGCGCGGCCGGCGGGTCGTCGTCCCGGGCCGGCTTGGCCGGGGTCAGCGCGTGCCGCATGAACACCGCCAGCGCGCAGGAGGCCATGCGCTCCGAGGGCCGGGCGGCCCGGCTGGTCAGCACGATCGGCACGCGGGCCCCGAGCACGACCCCGGTGACCAGCGAGCCGGCCAGATAGTCGAGCTGCTTGGCCAGCATGTTGCCGCTCTCCAGGTCGGGGACGACGAGGATGTCGGCCCGGCCGGCCACCGGCGAGTCGATTCCCTTCACCCGGGCCGCCGCGAGCGAGATCGCGTTGTCGAACGCCAGCGGGCCGTCCACGACGGCGCCGACGATCTGCCCGCGCTCGGCCATCTTGGCCAGCGCGGCCGCGTCCAGGGACGAGCGGAGCTTGGGGCTCACGGTCTCCACGGCGGACAGGATCGCCACCTTGGGCTGGTCGACGCCGACGGCTATGGCCAGCTCGACGGCGTTCTGCACGATGTCCCGCTTGGTCGTCAGGTCCGGCTCGATGTTCAGGGCGGCGTCGGTGATGAACAGCAGGCGCGGGTAGGCGGGCACCTCCAGGACGAACACGTGGCTCATCCGCCGGTCAGTGCCCAGGCCGGTGGCGGGGTCAACGGCGGGGTGCATGAGCTCGTCGGTATGCAGGCTGCCCTTCACCAGCGCGTCGACCTCGCCGTCGCGAGCCAGCCGGACCGCGACGGCGGCGGCCTCGTGGCTGTGCTCGGTGGCGACCAGCGGCAGGCCGTCGATGGACAGGTCGTTGTCGGCGGCAGCCGCGCGGATCCGGTCCTCGGGCCCGACCAGCACCGGGATGATCAGCCCCGCCTGCGCGGCCTGCAGCGCACCCAGCAGGCTGTCGCGGTCCACCGGGTGGACCACCGCCGCGCGAACCGGCGGCAGCGAGGCGGCCCGCTCGACCAGCGCGCCGAACAGGGCGGCGGGCTCGTCCAGCCGGACCTCGGGCAGCGCCACCTGCGGCCGGCGGACCTTCTCGGTGGGGGCGATCACGGTCGCGGTCCCGTCGATGACCGCCTCGCCGCGCTGGTTGACGCAGCGGCAGTCGAACGTGATGGCGTGGCGGGCCTGGTCCTTCGCGGTGGCCGTCACCGAGACCGTGACCCGGTCCCCGATCATCACCGGGCCGCGGAACCGGAGCGTCTGCTCGAGGTAGATCGTGCCGGGGCCGGGCAGCCGGGTGCCGAGCAGCGTCGAGATGAGCGAGGCGCTCCACATGCCGTGCGCGATGATCGCGTGGAACGTGTCGCTGTGCGCGTACTCCTCGTCCAGGTGGGCGGGGCTCGCATCACCCGAGACCACGGCGAACAGCTCGATGTCCTCGTAGCTGAGCGTGCGGGCGAGGGTGGCGGTCTCGCCGACCTTGATCTCGGCGAAGGTCCGGTTCTCGATGAATACCCGTGGTTCGGCCAGCTCCATAGCGGCCCCTCCAGCACCCTAATCCTGGGATCATGACATCCGCGGGTACCCGGCCCGCGGCAGTGCCGTTGGTCCCTCAGAACCCGGGACCCAGGTCCCTGGCTAGCGGGTGGCCTGCTCGAGGGCGGCGCGCACGGCGGCCTCGCCCGCCGGCGTGCCGGCCGGGTCGCTCGGATGGGCCCGCAGCGGAATGGAGACCACCACCAGCTCGCCCGCGGCGGCCGCCTGCTCGCCGGTCCCCGCTCCAGGCCAGGCGGGGCCTTGCCCGGGACCGCCGGGCCCGGATACGTTGGGCCAGCGCTCCGCGCTTCCGGCACCCGCGGGCGGGTGCCCGGCTTTCTTCGTCCGGGGGGACGGTTCGTCAATGGACAAAGAGCTCGCCGACCAGGTCGCCGACATCGCTCACCGGGTGGTCGCCAGCGGGGCGATCTCCGCGAACGGGCACGGCAACGCCAGCGTCCGGGTCCCGGGCGCCGAGGAGATGTACTTCACCGCGGGCCCCTCGCTGCGCGACCACCCGGCCTCCCTGGTGGTGCGGGTGGGACTGGACGGGACGTTGCTCGAGGGGGACCTGCCGCCCATCCAGGGCGCCGTGGTGGCCATGCACACCGCGATGTATGCCGACAATCCCGAGGTCGGGTGCGTGCTGCACACCCACTCGCCGTACGCGACGGCCTACGCGGTCGCCCGCCGCCCGATCGGGTGCTGGGTCGAGGCCCTGGCCATGTTCGGCCTGGCGGACGGCGTTCCGGTGGCGGGGTACGGGCCGCGCGGGTCCGGGGAGGCCATCGCTAACATCCGGGCCGCGGTGCATCCGGGTGTGCCAGCGGTGCTGCTGGCCAATCACGGGGTGCTGGTCTTCCATCGCACGCCCGAGCTGGCCATCCTGGTCGGCTCGGTGGTCGAGGAGGCCGCGCAGGCGGGCATCAACTCCGCCGGGCTGGGCGGCCCGGCCGAGATCCCCGAAGACCTCAGGGCCGCGGCCCTGCAGCGGGCCATGACCTTCGAGCAGCGCGGGACCGTCCGCGCCTGACCGGCCGTATCCCGAGACTCACGCGCGCAGCAGGAAGTGGCGGTAGCCCCACCCGTCTTCCTGCCGGAAGCCCTCATCGGCGATCGTCAGGCCCTCGCGCGCGAACCATCCGGCCACCCGGTCCCGGCCGGGATAGTAGTGGTAACCGGCCGTATCTCCCTCGACGATCTCCCCCCGTGCTACCGGCAGCCCGCGCGCGGAAAGGCTCTCGAAGGCCTGGTCGATCTCTGACTGGCCCACCTCCTCGACGGTCAGGTAGATGACCCCGTCCGGGCGGGCGGCGCGGTGCAGATTCGCCAGCACCGCGGGCCAGTCTTCGGGCGGGACGTTCTCCATCGCGTCGACCGTGATGACCGCGTCGAATTCGCCGGCGTACGACAGGTCCTGCAGCGCCGTGTGCCCGAGGGACAACGCGATGCCCCGGGCCCGGGCCCGGGCCAGCATGCCCGCCGACTGATCGACGCCCACCACCCGGTGGCCTGCCGCCGCGACCAGCGGAAAGTACTTGCCCGTCCCGCACGGCGCGTCGAGCACGAGCCCGCCCGGCGGGATCAGCCGGAGCGCCCGGGCCACCCACTCCCGCTGCATGTCCGAGGGGTACTCGTGCTCGTCGTAGGCGGCCGCCTCAGCGTCGTAGGCGGCGATGACCGCCGCCCGGCGCTCAGCCAGCCACTCCCGCCGGTCCATGCCGCCTCGTCAGTCGTCGATCTGGATCTGCACGCGCGCGATGTCCTGGCAGATCTTCGCGAAGATCTCCCGGCGCAGCCGGTTATGCTCCTCATCCGCGTCATAGACCCGGTAGGCGTCGGCGTCCTGCCAGTCGTTGGTGATCGCGAAGCTCCAGCCGCCGTCGCGCAGCCCGAGGTCTGATCCGACGGTCATGGCTAGCAGCCCGGGAAACCTGAGCGCGGCGATGCCCGCCAGGCCCTCCTGGAGCAGCCTGGCGTCCGCCTCTCGCTGGGCGGGATCGCCGGGCGCGCGCAGCCGCCCGACGACGACGTTGCGGATCACCGGCGCTCCGCCCGGGCGGGGCCGGCCGGGCCAGGGCGGACAGTCATCTCCACAACGGGGAGTCTTCCACATGCGTGACCGCCGGGGGCGAGGCCGTGCGTGAAGGATGGCGGCTCCCCCGGCCCCCGGCGGGCGCGGGAACGCTGGTGGCTTTCCCGGCCCCCGGCTGGCATCCTGGCCCCCGGGAGGGCGCGGGCCGATGTCTTTGATCACTTTCGGGCACGGGACGGCCAGCGCCGAGCGGATCGCCGAGCTGCTGGGCTCGGCGGGGGTGACGGCGCTGATCGACGTCCGGACCGTGCCCGGCAGCCGCCGCCACCCGCAGGTCGCCCGGGCCGAGCTGGAGCGCTGGGTTCCCGGCCACGGCATCTCCTACCGGTGGGAGAAGCGGCTGGGCGGCTTCCGCCGGCCCGCGGCGGACTCCCCCGATGTGGCGTGGCGGGACAGCGGCTTCCGGGGGTATGCCGGCCACATGCGGGAGCCGGACTTCGCTGCCGCCATCGACGAGGTGCTCGCCCAGGCCGCCGGCCAGCAGGTCGCGGTGATGTGCAGCGAGAGCGTCTGGTGGCGCTGTCACCGGCGGCTCATCGCCGACTTCGCCGAGATCGCCCGCGGGGTGCCGGTCCGCCACCTGATGCACGACGGCCGGCTGGAGCCGCACCGGCGCTCGCCCGGCGTCCGGCTGCGCGCGGACGGGCTGCTGGTCTACGACGCCGGCCAGGAACAGCTGGGCTAGGACCGCGTCCCGCCGGCCCGGCTCAGCAGCCGGCTGAACAGGAACGCGCCGGCATAAAAGGCGGCGACGCAGTCCAGCCAGTGCGCGAGCAGGGCGCCGGCGTAGCCGGGCCCGCCCCAGGCGTTGACGGTGGAGTTCGGGTCGAGGCCCCCGATGACCTGCGCGCCCATGCGATAGGGACAGTAGAGGAGAAGGAGGATCAGCAGCGCCATCGGCAGGACCCGCACCGCCGTCGCGCCCCGGGAGAGCCGGATGGTCCGGCTCATCCTGGCCACGGCGCGACTCGAGAACGGCGCGGTCCACGGCGACGGGCCGGGCCGGGCCCGCCCGCGCGAGCGCCGCACCTGGATCACGAACACGACCCCGGCGGCAACGATCGCCAGCACGAGATGAACGGTGATCGCGTTCGTGCCGGCGACGTGCCGCTCGGGCACGGGGGAACGGCGAGAATAGTCGATGGCTCCCTGGGCTATCCCGATGCAAAACGCGGCGGCGAGGATCGGGACGCTCAGCCGCGAAAGGCGCGTCGTCGGGCGGTGATGGCCCTGGCCGGCCAGGTCAGCCCGGCTTACGGAGGTAACGTCCATGGGACCTGCTGCCCTTCTGCGTGCGTGGCCGCCGGCCCGTGCCTTGCGGGCGGCGTGCGCGTTGCTGGTCACTAGGCCAGGCTGCCCCGCCGGCCGGGCGGCTGCCGTCGGCCTGGCGTCTCGGCCTGGCCGCCATCGGCCGGCTGACAACGGCCGCGGCCTCAGCCGCCGGAACGATCCCCGGATCCGCCTCGCGACTGATCAGGGCGGGCAACCGCCGAAGTTAGGGTCGCAGTATGGCCATCACGGACTCAGCTGCCGCCCCGGGGCCGCTGCTGCTTGCCCGCCGCTGGCTGCGCCGGGCCGACCGGGCCGCCCCTGACCTGTTTGACTGGGCGATCGCCGCGGGCTGCTTTGCCGCCTTCACCGTGCCGGTCCTGCTCGGCGCGGGCCCGGCGGGCCCGCCGGGTGCCGAGGCCGTCTTCGGCGCCATGGCCGCGGCACCGCTGATCGTCCGGCGCAGGTGGCCGGTCATGGTTGTGCTGGTGGTCGCGGCGGTCTACGTGGCCGCCGCCCTGGCCGATGTGGCGTTCACGCCGTTCGTCAGCAACGCCGGGCCCAACCTGGTGATCGCGGCCTTCACCGCGGCCGACCGGAGCGGCCGGCGGTGGTCGCTGACCGCCGCTGGTGTGGCCGGCGTTGCCACCTGGGCCTCGCTCCCGGTCGCCATCCACCTGCATCCGCACCATGACCAGGACGCGGTCCAGCTCGTCGCGGTGATCGCGGGCTGGCTGGCCGGCGACATAGCGCGGACCATCCGCGGGTACCGGCAGCAGCTGCACCTTGTGCAGCGCCGCCAGGCCGCGGAGGAACTCCGGCTGGCCCGGGCGGAGGAACGGCTGCGGCTGTCCCGGGAGGTGCACGACGTGGTGTCGCACAGCCTGAGCACGATCGCGGTGCAAGCCGGCGTGGCCCGGCTGGTACTCGCCCGGCAGCCCGGCCAGGCGGGTGCGGCGCTGTCGGCCATCGAGACGGCCAGCCGGTCGGCGCTGGACGAGCTGCGCAAGCTGCTCCGGCAGATCCGCGACCCCGAGGACGCCGATGAGGCGGCGGCTCCCACGCTGGGCGACCTGCCCGCGCTCATCGGCAAGCTGCGCCGGGCCGGCCTTGACGTCAGCTACCACTGCACGGGGCAGCCGCGGCCGTACGGCACCGCCGTGGAGTTGTCCGCGTACCGGATCGCGCAGGAGGCCCTGACCAACGTGACCAAGCATGCCAGCGGGGCCCGGGCCCGCGTGCGGATCGACCACCGCGCTGGCGAGCTCGCCATCACGGTGGCCGACGAGGGCGGCTCGCACCCGGTACGGCCCGCGGCCAGCGGCGGGCTGGGCATCCCCGGCATGCGCGAGCGAGCCGGGCTGCTCGGCGGGACGCTGACCGCCGGGCCCGGGCCGGACGGCGGCTTCATCGTCACCGCCCGGCTGCCGGTCCGGCCGGGGCTGACGTGAGCGCGCGCGATATCCGGGTGCTGATCGCCGACGACGAGGCGCTGGTCCGGGCCGGGTTCACGGTGCTGGTCGACTCCGCCCCCGGCCTCAGCGTGGTCGGCCAGGCCAGCGACGGCGTCCAGGCGGTCCGCCTGGCCCGGGCGCTCAAGCCGGACGTGGTGCTGATGGACATCCGGATGCCGGTCATGGGCGGGCTGGAGGCGACCAAGGTCATCCTCGACGGCCAGGACCGGCCGCCCCGGATCCTCATCGTCACCACGTTCGACGAGGACGAGCACGTCTTCGAGGCGCTGCGCAGCGGTGCCAGCGGGTTCGTGCTGAAAGACACCCTGCCGGAGAAGCTGCTCGAAGCCATCACGATCATTGCCACCGGCGAAGCCCTGCTCGCCCCCGCCGTCACCCGCCGGCTGATCGCGGAATTCGCCCGGCACCCCCGGGCCGCCGCCCGGCCCGCCGGGGATGCTCTCGCGCAGCTCACCGGGAGGGAACGTGACGTGCTCCAGCAGGTGTCGTCCGGAAAATCCAACACCGAGATCGCGGCCGCCCTGAGCCTGTCCGTGGCCACGGTCAAGACCCACATCAGCCGGCTGCTCGACAAGCTGGGCTGTCGCGATCGCGCCCAGCTCGTCGTGGTCGCGTACGAGACCGGCGTCGCCGTCCCCGGGCAGCGATGAGCGGGGCGGCGGGCTACGACGCGGTCACACGCCCAGGGCGCCCCGCGCGCCCGCCTGGAACAGGCGGAACGGCAGGAGCCGCTTGGCCACCAGGCCCATGCGCTCGGTGGTCTTGCCTGCCGACACCCTCCGGGGCGGGCGCGAGCTGTCAAGGACCCGCCGCACCACGGCCGCCACCTCGGCGGCGGGCGCGCCGTTAGCCTCGTCGCGTTCCATCACGCCCAGGGCCCTGGTGAACGCGGCACCGTAGACCGGATCGGGGTCCGGGGCCGCCATCCGGCGGCTCGCGGTGAAGTCGGTCTTGATGTTGCCCGGCTCGACGAGCGTCACCTGGACGCCGAACGGCGCGACCTCGTAGGCGAGGGCTTCGCCGTAGCCTTCCAGGGCGAACTTGGTGGCGCTGTAGAAGGCCTGGAAAGGAATGCCGATCAGGCCGCCGATCGAGCTCACCAGCACGATGCGCCCGCCGCCGCGGGCGCGCATGGCGGGCAGGACCTGCTGCACCACCCGGACACAGCCCCAGAAATTGGTGTCCATCTGCGCCATGGCGTCGGTTACCGGGCTGTGTTCCGCAGCGCCGGCCAGGCCCCACCCGGCGGCGGCGACCAGCGCGTCGATCCGGCCGCCGGCGGCCACCAGGCCGGCCACGCCCGCGCGGACCGACTCGTCGTCGTCGACGTCCATGACCAGCCCGGTGCACCCGGCCGGGGCCGTGCCCCGCCGGCTGGCTCCCGTGACGGCCCAGCCGGCCGCGTGCAACGCCTCGGCGCAGGCCCGGCCGATGCCCGCCGACGCGCCGGTGATCAGCACCGATCTCGCTTCATCGCCCATGCCCGTGCCCCGGCTTTCACCCGGCCGCGCGGCCGGCCCGCCCGGCCCGCGGCGGGCCGGTCACGGAATCGTACGCTCGGCCCGCGCTGGGGACCCCCGCGGGCCCGGCCCGGGTGTAGCGGAGCGCCACGACCCCGTTGCCATGCGGCCGCCTTCGGCGAGGTTGGGCCGGCTTGCGCCGTCTTCCCGCTCTTGTTACGTTAGTCACTAATATATTAGTGACTAACATCGGAGGTGCGGGTTGCCGGCGAGGCGATGGTGGATGCTGACGGTGACGTGCCTGTCGGTGATCGTGGTGAGCCTGGACCTGACGATCTTGAACATCGCGCTGCCGGCCATCTCGGCGGCGCTCCATGCGGGCACCGGTGACCTGCAGTGGCTCGTTGACGCATACGCGCTCGTCTTCGCCGGGATCATGCTGCCGGCCGGGGTGATCGGGGACCGCCTCGGCCGCAAGCGGCTGCTGCTGGCCGGGCTGGCGGTGTTCCTGGCGGCGTCGCTGTGGTGCGCGCTGTCGGTCTCGGCGGCAGAGCTGATCGCGGCGCGAGCGGTGATGGGGCTGGGCGCCGGGATCGTGTTCCCGCTGTCCCTGGCGGTCGTCTCGGCCGGGTTCGGCGATGAGGACCGGCCCAAGGCCATCGGCATCCTCACCGCGGCGGTCGCGCTCGGCCTGCCGGCCGGGCCGGTGCTGGGCGGCCTGCTGCTGCAGCACTTCTCGTGGCACTCGGTGTTCTGGATCAACGTGCCCCCCGCCTGCGCGACCCTGGCCGCGGGCGCCGCGCTGATGCCGGAGTCACGCAGCCCCGCCGCGCGGCCACTGGACGCCCTGGGCGCGCTGCTGCCCGCCGCGGCGGTCACCTGCCTGGTCTGGGGCTTCATCAACGGCCAGGAACACGGCTGGACGGCGCTGTCCACCTGGATGCTGCTGGCCGGATCGGCGGTGCTGCTGGGCTCCTTCCTCGCCCGCGAGCACCGCTCGCCGAGCCCGGTGATCGACCCGGCGCTGCTGCGGGACAAGCGGTTCACCTGGGGCACGGCCGCCACCGTCGCCGTGTCGGTGGCGCTGTACGGGATCCTGTTCGTGACGCCCCAGTACCTGCAGAGCGTGCTGGGCGACGACCCGATCAGCGCCGGGCTGCGGCTGCTGCCGATGATGGGCGGGCTGCTGGTCGCGGGCGGGACCGCCGGGCAGGTCGTGCGGGCAGCGGGCACCAGGCTCACCGTGGCCGCCGGGCTGGCCCTGCTGGCCGGAGGGCTCGCCCTGCTCAGCCAGGTCCACCTGGCCACCGGGTATGCCGTCGTAGCGGCCGGGCTGGCGCTGTGCGGGCTCGGAACCGGGGCGTCCATGAGCGCCGCGATCGACGCGGTCATGGCGGCCGCGGGCGGCGGCGAGGCCGGCGTCGGCGCCTCCGTGAACAGCGCGTTGCGGCAGGTCGGAGGGGCGATCGCGGTCGCCGTGCTCGGCAGTGCGCTGTCGGCCGGCTACACCAGCGCGCTCGGCCCGGCTCTGTCCGCCCTGCCCGCCCGGGAGGCCGCCATCGCCCGCGCCTCCATCACCCAGGCGGCCGGGCTGGCCAGCCGCCTGCCATCGGGCGCCGCCCTGCAGGCCGCCGCCGGAACCGCGTTCTTGCACGGCATGAGCATCGTCATGCTCATCTGCGCCGGAGTCGCTGCCCTCGCCGCCCTCACCACCCTGCGGTACCTGCCCGGCCGCGCCGCCTCCGGCGGCACCGCCTCGCCGCGGCCACCCGCGACCGCCGCCCCGTCCGCCGGTACGCGACGATGACATGCATGACCGACGTCCAGCCGGACTGGCGGCAGCGCAAGAAGGCCGCCACCCGCGATCGCATCCGCGCCAGCGCGCTGCGGCTGTTTCGCGAACAGGGATACGACGCCACCACCGTCGAGCAGATCGCGGCCGCGGCGGGCGTCTCGCACATGACGTTCTTCCGCTACTTTCCCGCCAAGGAAGACGTGGCCATGTCCGACAGCTATGACCCCATGCTCGCCGCCCTGCTCGAGCAGACCCCGGCCGCGTGGCCGCTCGCCGAGCGGATCCGCGCCGCGCTGCTCCAGGGACTTCAGCAGGTCTACGACACCGACCGCGACGCACTGCTCGCCCAGAACAAGCTCATCGTGTCCACGCCCGCGCTGCGGGAACGGCTCTGGGCCGACCAGATCGCCGCCCAGCGGCTCATCCTCCAGGCTCTGGGCCCCCGTCCCGACTTCCGGACCAGGGTCATCGTCGCGGCGTGCCTCGCCGCCGCCAGCACCGCCGTCCTCGCCTGGGTCGAGAACAACGGCACCCCCGAGCTACCCGACCTCATCAACCAGGCCTTCGAGACCCTGGCTAACGGCGGAACTGCAGGCCCGTGAAGTCGCCCGACTTCCGCCACTGGTCGATATAGCGGAAATACGCCGTGGCGCCCTTGTGGTATCCGCCGCCCAGCGGGAACTGCCGGCCGTCGAACTGGCCCTCGTTGTTGTAGTAGCCAGGGGTGCATTCGGCCAGGAACGACGTCATGACCGGGTTGGGTATCAGCCGCTCCATCCAGTCATCCTCCGCTTCCCTGGTGACCTCGACCTCGGCGAAGCCGTTGTCGATCATGTGCGAAACGACAGCCGCGACCGTCTTGGCCGAGTCGGTCAGGTTGTGCGGCACGTTGGCCACGACGTTGCCGCCCTGCCACAGCTGGACGTGGAAGGCGTTCGGGAACCCGTGCACGTGGACGCCGTGCATGCTGCGCATCCCGTCCGACCAGTACTCCGACAGCCGCGCGCCGTCGCGGCCGGTCATGTCGAACCCGTACCGCCTGGTCGCCTCGGTGCCGACCTCGAAACCGGACGCGTAGATGATGCAGTCGACCGGGTACTCGGCCCCTGCCGCCACGAGGCCGGCCGGGGTGATCCGCTCGACCCCCTGGCCGTCGGTGTCCACCAGGTGCACCGAGGGCCGGTTGTAGGCGCCGAGGTACTCGTCGTGGAAGCAGGGCCGCTTGCAGAGCTGGCGGTACCAGGCCTTCAGCCGCTCCGCCGTCTGCCGGTCCCGCACGATCGTGTCCACCCGGGCGCGGATCTCGCTCATCTTCTCGAAGTCCGCGATCTCGAAGTCCTCCAGCAGTTCCCGCAGGCCGGCCGGGCCGGGGCGCGGCGCGGTGATGCGACCCCGGATCCGCTTGGCCAGGTCGGTCCATCCGTCGTTGACCAGGTCCTCGTCGGGGAACTCGGCGGCCGCCATATTGGCGACGAAGTTCTCCAGCCAGCGGTCCTGCCAGCCGGGCGCGGCCACCCCGGCGAACCACTCCGGGTCGATCGGCCGGTTGTCCCGCACGTCCACCGACGACGGCGTCCGCTGGAAGACGAACAGCTCCCGGCACGCCCCCGCCAGGTGCGGGACGCACTGGACCGCGGTGGCGCCGGTCCCGATGATCGCGACGCGCTTGCCGGCCAGGCGGTCCATCGGCGCGCCGTCGGGGTCGCCGCCGGTGTAGGCGTAGTCCCAGCGGCTGGTGTGGAAGGAGTGGCCGGCGAAGGTCTCGATGCCCGGGATCCCCGGCAGCTTCGCGACGTGCAGCGGCCCGGTCCCGATGCCCACGAACCGGGCGGTGAACTCGTCGCCCCGGCTGGTCCGCACGATCCACCGGCGGCCCGAAGCGTCCCACTCCAGGCCGGTCACCTCGGTGTGGAACAGGGCGTTGTCGTAGAGGCCGTACTGCCGGGCGATCCGGTCGCAGTGCCCGCGGATCTCCGGAGCGTGCGCGTACCGCTCCGACGGCACGTGCCCGGTCTCCTCGAGCAGCGGCATGTAGACCATCGCCGACGTGTCGCACTGCGCGCCGGGGTAGCGGTTCCAGTACCAGGTGCCGCCGAAGCCGCCGCCCTTCTCCACGATCCGCACGTCATCGAGGCCCGCCTCGGTGAGCCTGGCGCCGGTCGCCAGCCCGGCGAAGCCGCCGCCGATGAACGCGACCGTCACGTCATCGCGGCGGGGATCGCGCCCGGCCCGCGGCGTGTAGGGGTCGTCCAGCAGGTGCCTGAACTGGCCCTTGAGCTCCAGGTACTGATCGTTGCCGTCCGGCCGGAGCCGCTTGTCCCGCTCGTGCGCGTAGCGGCGGCGCAGGGCAAGGCGTTCGGCTTCGGTCATGGGAGCTCCTCCGAGCCCGGCAGGCGGGCTGCCGGCCGGGCCGCCGCCCCGGGGCAGCCCGGCAGGTTTCCCGCCAAAGCGGTCGTGCCTGGGACTATGGCAAGTCACTCATGGCCTCGCGCGAGTGGTCAAGTGGCGGGCGTGCCGCCTGCTCCCGGATGGCGGGTCGCATAGGGTCTTTGCGTGCCTGAGGCCTTTGAGGTGAACAGGAAGCGCTGGGATGCGCTGGCCGCCCGGCACGGGCATGGAGATGGCTCCTACTACGACGTGGCCGGCTCCCTCTCGGCGGCCAGTACCTGCCGACCTCCTATGGCCTGCGCGCCCGCCGCCCATAACCTGCCGGAAACCATCCAGCCTGCGGCGCCCTGACCCGCCGGCCGGGCGAGGCGGTGACCGAGGTCCCGCGGGCACCGGGCCGAACTGCCCTGTCACCGCCCGGCCCGCCGCGCGACAGTGGCCATGACCAGGCACCGCGCCGTGCCAGCGGATGCGGCGCGTGATCACGGTCGTCGCAGCAGCCGAGGGAGGCAGCTCATGACAGACACCGAGGACGTGGAGCGCTACGCCGACGCCATCCTGGCCATGATCAAGGAGGATCAGGACAGCGGGCAGGTTCCCCGGGACGTTTCCACCTGGGACGAACTCGATGACAGCGTGGATGCTGACGATTACTTCCGGCAGGCTCACCTGCCATCGGGCACCGCCGCGGCGGCGGGCCTGCGCAGCGCCGTCACGGGCGAGGTCATCCGGCGCCTGGCCGGGCCCCAGGGGGGCCCGTGGGGCGTTGCCTGGACGCACCCGGACGGGCGCTCCGCGGAGATCGGCCGGACGCTCGGGTACGCCACGCGAGCCGAAGCCGAGGCGGTCGGCCAGCACTACCTCGCCGACCACGGCGGGGCCTACCGGGTACACGGCGGCTGACCCCGCCAGGCCGGCCAGCGGCTTCCGCGCGGCCGTGGTTGTACCTGCGCATGGCCTGTAGCACGTAAGAACGTACAACCACGACGCGGCCGCAGGCCCGGCGCCGCGACCAGGTGGGCGCACGGGACGGCAGCCGTCCGGTGGGACAGATGGGGGATGCTGCCGCGGCGTGATGTCCGCGCGGATTGACCGCGGGCCGCCGCGCCGCATATCCTGGACCGAACGTTCGGTCGGTAAATCGCGAGGTGCGCATGGGCGAAGCGGAACCCGGGCTGGCGGCACGATTCGACCAGCTCGTAGCCGCGGACGAGCGGGTCGAGCCGCGGGACTGGATGCCGGAGGCCTACCGCGCGACGCTGATCCGTCAGATCGCCCAGCACGCGCACTCGGAGATCATCGGCATGCAGCCGGAGGGCAACTGGATCACCCGAGCGCCCAGCCTGCGCCGGAAGGCGATACTTATCGCCAAGGTGCAGGACGAGGCCGGCCATGGGCTCTACCTCTACAGCGCCTGCGAGACGCTCGGCGTGGATCGCGCGGACCTGCTCGACCTGCTGCACTCCGGTCAGCAGAAGTACTCGAGCATCTTCAACTATCCGACTCTCACCTGGGCCGACGTCGGCGCGATCGGCTGGCTGGTGGACGGGGCCGCGATCACCAACCAGGTGCCCCTGTGCCGGTGCTCGTACGGGCCCTATGCCCGCGCGATGGTGCGGATCTGCAAGGAGGAGTCGTTCCATCAGCGGCAAGGCTTCGAGATCCTTAACACGCTCGCCCACGGCACGCCGGCCCAGCGGGCGATGGCCCAGGACGCGGTCGACCGCTGGTGGTGGCCGTCGCTGATGATGTTCGGACCGCCCGACGAGGCCTCGCCCCACTCGGCTCAGTCCATGGCGTGGCGGATCAAGCGGCACTCCAATGACGAGCTGCGGCAGAAGTTCGTCGACGTGACGGTCCCGCAGGCGGCCGCGGCGGGCCTGACCCTGCCCGACCCCGAGCTGCGGTGGAACGAGCAGCGCGGGCACTACGACATCGGCCCGATCGACTGGGCGGAGTTCCGGCGGGTGGTCAAGGGCAACGGGCCATGCAACCAGCAGCGCCTGGAGCGCCGCGTCCGCGCCCACTCCGAGGGCCGGTGGGTGCGCGAGGCAGCGGCCGCCTATGCGGCCAAGCGCCGTGACCGGGACGACGTGCGCCAGGCCAGCCGGGCGGAGGTGGCCGCGTGAGCCGGGACTGGCCGTTGTGGGAGGTCTTCATCAGGAGCCGGCGCGGCCTGTCGCACATCCACGCCGGGAGCGTGCACGCGGCGGACGCGCCGATGGCGCTGCGCAACGCGCGTGACCTGTACACCCGGCGGCAGGAAGGCGTATCGATCTGGGTGGTGCCGTCCTCGGCGATCACGGCGAGCTCGCCCGACGAGAAGGACCCCTTCTTCGCCCCGGCCGCCGACAAGATCTACCGCCACCCGACCTTCTACGACATCCCCAGCGAGGTGCAGAACCTGTGATCACGCAGCCTGCGGTCGGCGGCTATGCGCTGCAACTGGGTGATGACGCGCTGATCATGGCCCAGCGGCTCGGCGAGTGGGTCTCCTATGCCCCCGAGCTGGAGGAGGACGTCGCGCTGGGCAACATCGCCCTCGACCTGCTGGGGCAGGCGCGTGCGCTGCTCACCTACGCCGGCGAGACCGAGGGCCGCGGCCGCACCGAAGACGACCTGGCCTACCTCCGCGACGAACGGGAGTTCACCAACCTGCAGATCGCCGAGCTGCCCCGCGGCGACTTCGCCGAGGAAATCGCGCGCCTGCTGGTGTTCTCGGCTTACCAGTTCGAGCTGTACCAGCGGCTGCGGGGGTCGCGGGATGAGATGCTCGCCGCGGTAGCGGCCAAGGCGGTCAAGGAAGTCGCCTACCACCGTGACCATGCGACGCTGTGGACGCTGCGGCTCGGGGACGGGACCGAGGAGTCGCACCGCCGGATGCAGGCCGGGCTGGCCCGGGTCTGGCCGTATCTCGACGAGATGTTCCGTACGGACCCGCTGGCGGAGGCGCTGGCCGGCGACGGCCTGGCGGTCGATGCCCCGCAGCTGCGGCCGGCCTGGACGGAGTACGTCGCGGCGGTGCTCCGCGAGGCGAAGCTGGCGTGGCCCGGGACGCCGGCGGTGCCCGGCGGCGGGCGGCAGGGCCTGCACACCGAGCACATGGGTCACCTGCTAGCGGAAATGCAGTACCTGGCCCGGTGCCACCCGGGGGCCCGGTGGTGACCATGAAGAGCGGGCTCGCGGGCATACGTGCGGCGGTCGGCCAGGTTCCCGACCCGGAGATTCCGGTGCTGACCATCGCCGACCTGGGCATTCTGCGCGACGTACGGCTCGGTGCCGACGGCGGCGTCCAGGTGACGATCACGCCCACGTACTCCGGCTGCCCGGCGATGGACACGATCGCCGAGGACATCGTCAAGACCTGCGCGCGCCACGGCTGGCCCGACGTCACCGTGCGCCGGGAGCTCTCGCCCGCCTGGACGACCGACTGGATGACCGACGAGGGCCAGCGCAAGCTGCGGGAGTTCGGCATCGCGCCGCCGGCCCGGCGCGGCGAGGCCGCCGGCCCGGTTCCGGTCCAGCTGTCCGTGCGCTGTCCCCGGTGCGGCTCGCCGGACACCCGGGAACTCAGCCGGTTTGGCTCCACCGCGTGCAAGGCACTGTATGCCTGCACCTCCTGCCTGGAGCCCTTCGACTACTTCAAGGCCCTCTGATGACCACGCCGACCATGCCCAGGCAGCGTCATGCGGTGTTCCACCGGCTGCGCGTGGCCGAGGTTGACCGGCTCACCGCGGACAGCGTCGCCATCACCTTCGACGTGCCGGACGACCTGCGCGACGCCTACCGCTTCACCCAGGGCCAGCATGTGGCGATCCGCTGCGACCTGGGCGGCCGCGGGGTGCGCCGCAACTACTCGATCTGCTCGCCCGCGTCCTCCGGGCGGCTGCGGATCGGCGTCAAGCAGCTCCCGCGGGGCGCGTTTTCCGGCTACGCCTGCGAGCGGCTGCAAGCCGGCGACGTGCTCGAGGTCATGACCCCGGCCGGCCGGTTCTTCACCCCGCTCGACCCCGCGAACGCCAAGCACTACGTGGCGATCGCGGCGGGCAGCGGCATCACGCCGGTCATGTCACTGATCGCGAGCACGCTGGAGGCCGAGCCGCGAAGCCAGGTCACGCTGCTGTACGGGAACCGGACGACCAGTTCCATCATGTTCCTCGAGGAACTGTCCGACCTCAAGGACCGCTACCCGGACCGGTTCTGGATGCTGAACTTCCTGTCCGCCGAGCCGCAGCAAGCCGGCCTGCTGTCCGGCCGGATCAGCCGGGCCAAGCTGGCCCGGCTGTTCGCCACGGTCCTGCCGCCGGGTGACGTGGACGAGTGGTTTCTCTGCGGGCCGTTCGAGATGGTGCAGGAGATACAGGCGGCGCTCGCCGGGTCTGGCGTGGACGCCGGGCGCATCCACACCGAGCTGTTCCATGTGGGAGCGCTGCCGCCGGCGGCCGCGGCGGCGCGGCAGCCCGCGCCGCCCGGCGCGGGCCGCAGCACCGTCACGGTCACGCTGGACGGCCGGGCAACGACGTTCGGGCTCGCGCACCACGCCGAGCCGATCCTCGATGCCGTGCTCGCTGTCCGGCCGGACGCGCCCTATGCCTGCAAGGGCGGGGTCTGCGGCACCTGCCGCGCGAAGCTGATCGAGGGCACGGTCGACATGGAGCGGACGTACGCCCTGGAGCGGGAAGACATCAGCCGCGGCTACGTGCTGACCTGCCAGAGCCACCCGACCAGCGACACGGTGGTGCTCGACTACGACGGCTGAGGCGGGCCCGCCTGCGCGTCCGTCCCGCCCGGGCCCGGCCGCACGGTCTTGCTGTGCCCGCGCATTTCGGCCAGCACGTCGCCGTTGGCGCGGCGGACGCTGATGTCGTAGATGCCGTTACGCTCCATCCGCACCCGCTCCGAGGCCGTCGCCGTGAGATCGTCGCCCTCGCGCGCCGGGCTCAGGAAGGCGATCTCGCAGGCCCGGGCCACGGTGACGGGGCCGTGGCTGTTGCACGCGTAGGCGAAGGCCGTGTCGGCCAGGAGGAACACATAGCCGCCGTGGGCGATGCCGTGGCCGTTCACCATGTCCGCCGTCACCCGCATCCGGGCCGTGGCCTGCCCGGGCGCGATCTCGTCGATGCTGATCCGCAGCGCCTTGACGACCTGGTCGTCGGCGTACATGCGGGCGGCGCTCCGCCGCGCCCGGTCCATCGCATCGCGGGCGCGGCTATCCATGATCAGATGGCGGCCAGGTGCCCGCCCAGCGCGTCCGGGGCCGTGCGGTAGCCGTTGCCGGAGGCCGCGGGCTCGCCCCGCAGGAAGCTCCTCACGACCGGCCCGACCTCCGGCGCGCTGTCGAGCAGGGCCAGGTGCCCGCCGCCGCGTACGATGTGCAGCCGGGCGTCGGGCACCATCGCGGCGATGATCCGGTGGTTGAACAGCGGGGTGATCGGGTCGTCGTCGCCCGCGACGACCAGCGTCGGATGCCTGATCGTCCACAGCCACGGCAGGCTCGTCCAGCCCCAGAGCGGGGCCATCCGGTACATGACGGCGATCGTGTTCGTCGGGCGCCTGATGTGCATCGAGCGGACCAGCTCCGGCTCTTTGCGCAGCCGCCCCCCGAACATTTCGCCGGCCACCCGTTCCAGCCGCGGGGGATGGTAGCTGCCCGGGTGGATGAAGTGCCAGAACGCCGACAGGCTGCCCGGCTTGGCGAAGCCGCCGAACGACGTCGACACCAGCACGAGGCGCCGCAGCCGTTCCGGGTGCGAGATCGCCGTCTGCTGCGCGAGCGCACCGCCGAACGACGCGCCCAGGATGTGGGCGGAGTCGATGCCCAGTTCGTCGAGCACCGCGGTGCCGAAACGCGCCAGCGCCGACATGGTCAGCGGGAATGCGGGCATCTGCGAGCGGCCGATGCCGGGCGGGTCGAACGCGATCGTCTGGAACCCGCTCAGGTGCGGGAGCAGCCGCTCCCACAGGCCCACTTCACCCCAGATGCCCGAGTACAGCAGCAGCGGCTCGCCTTCACCGCGGATCTGGGCGTGGATGCGCAGTCCGTTGATGCGCAGTTGCTCATCCCTTACCGGCGGGACGGGCGTGGCTGTCGTCAGGTTCATGGGACTCCTCCCGTATGCGCGACACGTCGTGGCGCACGCCCGTGCCCGCACTGGCGCTCAGCCAGCCCCGGCGTTACATCGTCGTAAGGCACCGAACGTTCGGTTGCAATTATGCTTGACGTAGTACGCATATGCAAGGCTGACCCCACGGTTAACGCTGATTGACCCTTGGTTGACCTCGGTTGACCTCGTTCTGGACCCTGGTTGACCCTCGTTGCTCACCGGCTGGTCCTGACTGCCCTAGCTCGCCCCCCGGGTGACCACCGCGCGACCCCCCCGTTGACTACCGACCGAACGTTCGGTAACGTACAACGTGACTAACTTAATGCGCGCAGCCGGCACGGGCACGGGGGACAACGGCTGGTCGTGTGCTCGGAGGTGAGCACCGATGTACACCTTTAATGACGTCCTCAACCGGGCCCTCCGCATCGCCCCCGCATCGTGCGCCGTCGTATGCGGTGAGGATCGCCGGACCTACTCCGAACTCGGCGCCCGCTGTCGCCGGCTGGCCGGCGCCATGCGCGCACTCGGGCTGGAGCCCGGCGACCGCATCGGGGTCGCCGGGCTCAACTCTGATCGCTACCTCGAGCTTTACCTCGGGCTCCCGGCCGCGGGGTTCGTCCTGGTCCCGGTCAACTCCCGGCTGGCGGCCGCGGAGATGGCGGCCATACTCGACGACGCCGGGGTGGGCGTGGTCTTCGCCGACGCTGACTACCCGGGCGTCGCGGCCGTCAAGCGGGTGCTGACGATGCCCGGCGACTACGAGGACCTGATCGCGTCGGCTGACGAGATCCCGCTGGGCGAGGACGTGGCCGAGAGCGACCTGGCCGCCCTGTTCTACACCTCCGGCACCACCGGCGCGGCCAAGGGCGCGATGCACACCCATCGCAGCCTGGTCTCGAGCGGGCTGCACTTCATGGCCACCTGGCCCTTTGACGACCAGACGAAGTGGCTCGTGGCCTCACCGATGTTCCACACCGGCGGGATCATCGGGACACTGGCCACGGTCTGGGGCGGCGGGACCCACGTCATCATGCCGAGGTTCGACCCCGGCCAGGCGCTCGACCTCATCGAGCGCGAGGCGGTTACGCACACGCTGCTCGTGCCCACCATGCTGGCTGCGACCGCCAGGGCCCAGCTGGACCGCCCGCGAGACGTCAGCTCGCTGCGGTACCTGAGTCACGGCGCCTCGCCCATCACCGCCGACACCCTGAGGCGGACCCGCCAGGCCTTCCCCGGCGCCGAGCTGCTGCACGTGTACGGCACCACCGAAGCGACACCGATCACCACGCTGCTGCCGCACGAGGAGCGGATACTCGACACGCCGCGGATTCACTCGTGCGGCCAGCCGGCCGTGGGCGTTGACCTGCGGATCGTCGACTCATCCCTGGCCGAGGTGCCGGCCGGCAGCGTGGGCGAGATCATGGTGAGCAGCTCCAGCGTGATGACCGGCTACTGGCAGAAGCCAGAGGCGACCGCCGAGGTCATGCGCGGCAACTGGTACCTGACCGGCGATCTCGGGTACCGAGACGAGGAGTCCTACCTGTACCTGGTCGACCGGTCCAAGGACATGATCGTCAGCGGCGGAGAGAACATCTACTCGACCGAGGTGGAAGACGCCCTGTGTGCCCATCCGGCGGTCGCGGAGGCCGCCGTCTTCGGCGTGCCCGACGCGCGCTGGGGTGAGTCGGTCTACGCCGTCGTGGTCGTCCGGCAGGACGTGGAACCAGACCAGCTCGTCACGCACTGCCGCTCCTCGATCGCCGGGTTCAAGGTGCCCAGGACCATCGAGCTGCGCACCGACCCGCTGCCGAAGTCGGCGGCCGGCAAGGTGCTCAAGCGTGACCTGCGCGACCCGCACTGGGCTGGCCATCAAACGAAGGTCTCGGGAGGCTGATCCGGATGCAGAGCACGATAATGGACTTCCCGCTCACGATCCGCCACATCTTCGAGCACGGCCGGGCCCTGTACGCCGATAGCGAGGTCGTCACCTGCGAGGCCGACGGCGCGCGCCGCATCGAGTTCGGGGCCCTATCCGACCGCGCGGAACAGCTGGCGGCCGGCCTGCGCCGCCTCGGCGTCGGTCCCGGCGACCGGGTGGCCACCTTCGGCTGGAACAACCAGGAGCACCAGGAGGCGTACTTCGCCATTCCCGGCATGGGCGCGGTGATGCACACCCTCAACATCCGGCTGTCCGCGGACCAGCTCCGGTACATCATCGGCCACGCCGAGGACTCGGTGATCATCGTCGACGCCAGCCTGGCAGGCGTCCTCGGCCCGGTCCTGACTGAAGCCAAAGACGAAGTCAAGACCGTCAGACAGCTCATCGTCTACGGCGACGGGGACCGGTCCGCGCTACCTGAGCACCTCGACTACGAGGAGCTGCTCGCCGCCGAGAAGCCCGGCTACCCCTGGCCGGAACTCGACGAGCGCCAGGCCGCCGCGATGTGCTACACGAGCGGGACCACCGGCCTGCCGAAGGGCGTCGTGTACAGCCACCGCTCGACCTTCCTGCACACGCTGGGCGTGAGTTCCGGCGAGGCCCTCGGCCTCAACCAGTACGACCGGGTGCTGCCGGTGGTGCCCATGTTCCACGCTAACGCCTGGGGGATACCGTACGCCGCCTGGCTGGTCGGCGCCGACCTGCTGCTGCCGAACCGGTTCGCGCAGGCTGCCCCGCTGGCCCGGTTCATCGCGGCCGAGCGGGCCACCGTGGCCGCGGCCGTGCCGACGGTGTGGTTCGACGTTCTCGGCCTGGACCCGGCCACCGTCGACCTGGGTTCGCTGCGCATGATCATGGCCGGCGGGGCGGCCGTGCCGCGCAGCCTGATCGAGGCCTACGAGCAGCGGCTCGGCCTGCGCATCGTCCAGGGCTGGGGCCTGACCGAGACCAGCCCGGTGGCCTCGCTGGCCTGGCCGCCCAAGCACGAGCCGGCCGGGCGCGCGATCGAGTACCGGTCCACCGCCGGACGCCCGCTCGGCGGGGTGGAGGCCCGGGTCGTCGACGACGAGGGCAAGGCGCTGCCGAGCGACGGGCACGCCACCGGCGAGATCGAGGTGCGCGGGCCGTGGGTGACGACCGCCTACTACAAGGACCCGGCACCGGAGAAGTTCCGCGACGGATGGCTGCGCACCGGCGACGTCGGCCGGATCGACCACCACGGTTTCGTCACGATCAGCGACCGGGCCAAGGACGTGGTCAAGTCCGGCGGCGAGTGGATCGCCACGCTCGAGCTGGAGGCCGCCATCCTCACCCATCCGGCGGTCCGCGAGGTCGCGGTCATCGCCGTGCCCGACGATCGCTGGGGCGAGCGGCCGATGGCCTGTGTGGTGCTGATGCCCGGCCAGTCGGTGACCCCGGAGGAACTCCGGGCCCACCTGTCCGGCCAGGGGGTCGTGAAGTGGTGGCTGCCCGACTACTGGGTGTTCGTCGACGAGGTGCCGCGCACCAGCGTCGGCAAGTACGACAAGAAGCTGCTGCGGGCCCGTAATGCCGAAGGCAGCCTGCAAAAGCGATAACCCGAGGAGGGTGTCATGTCAGAAGCCGTCATCGTCAGCATCGGCCGGACTCCGATCGGCCGGGCCATGAAGGGCTCGCTCATCGACCAGAGGCCCGACGACCTGGGCGCATACGTCACCGGCGAGGTGCTCAAGCGGGTCCCGGAGCTGGACCGCAGCCAGATCGAGGACGTGATCTGCGGCTGTGCGCTGCCCGGCGGCGAGCAGTCGCACAACGTGGCCCGCATCATCTCCATCCTGACCGGGGTCGGCGCCCCGGGCACCACCGTCAACCGGTACTGCGCGTCGTCGCTGCAGGCGGTCCGGATGGCCTTCCACGCCATCAAGGCAGACGAGGGCTCGGCGTTCATCTGCGCCGGAGTGGAGTCCAGCACCCGCTCGCCGCTGGGCGTGTTCTGCGACCAGCCGGACACCCAGAACCCGCGCCTGCAGGCCGGCAACGCCGAGGGCTTGCCCCAGGCCTACATGGCGATGGGCGTGACGGCCGAGAACGTGGCTGACAAGTACGACGTCACCCGGGATGAGATGGACCGGTACGCCCTGCAGAGCCACCAGCGCGCGGTCGCGGCCGGCCGGGACGGCATCTTCGCCCGGGAGATCATCCCGGTGCCGCTGGCGTCCGGGACCATGACGGCCGACGACGGTCCCCGCCCGGACACCAGCCTGGAGAGGCTGGCCAGCCTGAAGCCGGTCTTCCGCGAGGGCGGCCGGGTCACCGCCGGGAACTCCTGCCCGCTCAACGACGGCGCCGCCGCCGCCGTGGTGATGTCGGCGGCCCTGGCCAAGGAACTCGGGATCACGCCGATCGCGCGCATCATCTCGACCGGCGTCAGCTCGCTGGAGCCCGAGCTGATGGGGCTGGGCCCGATCGAGTCCAGCCGGCAGGCGCTGGAGCGGGCCAAGATGACGATCGATGACGTGGACGTGGTAGAGATCAACGAGGCCTTCGCCGCGCAGGTCATCCCCTCGGCGCGGGGCATCGGCGTCGACCCGTTCGGCGGCAAGCTCAACCCGCACGGGGGCGCCATCGCCCTCGGCCACCCGTTCGGCATGACCGGGGTGCGCATCCTGGCCACGTTGCTGAACGACCTCCGGACCCGCGATCAGTCGATCGGCCTGGAGACCATGTGCGTCGGCGGCGGCCAGGGCATGGCCATGATCATAGAGAGGCTGTCATGACGACTCCGCGCGGCGGAACGCCGCTCACCAACACCACGCAGGACGGGAACGGGCGCCAGGTCCCGCCGCCAAGGCGGTCGGCCAGGGCCACGGCCAGCGCGCCGGCCAAGGCGCCGGCCGCCAAGGTGCCGGCCAAGTCGCCGGCCGCCAAGGCGCCGGCCGCCAAGGTGCCAGCCAAGGTGCCGGCCAAGGTGCCGGCGCGAGTCGCCGAGCCCCCCGTCAGGAAGATCAGCGCGTCCGACATCCTCGGCCTCCGCGAGGCGGCCGGAGGCCTGCGCTTCCTGGGCCAGGTGGCCATGCGCCACCCGAGCGCGGTGCTGCGGACCGCGCCCGGCCTAGGCCAGGAGCTGGTCAAGATCAGCCTCGGCAAGTCGCAGGTCGCGCCGGAGAGGGGCGACAAGCGCTTCGCCGACCCGGCCTGGCAGGAGAACCCCCTGTTCAGGGCGACCATGCAGAGTTACCTCACCTGGGGCTCCGGGATGGAGCGCTATATCGACAACCTCGGCCTGCCGGGCATGAACACCGAGCGGCTGCGCTTCGGGGCGGTCTTGCTCCGGGAGGCCATGGCGCCGACCAACTTCTTCGTCACCAACCCCGCGGCCGTCAAGCGCTGCTACGACACCGGCGGCCGCAGCGTCGGCCGCGGGCTGGCCCACTGGGCTGGTGACCTGCGGCACAACCACGGCATGCCGTCGATGGTCGACCGCAGGCCGTTCACCATCGGCGAGAACCTCGCGGCCACCCGCGGCTCGGTTATCTACCGCAACGAGGTCTTCGAGCTGATCCAGTACACGCCGCAGAGCGAGACCGTCTACGAGCGCCCCATCTTGATGGTGCCCCCGCAGGTGAACAAGTACTACGCGCTCGACCTCTCACCGGGCCGCAGCCTGTACGAGTACCTGCTCCAGCGCGGCATCCAGGTGTTCGGGATCAGCTGGCGCAGCCCGACCAGGGCGCAGCGTGACTGGAATTTCGACACCTACGTGCAGGCCACGGTCGACGCGATCGACGTGGTCCGCGAGGTCTCCGGCTCGCCGGACGTCAACATCATGGGCGGCTGCCTGGGCGGGATGACCGCCGCCCTCACGCAGGCGCACCTGGCGGCCCTGGGGGAGGAAGACCGGATCCACTCCTCGACGATGTTCGTCACCCTGCTGGACACCGCGTCCAAGGGGCGGATGTTCCTGTTCGGGACCCGGCAGATCCTCGAGCTGGCCAAGCAGGTGTCCAGGCCCACCGGCATCATCGACGGCTGGCAGCTGGGGTCGACGTTCGCCTGGCTGCGCCCGAACGACCTGGTGTGGAACTACTGGGTCAACAACTACCTGCTCGGCCAGGACCCGCCGGCCTTCGACATCCTGGCCTGGAACGCGGACACCACCCGCCTGAGCACCGCCTTCCACCGCCAGATGCTGGACATGGTGGCGGAGAACCAGATGGTGCACCCGGGCGCCATGACGGTCCTGGGCACGCCGATCGACCTGTCCCGCATCAGCACCGACACCTACGTGGCGGCCGGGCTGACCGACCACATCACGCAGTGGCAGACCTGCTACCAGACCACCCAGCTGGTCTCCGGTCGCGCCGAGTTCGTGCTGTGCTCCAGCGGCCACATCCAGACCGTGGTGGCCGACCCGAAGCACCGCGGCCTCGGGTACTTCGTCAACCCGGCCACGCCGCCCAAGGCCGAGGACTGGCTGGCGGCCGCGGAACGGCACGAAGGATCGTGGTGGGAGCACTGGACGCGCTGGCTGACCGAGCGCTCCGGTGAGCAGGGCGAGGCTCCACGCACCCTCGGCAGCACCCGCTACCCGCCGACCGAGCCGGCCCCGGGCCGCTACATCCATCTGTGACGGCCGCCCGGCACAGCGCGAGGA
>Ga0335078_10001951_pt1 | contig 31181 bp, 31 predicted proteins | sample Lox_Sample_32_FD_206711 | JGI IMG/M metagenome (GOLD analysis project Ga0335078, IMG submission 206711) | Soil microbial communities from Loxahatchee National Wildlife Refuge, Florida, United States - Lox_Sample_3.2 | ecosystem: Environmental > Terrestrial > Soil > Wetlands | place: USA... | reverse complement strand
CTTGAAGTGCTGCGCATCATCAATGAGCCGACGGCGGCCGCGCTTGCCTACGGGCTCGACAAGAACAAGACTGGAACCATTGCCGTCTATGACCTCGGCGGCGGCACGTTCGATATTTCCATTCTCGAAATCGGCGACGGTGTGTTCGAGGTGAAGTCGACCAATGGCGACACCTTCCTCGGTGGTGAAGATTTCGACATGCGGCTGGTCAATTATCTGGCCGACGAATTCCAGAAGGAGCAGGGCATCGATCTGCGCCGCGACAAGCTCGCGCTGCAACGACTCAAGGAGTCGGCGGAGAAGGCCAAGATCGAACTGTCCTCGACGACGCAGACCGAGATCAACCTGCCGTTCATCACGGCGGATGCGTCCGGTCCGAAGCATCTGACCATGAAGCTCACGCGCGCCAAGTTCGAGGCGCTGGTGGACGATCTCATCCAGAAGACCATCGAGCCATGCCGGCAGGCGCTCAAGGACGCCGGCCTCGGCGCGGCTGACATCAACGAGGTCGTTCTGGTCGGCGGCATGACGCGCATGCCGAAGGTGCAGGAAGTCGTCAAGCAGCTGTTCGGCAAGGAGCCGCATAAGGGCGTCAACCCCGATGAGGTTGTTGCGGTCGGCGCGGCGATCCAGGCCGGCGTGCTGCAAGGCGACGTCAAAGACGTGCTCTTGCTCGACGTGACGCCGCTGTCGCTCGGCATTGAGACGCTGGGCGGCGTGTTCACTCGGTTGATCGATCGCAATACCACGATCCCGACCAAAAAGAGCCAGGTGTTCTCCACCGCCGAGGATGGGCAGACTGCGGTGACCATCCGCGTGTTCCAAGGCGAACGCGAGATGGCGGCGGACAATAAAATGCTCGGTCAGTTCGATCTGATCGGTATTCCTGCCGCGCCGCGCGGCGTGCCGCAGATCGAGGTCACGTTCGACATCGATGCCAACGGCATTGTCAACGTTTCGGCGAAAGACAAAGGCACCGGCAAGGAGCAGCAGATCCGCATCCAGGCGTCGGGCGGCCTGTCCGAAGGCGACATCCAGAAGATGGTGAAGGATGCCGAAGCTCACGCCGAGGAGGACAAGAAGCGCAAGGCCCAAGTCGAGGCGAAGAATCACGCCGAGGCTTTGGTCCACTCGACCGAGAAGACGCTCGCCGAGCACGGCTCGAAGGTCGGCGAGGCCGATCGCCGGGCGATCGAGAATGCCATGGCCGATCTCAAAGAAGCTTTGAAGGGCACTGACGCGGACGCGATCACGGCCAAGACCAACGCGCTGGCGCAAGCGTCGATGAAACTCGGCGAGGCGATGTACAAGCAATCGGCTGAGCAGCAGCCGGGCGGTGAAGGTCCGGGCGGCGGAGCCGAGAGCAAGAAGGACGACGTCGTCGACGCCGAATTCACCGAAGTCGACGACGACAAGAAGAACAAGAAATCGGCTTAATCCGGCGGGACGTTTCCATGCCGCGACGATCTGTAAAAATTGCACCCCCGCAGGCAGATCGGGGGTGCATGCGTTTGTGGACGTTTTTGACTTGGCAACTTTCTCCCTGCACTACTGGGATTGACCGGGCGCAATTGGGTGGGGAGTGATGGCGAAGCGCTGCTACTACGAAACGCTGTCCGTCGAACGCTCCGCGAGCGAAAGCGACATCAAGTCGGCCTTTCGTAAGCATGCGATGCAGCATCATCCCGATCGCAATCCCGGCAATGACGAGGCCGAGCATCGGTTCAAGGAAATCAACGAGGCCTACGAGGTCCTCAAAGATCCCGACAAGCGGGCAGCCTACGATCGTTTTGGCCATGCCGCATTCGAGCAGGGCAACGGGATGGGCGCGGCGCACGGTTTTGGCGCCGATTTCGCCACGACATTCTCGGACATTTTCGACGATCTGTTCGGCATGAGCGGCCGCCGCGGCCGCGGCTCGGGACGCGAGCGCGGCGCGGACTTGCGCTACAATATGGAAATCTCGCTGCAAGATGCTTTCGCCGGCAAGACCGCGCAGGTTCGCATTCCCACGTCGGTGACCTGTGAGGCGTGCTCCGGCACCGGAGCCAAGCCCGGCACCAAGCCCAAGACCTGTCCGAGCTGCGGCGGCTTCGGCAAAGTCCGTCATGCGCAGGGGTTCTTCACGCTCGAGCGCACCTGCCTGGCGTGTCAGGGTCGCGGCCAGGTGATCGAAAGCCCATGCGCCTCCTGCGTCGGATCGGGCCGGGTGACGCGCGAGCGCACCTTGTCAGTAAATATCCCACCGGGCGTCGAAGATGGCACGCGCATCAGGCTTGCCGGCGAAGGCGAAGCCGGCGTTCGCGGCGGTCCTGCGGGCGACCTCTATATTTTCCTGTCGATCGGCACACATCCGTTTTTTCAGCGGGATGGCGCGGATCTGCACTGCCGGATGCCGATCTCAATGGTTGCAGCCGTGCTCGGTGGCGACTTCGAAGTACCCACAATCGACGGCGGCAAGACTCGCGTGAAAGTCCCCGAGGGAACCCAATCGGGGCGGCGCTTGCGCTTGCAAGGCAAAGGCATGCCGGTCCTGCGCGCGCGCCAGAGCGGCGACATGTATGTGCAGGTCGTGGTCGAGACGCCGCAGAAGCTCACCAAGAAGCAGCGCGAGCTTTTGGCGGAGTTCGAGCGGCTGTCTTCGGCGGAAACACAGCCGGAATCGACGGGATTCTTCGGCAAAGTCAAAGATTTTATCGATGGGTTCGGCAGCAAGAGCACGACATCGGCGTAAACGGCTGCGGTCGCCTCGGCTTACTGGTTTTTGCCTGCTGGATATTATAATTTGCTCCCCCGGTTATAAAAAATAGCAATGTCGTCGCGCGTTATTGGCCATGCCGCTTCCCGCCTTGCGCAAAGTCGAAAACGAGATCGAGCGGCAATTGCGGCTGCTGGAGCTCAAGAAATCCCAAATCGAACACAACATCGGGCGCCACATCAGGCTGCTCGATGAAAAGCGTACGGGCATCGGCAGGAAGATCGAGCAGCAGATCCGTCAATTTGAGCGCAAGCGCGGTATTCGTCTCGACGACGAAGTGCGCTTTCTTCGGTCCTGGATCGAGCGGCCGCTCAGCACCGGGGCGGTGACGCCTTCGGGCAAAATTCTTGCGCGCACCATGGCGCGTTACGTCGATCCCAAAAGGAGCGGGCCGGTGGTCGAATTGGGCCCGGGAACCGGCCCGGTCACCGAGGCGCTGGTCCAGGCCGGTGTGGCGCCCTCGCGTCTCGTCCTGGTCGAGTTCAATCCGAGTTTCTGCCGCATCCTGAAAGCGCGCTATCCCGATGCCACTTTGGTACAAGGCGACGCTTATAGCCTGCGCCGGCTCCTGGAAACGCTGCTCATTCAGCCGGCGGCGGCTGTCGTATCCGGCCTACCGCTCGTGACCAAACCGATCAGGATGCGGCTCCGCCTTCTTCGCGATGCTTTCGACCTCATGCTGCCGGGGGCGCCGTTCGTGCAGTTCACGTATTCGGTCGCCTCGCCGCTGCCGCGCCGCTTCGGGGGATTTTCGGTGGAAGCGTCCGAGCGAATCTGGATGAACATTCCTCCCGCGCGGGTGTGGGTGTATCGGAAGACGCGAGGCGATCAGAAACCAGGAATCAGGAATCAGGCCAGCTCCTGATCCCTGATACCTGATATCTGAATCCTGTCATGGCTGCTCCGAAAATCCTTGTCATGGCCGGCTCGTTGCGCTCGGGCTCGCACAATGCGCGACTTGCGGCGCTCGCGACCAAGGAGTTTGTGCTTGCCGGTGCAGAGGTGACGCGAATATCGCTCGCCGATTATCCGCTGCCGCTGATTGACGCCGATGTCCTCGCGGCGTCCGGGCCGCCACGGCAGGCGGTCGACCTCAGAGGGGTACTCACGGCGCATCAGGGCATATTCATAGCGAGCCCGGAATACAGTGCCTCGGTAACTCCACTTCTGAAAAACGCCATTGATTGGATTTCGCGCGTGCGCGAACGCGGCGAGCCCGCCTACGCCGCTTTCAAGGGCCGGGCCTTCGCCATCGGCTCAGCGGCACACGGAGCGGCCGGCGGCGTGCGCGGGCTGATCGCGCTTCGCCAAGTGCTTGAACTCGGCTGTGGGGCACTGGTCATTCCGGAACAGATCAATGTGGGCGGCGCCGACGAAGCCTTCGACGAGATGGACAATCTCAAGGACGAGAAACTCGCCGCGGCGCTGAAAAATCTGGTGCGCCGGCTCGTGGAGCTGGCGAGCTTGATGCCGCGCACTTAAGCGATGTAAGGAACGCGTGCCATGCGAGTTGCGCCGCGCGAGCGCCTGATCGTCGCACTCGACCTTTCGTCGGTCGAAGCGGCCGACGCCATGGTCAAGCGGCTCGGCGACTCGGTCACCTTCTACAAGATCGGCTATCAGCTCGCTTATGCCGGCGGATTGCACTATGCGCGCACGCTCGCTGATGCCGGCAAGCAGGTCTTTCTCGATCTGAAATTGCACGACATCGGCAACACCGTCGCCGAAGGGGTCAAGGGCGTTTCGCGGCTCGGCGTGACTTTTCTCACAGTGCATGCGTATCCACAGACCATGAAAGCAGCCGTGCAGGCGCGCGAGCGAAGTCTGCAAATTCTCGCGGTCACCGTCCTGACCTCGTATGACGATCGTGATCTCGCTGCCGCCGGCTATGGCGCTGGAGTTCGGGCCACTGCCACCGAGCGGGCAAAACACGCGCTGGAGATCGGCGTTGATGGGCTCGTCTGCTCACCGGCGGAGGCGGCAAACCTGCGCGCAATAGTTGGGCCTGAGATGCTGCTGGTGACGCCCGGCATTCGGCCGGCGGGCGCGGAAATCGGTGACCAGAAGCGCGTGAGCACGCCGGCCGCGGCCATCGCCGCCGGCGCCGATTATCTCGTGGTTGGACGCCCCGTCATCGCCGCGGAGAATCCGAAAGCCGCGGCCGAAGCAATTATCGCCGAGATCGAGCAGCAAGAAACGAAGGAGTAACGACATGGCCAAAGGCTATTGGATCGGACGGGTCGAAGTGCGTGACGAAGAGGGCTACAAGCCCTACGCCGCCGCCAACCCCGCGATTTTCAAGAAATACGGCGCCCGGTTCGTGGTGCGCGCCGGCAAGTATGAATGTTTGGAGGGCACGAGCCGCTCCCGCAACGTGGTGATCGAGTTTCCCGATTACGCGACGGCGCTGGCTTGTTACCGGTCGCCCGAATACCAAGAGAACATCAAGCGGCGGCTGCCCTACGCCACCGCCGATATTGTCATCATCGAAGGCTACGACGGCCCGCAGCCGTAAGGCCGTCGAGTAATTACGATCTCTTCCGCTCAAAGGCGGAGGGTGGGGTCGGGGGTCAGCCCAAAACGGCGTCGCTTGCCGGGAAACGACCCCGCCCGCTCGCGTTGCTCGCGTCCTCCCCCTTTCAGGCGGAGGAAAATCCGCTATACCCGCCGCGAGCGGGGTTAAGACAGAATGGCGGCAAATTCTGACATGCGACTGGTGGTCGCCGGCGCCGGCGGGCGGATGGGGCGAACGCTCATCCATGCCATTGCGGCAACGAAAGGCGTGAAGCTTGCCGGCGCTGTCGAAGCCGCCGACTCCGCCGTGATCGGACGTGATGCCGGCGACCTTGCCGGGCTTGGCGCAAACGGCATCAAAGTCGTCAGCGCCGCCGCGCCGCTTCTGCGAGCGGCCGACGGCCTCGTTGAGTTCACTCTTCCCGCGGCGACGCCGGCGCTGGCCGAACTGACCGCGGCTGCCGGTATTGTCCACGTCATCGGCACGACCGGGCATTCGGCGGAGGAGGAAGCTTTGCTCGCCAAAGCGGCGACGCGGGCGCCGATGGTCAAATCCGGCAATATGAGTCTCGGCGTCAATCTGCTCGCGGCGCTGGTCAAGCGCGTGGCGCGGACGCTGGATGAAAACTACGACATCGAAATTCTGGAAATGCATCACCGGCAGAAAATCGATGCGCCGTCGGGCACGGCGCTGATGCTCGGTCATGCGGCGGCAGCGGGCCGCGGCGTCAACCTTGCCGCCCATTCGGTGCGCGGGCGCGACGGGCTCACCGGCGCGCGGCGCGCAATCGACATCGGCTTTGCCTCGCTGCGCGGTGGCACCGTGGTCGGCGATCACAGCGTGATCTTCGCCGGTCCCGCCGAGCGCATCGAGCTCACCCACCGTGCCGAGGACCGCATGATTTTCGCGCGCGGCGCGCTGCACGCGGCGCTCTGGGCGCGCGGCAAAAAGCCCGGCCTCTATTCCATGGCGGACGTGCTGGGACTGACAGATATTTAGGGGCAGGGGAGCGTCAAGGAGACAATCATGACGGCGGTCACCAAAGCGCGCAGCGGTAAAGTGGCGCTGCGCAAGGCGCAGATGCTGATCAGCGGCAAATGGGTCGACAGCGCCTCCGGCGAAGTGCTTGCCGTCGAGGATCCCGCGCATCGCGCGCCGATCGCCGAAGTCCCGCGCGGCCGCGCCGAAGACGTCGATCGTGCGGTCAAGGCTGCCGCAGAAGCGTTTCCGGCTTGGTCGCGCACGCCGCCACGCGACCGCGGACGCATTTTGGCGCGGATTGCGGATGCGCTAGAGGCGCGCATCGAGGAGCTCGCGCGCACGATTGCGCTTGAAACCGGCAACGCCATCCGCACCCAATCGCGGCCGGAGGCGAAGGGCACGGTTGATATATTGCGCTATTTCGGCGGGCTGGGCGGCGAGCTCAAGGGCGACACCATCCCGCTCGGTGAGCATGTCCTCTGCTATACGCGGCGCGAGCCGCTCGGCGTGGTCGGCGCCATCATTCCGTGGAACGCGCCGGTGCTGCTCGCCGCCGTCAAGATCGGTCCGGCGCTCTGCGCCGGCAACACCATGGTGCTCAAGGCGGCGGAGGATGCGCCGCTCGGCGTTTTGCTGCTCGCCGAAGTTTGTCAGCAATTTTTGCCGCCGGGCGTGCTCAATGTGTTGACCGGATTTGGCGAGGAGTGCGGCGCGCCGCTTGCCGTCCATCCAACCGTGCGCAAGTTGTCTTTCACCGGTTCGACCGAAGTCGGCAAGATCGTGATGCGCGCGGCCGCCGACCGGATCGTGCCGATCTCGCTCGAGCTCGGTGGCAAGAGCCCATCGATAGTCTTTCCCGACGCCAACGAAGATTGGGTGCTCGACGGCATTGTCTCCGCCATGCGCTTTACCCGGCAGAGCCAGTCCTGCACAGCTGGCTCGCGGCTGTTCGTGCATCGCGATATTTTCGACAGCTTCCTCGACGGGCTCGGGCGCAAGGTCAAGGCGCTCAAGATCGGCGACCCGCTCGATGAGGCAAGCGATATCGGCACCATCATCAACGAGAAGCAGTTCAAAAAAGTCTGCGGCTACGTTGAGTGATCGGCGGCTTGCCGCCGAAAGACGGCCCGCTCAGCGAAGGCTATTACGCCATCCCGACCATCTTCGCCAACGCCGCCAACGACTGGCGGCTGGCACGCGAAGAGATTTTTGGCCCGGTGCTGGTGGCGATCCCCTGGACCGACGAGGCCGACGCCATCCGCATGGCCAACGACAGCCACTATGGGCTCGCCGCTTACGTCTGGTCGCACGATATCGGCAAGGCGCTGCGCACCGCGCACGCCATCGAGTCCGGCTGGGTGCAAGTCAATCAGGGTCTCGGCCAGAGCCCCGGCCACTCCTATGGCGGCTATAAGGAAAGCGGCATCGGCCGCGAGTTCTCGCTCGAAGGCATGCTCGACAGCTACACCCAGGGCAAGAACGTCACCGTCAATCTGACGCATTAATGCATGATCCGGAAAAGTGGGAACCGGTTTTCCGAAAAGATCATGCATCAACAACAAGTTAGTGCAGGCTGACACCCTCCCCCCTACAGGGAGGTGAAACGGAGACGGCATGGGTCAGCGTTTGCTTGTGCTGGTGCGCCACGGCGAAAGCGAGTGGAACAAGAAAAATCTGTTCACCGGCTGGCGCGATGTCGATCTGACCGAGAAGGGGATCGCGGAAGCGCGTGCCGCCGGGCGCTCGCTCAGGGCACAGGGATTACGCTTCGACGTGGCATTCACGTCGGCGCTCGTTCGCGCACAAAAGTCACTCGACCTGATGCTGGAGGAGCTCGGACAAAAGGGCGTTCCCGTCGTCAAGGATCAGGCTTTGAACGAGCGCGACTACGGCGACCTCTCGGGTCTCAACAAGGACGATGCGCGAGCGAAGTGGGGCGCCGAGCAGGTGCATGTCTGGCGGCGCTCATATGATGTCGCGCCGCCCGGTGGCGAAAGCTTGAAGGATACCGCCGCGCGCGTTCTGCCCTACTATATTCAAGACATTCTTCCGCGCGTCCTCAACGGCGACAACGTGCTTATTTCCGCGCACGGCAATTCGCTGCGTGCGCTGATCATGGTGCTCGAGCGCTTGTCGCCGAAAGACATCGTCGCCCGCGAAATCGCCACCGGCGTGCCGCTGATCTACCGGCTCAATGCCGATTCCACGGTGGCGGAGAAGAAAGAACTGGCGGGGTAATACTCGCCATTGCGAGGAGCGAAGCGACGAAGCAATCCAGATTATTATCGCGTTGCTGGATTGCTTCGCTCCGCTCGCAATGACGAATTAAGCCGCCGCCGAAACCCGTCCCGCCTCCCAACCGAGCATCGCGTGCTTGCGGGTGATGCCCCAGTGATAGCCGGTCAGCGCGCCGGATTTCCCGATGACGCGATGGCAGGGAACGACGAAGGAAATCGGGTTCTTGCCGACCGCGGCGCCGACGGCGCGCGACGCATTGGGCTTGGCAAGCTTGGCCGCGACGCCGGAATAGGTCGTGAGCTGGCCCATCGGGATCTGAAGCAGCGCTTCCCAGACGCGCACCTCGAAGTCGGTGCCAATCAGCACGACGCGGAGCGGCTGCTGCGCCTGCCATTGCGCCGGGTCGAAAATCCGTTTGGCGATGGCGGCGGTGCGGGCGCTATCCTCAATGTAGGTTGCGCGCGGCCAGCGGCCCTTCATGTCGGCGAGCGTCGGGCGTTCCTTGCCGGGATCGGCGAAAGCGAGACCGGCCAGTCCGCGCCCGGTCGCCATCACCAGCGCGCTGCCGAACGGCGAAGGGTGAAAGCCGAAATAGATTGTCGTGCCTTCGCCGCCCGATTTCCATTCGCCCGGCGACATCGCTTCGTGAGTGACGAAGAGATCGTGCAGCCGGCTGGGGCCGGATAGTCCCACTTCATAGGTGGCGTCGAGCACGCTCGCCGAGTCGCGGAGCAGCTGCCGCGCGCCGTCGAGCGTTAGCGCCTGCAAGAACGCCTTCGGCGTGATCCCGGCCCAGCGGCGGAACAGGTGATGAAGCTCGGTGGGCGTAACGCCGGCGGCCTCGGCGATGGCTTCGATCTCGGGCTGCTCGCGCCAGTTTTCGCGGATATAGCCGATGGCGCGGCGGACCACGTCGTAGTCGGCGGCGGCGGTTTGCAGCGGCGCAAGGTCGGGAATGCGATCTGGCGAGAGCATTTGAGCCTCCATCATTTGCTCCCGATCTAGGCCGCGGCGCGGTCCCTAACCACCCGATTTCTGGCCGCGGGCGAATAATTACACCTCTCCCCGCTGGGCCGCTGGGGAGAGGTGTAATGTGCTTTACTCAAGCGCCGTCCGCGTCGGGCCGCGCTTGGCTTCGCCGAGTGCCGAGGACAAGGCCTTGGCGAAGCTCGCCTTCTCGTCGGGGGAAAGGCACGACGCGATCGACAGCCTTCGGCCGCGCGACACCAGAAACAGCCGTTCGATGCCGAATTCGTCGTGCACGATGCGCTCGAGCCGGACCCACAGCGGATTGAGCGTCCATTGCCGCACCCGCCCGCGCGGATTGACCTTGCGCAAGGTCAACTCCGACGAGGTGATGACGACCTCTTCATACGCGCGCGCTGCCCGGAAGTTGGCGCGGAACGCGACGTAGATCAGCACCACGTCCAGGCCGAGGAAGCCGAACACCGGCCAGGCGCCGAGCAGCAAAAACACCATGCCAGAAGCAAAGCTCAAGCCGCCGATGGCGAGCATGAGGATCAGAAATCCGGTCGAGCCAAGCGACCGATGCGGCGTGATCACGGCCGAGAAGATGGCGGGCTCGGGAAAAGCGTTGTCGCGGCGCGTGTTGTCGGACGTCATGTTGTCGGCAGTCCCGGCGGCAACTATACGGGAAAGATGGCGCGCAAGACCACCCCACGGAAGACCACTCGACAAAGCCTGAAAGCGGCCCGCAAGGGCAAGGCGGCGAGCGTCAAAAGCGGCAAGGCGCAAGCGAACGCCGATAAAGAGGCCGCGCACGGCGAATTGCCGCAATGGACCAATGCCGAAATTGAGGAAGCGTTCCGCCGCTTCGCCGCCGCCAATCCGCTGCCCAAAGGCGAATTGCAGCATATCAATCCGTTCACCTTGCTGGTCGCGGTTGTGCTCTCGGCGCAGGCGACCGACGCCGGCGTGAACAAGGCGACGCCGGCTTTGTTCAAGCTCGCCGACACGCCGGAAAAGATGATCAAGCTCGGCGAAGCGCGTGTGCGCGGGCTGATCAAAACCATTGGGCTTTACCGCACCAAGGCGAAGAACGTGATCGCGCTGTCAAAGAAGCTCGTCGCCGAGCATGGCGGCAAGGTTCCGCATGACCGCGAGGCGCTTGAAGCTTTGCCCGGGGTCGGCAGGAAGACGGCGAACGTTGTGCTTAACATCGCGTTCGGCGAGCCGACAATCGCCGTCGATACGCACATTTTCCGCGTCGGCAACCGCACCGGGCTTGCCGTCGGCAAAACGCCGCTCGATGTCGAGATGAAGCTGATGGAGGTCGTGCCGGAAAAATATCGCCTGCACGCCCACCACTGGCTCATTCTGCACGGCCGCTATGTTTGCGTCGCCCGCCGGCCGTTATGCGAGAAATGCATCATCGCCGACCTGTGCAAATGGCCGGGGAAGACCGTGAACGCTGCTGTCGTGCGGTGAATGCCCGTTCCCTTGCGGCGAGGGTTGTAAGGAGCCGGTCGCGCCCTCAGAAGATGACTTCGGCCGGTCGCCGTACGCCTGCGTTGCAGCCTTGGTCCTCATTGAACTTGGTCGCGAGCTTCGCATTTTCTTCAATGGCGTGGCTTTTGAATAAAATTTCATTGGTTCGCGCCGCCGCTTTGCCCGGACCGGTTCCAGGAAAGCCAAACCGGGAAAGGATAGCCCTCGCGCATCGCGGAAACCTGCCGAGCGTTTCAGTTTTAAAATCACCAAAAAATTCTGCGACCGCGCACTTGCGAAATCGATTCGTCCGGGACATCGCGTTGTCCCGGATTCAAGTAACCATCCATTACCGCCTTTTAGGTCGTCCTTTAGGTCGCCGCCCGCGTTGGCGCTATAGTGGTATCGGGAGATGGAGAGGGGCAACCGTAGGAGTTCGCGCGTGAACGATTCAGTACATCCGGAGCCCGGCAGCACGGATAGGGCTGAGACAGCCAAGCACGAAGCTAGCTCTAAGACGAAGCGTAACGAAGCCCGCTCGCAGGCGAAGCTTGACGAAATCGGCAAGGAAATAACAGCTCGCATCGAGAAAATGCGCGCCGCCGAAGCGACGGCGATGGACAAAGCCGGCGCGGAGTTAAAGCGCGCCGAAGGTCATCGCATAGCGATCATGGAGCGATTGAAGGAAGCGCGGAAGCATTGTCGCTCTTTGCACGTGAGCTTCGACGATTTTAAAGCAAAGTACGCGCCCGATCTCGGCCGAAGCAGCATTTACAAGCTTCTCGCCATCGCCGACGGTCGCACGACGCAAGAACAAGAGCGCAGGAAAGAACGCGTGAAAAAACGCTGGCAGCGCGCGACCAAGCGTATGCAAGCCGGAGCCGCGAGCGGGGCTGGAACGGCGCGCGACACGGTCGGCAACGACGTTGACGCAGGCGCGAGCGCACAAGCACGCAAGGCAGCGAACGCCGCAGCCGGACATCCGACCCAGGCCATTGCGACTGATATTAAGCCGACCACCGCCGCCATGGGCGGCACCGATCAAATCAAAAAAGGAAGCTCGGCATGGTATCTCGCCGAATTTGCCAAAGCGTGCGAGTTGTATTTCCCGAAACTCAGCCTTGCCGACATGCTCAAATCGTACGATGTCTTCGAGAGGCACTATCGCCCGACCATAAAACGCTTAGCAAACGCGGAGGCGACCAAGCAGGGCACGACCAGAGAAGAGGTGTTGTTTGCCGCTCAAAAGGCGGTTGTGCCCGGCTTTTTGTTTTTGACGCATGGTGGTGCGCCGCGGCCGCGGGCCGTTTAGGGCTGTTTTCTCAAATCGTCGCTCACCGGCGGCCGTGCGCTAGCGCGTTCTTCGACGCTCGCGCAGGTATATCGCGTGTATTGCGACCGCTCCCGCTTCTGCGGGCGATGGAGGTCAATATCCGCGTCGGATCATTTGCGCCCGATAACGGCGGCATCACAGAAAGATATCACGAAAAGATATCACGAAGACGTAGTCGCGACGTTGGGCCGGCCGGAGGCAGGGAAGCGGGTTTAGTGCGGCGCGTCGTTGCTCGCCGCTAGGATTTGGTCTTCGCGGCAAACAGCTGGCACCAACCGCCCGGGCTGATGTTGCCGTCCACGAATTTGCATGCATTCGGGGGTTGGAAATTGACGCAGCCGTCGCAGCGCTGGTCGCCCTTCGGCGTAGTCTGATATTTCGCGTCCGCTTGGCTGATCTTCTGCTGCGCCGCCGCTTGCGACACGACCGCAGCGGCGGCGGCCGCGCCGAGCGAAAGAGCCGCACCAGTGGTGAGCACCAGGCGGCGTGAGATGCGTTGGCAATCATTCATGATCTAGCCCCATCAGGCTTGACGCCCTCTGCTGCTCATTGACGTTTCACCGGTGAGCATATTCCGTGAAAACGTAATCGCGGTTCTTCGCTATCGTGTGGCAGGCGAGCCCGCACCTCGCGTCGTGTCCCTGCGGGGGCGTGGCCGCCTCGGTGGCGGGACTAAACGTATCGGACGCCGGGTCATACTCGAACGAGGCCCATCCCCATCCGCCGCTGTCCGCGAACCTCTTGCTGTCCTTTACCATGAAATCGGCGTTGTACTGGGCACCCGGCACCGTCGGCGGACCGGGGTACGCCTCCTGTTTCTTTGGATGCCAATGGATCTTCGCGAACTTGGCGCCGTCCGGGAAAGGCTTGCCGTTGCCGGGCACGCCTTGCTTGAAGGCGTCTATGAGTATCGCATTCCCCAAGATCACGGCGAAGGCGCCGCCATTCTCACTGGTCGCGATGACCGGCCAGTCCTCGTATCCCCTGAACTCGGAGAATGCCAACCCACCCGGCACTTCGATGGCGTACTTGTCCTGAGCGGAGATTGCTCTTCCGGCAAAGACGGCGAGCACTACCGCGGGGATTGCAATTAGCGAGAACGCAATTCTGATCACGGATCACTCCTGTCAACCGTTGCGGCGAGCGAGCCTATCAACGTGTGCTAAGACTGTGTAGCCCGCGCCACGAACGGATGTCAGAGTCGGGTCACAAACGTGGTTTTTGGCGGCGTTTTCATTTGTCCGCTCTACCCGCAAAAACGTAAATTGGCTGCCCTTTGTGAGGCACACCCGAGGTGCTCGATCGCTCAATTTGGAATAGGATCCCCACGGGTGGGGGCTCCGTCACCTTTTCCTTGACCCGCCGTCCCTCTTTCAGTTACACGGTGGGTGGGCACCTCGTTTTGTGCTGCGAGACAACTTGCTAAGCGTGTGACGGCCAGTGGCGCTCGCGGAACCAGGGCCGGTACAGCGTCATCTTGGCGCGCTGCGCCTCCGGCGCATGCCGCTTGCAGGTCGACGCCTCCTCGCTTGCCTCGGGCGCTGCCCAGCGCAGCTCGACACAGTCGTTCGGGTTGTAGGCCATTTCCAAGTTAGGCTCGCGCTCGACGACGTCCTTGAGCGTCAACGTCCATGCCGAGCCGTCGCTCCGCGTATAGGAGAACTTGCGCGAGGAAAGTTCGGCCGCGAGCGCGCTCTGCAATTCGCCCTTGACCTCGGCAACGCTTTTGCCAAACGGGATGGCGTAGCGCTCGGGCCGCCGCTCCACGCGGCCGGGAAATCCGCGCACCACATCGATGGCGATGAGCAGCCGAAAATCGCGCGCCGGCGTGGAGAAATCTTCCCAGGCGCCGGTGGTCTCGAAAATCGCCGCGCCGTTCGGCATTTCGGCCTCGCCCTTCCCGCTGTTCTGATACTTGCGCCCGTTTTCCACCGCGACCACGCGTGTCTGCACTTGTTCTTGCAGCGAAGTTATAGCGTCGGTCATGGCGCGCAATGGATCGAGCGGCTGCGGCGACATCACCTCATCCATGCGATCGTAAAAGCCCTCGCCGTCGAGCTTCGACTGCTCGAGCGAAAAGTCCCCGTATTGCGAATTCTTGGCGATTTCGGCGTTGGTCAGACGTCGCAAGGCGCCATTCGCCTCGCGCGCGATCGGGCGGAAGCGCTTGAAGCCGGGGCTGCCCAACGCCGGCTCGTGTACAAACAAGAAATTGCCGCGCCAGAAGCGCTTGCGCGTCACTGTGCCATCGGGCTCGGCGTCGACGGCGAGGAAGACGCCGGGAGCGCCGTTCGCCTCCGGCACGCGCCGCACCAGCATCAGAACGTGACCGTAGGGATCGGCGTAAACTGTGCCGGGGCGCAGCGTCTCCTGCGTGAGCGGCACCGTGTAAAAATCGGTATTGTCGTCGGTCGCCGACACCCGCACCGCTCCGGATTGGACGACGTCGCCGACATCGCGCAAATAGGCGCCGAAGGAGGACGACGTCGCGGACCGCTTTGGCGCCGGCGTTGCTGCAACCGCCGGAACGGATGCGGGCTCCGGCGCCGCGGCCGGTCGCGCAAGCATCTGCTGCAGCAGATTAGACGGCGGCGGCGGGGCGGCGGCGTTGCTAGCCTCGGGTTTTTGTTCAGGCGGCGAGGGACGCGTTCGGCCGGGATGCTCAATGTCGAACCATTGATAGCACTTCGGCGGCGAGCCGCCGAAACCGCGCGAGCAATTCGAATAGCCGAACGGCAAGCCCATCTTGAAGGCAAAATACGCGCGCAAGAAGTAGACAAAGTCGGCGCAATCGGGCCGCACCCTTTGCACCGCGCTGTCTTCGCCGGCGCCCAGGTAATCGAACAGGAAATTGCGCGACCGGTCGTGCAGCACTTCGTGCCACGCCTTCCACGACGGCTCGGCGTCGAGCGGCGCGTCGAACAACTTTTCAATCCAGGCCGAATAAAGGTTTTCCGTCGCGCGATCCCAAGCGGCATGTATCGGCCAAACGCTGCCGGGGGTGCCATGCGGCGGGGCCGCTTTGCTTTCGCTCACCACGATGTCGCGGGTGATAGCCGCGCATTCGCCCGCGACGTTGTCGCGCACAAGCCGTGCCTGCCACGTTCCCGCGGCCGGCGCCGCGACCTCGGCGAACCAGAAATAAGGGGGCCCGCCTTGGCGGACGCGCGTTGTGGCGGCAACATTGCCGTCGGGCGCAATCAGCGACAGCTCGCCCGCGAACGGTTTTTCCGCGGCGAACAGGACGTGCAACGGCGCACCCTTCCACGGCGCAAGCGGCGACGGCAAAACCGCAATCTCGGCGCCGTCTTCACAAGAGGCAGCAGCGCGCGCCGCGGATGTCGCGAGCAAACAAACGACGCCGAATAAGGCAGCCGACAGAGCTTTCGCAGGAGCGAATTTTAAGGTCGGAAACAAACGAAACCCCTTCGTCATGCGCCCCGCGCCAAACACCATTAAACCATATGGCGACGGCTTTGGCACAATCATGGCAAACGCGGCGCTCGCGCCGAATGCGGAAATGCCGCGCCGCGGCGAGCGGATTTTCCGTTCACATTTAAGGGATTTCGGAGACCGGCACCTCGCCGGCGACGCCTTTGAGCATGACGTGTTGCGGGCGCGGCGTAATGCCGGGCTTCGGCCGGGAGCGCCGCCGATTGCCGGTGCTCGACTATCTGTTTGGTGGCGAAGATCGCGTCCGAGACCGCAAGCCCCTGCACGCGGTCAAAACAAAAAATAACGTTGCGCCATAGGCAAAACTTCGGCTGGCGCGCAGGTCAAAAGTTCGCCGTCGGCGCGCACTTCGTAAGTCTCCGGGTCAACCTCGATCTGGGGCGTTGCGTCGTTGTGGATCATGCTTTTCTTTGAGATTTTGCCGCGGGTGTTCTCGACCGCGTAAAGCTCCTTCTGACTGCCGAGCTTTTTGCCGAGTCCGGCTTTCACCGCCGCCTTCGAAGCGAACACGACGGACGACGCTGTGCGCGCACGGCCAAAGGCGCCGAACATCGGCCGGTAATGGACCGGCTGCGGGGTGGGTATCGAGGCGTTGGGATCGCCCATTGGCGCAGCGACAATCGACCCACCCTTGATGATGCAGTCGGGCTTGACGCCGAAAAACGCCGGCGACCAGAGAACGAGATCGGCGAGCTTTCCCTTCTCCACCGAACCGATCAGCTTCGACACGCCATGGGCAATCGCCGGGTTGATGGTGTATTTGGCGACGTAGCGCTTCACCCGCATATTGTCGTTGTCGCCTTTCTCTTGTTTGAGCCGCCCGCGCTGCTTTTTCATTTTGTCCGCCGTTTGCCAGGTGCGGATGATGACTTCGCCGAGCCGGCCCATGGCTTGCGAGTCCGACGACATCATTGAGAGCGCGCCGATGTCGTGCAGAATATCCTCGGCGGCGATGGTCTCTTTGCGGATGCGGCTTTCGGCAAAGGCGAGGTCCTCGGCGATCGACGGATCGAGATGGTGGCACACCATCAGCATGTCGAGGTGCTCGTCGATGGTGTTCTTCGTGTAGGGCCGCGTCGGATTGGTCGAAGACGGCAGCACGTTCTTCAAGCCGGCGACCTTGATGATGTCGGGCGCGTGTCCGCCGCCGGCGCCTTCGGTGTGGAAGGCGTGAATGGTCCGGCCTTTGAAGGCCTTGATCGTGTCCTCGACAAAGCCGGATTCGTTGAGCGTGTCGGTGTGGATCATCACCTGAATGTCGTAATCGTCGGCGACCGACAAGCAGCAATCGATCGCTGCCGGCGTTGTGCCCCAGTCTTCGTGCAGCTTGAGCGCGCAGGCGCCGGCCTTGATCATTTCTTCCAGCGCGGCGGGCCGCGACGCGTTGCCCTTGCCGGCAAAGCCGAGATTGACCGGAAACGCGTCCGCCGCCTGGATCATGCGCGCGATGTGCCACGGCCCCGGCGTGCAGGTGGTGGCAAACGTGCCGTGCGCCGGTCCGGTGCCGCCGCCGAGCATCGAGGTGACACCTGACATCAGCGCTTCATCGACCTGTTGCGGACAGATGAAATGAATATGTGTGTCGAAGCCGCCGGCAGTGAGTATCTTGCCTTCGCCGGCGATCACTTCGGTGCCGGGGCCGATGATAATGGTGACGCCGGGCTGGATATCGGGATTGCCGGCTTTGCCGATGGCGGCAATTTTTCCCTCCTTGATCCCGACATCGGCTTTCACGATTCCCCAATGATCGAGGATCAGCGCGTTGGTGATGACGGTGTCGGCGGCCCCTTGTTTGTTGGTGGCCTGGCTTTGTCCCATGCCGTCGCGGATGACTTTGCCGCCGCCGAACTTCACCTCTTCGCCGTAGGTGGTGAAATCCTTCTCGACCTCAATGATAAGATCAGTGTCGGCGAGCCGCAGGCGGTCGCCCGCCGTCGGACCGAACATATCGGCGTAAATGTTCCGGCTTAAACGTGTCGGCATGATGCTTTCCTATTGTTTGATCGATCTGACGGCCTCTTTCCAGATTGGCCGAACTATATTTGCTAGAGCAAAAATCCCCAGTGTTATCCCCACCGCATTCGGCTGGCGCGGTTTTGTGCGCTTTTGCTTGCATCCTAATGCCCCGGCAGTATTCTCTTTTTCAGATCACTCGCGTTTGGTTCTGCCAGATGAGAGAGGTCGCCAAGATCGGGTCGGACCGGGGCGCTGAGGCCGCTACCAGCGTCGCGCCAAGCTGCCGATAGATTTTGGTCCCAGCCGCGGTAGCAGCGCTGAGAACGTGACGGGCGGGCTTGCGCAAGCCGGCCCGTCATGATTTTTGTGGCCGCTTCGCGCTTTTGCCGTCCAGCTTCCCCATAATTTCTTGCCTGAAGCCGTACACCGTGCGCGTGCCAGACAACGCTACGAGATTCACTTCGCGCGTCTGGCCGGGTTCGAACCGTACCGCGGTGCCGGCCGCAATATCGAGCCGCATGCCGCGCGCCTTGGCGCGCTCGAATTTCAGCGCCGGATTTGTCTCGAAGAAATGATAGTGCGAGCCCACCTGGATCGGCCGGTCGCCCGAATTGGCGACGGTGAGCGTAATGCTCTTGCGGCCTTTATTCAGCTCGATCTCGCCGTCTTTGATGAAATATTCGCCGGGGATCATTTGCGATGCCTTTCTCACCGGAAAAAACTCAGCGTATCGGCTCATGCACGGTGACGAGCTTAGTGCCGTCGGGAAAAGTCGCCTCGACCTGAATTTCCGGAATGATTTCGGCGATGCCGTCCATCACCTGCGCGCGGGAAATCACGTGGGCGCCGCGCTCCATCAGTTCGGCGACACTTTTGCCGTCGCGCGCGCCCTCGAGAATGAAATCGGAGATAAGCGCGACTGCTTCCGGGTGGTTGAGCTTGACGCCGCGCTCGAGCCGGCGGCGCGCTACCATCGCCGCCATGGCGATCAACAGTTTGTCTTTTTCGCGCGGAGTGAGGTTCATAATGAGGCCCTTAATTTAACCACAACCGCGGCAGCGGCGTAATACCTAACGCCGTCAGCACACCAATAAGATCGCGGCGGAGCGCGGCGCTGTCGGCGGCGACAAGACGCGCAAGCGCAAGCCCATTAAAGGCCGAGACGCCGACCTCGCCGGCAAAGTCGTGCTCTCTTTCGCGAACGGCGGCAATGTCGGCTTCCGTCGACGGGAATTTCAGCGCGCTGGCGATGGCGCAGCCTCCGTCCGCCGTTGCGCGTTGGGCGAGATTTTCCGCAATCGCGCCATCGAGACGCAAGCCTTCGGCGAAAACGAGTGCGCCGCCGGCGCGAATGCGCCAGCGGTCAAACAGATGCCCGGAGGCAACGGTTTCGCCCATGGCCGAGCGGCCAAATACGAGCATCTCTGCGATAACGAACTGTGCGTTGCGGGCAACATCCGCCTCGACGGTGCGGCGAAGCCGCGTCCGGTCGAACAGGATGGTCTCTTGCGGCAGCCAGGCAAGCGCAGCGCCCGCTCCGGCGAAGAGCCGCACATTGACGGCCGTGTCCGGCCCAAGCGAGCGGTAGATCTTCTCCGCCGCCGCCGTGCTGACAGTGAGGCGCGCGCTGGCGCCAACGGCTACGTCGAGTTCGAACCGGTCGCCGCCGGTCATCCCGCCTGCGGTGTTGACAATGACCGCCTCGAGCGCGCCGCCCGGAACGACATTCGGGAAGCGGACGCGGAGCGAGCCCTCTTCGCGCAGCCTGTGGCGGCGGCTGCGTCCGCCCGCCGCGGCGGCGACCGATAGCTCAATTCGCCCGATCGCTCGGTTGCCGGCAAAGATCGCACTGCCGGCCGGCAGCTTGGCAAACACGCTCGCGCCCCGTGGCTTTAGCTATCATAGCGTCAAATCGCCATCGCTCGCAGCAGCGCGCCTTCATCAAGCGTGTTGCGGTCGCAGGAATAAACGATAGCGCCGCGCTCCATTACCGCGAAATGGTCGCCGAGTTCGCGGGCAAAATCGAGATACTGCTCCACGAGCACAATGGCGATTTTCCCGAGCGACCGCAAATAGCCGATGGCGCGGCCGATGTCCTTGATAATCGACGGCTGAATGCCCTCGGTCGGTTCATCGAGCAGCAACAACCGCGGGCGCATGACCAGTGCACGTCCGATCGCAAGTTGCTGCTGCTGGCCGCCGGAGAGATCGCCGCCGCGCCGGCGCAGCATCTCTTTGAGCACGGGAAAGAGCTGGAACACGTCGGGCGGTATATTGCGCTCCTCGCGCTTGAGCGGGGCAAAGCCGGTTCGCAGGTTTTCCTCGACGGTCAAGAGCGGAAATATTTCGCGCCCCTGCGGCACGTAAGAGATCCCGCGCCGGGCGCGCTCGGGCGGCCGCAGTGCCGTGATGTCCTCGCCCTCCCAGGTGATCGTGCCGCGGGTGACGGAATGCTGCCCGGCCAACGCATCAAGCAGGCTTGTCTTGCCGACGCCGTTGCGGCCAAGGACACACGTCACCTTGCCGGGCTCGGCCTTGAGCGAAACGGCCCGCAGTGTCTGCGCCGCGCCGTAATGCAGATCGATGGCGTTGACCTCGAGCATGGCTGTCATCTTCCCAAATAGACTTCAACGACGCGCGCATTGGCCGAGACTTGCTCGATGCTGCCTTCGGCCAGCACCGAGCCTTCATGCAGGCAGGTAACCTTGACGCCGAGTTCACGCACAAAGGCCATGTCGTGCTCGACGACGACGACCGTGCGATCGAGGTTGATGTGTTTGAGGAGGTCCGCGGTCTGCTGCGTTTCGACGTCGGTCATGCCCGCGACCGGCTCATCGACCAGGAGAAGTTTTGGCTCCTGCGCAAGCAGCATGCCGATTTCCAGCCATTGCCGCTGCCCGTGTGAGAGGCTTCCGGCCAAACGGCCGCGTACCGCGGTCAACCGGACGATGCCAAGCAATTCGTCGATCCGGCGCCGTTCGTCGGAGCTTTCGCGCCACCACAAGGCGGCGCGGGCGCGCCGGTCGGATTTGAGCGCGAGTTCGAGATTGTCGTTGACGGTATGACTTTCGAACACCGTCGGCTTCTGAAACTTGCGGCCGATGCCGAGTTCGGCGATTTCGGCCTCGTCAAGCCGCGTGAGATCGTAAGACCCGTCGAACATGGCGTCGCCCGAATCCGGACGGGTTTTGCCGGTCACCACGTCCATCATTGTCGTCTTGCCGGCCCCGTTCGGGCCGATTATGGCGCGCATTTCTCCAGGTTCGATGGCAAGCGAGAGATTGTTAAGCGCTTTGAAGCCGTCGAACGAGACGGTGACGCCGTTCAGGTAGAGAAGTGCGGAAGTGAGCGCTTCCATCGTTTAATCCCCAGCCGTTCCTTCATTCCGCCGGCAGCGGCTCGGTCACGCCATCCTCGGCCGCAGCCGAGGCCCGGTCGCGCCGCAGGCCACTCCAGTAATACAGCGTACCGACGATGCCGCGCGGCAGAAGCAAAGTGACGGCAATGAACAGTCCGCCCAGCATGAACAGCCAGTACGGCGCCAGGAATCCCGACGTGAAGTAAGTTTTGGCGTAGTTGACGAGCACGGCGCCGACGACTGCGCCGGTGAGCGTGCCGCGGCCGCCAACCGCTACCCAGATTACCGCCTCGATCGAATTACCCGGCGCGAACTCGCTGGGGTTGATGATGCCCACTTGCGGAACGTAGAGCGCGCCGGCGACCCCCGCTATGCATGCCGACAGCGTAAAGACGAAGAGTTTGTAGGATTCCACGCGGTAGCCGAGAAACCGCGTGCGCGCCTCCGCGTCGCGGATGGCGATCAAGACCTTGCCGAATTTCGACGTGACGATCGCGCGGCATACGAGAAACGCCACGATTAGCGCGACGCACGAAATTGAGAACAGCGCGTTGCGGGTCGTTTCCGCCTGCACGTTGAAGCCGAGAATGTCCTTGAAATCGGTCAAGCCGTTGTTGCCGCCAAAGCCGAAATTATTGCGGAAGAAGCCAAGCATCAGCGCAAACGTGAGGGCCTGCGTGATGATCGACAGATACACTCCGGTGACGCGGCTGCGAAACGCAAACCAGCCGAAGACAAAGGCGAGAACGCCCGGCACCAGCACGACCATCAAGAGTGCGTAGGGAAAGAACTGGAAGCCGTACCAGTAGATCGGCAGTTCCTTCCAGTTCAGAAACACCATGAAATCCGGCAGGATCGGATTGGCGTAGACGCCCCGCGCGCCGATCTGGCGCATGAGATACATGCCCATGGCGTAGCCACCGAGCGCGAAGAAAGCACCATGGCCGAGCGAGAGGATGCCGGCAAAGCCCCAGATCAGGTCGATCGACAGCGCCAGCAGCGCGTAACAGGCATATTTGCCGAACAGCGCGACCAGATAAGTCGGGATGTAGAAATTCGACGAAGGCGAGACCACAAGATTGAGCACCGGGACCAAGATCGCGATCAGGGCGACCACAATCAGAAAGATGGTCGCGCCGCGGTCGATGGAGCGGATCAGGATGTGCCCCGTCATGCTTCCACCGCGCGCCCCTTGAGCGCGAACAGGCCGCGCGGGCGCTTCTGGATGAACAAAATAATCAGCACCAGAATGGCGATCTTGCCGAGCACGGCGCCGGCATAGGGCTCGAGAAATTTATTGGCGATGCCGAGCACGAACGAGCCGACCAGCGTACCCCAGAGATTGCCGACGCCGCCGAACACCACGACCATGAAGCTGTCGATGATGTAGCCCTGGCCGAGATTGGGGCTGACGTTATCGATCTGAGAAAGTGCCACGCCCGCCATCCCGGCGATGCCGGAGCCAAGCCCGAAAGTGAGCGCATCAACTCGGCTGGTTCGGATACCCATCGAGGCCGCCATGGGACGGTTCTGGGTCACCGCGCGCATTTCCAATCCAAAGCGGGTGAAGCGAAGCAACGCCAGAAGCGCGACGAACACGGCGAGCGCGAAGCAGATAATCCATAAACGGTTATAAGTGATGGTGATGCCGCCGACGTCGAACGCGCCGCTCATCCACGATGGATTGCCGACTTCGCGATTGTTCGGGCCGAAAGCCGTGCGCACCGCCTGCTGGAGAATCAACGAGAGGCCCCAGGTAGCCAGCAGCGTCTCGAGCGGGCGGCCGTAAAGGAAGCGGATGATGGTGCGTTCGATGACGATGCCGATGCAACCCGCCACCACAAACGACAGCGGCACGGCGATCACCAGGGAGTAATCGAACAATGCCGGATTATTGTTGCGGATGATCTCCTGCACGACAAAGGTGACATAGGCGCCGAGCATCACCATCTCACCGTGCGCCATGTTGATGACGCCCATGACGCCGAAGGTGATGGCGAGGCCGATGGCCGCGAGCAAAAGCACTGATCCGAGCGAAAGTCCGTACCAGGCGTTCTGCACCGCCTCCCACAGCGCCAGGCGGTTCTTGATTGCGCCGATTGCCGCCGCGGCGCTTTTCATGACCGGCGCCGAAGTGGTCGCGGGAAGGCTCGCGAGCAAGCCAAGCGCGTCCTGGTCACCCCGGTCGCGAATGATATCGACCGCGGCGAGTTTGTCCTCGTCGCTGGCTTTGTCGCTTGAAAGGATGATTGCTGCGCGCGCCTCGGTCATGGCGCGTCGCACGGAAGCGTCCTGCTCCTTGGCAAGTGCGCCGTCCAGCGTGGCCAGAGCGCTTGTCCGGCGTGACTTGAACACCGCCTGCGCCGCCTCGTAGCGGGCGCCGGGGTCTTTGGCGAGCAGCGTTAGTCCGCCGAGCGCAGCCTCGATCGCGCCCCGAAGCCGATTGTTGATGCGCACGTTATCGGTGTCGCTTGGCGCATCACCGGCGAGCGGCGTGCCGGTCGCGGCATCGGTCAGCTTGCCGGATTCGTCTTTGACGTAAACTGCCTTTCGCTCGGCGCTGAACAGGAGCCTGCCGTCCTGCAGCGCACGAATGATGATTTCGGCGCGCGGACTGCCGCTTGCCGCCACGTCATTGATTCCGGTGATGGTCTCGCTGAAATCGTCGGCGGTGAAGTGCGCCAGCGCCTCGTCAAGAGTCGCGGCGTGAGCGATCGCTTGGCTGAGCAGCAAAGAGCTCAAGGCCAATAGCAACGCGACGAGACAAGCTCGGCTAAAGCGCATCGCAAGGTTCCCGGCCTTGATGTTGCGGGAAGGCGATACGCCGCCTTCCCGCATGGTCACTCTCACAGCGTCGTCGGTACTAGGCGCCGCCACATTTCTTGGTCACGGTATTGTAGTTACCGCACTTGAGCTTCACCCAGTCGCCGATCAGGTCTTTTGAGGTTGCGATGTAGGGCGACCAAGCCGCACCAGGCACCAGGTCCTTGGTCTTCCACACGACGTCGAACTGGCCGTCCGGCCTGATCTCGCCGATGAAGACCGGCTTGGTGATGTGATGGTTCGGCAGGAGTTCGGAAACGCCGCCGGTCAGGTTCGCCTGCTTTGTTCCCGGCAGTGCGTCGATTACCTTGTCAGGATCCGCTGATTTTATCTTCTCCACCGCCTTCACCCACATGTTGAAGCCAATGTAGTGGGCTTCCATCGGGTCGTTGGTAGTGCGCTTCGGGTTCTTGATGAACTCATGCCACTCTTTGATGAAAGCCTCGTTCGCCGGAGTCTTGATTGACTCGAAATAATTCCAAGCGGCGAGGTGGCCGACCAGCGGCTTGGTGTCGAGACCGGCGAGTTCTTCTTCGCCGACCGAGAACGCGACGACCGGAATGTCGGTCGCTTTGATGCCCTGGTTGCCGAGTTCTTTATAAAACGGCACGTTGGCGTCGCCGTTGATGGTCGACACCACCGCCGTCTTCTTGCCGGCCGAGCCGAAGGCCTTGATCTTGGACACTTCGGTCTGCCAGTCGGAGAAGCCGAACGGCGTGTAGTTGATCATGATGTCCTCGGGCGCGACCTTCAGCACGTCCTTGAGGTAGGCCTCGAGAATCTTGTTGGTGGTGCGCGGATATACGTAGTCGGTTCCTTCCAGCACCCAGCGTTTCACGTTGCCGCCCTCGGGCCCCGCGAGATAGTCGACTGCCGGAATGGCTTGCTGGTTTGGAGCGGCGCCGGTGTAGATGACATTGCGCTCGCTTTCCTCGCCCTCATACTGCACCGGATAGAACAGAAGGTTGTTCAACTCCTTGAACACCGGCAGGACGGATTTCCGCGACACCGACGTCCAGCAGCCGAACACCACGGACACCTTGTCCTTGCTGATCAGTTCGCGGGCCTTTTCCGCGAATAACGGCCAGTTCGAGGCGGGATCGACGACGACGGCTTCCAGCTTCTTCCCGAGCACGCCGCCTTTTTTGTTTTGCTCGTCGATGAGCATCAGAACGACGTCCTTCAGCGTCGTTTCGCTGATGGCCATGGTGCCGGAAAGTGAATGGAGAACGCCGACCTTGATTGTATCCTCGGCGCTGGCGGGCAAAGCCGCCGTAAGCCCAAGGGCAAGTCCGGCCGCGGCGGCAAGCCAGCGGCGACCTCGCGGTCGCCAAGCGACCGCGTCTATCGGGTTGAGCATCGCGATGTCCTCTGTTAGACGCGCGCGATCGGCACGGCGCCGTCACGCGCGGGCGAAATCGCAAGGAGCGTGCCAATCGCTTGGGGAGGTCAAGCTGCTGATTTTATTTGCGGAATTTGAGAAGTGCATGCAAAGTATAAAATAGCGCCCAATTTGATTCCGCTGGCGTTTTGTTCGTTGCCTATTTTTTGTGCAGGAGGTTGAGGGAAAAGATGCACGAGAAGAAAGACCGCGCAAATTCCGGCAGGCGGCGTCTAGACTTCGCGTCGGTCCTTTGAACTTTCGGGCGGCAATCCCAAAATGGCCAATCTCGTCAGCCGGCGGCAATTTTCCATCGAGTGGGCGCACTGTGATCCGGCCGGAATCGTCTTCAATAGCCGTTTTTTCGAATTCTTCGATTGGGGCACTTGGACTCTATTCGAAGCGGCGCTGGGCGTGAGGCCAGCCGAGCTTGCTGCCGCGGGCGGCAACGAATCCATTCCCATAGCCGAAGTCGGGGCCCCATTTCTGGTTCCTCTGGTTGAGGTCGACGCCGAATTCCTGGCTGCGGTACGCTTCGGCGACGCTGTCGAATTGACGTCGCAGGTCCGCGAATTCCGCCGCTCGAGCTTTGAAGTCGAGCATCGCCTCAGCGCGGGCGGCCAGCTCGCCGTGATCGGCCGCGAAACGCGCGTTTTTGCTGTTCGCGACCGGGCCGATCCTTCGATCCTCAAATCGCTGCCTATTCCTTCCAGGGTCATCAAGCAGTTCGAGGTGCAACCGACGCGCAAATAGACTCCGCGCGATCAGACCAGCTGCGGACTATCGCCATACGATGAATTCTATCGGTTACGCCAAGCCGGTTTGTATGCGCCGCCGGTTGCTGATATGAAGCGGACAAATCAGATAAGCGGTCGACAGGTCCGGTATGGCGCGTATCCTTCGATTCACGCTCAACGGCCGTGAACGCAGCGACGCGGTATCCGGCAACTTGTTGCTGCTGGATTATTTGCGGGAGGGCGTCGGTCTCACCGGAACTAAAACGGGCTGCGACGGCGGCGAATGTGGCGCTTGCACGGTGCTCGTCGACGATGAGCCGCGGCTATCGTGCCTGACTCTCGCGGCAACGGTCGAGGGCAGGCGGGTCGACACAATCGAATCGCTGATGACCGATGGGCGCCTATCCGCCGTGCAGCGCGGATTTCATGAGAAGCTTGGCTCGCAATGCGGCTACTGCACGCCCGGATTCATTATGGCGTCGGCCGGGCTCCTGCGCCACAACCCGCGTCCGAGCGAACGTGATATCCGCGAGGCGCTCGGCAGCAACATCTGCCGCTGCACCGGCTACGTGAAGATCATTGAGGCGATGAAATACGCCGTCGAGTTACATGCCGCCGGCGCGTCGCCGTGAAAGAGCGACAACGACAGGCAAAACAAACAAAACAAAACGCGGGACGGAAAACACAGAATGAAGGAGGTGGTGGCGACCCATAACATTGGCGATTATGTGCCGTTGGTCGATGGGCCGGAGAAGGTTTCCGGCCGGGCAAAATACACCGCCGATTTCGTGACGGCGGGGATGCTCGCCGGACGCATCTTCCGCAGTCCCTACTCGCACGCCGAGATTCTCGACATTGACATTTCCGAAGCAGCGAAACTGCCGGGCGTCAAGGCGATCGTCACCGGCGCCGACTGCGACGAGGGTTTCGGCGTCTTGCCGATTGCCCGCACCGAATTTCCGCTGGCGCGGGATCGGGCGCGCTACAGTGGCGAGCCCATAGCTGCCGTCGCCGCCGTCGACGATGCGACCGCAAAGGAAGCGGTGCGGCTGATCAAATTGCAGGTCCGCGAACTTCCCGCTTACCACACGGCGCGGGCGGCAATGGCGCCCAGTGCGATCGAACTTCACAACCATCGGCCGAAAAACATCGAGCGCGAAGTTTATTTTGAGCTTGGCGACGTTGTGGCGGCGTTTGGCGAAGCCGACCTGGTGCAGGAGGGCGTCTACAACTGCCCCGAGGTTTGCCAAAACCAGATGGAAATGCACGCCGCCATTGCCGATTACGATGTCGAGCGCAATCGCATGACCGTGCACGCCTCGACTCAGGTTCCCTACTACGTGCACCTCATGCTCGCGAAAATCCTCGACATGGAGATGTCACGTATCCGCGTGGTCAAGCCGTATGTCGGCGGCGGTTTCGGCTGCCGCACCGAAACGCTTAACGTCGAACTCATCGCGGCGCTTTTGGCGCGCAAGGCCGGCGGCTGCGTGCGCCTCGTGGTCAACCGGGAGGAGACTTTCATCACCCATCGCGGCCGGCCGGAAACGGACATCCGGCTGAAGATCGGCATGCGCAAGGATGGCCGCATCACCGGCGTCGAATGCGAAGCGGTCATGCGCGGCGGCGCTCACTCCGGCTACGGTATCGTCACCATCCTCTATGCCGGCTCGATGCTGTACGCCATCTACGACCTGCATAACGTGAAATATATCGGCAAGCGCGTGCTCACCAATACGCCGCCGTGCGGAGCGTTCCGCGGCCACGGCACTGTCGATGTGCGCTTCGCCTTCGAGAGTCTGCTCGATGATATGGCTCGCGCTCTCGAGCTTGATCCTTTCGCTGTGCGCCGTGCGAATTTGCTGCCGACCGTGCCGACCTTCACCGACAACGATCTCATGGTGAATAGCTATGGCCTGCCCGAATGCCTCGATTGGGTCGAGCGGGAAAGCGGCTGGCGGGCGCGCAAGGGAAACCTCGCAAAAGGCAAAGGCCTCGGTATGGCATGCTCGCACTATATCAGCGGCGCCTCAAAGCCGGTGAACTGGACCGGCGAGCCGCATGCGACAGTCAAGCTCAAACTCGACTTCGACGGCTCGATCGTTCTCCTGACCGGCGCTGCAGATATCGGCCAGGGCTCCTCGACGGTTTTGGTGCAGAGCGTTGCCGAAGTTTTGGGTCTCGAACTGTCGCGCATCCGCATTGTCAGCGGCGACAGCGAGGTGGTGCCGAAGGATAATGGTTCATACTCTTCGCGTGTCACTTTCCTAGTCGGCAATGCCGCCGTTGATGCAGCCAATAACTTGAAAGCCGTCCTCGTTCGCGCGGCGGCGCGCAAACTTGAAGCAAAGCCGGATGCGATCGAGTGCCTCGGCGAACTTTACCGCGCCGGCGCTCAAGACAAAGGACTGACCTTCGACGAAGTGGTAGTTGAAGCGTTGAAAGACACCGGCACGATAATCGTTAGCGGCAACTATTCGACCATTCCGGAATCCCATGGTGGCAAAAAATACCGTGGCGCCGCCATCGGCGGCACTATGGGCTACAGCTATTCGGCGCAAGTGGTCGAGGTTAGCGTCGACGAGGATACCGGTGTGGTGACCGTCGATAAAGTTTGGGTCGCGCACGATTGCGGAAAGGCGCTGAACCGGCTCGCCGTCGAGGGTCAAGTGCAGGGTTCCGTGTGGATGGGCATGGGACAGGCGATGAGCGAGGAGGCCGGCTATCACGGGGGTCTCATGCTCACCGCCAACATGCTCGATTATCGCGTGCCGACCATTGAAGACTCGCCGCCGATCGAGGTGGGCATAGTCGAAAGCAATGACCCGCATGGACCGTTCGGCGCCAAGGAGGCGGGCGAGGGCTCGCTGGCAGCATTCCTGCCCGCGCTTACCAACGCGATCGCCGACGCCACTGGACTCCGCTTCAATGATTTGCCGGTGACGCCCGATCGCGTCTTCGCCGCGAGCGAGAAACGCTCACGCGGTGGCAAGACCAACGGCGCCGCGTGATGGATGCGTTGCCGTCGTTCGATCTCGTCCGCCCGCGCACGCTCGATGAGCTGATCGAAGCGCGCCGGAGGCATCCCGGCAGTCGGCTTCTCGGCGGCGGTACCGATTTAATGGTCAATATCCGGCGCGGCATCGTCGCTCCGGCGGTGCTCGTTGATGTCAACGGCGTTGGCGAGTTGCATCATATTAAGGTAGATGCGCAGATACTTGAGGTTGGAGCCGCAGTGACGCTCCGCGAACTCGCCGCTCATCCGCAAGTCGTGGCGCATTATCCGGTCGTGGCGCAGGCCGCCGGCCATGTCGCTGGCCCGACACAGCGCAATATGGGCACCGTCGGCGGCAATATCGCGCTCGATACGCGGTGCATCTTTTATAATCAGAGCGAATGGTGGCGCGCAGCCAATCATCATTGTCTGAAGACGACGGGTGACATTTGTCATGTCGCGCCGAAGAGCCGGGGCGTCTGCTTTGCCACCTTCAGCGGCGACCTGGCGCCGGCATTGCTCACGCTCGATGCCGAAATCGACATTTCGGGACCTTCGGGATCACGCACGCTACCGCTTGCCGCTCTCTATATCGGCTATGCCCGGCAAGATGAGCCGGTCACCGAGACGCGAGGCGACGGCAAATATTTTTTGTCGTTGCGGCCGGGCGAAATCATCACGGCAGTGCGGGCGCGCAATACGCCCGGGTTGCGTTCCGCCTATGACAAGATCCGCATTCGCCGGTCGATCGAATATCCGGTCACCGGGGTCGCCGTGGCGCTGCGCCGGGAGGCCGACACGCTTACTGATCTGCGGGTGGCGTTTACCGGCACCAATCCGCGACCGGTGCGGCTCATCGGCACCGCCGAGTTGTGTGCCGGCACCCTCGACGCGCGCGTGCTTTCGGGCCTGGACGCATTGGTGCGCGACCAGATCATGGCGATGAAGACGACGTTCACGCCCGGTCATTACCGCCGCCGCGTGGCGGGCGTTCTGGCGCGCCGGCTGGTGCAGCGTCTGTTCGCTGCCTAACGCTTCGGTTGGCGGCGACGCCGAAATCCCTTGACTGCTGTCCGACGGGCGCCAGCAAAAACCCTTCCGCCGCGAGTCCGCGGCGAAACAATTCCCGTACCGTCGATGCTCGCGACGGCATGCGTTTGGCGAAACGGAAATCGTCGATCAGCGCCAATTCTTCCGGCGAGAGCATGATTTGCAGACGCTCGCCGCGCAAACGTTCGGCCATGATCGCCACCCTCCACCGCTGCATCGTAAAATGGGCTTCAGATGTGTTAGTAAAATTAGTCGTAGACGTTAAATAAGTCAATTGGGTACTTATCAGGTTTAGCATTTTTATGTATGAAAATCCAAAAAACATCAATCAAGTCATCGCGTTACGACAAATTGAAAATTGACAATCCGCGCCGGACGGGCGAGTATCTTTCGCGGGTCGGCGGTTCGCGAAAGACAGGAGAGTGGATGGGCACGATCCTTCCGTTTCTCAGAGGCCAACCGGTATTTGATCCCGAGGCGTTGCGCGCAATGTCGGCTGCACTCGACCAAGCCTGCGATGCGCTTAAGCTTCCTGAAAGCGCGGCACGCGAGCGGGAAACTGTCGCCGTGAGGATCGTCGAGCTGGCGCGGCGCGGTGAGCGGGATCCGAACCGGCTTTGCGAGCGGGTACTGCACGAGGCCGGCTCGCGTTAGCGGCTCTGCTCAATCACCAGCTTCGCGTCGCCTAGCCCGCGCGCTCCGACGAAGAAGGCCCATCAAATAGCGCCGAGGCGTGTTCTCGCGCTGAGAGAAATTCACGCCGGGGCCGCATGACGCGAAACTGCGATCCATCTTCGACTATATCGTAAAGCGCCTTGATTGGCTGATAGCGATGGCGTCGGTAATCGTGAAGCACGACGACGGAATCGGCGTGACATATTTGCGCGGCGATGAATGCGCATTCGAGGCGGCGCCGTCCGTCGATGAAAATAAAGTCGAACTGCAATTCGAGCGACAAAGGCAACGTCGAATAGTTGAGCTCCGGATCGCGATTATTGGCCACCGGGCCCCTGAGATCGGCGTGGAGCGGATGAAATCCGGTCCATCGTGGGAATTGGCAGATTAGCTCATCCAAATAGGAGGCATTGTCTTCAATCGAGAAGAAATGGTCGACGGCAAGCGCGTCGCGCCATTCGATGATGGCGAGCGTGGTAT
>Ga0335078_10001949_pt1 | contig 31203 bp, 29 predicted proteins | sample Lox_Sample_32_FD_206711 | JGI IMG/M metagenome (GOLD analysis project Ga0335078, IMG submission 206711) | Soil microbial communities from Loxahatchee National Wildlife Refuge, Florida, United States - Lox_Sample_3.2 | ecosystem: Environmental > Terrestrial > Soil > Wetlands | place: USA... | reverse complement strand
TCCTCGGTGTTCCGGATGATGATCGTGCAGCAGGTGACCCCGGACGCGGTGCAGGGCCGGGTGAACAGCCTGATCTTCGCCGGCCTGCAGGGCGGGCCGCGGCTTGGCGACGCCGAGTCCGGCGCGGTCGCGGCGCTGGCCGGGCCACAGGTAGCCGCCTGGTCCGGCGGCCTGCTCAGCATCGCCGCCGCCGCCACGACCTGCTGGGCGATACCCCAGTTCTGGCGCTACCGCGGCGGCGGCCTGGTGCCCGCCGCGGTCGCGGACGGGCAGGATGCGATACGAAACGCCCGGGGCCGGCCCGGCGCCCCGGGCGAAGAGTAGCGCCCGGGGCGGGCAGGGAGTAGCGCCCGGGCCGGGCGGCTCAGGCGTCCGGCGGCCAGCCGCCGAGGGTGACCACCGCGCCGGACTCGGCCACCAGCCGGGCCGCCAGCCCCAGCCCGGCCAGCCAGGGGAGCGCGGCCTCGCCGCGGATGATCGCCGTGGTGCTGGCCATGTTCGCGTCCGCGCAGGCGGCCGCCGCGACCGACACCGTCCGCCACACCGGCGGGGCGGGCAGGCCGGAACGGGGATCGAGGATGTGGTGCAGCGGATCGCCGCCGCGGCGCCAGCGCCGCGCGGCGGTGCTGGACGTGGCCAGGCCGCCGGAGTGGACCGCGACCACGGCGGACGGGCCGGGCGGCGGGTCCTCGGGGCGGCCGGTCACGTCCTGGACCCGGACCCGCCACCCCCCGTCCGGGGCAGGCCCGGCCACCGCGATGTCCCCGCCGAGGTTGACCAGGACCCCGCAGCCGAGGGCGGCGGCGATCCGCGCCGCGGCACGGTCGGCGGCCCAGGCCTTCGCGGTCGCGCCGAGGTCCAGGCGGGTCCCGGCGGGCAGGGACAGCAGCCCCGCCTCCTCGTCGAGGTCGATCTCCCGCCAGCCGGGAACGCTGTGCACGGTGAGTTTCACCGGCGGGCCGTCCCGCTGGACCAGGGCGAAGTCGCGGTCGTAGCCGGCCGCGCTGAGCGCGCCGCCCACCGTGGGGTCCAGGTCGCCATCGGTCAGCGCGGCCGCGCGGAGCGCAACCGCGAGCGCCCCGGCCAGGAGCGAGCTGATCCGCACCGGCCCGGCCCGGCCAGCCGCGCCGCGGGGCGCGCGGTCGAGCGCCACGATCTCGGCGTCCGGGCGGAACCTGCTGCACGCCGCGTCCAGCGCGGCCAGGTCGTCGCGGAGCATGCGCCGGGCGGGCCCCAGCGCGCGCAGGTCGGTCACGATCAGGTGCACGCTGGTGCCGATCGCCCGCCAGCTGGCGGCCGCCGCACGGCCCCCGGTGCCCGCGGGCATCTCGGTGGCCGTGGCGGACATCAGGAACCGCCGGAGGTAGTCTGGCTGCCGGAGCCGGTCGCCGCGGAGATGCCCGATCCCGAGCTGCCGGATCCCGCGTTGCTGGACGAGCCGCTGGCGGAGCTGGCAGAACCGGAGGAGCCAGTAGCGCCGGAGGAGCCCTGGGACGTCTGGGCCGAGGAGCCGGAGCCGCCCGACGACGAGGCGCCCGCCGAGGAGCCGGCCGACACGGTGCCGCTGGCGTTGCTGGCGGAGTGCGCCGATCCCGGCAGCGCGGCGGCGACGACACCGGCGCCGACCAGGCCCGCGGCACCGATCGTGACGGTCGCCGCGCGCAACCGCGCGCGCCCGCGCTCCCTGGCCGCCACCGCGGCCGCCGGACTGGGCTGGTGCGAGTTCATGAGGTTCCCTTCGAGCTACTCCCCGCAGTCTGCCGGCCGCAGGTAGGGGAATCCTCGGGGCTCCCTCTGACTGTCCTCTGAGCCTCCGCCCGCGAGCCCGTCAACTCGTCCGCGCGGCCGGCCGGGAGCGCCGTCAGGCGGTGCGCGGCGCGCTGGCGAGGACCTGGCTGAGCTTGGATGCGGCGGGCGAGGGCCGGGCGCCTGCCTGGAGCAGGAGGCGGCCCGCTTCGTCGAGCAGCCCGGCCGGCCCGGTGCCCAGCTCGACCTCCACCTCCCGCCACGCGGTCGCGGCCTGCCATTGGCGGGCGGCCGGCCCTGGGCCGGGCGTATTGCCGAAATCTTCCGCGGGCAGCGAGCCGGTCACCTCGTCGTCGGCAACCTCGGCGAGCACCTGCCCGCCCTCGTCCACCAGGTGGCGGACCGTGCGGGCGGTCTGCAGCCGCGCGATCGGGCGCAGCGGCCCGCCCTCGGTCCAGCCGGACGCCAGCGACGCGAGCTCGTCCGGGACGCCCTCGGTGCCGGGGCCGAGGGGGGCGTGCACCTCGCGCCGGGCCGAGGCGCCGGCCGGGAGCTTGAGGTGCCAGCCGTCGTCGGTCCCGCCGCTGCGCCGCCGCAGCGTGATGTGCGCCGCGGCCAGGTGCAGGCCCGGGGTGTCCCAGTAGATGGCGGTGAGGTGGTAGGTCCGCGGGCTGGTGACGGCGGTGGCGCCAGGCACCCCGGACAGGTCGGGCATCACGAATCCGGCGTCGACGGCGTACTTGCGCTCGATCTCCAGCGTGCTTTCCGGGGTGCTCATGGCACCGACCCTACGGCGTGCCCGCCGCGCCCGCTCAGCGTGTTGTCCCGGCCCAGCTTCGGTTACGATGTCAGACTACTTAATAACGCTCCGTGTTTGAACGGGTAGTGCGCAACGGGTCACCAGCGCGGGGCGGTACCGGGGATCAGGGGCGCGGCAGCCGGGGCCGGCGTCCCGGGCCGGCCGGGGCGAGGGGTCATGGAACACGCCGAGACAGTCGAGAGCTATGAGGCCGTGCCGCTGGCCCTGCCGGGGGAGGCCGGGCTGCAGGCCAGCGGCGCGGCGGTGCTGCGGCGCCGTAGCGCCCGGCCCGGCCGGCGGGCGGTGGTGTACGTGCACTGCCAGGGTGACGCGTTCGTGCCGGACGACCTCGCCGGCTGGTACACCGATCGCGGGTTCCACTTCTACGCGGCCGACCTGCGGGAGATCGGCGCGGACGGACGTCATCCAGACGGCGGCAACCGGGCCGCCGCCGACCTCGGCGACTGCTTCACCTGCCTGGACGCCGCCGCCGCGCATGTGCGCGGCACCGATGCCATCGACACGATGATCGTGGCCGCGCACGGTGCCGGGGCCTTAGTCGCGGCGCTGTGGTGTCACGCCCGGCGGGGCAGCCGGCCGGCCGACGCGCTGGTCCTGGCCAGTCCGGGCTGGGCCACCACACCGTCCTGGCTAGGCTGGGCGAGGGCGCGGCGGGCGCCCGGTCCGGCGTCGCCGCTGCTGGCCGGCGCGCGCCGCCGGATCCGGCGCGGCCTGGACATCGCCTGCCCGGTCCTGGTCATGTGCCCGGCGGCCGGGTGGAACGCGCCGGGCGGCGCGGGCGGCCTGCTGGTGCCCGGCGCGCTGGCCAACGGCCGGGTGACCATGCGGCTGGGCGAGCACGTGACCTGGCTGAGGCTGCCCGGCGGCCGGCCCGGCCCGGCCGGCCCGGCCTGCCCGGCCCGGCGGCGCGAGTTCGACGAGCTTGGCCGCTGGCTGAGCGCCTACCTGTCCGGCCAGATCCGCGACCAGCTGCTGTGATCCGCGCTACTGCACGGTCACGGTCACGGTCGGGTACCCGGTGGCGCCGTTCGGCGGCGGCGGCGCCTGGGCAGCGGTCTGGGTGTAGCCGGTCTTGTCGGTGGCGCGTGCCTCGATGACGTGGTTCCCCCGGGTCGCGTTCCAGTCCAGCACCCATTGCCGCCAGGTGTCGATGCCCGGCACCGCCGCCAGCCGGGCCTGCCGCCAGTCCCCGCCGTCGATCCGCACCTCCACGGCCTCGATGCCCTTGTGCTGCGCCCAGGCGACGCCGGCGATCGCGGTCCGGCCCGCCTTCACCGCGGTGTTGCCCTTCGGCACGTCAATACGCGACTCCGTCTTGACCGGCGCCTGCTGGGACCAGCCGCGCTGCGCCCAGTAGGCGTACTCGTTCGCGAACGTGGTCACCTTGATGTCGGTGATCCACTTGCACGCGGACACGTAGCCGTACAGGCCGGGCACCACCAGGCGGGCCGGGAACCCGTGCGCGACCGGCAGCGGCGTGCCGTTCATCGCCACCGCAAGCATCGCGTCGCGGCCGTCCATGACGGTCTGCACCGGGGTGCCCGAGGTGAACCCGTCCACCGAGGTGCACAGCAACTGCTGGGCGCCGGACCGGATCCCGGCGGCGCGCAGCAGCCGGGCCACGCTGGTGCCCAGCCACCGCGCGTTGCCGATGTAGGGGCCGCCCACCGGGTTGGACACGCAGCACAGGGTGATCCAGTCCTCGGTGATCGGCATCTTGAGCAGGTCGTCGAAGGTGACCGTCAGCTCGTGGGTGACCATGCCGTGGATCCGCAGCTGCCACGACGAGGGCGCGACCTGGGGCAGGATCAGCGCGGTGTCCACCCGGTAGAACGCGCCGTTCGGGGTGACGAACGGGCTCAGCCCGGGGATGTCCAGGTCGGTCCCGGGCGGCAGCGAGGGAAGGCTGCGGGCCGGCCGGGGCAGCCGGATCGCGGCCCGGGCGGTCGACACGCTGGTGCGCTCGGCGAGGGCACGGCCCACCAGCCCGCTGGCCCCGGCCGCCACCAGCGCCACCGAGCCGGTGAGCAGGAACGTGCGGCGGCCCGGCGCCGCTGCGGCGGGCCGGGCCGCGGCGTGCCGCCCGGCGGGCTCACCGCCGGGGCGGGCCGGCACCCAGGACGCCCCCGGCGCCACGGGCTCGCTGCCGGGGCGGGCCGCCCCCGCCGGTGCCGCGGGCCCGGCGGGGGCGGCACCCGGGAGCGGGGGCGGGCCGGGGGGACCGCCGTCGCCGAGGGCGGTGCCGGCGTCCAGGGCGGCGCCGGCGTCCAGGGCGGCGCCGGCGTCCAGGGCGGCGTCCGCGCGGGCGGACCGGACCAGCCGGTGCAGCACCAGCAGCCCGGCCGCGCCGCCGGCCAGCGAGGGCAGCACGTCGACCGGGGTGAAGGTCGGGCGGGTCAGCGCGGCGGCCAGGCCGATCGCGGTGAAGGCGGCCAGGCCCGCCACGCCGTAGCTGAAGCGGCGCATGGCGACGACGCCGATCAGCGCGGCGAACACGGCCAGCAGCACGAGGATGCCGGTCACCAGGGCGGTCTTGTCGTTGGCACCGAACGCCGTGATGGCGAAATCCTTCACCGGCGGCGGCGTGAGGTCGATGGTCGCACCGCCGACCGCCACCACGGGGGAGCCCTGCGGCCCGGTGAGCCCCGCCACGAGCTGGCCGATGCCCAGCGCGACCGCGGCGGTGATCAGGCCGGTCAGCACGCCGGTGATGATGCCGGGCCGGACCGGGGCCCCGGTGGAGGGTTCAGTGGTCGGATCAGGGGACACTGTCACACCATGTATTCGTAGAGGATGCGGGTGAGGATTGGCGGCGGTACGGCAAATGGCCAAACCGATCAGGCGCCGGCCACGAATTATCTATGGGGATGCCGTTGGCGGGCGCCCAGGTGCAGGTGCGTGAGGTGAGATGAGGACCCGGCGATGACCGCGGAGCTGCCAGGCGAGCGCCCGCGCGCGGCACCGGGCGGCGACCTGGCCGGCCTGCTCGCCCTGGTCGCCCGCGGCGACGAGGCCGCCTTCGCCGGTCTCTACGACCGGTTCGGCACGCTGGTGTTCGGCCTGGTCCGCCGGGTGGTCAAGGACCCGGCGCAGGCCGAGGAGGTGACCCAGGAGGTGCTGCTGGACGTCTGGCGCACCGCGGCCCGGTTCGACCCGCACCAGGGCAGCGCGCGAAGCTGGCTGATGACGCTCGCGCACCGGCGGGCCGTCGACCGGGTGCGGTCCGCCCAGGCGTCGGCGGACCGGGAGAGCCGGGTGGCCGTTGCCACGGCCGACTACGACGTCGTGGTGGAGGAGGTGGAGGCGCGGCTGGACGCGCAGCGGGTCCGCCGCTGCCTGGACGCGCTCACCGAGCTGCAGCGCGAGGCGGTCACCCTCGCCTACTACGGGGGATACACCTACCGTGAGGTGGCGGCCCTGCTCGGCGTGGCGGTCGGCACGGTCAAGACCCGGATGCGGGACGGGCTGATCCGGCTGCGCGACTGCCTGGGAGCGGACTGATGAGGCTCCGCCGCGGCGACCCGCACACCCTGGCCGGCGCCTACGCCCTGGACGCGCTCAGCGACGCGGACCGGGACAGCTTCGAGCGCCACCTCGTCGGCTGTGAGGCATGCCGGGCCGAGGCGGCCGGCCTGCGCGACGCGGCCGGCCGGCTGGCCGAGGTCACCGCCGCCCAGCCGCCGCCGTGGCTGCGCGGCCAGGTCCTCGCCGAAGCGGCCAGGACCCGGCAGCAGCCGCCGCCGGTACGGGAGCGGCAGCGGGCCCGCCGGACCTGGCTCGGCGTCGGCTGGCCGCCCGCGCCACGGCTGGCCGGCGCGATCGCCGGGCTGGCCATGCTGGTGGCCCTGGGGCTGGGCACGCTCGTGCTCAGCACGCAGCACACGCTCCGGGTCGATCAGGCGCACAGCGGGGAGATCGCGGCCGTGCTGAACGCGCCCGACGCGACCATGACGACCGCCCACGCGCGCATACACGGCTCGGTCACGGTGGTGATGTCGCACGCGGCGCGGGCGCTGGTGCTGACCGCGGCGCGGCTCCCCGCGCTGCCCTCGACCGAGTGTTACCAGGTGTGGCTGATGGGCCCGCGCGGAATGCGGTCGGCCGGGCGGCTGCCGCCGGCCCGGCACGGGATGACCGCGCCGATGGTGGTATCGGGCGTGGCCGACGGCGACCGGATGGGGCTGACGGTCGAGCCGGCCGGCATGTCCAGGCGGCCGACCACCCCGCCGGTCCTGATGATGGCGCTGTCCACCAACGATCCCGGCGGCTGACGCGCCGCCGGCGGGCGGCCGGTGCACTAACGTGTGGAGGCGTGAAAGCATCTCCGCAGGCGCAGTTGAAGCTCCTCGAACTGGCCGGGCTGGACACCGAGCTCAGCCGCCTGGACCATAGCCGCCGCACGCTGCCGGAGAACGCCGAGTTCGAACGGGCGCAGGCGCGGGACGCGCAGTTGCGCGACGAGCTGGCCACGCTGGAGGCGCGCGACAGCGACCTGGCCCGCGACCAGGCCAAGGCCGAGCGGGACGTGGACCAGGTCCGGTCCAGGATCGAGCGGGACCGGGCCAGGCTGGACGCCGGCCAGGTGTCCTCGCCCCGGGAGCTGGAGAACCTGCAGTCGGAGATCGTCTCGCTGGAGCGGCGGCAGGGTGACCTGGAGGAGGTCGTCCTGGAGGTGATGGAGCGGCTGGAGGAGGTCACCGGCCGGGCCAGCGCGCTCAGCGGCGAGCAGGCGGAGCTGGCAGGCCGGCTTGAGGACATCGGGTCACGCCGGGACGGGGCGTTCGCCGAGATCGACGAGCAGGCGGCCAAGGCCCGCGACAGCCGCGAGGCCATCGCCGCCGAGCTGCCCGGCGACCTGCTCGGCCTCTACGACCGGCTCCGCGCCCAGCACGGCGTCGGGGCTGCCGCGCTGCGGCACGGCCGCTGCGAGGGCTGCCACCTGTCGCTCCACACGGTCGACCTGGCCCGGATCCGCGCCGCGCCGCCAGACGAGGTGCTCAGGTGCGAGGAGTGCCGCCGGATCCTGGTCCGCGCCGAGAAGGACGCATGAGCCTGCGCCTGGTGATCGAGGCGGACGGCGGGTCCCGGGGGAACCCCGGCGCGGCCGGGTACGGCGCGGTGGTCCGGGACGCGCGCACCGGCGAGGTGCTCGCCGAGGTGAGCGAGGCGATCGGCCACGCCACCAACAACGTGGCCGAGTACTCCGGCCTGCTGGCGGGCCTCCGGGCGGCCGCCGGGCTGGCGCCCGGCGCCGACGCCGAGGTCCGGATGGACTCCAGGCTGGTGGTCGAGCAGATGTCCGGGCGCTGGAAGATCAAGCACCCCGGCATGCGGGCCCTCGCGGCGGAGGCCAGGGCGGCGGCGCGCGCGCTTGGCCGGGTGACCTACACCTGGGTGCCGCGCGAGCGCAACGCCCACGCCGACCGCCTCGCCAACCAGGCCATGGATGCGGCGGCCGGGCGCGGCGCGCGCTTATCCTAGGAGCACGGCGGGCGAGCCGGCCGGGCGGTCGCGCCGCGCCATGGCGACATGGCGCGGTGAGGAAGGTCCGGGCTCCGCAGGGCAGGGTGGTCGGTAACGCCGACCCGGGGTGACCCGCGGGACAGTGCCACAGAGAACAGACCGCCTCGCGCCGGGCTCCGGCCCGGCCGGGGCAAGGGTGAAACGGTGGTGTAAGAGACCACCAGCGCCCGGAGCGATCCGGGCGGCTCGGTAAACCCCACCCGGAGCAAGGTCACAAGGGTCACGCGCCCTCCGGGGCGCGGGGCCTGCGCGAGCGGTTGAGGGCGGCCCGCCCGATGCTCGCGGGTAGACCGCACGAGGCTGCCGGCAACGGCAGTCCCAGATGGATGGCCGCCGGCCCGCGTTCGCGCGGGTGCACAGAACCCGGCCTACAGGCCGGCTCGCCCGCCGCCCTAGCTCTGGCCTGCGCCGGTACATCACTCGTTTCTGGCGGCCTCGGGCCCGGTGATCCGGCTGAGGAGCGGGAAGGTTGCGGCGATGATCGCGAGCGAGGCGGCGAGCCCGGCGATGACGGTGGCCCAGTACGCGATCCCCGGGAGCTGGAACGCGATGCCGACCTGGGACCTGAGGTAGAGCGCAGCGGAGACCAGGCCGACCACGATCGACACCGTGGCGACGAGCAGGAGCGGCAGCGCGCTCTCCAGGGCGACGATGCGGCGCAGGACCGCGGTGGGGACGCCGGTGAGCCGGAGCAGGCTGAACGGGCGCTTGCGCTCGCCCAGCCCGGCGGCGACGTTCACGGCCAGGCTGCACGCGGCGATGATCAGGCTGGCGACAACGATCACGTCGGTCATGGCCTGGACCATCGCGATGATGCGCGTGACGTTGGGCTGGTTCCCCTCGACCGCCACCGGCGTGCCGCGGAGGGGGAAGGCCCGCTCGAGCGAGGTCCGCGCCCGTTCGAGGGAGCCGGGCGATCCGTCCGTGGCGAGGACGACCGCCTCGACGGGAAGGCGCGCGATGCTCGCGGCCGGCCGGTGGGCGGACGGCCAGACCGTCGAGGACGACTTCGAGTTGGCCCCGGTGACGTGCTGCCAGAAGTAGCCGATCGTCGCGCTGGTCGTTCCCGGTGCGCACCTGCCGATCGCGGGCGTCTTCGCCAGCTGGTCACACGCGGCCACTCCCTCGCCATTCGCCTGCTGAACAGGCGCCGGGCCGACGTGGATCACGGTCACGCCGCGCACCCCGGGGGTGGCGCGGAGCCCGGTAAGCACCCGGCCGGGGACGGCGGGAACCGCCATGGACAGGGCACAGGCGCCCCTGTTGCTGGCGCAGAACTGGTCGGCGAGCGTGGCGGTCGCCGCGGTGCTGCCCGGCTGGGAACCGACCGCGACGATCGAGCTGAGCGCGCCGATCGCGGCACTGGCGATGAACAGGGCGATCACGAGCCCGCTGATCGAGCGGAAGGCCGCCTTCGGGTTGTCGAGGAGGCGGCGGCCGGCGATGAGCGTGGCCGGACGATTCGACCGGCTGGCCATGAGCCGGGAGCCCGCCTTCGTCAGCCACGGTCCGGCGAGGACCAGCCCCACCACGACGAGCACGAAGGTCACGAGCAGCTCCAGAATCTGGCCGCCGTTGCTGCCCGGCTTGCCGTGCGCGGCGAAATATGCGAGCAGGGCGAGGCCAGCCAGCAGCGGGATGACGCGGACGATCTTCGGCGGGGCAGCGGAGGCCCGCCGGCTCACGCCCAGCGGTGATATCTGGACACGGCGGAGCGCGAGCCGCGCGGACACGACAGCGGCGACCGGGACGCCGATCACGACGAGTGCCACGTCGGCCCCCGGCAACGAGAGATCGCCCTGGGCGAACGGCGCCCCGGTGAAGGGGACGTGGCTGAGCACCGGCCGGAACAGGAAGAACAGCGCGAACCCGGCCGCCACTCCCGCAAGCGCGGCAACCGTCGCCTCCACCGCCGACACCACCGAGACCTGATGTGGCGTCGCCCCGACGAGGCGCATCGCAGCGAAACGCTCCTCTCGCCGCGCGGCGGACAGCCGGCTCGCCGTCGCGATCAAGATCAGCACTGGCAGCAGCAGGGCAACTGCTCCGCCGGCCAGGATCCACTTCAGCACGGGCCCGCTCCCGGTGCCGCTCTGGCAGTTGAAGCAGCTGGCCGGCGTTTGCTGGATGCCGCGAACCGCCACGGCCCCGGGGAGCCGCGAGAGCGGGCGCGCGTCGTGGCCGATCACGATGATCAGCGAGGTCGGGGAGGGAAGCGCCGCCGCGCCGATGGTCCCGATCTGGCGCCCCGGGAACCGGCCGCGAAGCTCGCCCGCCGGGGCCGACCGGAGCAGCTCGGTGAGAGCCGGCGACGCGTAGAACTCCCCAGGCCCCGGCAGGTGCGCGATCCCCGGCGGGACCGGAGCGCCAGGTCCCGTGGCGGCGACGTCGACCCGGTCGATCACCTGGTCGCCGAACTGGTCGACGGTAAGCAGCCACCACAGCCTGGCGGGCACCGGGCCAGCTGACGCCGGCGGGCCCGTCTGCGCGGAGGTGTCGAGCCACGCGCCGCGCTGGGTCTGGGCGCGCAGCCCGTTGACACCGGCCAGCGCGGACAGCAGCAGACCGACGCCGAGGGCGACCGCTGCCGCGGTGACGACCACGCGCAGCAGCGCATCGCGGCCGCTGCCCAGCGTGAGGCGCAGGCCAAGCCGGATCATCCGGGCACCGCCTCGGTCGCGGTCACCCGGCCATCGCGCACGATCACCTCGCGGTCGGCATACGCGGCGACGCGGGGTTCGTGGGTGACCAGGAGCACCGTCGACCCCTGCTCGCGCGCGGCCCGCGTCAACAGGCCCATGACCAGCTCTCCGTTCAGCGAGTCAAGTGACCCGGTGGGTTCGTCGGCAAAGAGCACATCGGGATGGGCAACCAGGCCGCGCGCCAGCGCGACGCGCTGCGACTGGCCGCCCGACATCTCGCCGGTGCGATGGCGCTGCAGGCCGTCGAGGTCGAGGCGTTCGAGCCAGCTCCGCGCTTCACCGAGGGCCTTGTCACGGTGCGTGCCGCCGAGCAGCAGCGGCAGCGCGACGTTCTCCTCGGCGGTCAGCTCCGGCACGAGCTGCCCGAACTGGAACACGAAGCCGAAGCGATCGCGCCGCAGCCTGGAGCGCTCGGACTCCCGCATCGTGTCCACGCGCCGGCCATCGAAGCGGACCTCGCCGGAGCCCGGGACGAGGATGCCCGCCAGGCAGTGCAGCAGCGTGGACTTGCCCGAGCCGCTCGGGCCCATCACGGCGACGATCTCGCCGCGCTGCACCGAGACGCTCGCCCCGCGAAGCGCCGGGGTCTCGCCGAAGGAGAGCACGAGGTCCCGTCCCTCGATGATCCCCCCGCCGGCGGTGACCGCCGGGGAACCGCTGGCGGCTGTCATGACGCCACCTCCCCGGCGAGCGCCGTGAGCCGGGCAGCGGTCAGGTCGATCCAGCGCAGGTCGGCTTCCAGGTGAAAAAGGCCGTGGTCGGCGAGGAGGGCATCCACGAGCTTGCCTTTCTGCTTGAGCTCGGTAAGCTCGCGCATCCGCCGGAGGTGGACGACTCGCTGCACGTCGAGGTATTCCTCCGCCGGGCGCCCGAGCATCAGCGCCAGCACGACCTTCACGAACAGGTCGGTTTGGAGGTGAGGCTCGGCCGGGATGGGCTCCGCGAGCCACGCCTCCACCTCGCTTTTCCCGGTCTCGGTGATGGTGTAGCGCTTGCGGTCCGGGCCGGCGCCGGGCTCGGCCTCGCCGGCGGTGGCCCTTCCGTCCCTGGCCAGCCGGGAGAGGGTGGCGTACACCTGGCCGAAGGGAAGCGGCCTGCCCCGGCTGAGGTACGTGTCGTAGTCGCGCTTCAGGTCGTAGCCGTGGCTCGGTTGACGGTCGAGAAGCCCGAGCAGTGCCATGGGGACGCTCATACCTGCGAGCATACACTGAGAGTATACCTGTAGACTATAGCCTGGCCTTGGGTTCGGGACCCGCGGCGGGAGACGACGTCCAGGCGCGGTGCTCACACAGAGTGCCAGGACGTGGACTGGTCAGTGAATCGAGATGTATCTTGTCGTCATGGAGCGGCTCAGCGGGCAAGATGTCGCCGCTGCGGCGGCTGCGCACCATGAACTTGGCCCCGAGTACAGCCAGGCAACCGTCGACTCGTTCCTGGAGAAGGTCGACAGCGAAATAGCCGCACGAATTGATGCCCGTCTCGGCGGCGCGCCTCAACCTCGCAGCCACACAGCGGACGTAGTGCCACGATACGAGCGCCGCGCTCTGTGGACCGGAGTCGTGATCGGCAGCGCCGTTGCTGGAATCCCGCTCACCCTGGTCGCTGCCAGCCGGCCTGGGCCCCAACGCGCGGTGATTGCCATCTGGCTAGCGATCGCCGTGGTCTACTTGGTCGCGACCGAGTGCACAAGCCCCGCGGCCGTGAGTGACACCGTCCCAGGGTGACCTGCGGCAGGTGGCGGCGGGGATCTGGTGCTGGCAGCGCCGTCCCCGGGGACTGCGCCCGGGCAAGTTCGGGGTCAGGACCAGCTACGCGATCACGGTGGGCGCGCAGACGCTGCTGATGGACCCGCTGGTGCACGGGGACGGCGACCCGGCGCTGGAGATGCTGGACGGGCTCGTCCGGGACCAGGTGCTCATCCTGATCAGCAAGCCCTACCACACCCGCAGCGCCGAGCCGTTGTGGCGGCGCTACCGCCGTGCGCGGGCCCGCATCTACGGGCATCCGGAGGTGGCCACCCGGCTGGGCGACACCGCCGGCTTCCAGGCCGTGGCCGGGGGCGACGAGGCCGGCGGCGTGGCCCGGTTCCACCCGATCGGCGTCCCGCCCCGCTCCGAGCAGCCGGTCGAGATCCCCGCCCACCGTGCGCTGGTCTTCGGCGACGCCGTGATCGAGGCCGGGGGCGCGCTGCGGGTGTGGGAGGACCCGGTGGACAGCGAGCGCCGCCGCCGCTGGTGGCACGAGCGCTACCTGCCGACGCTCGACCGCCTGGCCGCCCTGGACGCCGGGCACGTGCTGGTCACGCACGGCGAGCCGGTGCTCGGCGACGGCGCGGCGGCGCTGCGCCGGGCGCTGGAACTCGGCCCCTGGCAGCGCCCGAAACGCTGAGCACACGCTCCGGTGGAGCCGGTCCCTCGGCGTGCGGCGATGAGTCTGTCTGCGGTGCCTCGTCCTAACTGTCCTAACCGCCCGGTTCGCGCGCCGGGCGACCCAGGGAAGGACCAGGCCCCATGACCGCCGACGAGTGCCCGCCCGTTGCCGTATCGCGCCGGATCTGCGCCCCGGCGCACGACATCTTCGAGATCCTCGCCGACCCGGTACGGCACATCGAGCTCGACGGCTCCGGGATGTTGCGCGGGGCCGCTTCCACCGCGATGGTCACCGGCGTGGGGGACGTCTTCGTGATGAAGATGTACTACGCCGGACTGGGCGACTACGAGATGAACAACCACGTCGTCGACTACGAGCCGGACCGGCGCATCGGCTGGGAGCCGGAGGCGGGCCGCGGCCATCCGGGTGCGGCCCCCGGCAGCCGGGCCGCGGCCCGCTGGGGACACCGGTGGACCTACCAGCTCACCCCCGACGGCCCGGATGCGACCATCGTGACCGAGACCTACGACTGCTCGGCCGTGCCCGAGCACGAGCGCCGGGGGATGGACAACGGCACCGTCTGGCTCGAGAGCATGACCAACACCCTGGAACGGCTGGACGCGCTCTGCGAGCGGAGCCCCGCGCCCGGCTCAGGCCCGTGAGCGTGCCCGGCGGCGCCGACGTTAGAATCCGGACTCCGGGCCGTTCCTGCCGCTGGCCGGCACGTGCCCGGCCGGAAGGGGGATGCGGATGCGCGAGATCGATTACTCGGTGCGGGGGTTCCTCACCGTGCACAAGGACTCACTGCGGGTGCCGCTGCACGGATCGCTGAAGGTCGCGTTCGATCCGGACTCGGGGCTGCTGAGCGGTGACCTCGCCCTGGACGAGGCGACGTCCGCCCGCACCCTGCTCGGCGCCACGCTGGTGCGCGCGGACGTGCGGATCATCCCGGAGTCACCGGTGATCGGCCGGATCGACGCCGACGGCCGGCTGATGGCCACGGCGACGGTGGACGCGGTGATCACCGCCGTCCACTCCGCCGGGCGCACGCTGCTCACCAGCGGGTCCTGCCGGACCGCCGCCCACGCCACCGTGCCGCTGCGGTCCCGGCCCGGGTTCAGCCTGGACGAGGGCGGCCGCCTGGCGGGCCGGTACTACCGGCCGCCGTTCACCGGTTGCGGGTGGCTCACCCCGCTGGTCAACCTGCTGATCGCCGGCGCGGGGAACGCCGCGGTCATCGACATCAGTCCGGTACGGCCCGGAGGGTAGGCCGGGGCCGCAGGGTGTCGCGGAGCGCCTCCAGCGCGGTGAAGCGGGGGACCCAGCCGAGGTCCTGCTTCGCCCGGGTGGTGTCCATGATCGCCGGATGGCTGACCGCCTCCACCCATCCGGCGGCCGGCGGGAGGAATGGCAGCGAGGCGATGGCCCGGGCGGCGGCCTGGGTCAGGCCCGCGGGCACCGGCACCGGGTACAGGCCCAGCTCGCGTACCACCTGGGGCCCGGTGAGGACGCCATCACCGGCGATGTTGTAGGCACCGGGCGGTCCGGCGGCGACGACGCACTGCTGCAGGGCTCGCCCCACATCCTCCTCATGGACCAGCTGCAGCGGAAGCTCCGGCACCAGCACGGGCACCGGCACCGGGAGTGAGACCTGACCGAGCAGCCCGGCCAGCCGGCGGCTCAGCGGCCCGAGCGGGCCGGGCAGCAGGTCCTTCGCGCCGACGGTGTGCGGGCCCACGACGATCGACGGGCGCAGCAGGTAGAGGGCCGGCCCGGCGGCACCGCCCGCCTCGGCCTGCAGGGCCTGTTCCAGCTCGGCCTTCTCCTGTGCGTAGAACAGGCGCGCCGCGGGCCGCACCGGCCACTCCTCGGTCATGCCGACCGGGTTGTCCGGGTGGAATCCGTAGGCAGCCACCGACGAGGCGTAGACAAAACGCCGCGCCCCCGCCTCGGCGGCGGCGCGGAAGGCGTTGAGCGTGCCCCCGACGTTGGTCGCCGCGATCGCCTCGCTCGAGGCCGCACCGGTGATGAGGAACGCCAGGTGCACCACCACGTCGGCGCCGCTGAACGCCTCCGCCAGGGCCTCGGCGTCCCGGACGTCGCCGCGGCGGTAGTCCATCTTCGCCCAGCCGTACGCGGCCGGGTCGAACGGCCGCCGGGCGATGCCGACGATCCGCGTCACCCGGTCGTCGGCCTGGAGCAGCGGCATCAGGCCGTGCCCGAAGGTCCCGGTCGGGCCGGTGACCGCGACCGTCAGGTCCCTCTTGCTGGCAGGCACAGGCCCACCTTGCCAGACGCGGCGGGCGGGCGCGAGCGCGGGTCCGCCGTGCCGCCGGGCCGGGCGGATTCAGAGCCGAAGGTCCCGGCGGAAGGGACGATCGCCAGGGGCCGGACCGCCGGTCCAGCTGCTTACCATCCTGACGGGAACCGAGCATCCGCCCCCGGATGGCGGCAAGGAACTGGCGTGAAGGGAGGGCGTCATGGACCGACTGAGCCCACTCGATGCCGTGTTCGTCGACGCCGAGGACGAGGACCGGCACACTTCGATGGCGATCGCGTCGGTCGGGGTGTTCGAGGGACCGGTGCCCGCCTACGAGGAGTTGTACCAGGCCGTCTCCGGGCGGCTGGCGGCCGTGCCCATCTACCGCCGCAAGCTGCGCACCGTGCCGTTCCGCCTCGGGCGGCCGGTCTGGGTCGACGACCCGGACTTCGACCTGCGCTACCACATCCGGAGCACCGCCCTGCCCGCCCCGGGCGGCGACGAGCAGCTCAGCAGGCTGCTGGCCCGGGTGATGGGCCAGCGCCTCGACCGTGACTACCCACTGTGGGAGTACTGGCTGGTCAGCGGGCTTGCCGGGGAGCGCTGGGCGCTGATCTCCAAGCTGCATCACTGCATGGCCGACGGGATCTCCGGCACCGACCTGTACCGGGCGGTCTTCGACGTCACCCCCGAGCCTTCGCCGCCGGTGCCGGACGACCGGGTGGCCGGCCTGGAGCCCTCGGCGATCTCCCTGGCCGCCCAGGCGGCGCTGGACCTGGCCATGCTGCCCGTGCGGGACGCCTCGCTGGTGCGCGGCGTGCTCGCCAATCCCGGCGACGCGCTGCGGCAGGTGGCCGGCACCGGCCGGGCCATCGCCCGGATGGTCCCCTCGCTGCGGCTCGCGCCGGGGTCGTCGCTCAGCGGGCAGATCGGGCAGCAACGGCGGCACGTGTGGGTCCGCGCCTCGCTCGCGGAGATCAAGGCGGTCAAGGGCGAGCTCGGCGGCACGGTGAACGACGTCGTCCTCGCCGCGATCAGCGGCGGGTTCCGGTCGCTGCTGCTCGCCCGGGGCGAGGAGCCCGACCCGCACAAGGTCCCGTCGCTGGTCCCGGTGTCGGTGCGGGCGAAGGGCGACGAGAGCGTCTACGAGAACCAGGTGTCCGGGGAAGTGGCCTACCTGCCGGTGCACATCGCGGACCCGGTGGAGCGGCTCGCGGCCGTCCGGGCGGAGCTGGCGAGCCTGAAGGCGAGCCGGGAGGAACGGGTCGGCGAGGCGCTGATCTCCCTGGGCCACTACGCACCGTTCCCGGTGGTCTCGCGTGGGGTGCGGTTCGCGCTCTCGCTGCCGCAGCGCGAGATCGTCACGGTCACCACCAACGTGCCCGGCCCCCCGTTCCCGCTCTACGCCATGGGCCGCCGGATGGTGGAGCTGGTCCCCTTCGTCCCGCTCGGGAGCAGGGTCCGCATCGGGGTCGCGATCATCAGCTACGACGGCAACGTCGTGTTCGGCGTGACCGGCGACTACGACGCGAACCCGGACCTGGACGTGCTGGCCCGCGGCATCGAGGACGGGCTCTGCGAGCTCCTGGCCGCCGCCGGGCACCCCCGCACGCCGGCGGCCGGCGGGCAGCCACCGGAGCCCGCGGCCGCCCGGCAGCCCCGCAAGCCGGCGGCTACCCGGCAGCCCCGCAAGCCGGCGGCTACCCGGCAGCCACGGGAGCCCGCGGCCGAGGGGCGGTCACCCAAGCCGACGGCCGCCCGGCCGACCCGCAAGCCCGCGGCCACCGGGCGCCCCCGCAAGCCCGCGGCCGCCCGGCAGCCCCGCAAGCCGGCGGCTACCCGGCAGTCACCGGAGCCCGCGGCCGCGGACGACCAGCACTGACCGCACGCCCCCCCGCCGGGCGCCCGGCGGGGGCCTATGCTGGCGCAGGTGGGAGCGGCGCACGGCCCTCTGGCCCCCGGTGGCGGCGGCACGCCCGCCGTGCGTGAGTACCGCATCGGCGAACTGGCCCGCGCGGCGGGGATCCCGGTGCGCACGCTGCGCTACTACCAGGAGCGCAAGCTCCTGCCGCCGCCACGGCGGGAGGGCAGGATCGGCTGGTACTCACCGGCCCACCTGGCCCGCCTGCAGCTGATCGGCCAGTTGCTCGACCGCGGCCACACCCTGGGCGGTACCGCCGAGCTGCTCTCGGCCTGGGAGCAGGGCTACGACCTGGCGGAACTGCTCGGCTTCGAGCGGGCCATGACCGCCTCCTGGTCCGACGAGGTACCGGTGCCCATGACCGTCGCCGACGTCGGGGCGCTGCTCGGCGGCCAGCTCACGGCCGAGGCACTGGCGGAGGCGGCCCGGCTCGGCTACATCGAGGTCGATGCGGGCCGGGTCGTCCATGTCAGCCAGCGGCTGCTGGACGCTACCGCGGCGCTGGTGGGCGAGGGCATCCCGCTGCCGGCGATCCTGGCCGCCGGCCGGGAGCTGCAGGCGGGCCTCGACGCCATGGCATCGCTGTTCGTGGAGTTGGTCATCAGCAACGTCCCCGGCCGGCCCGGCGGCACGCCGCAGCCGCACGAGATGGCGGGGCTGGCCGAGCGGATCGAACGGCTGCGCCCGGTCGCGCGCACCGTCATCGACGCGGAGTTCGCCCGCGCCATGGACCGCCGCGCGCGCGCCAGCTACAGCGAGTTCATCCGCCGGCTCACCACCCGGGACCGCCGTAACGGCGGCGGCCCCGGCACGGCCGCCGCGCCGGGCGGGCCGGCCGGGGGAGCGGAGGGGGAGTGATCCCCGCCCGTGCCCGCCGCGGCGCGTTCCCCGGAGGGCGTCTCGGTTATCATCCCATAATGCCAGTGATTACTGGCATGGTTATGGGTCCAGCCGGAGAGCGGGTGCCGTGATGGGGCATGCCAGGGAACTGGCCGGTCAGGTCGTGGTGGTGACCGGTGCGGCGCGGGGCATCGGCGCCCGCCTCGCGCAGAGCCTGGCCGCCCGGGGCGCGCAGGTGGCCCTGCTCGGCCTCGAACCGGACGAGCTAGCCCGGGTGTCCGCCTCCTGCGGAGCGCGTTCGCGCTGGTGGGAGGCCGACGTCACGGACGACCGCGCGCTGGCCGGCGCCGCCGCCGCTATCCGGGACGCCTACGGCCGGGTGGACGTGGTCGTCGCGAACGCCGGCATCGCCATCGCCGGGCCGTTCCGCCACGCCGATCCGCGCACGTTCGCCAGGGTCATCGAGGTCAACCTGCTCGGCAGCGTGGCCACCGCGCGCGCGTTCCTGCCCAGCCTGATCGACAGCCAGGGCTACCTGCTGCAGGTGGCGTCGCTGGCCGCGCTCGCCCCGGCGCCGATGATGGCGGCCTACTGCGCGAGCAAGTCGGGCGTGGAGGCGTTCGCCGACGCGGTCCGGGCCGAGGTTGCCCATCACGGCGTCCGGGTCGGCGTAGCCTACCTGAGCTGGACCGACACCGATATGGTGCGCGGCGCGGATGAGAACCCGGCGCTGCGGGAGATGCGTGCCGGGCTGCCCCTGCTGGCCGGGCGCACCAGTCCGGTCGCCCCCGCCGTCGAGGCCCTCACCCGCGGCATCGCCCGGCGCGCGCCGAGGGTGTACGGGCAGCGCTGGCTGCCGCCGATGCAACTGGTGCGGGGGATGGTCCCGCCGCTCGTCGCCAGGCTCGCGGGCCGGACGATGCCCGCGGTGGAGTCACGGTGGCTCGCGACGGGCGCCGACGCCGGTCCGGTTGGCGCCGGCGGCGCCGCCGATACCAGCGCGCGGGCCGCCACCGCCGGGGAGGCAAGATCATGAAACCAGCGGGCAACAACGCGGGGATCGTCATCATCGGGGCGGGGTTCGCCGGCCTGTGCATGGCGATCCGGCTGAAGCAGGCGGGCTTCGACGACTTCGTCATCCTGGAGAAGAACGACGACCTCGGCGGGACTTGGCGGGACAACCAGTACCCGGGCTGCGCCTGCGACGTGCCGTCCCACCTGTATTCGTTCTCGTTCGAGCTCAACCCGCGCTGGTCGGCGATGTTCGCGCCGCAGCAGGAGATCTGGGCGTACCTGCGCCGGTGCACGGACAAGTACGCGCTCGGACCGCACATCCGGTACGGCTGCGCGGTGGAGCGGATGGAGTGGGACGACACGGCCGGGCGCTGGCGCGTGGCGACGGCAGCGGGGGACGCCTACACGGCGCGCGCGATCGTCTCCGGGATCGGCGCGCTGCACGTGCCGTCGGTGCCGGAGGTTCCCGGTGCCGACCGGTTCACGGGCCCGTCCTTCCACTCGGCGCAGTGGGACGCCGCATGCGACCTGAGCGGCAAGCGGGTCGCGGTCGTCGGGACCGGGGCGTCGGCGATCCAGTTCATTCCGGAGATCGCCAAGCGCGCCCGGCAGGTCTACGTGTTCCAGCGGACGCCGCCGTGGATCCATCCGCGGCCGGACTTCGAGATCCCGCCGGCGGTCCGCACCGCGTTCGCCGCCGTCCCGCCGGTGATGCGGGCGTTCCGTGACGCGATCTACGGCATGCTGGAGTTGCGCGCCGCCGGCTTCGCGCTGCACCCGGCGTTCATGGCGCCGCTGCAGCGGATGGCCGAACGGCTCATCGAGCGCCAGATCGACGACCCGGCGCTGCGCGCGAAGGTGACGCCGGACTACACGATCGGCTGCAAGCGGATCCTGCTCTCCTCGGCCTACTATCCGGCGCTGACCAGGAGCAACGTCGAACTGGTCACCGAGCCCATCAGCGAGATCAACCAGACCGGCCTGGCCTGCTCCGGCGGCCGCGGCTACGACGTGGATGCGATCATCTACGGCACCGGGTTCAAGACCGTGGACGCGCTCACCGAGCTCAACGTGGCCGGCCGCGGCGGGGTCAAGCTGGCCGACGCCTGGCGGGACGGCGTGGCGGCCTACTTCGGCATGACGGTCGCCGGCTTCCCGAACTTCTTCATGCTGCTCGGGCCGAACACCGGCCTGGGGCACAACTCAGTCGTGTTCATGATCGAGTGCCAGGTCCGGCACGTGCTGAGCTGCCTGCGGCTGCTGGCGGCCGGGCGGGCGGACACCATCGAGGTCAGGGCGCCGGTGTCGGACCGCTTCAACGACCGGATCCAGCGCCGCCTCCGCCGCTCGGTGTGGAGCCAGGGCGGCTGCACCAGCTGGTACCTGGACGCCGACGGGGTCAACCGCGCGCTGTGGCCCGGATTCAGCTTCGAGTACTGGGCCAGGACCAGGCAGGCGAGGCGGGCCGACTACATGATCGGCTGACCGCTCGCGCGGGACGGCTCAGACGGCCTCGCCGCTGCGTTCGAGCGGGTCGGCGTCGGTGGGGCCCGCGTCGGTCCAGACGCGGTCCAGGAACTCGCTGATCTCGGTGATCAGCCGCGCGGGCCGGACCCACAGCTCCGCGAACGTGTGGGTGCGGATGAGCCTGGCGTTGGGCAGCTGCCGGGCGAGGTTCCTGGCGTCGGCGAACGAGTGGATCAGGTCGATCCCGTGCCCGAGCACCAGGGCCGGCTGCGTCATGGCCCGGCGCTGCTCGATCGTCGGGGCGATGGGGCCGACCAGGACGCCGTGCAGCACCGCCGCGATCTCGTCCGGGTCCGACATCGCGGCGTTGATGAACGAGTCGAGCGGCCCGAACCCGGACAGCGGCAGCCGGGAGGCGACCGAGGACACCGCGCGCACCCCGGTCCGGGCGTAGTGCACCCCGAGCAGCAGCGGCAGGAACACCAGCGCCGCCGCGGGCACGGCCCACTCCAGCACCGGCATCTCCAGGACCAGCCCGCGCACCCGCTCCGGCGCCTCCACCGTGGTGAGCAGGCTCACGTTGGTGCCCAGCGACACCCCGCCGAGCACCGCCTGGTCCACGCCGAGCTCGTCCAGCAGGGCCAGCACCTGCTTGGCGTACAGGTCCATCCGGTTCGGCCCGGCGTGCCGGGGCTTGTCGCTGCGGCCATGGCCGAGCAGGTCCAGCAGCACGACCCGGTTGCCGCGGGCGGCCAGCGCGCGGGCCACCCCCCGGCTCAGGTTCGCGTCCAGCAGCAGCCCGTGCAGCCATACCAGCACCCGGCCGCCCGAGCCGTAGCTCTCGTAGTGCAGCTGGTACTGCCCGAACGGCAGCGTGTGCTCGCTGCCGTCGGCGGTTGGCAACGGCCGTAGCTGCGGCGGGCCGGAATCCGGCTCCTGTTCGGGCTGAATGGCCCCCTGCCCATGACGTTCGGCCCTATCGGCTGGTCCCACGGACCGGACAATCTTCATACGACAGAGTAGCGCGCATTTGTGCGCGAGGAGGGGTAGCGATGGCCAGCACCCGAAGCGCCCAGGACGAGCACTGGACCGTGCTCGAGTCGCCCGAGTCCCAGGCACCGTGGGGGGCGCGCATCGACAGCGTCGGCGTGCGGCTGCCCACGGCAAAGCTGACGACCACCGAGCTCATGAGCCGCACCAGCCACCGCACGCACATCCAGCTGGAGCGGCTGACCGGCGTGCATGAGCGCCACGTCGTCGGGCCGGGCGAGAACTCCTACACGCTGGCCACCGGGGCCGCCCGGGACTGCCTGGCCCATTCCGCGCACAAGGCCGCCGACATCGAGATGCTGATCAACTGCAGCATCACCCGGTCCAAGGACGGGATGTCGCAGAGCTTCGAGCCGCCGCTCAGCATGTACGTCAAGGAGGCGATCGGCGCCACGGGCGCGATCAGCTTCGACATCTCCAACGCGTGCGCCGGGATGCTCACCGGCGTGTTCCTCCTCCAGGACATGGTCGCCCGTGGCGAGATCAGCTGCGGGATGGTGGTCTCCGGCGAGTACATCTCGCACCTGAGCTGGAACGCCGCCAAACGGATCCGGTCGGTGTTCAGCAAGCAACTGGCGTCGCTCACCCTGGGCGACGCGGGCGCCGCGGTCATCGTGGAACGGGCGCCCAAGGGCACCCCGGGGATCGACGTCATCGGCTTCACCACGCTCGCCGAGCACAGCCGCCTGTGCCTGGCCTACCCCTCCACGGTGGGCCCCGGAGCGCAGATGTACACCAGGGCCAGGAAGCTGCAGAAGGTGGCCATGGAGGACATGGTGCCGCTGCTCACCGAGGTGCTCGACCAGGCCGGTGTCGACCTGGACGAGATCGCCTGCCTGATCCCGCACCAGACCTCGGCCCGGGCGATCCGCAAGGGCACCGCCGACTTCGCCCGGCGGATCGGGGCCAAGCCGAAGCACGTGGTGATCAACATCGAGGAGAACGGCAACACGGCCTCGACCACGCTGTTCCTGGCCCTGCACAAGTACCTGGAGGAGCACCGGGTGAGCAAGGGGGACAAGGTGATGCTGCTGTCCCTCGCGTCCGGCATCGAGATCGGCATCGCCATCATCACCATAGATAGCCAGGTGGACCGCTATGGGCACACGCATTGAGGCCGTCGTGGCGCTGGCCGGGCACGGCATTCGCCGGCCGACCGCGCTGCACCTCGCCGACACCGCCGCGCGGGACTGCCTCACCCGGGCCGGGCGCAAGGCCACCGAGGTGGACCTGCTGATCAACGCCGGGGTCTACCGGGAGGACAACATGGGCGAGCCGGCCCTCGCCGCGCTGGTGCAGGAGGACATCGGCGCCAACCTGGGCGACCCGCCGGTCGGCGGGCACGGCACCTTCTCGTTCGACCTGATGAACGGCGTCTGCGGGGTGGTCAGCGCCGTCCAGATCGAGGCGGGCCTGCTGAGTTCGCGTGCCATCCAGCTCGGCCTGATCGTCACCAGCGACGTGGACCCGAACCCGAAGGACTCCGGATCCACGCTCGTCCGGCCCACCGGCGGGGCGATGCTGCTCGGCTGGGACGAGGGCATCGCCGGGTTCACCGACTTCAGCTTCGAGACCTTCCCGGAGTACGAGCACCTGCTGGTCAGCGGGCTGAGCTGGCGCACGCGGCGCGGTCCCCGCGCGGCGCCCGGGCCGGCCGGGCACAGCATGATGGACATCCGCGAGCAGCCCGGCTACCTGGAGCGCTGCGCCGACTGCGCGGACGAGGCGGCCCGGCGGTTCCTGAGCCGCCTGGGCATGGGCATCGGCGACATCGACCTGCTCGTCGCGGCGCCCGCCGCGCCGGCGTACTTCGACCGGCTGCGGGAGCGGCTCGGCGTCACCGGTGACCGGACCGCGTTCGTCGGCGAGGACCTGGCCGGCTCGTACACCGCCGGGCCGCTCGCCGCGCTCGACGCCGCGATGAGGTCCGGCAAGTACGCCGACGCGACCAACACGCTCGTGGTGGCGACCGGCGCCGGCATCACCGTGGCCCTCGCCCTCTACCGCCAGTCGCCGCCGGAAGACCGCGGCGAGGGTCCGGGACCTTCGGCACTTACCGCCCGGTAGGGCGGCGCGCACCATGAACGGATGATGAGCGACACATCCGGGCGGGCGGCGGACGAGGCCGCCACGGAACTCGACTACGACGTGCTCGTGATCGGCTCGGGCTTCGGCGGTTCGGTCAGCGCGCTGCGGCTGACCGAGAAGGGCTACCGGGTGGGGGTGCTGGAGGCCGGGCGCCGGTTCGAGGACGAGGACTATCCGGTGACCTCCTGGGACGCCCGCAGGTTCCTGTGGGCGCCGAAGCTCGGCTGCACGGGCATCCAGCGGATCCACCTGCTCCGGGACGTGATCATCCTGGCCGGGGCGGGGGTGGGCGGGGGCTCGCTGGTCTACGCGAACACGCTGTACCGGCCGGCCGATGCCTTCTACCACGACCGCCAGTGGGCGGACATCACCGACTGGCGGGCCGAGCTCGCCCCGTACTACGACCAGGCGTCGCGGATGCTCGGCGTGGTGCGCAACCCGACGATGACCCCCGCCGACGAGGTCATGAAGCAGGTGGCCGAGCAGATGGGGGTGGGGGACACCTTCGGCCTGGCCCCGGTCGGCGTGTTCTTCGGCCGGGACGGCCGCAAGGAACCGGGCGTGCAGGTCAGCGACCCGTTCTTCGGCGGGGCCGGCCCCGCCCGGCGCGGCTGCCTCGAGGCCGGGGCGTGCATGACCGGGTGCCGCCACAACGCGAAGAACACCCTGGTCAAGAACTACCTGTACCTGGCGGAGCAGGCCGGCGCACGGGTCCACCCGGAAACAACCGTGGTCACCGTGCGGCCGCTGGACCGGGGCGGGTACGCGGTGGACACGGTGCGGACCGGGGCGTGGCGCGCCGCGCCGACCGCACGCACCTTCACCGCCGGGCAGGTGGTGTTCGCGGCCGGGACCTGGGGCACCCAGCAGCTGCTGCACCGGATGAAGGCGCAGGGCTGGCTGCCGCGGATCTCCGCCAGGCTCGGCGCCCTGAGCCGGACGAACTCCGAGGCACTGGGGGGCGCGCTGACCTCGCTGCGGCACCGCAGGGAGCACGACTTCACCCGCGGCGTCGCCATCACCTCCTCCATCCACCCCGATGAGCACACCCACATCGAGCCGGTCCGTTACGGCAAGGGTGCCAACGCGATGGGGCTGCTCAGCACGCTGATGACCGACGGCGGCGGGAGGGCGCCGCGGTGGGTCAGCTGGCTCGGGCAGGCAGCGCGCCACCCGGGGCGGCTGGCGTCGCTCTACGGCGGTATCAACCACTGGTCGGAACGGGCGCTGATCGGCCTCACCATGCAGACGCTGGACAACTCGATCACCGTCCGGCCGAAGCGGACCCGGCTGGGCCGGGTCAAGCTGACCTCGGAGCAGGGGCACGGCGCGCCGAACCCGACCTGGATCCCCGCCGCCAACCAGGCCATGCGCGCGGTGGCGGCCAAGATTGGCGGCTTCCCGCTCAGCAGCATCGGCGAGATGGTCAACATACCGATGACGGCGCACTTCATCGGCGGCTGCGTCATCGGCGACAGCGCGGAGGCCGGCGTCGTCGACCCCTATCACCGCATGTACGGCCATCCCGGGCTGCACGTGGTCGATGGCTCGACCATCTCCGCGAACCTGGGCGTCAACCCGGCGCTGACCATTACCGCGCAGGCGGAGCGCGCGATGGCGCTGTGGCCCAACAAGGGCGAGAGCGACCCGCGGCCCGCGCCCGGCGCCGCCTACCAGCGCGTCGCCCCGGTCCAGCCGCGCAGCCCGGCCGTGCCGGCCGCCGCGCCGGGCGCGCTGCGGCTGCCGATCGCCGAGATCCGCTAGGCCCGGTGAAGGAGCGCCTGCCATGACCGCATCGGTGGACAGCACGCCCGGTGCCGGGCCGGGACTGCTCGGCCCGCGGATCACCGGCGGCCTGCTCGGGCGGCTGGCGGCGGGTGCCGCGATCTCGGGCCCCCGGCAGCAGGTCCCGGTGGAGATGCCCGCGACCGGGAAGGTCCTCGGGCACGTGCCGCGCGGCACGCCCGACGACATCGCGGCGGCCGCGGCCCGGGCCCGGCAGGTCCAGCCCGGCTGGGCGCGGCTGCCCGCCGCCCGGCGGTCGGCGGTGCTGCTGCGGTTCGCCGAGCGCCTGCTCGACCGGCAGGACGAGATACTCGACCTGATCCAGCTGGAGAACGGCAAGGCGCGGCGGCACGCCTTCGAAGAGATCATCGACGTGGCGCAGGTGAGCCGCTACTACGCCCGTACCGCACCCCGCTACCTGCGCCCGCGCCGGCGTGCAGGCGCGCTGCCCGGGCTGACGCAGACCTGGGAGTGCCATCGTCCCAAGGGCGTGGTCGGCGTGATAGCGCCGTGGAACTACCCCCTGACGCTGGCCATCAGCGACGCGCTCCCGGCGCTCGCCGCGGGCAACGCGGTCATCCTCAAGCCGGACGGGCAGACGCCCTACACCGCGCTGTGGGCGGCCGGGCTGCTGGCGGATGCGGGGCTGCCCGCGGGCGTGCTGCAGGTGGTCACCGGCCCGGGGCCGGACCTCGGGGCGCCGCTGATCGAGCACAGCGACTTCCTGATGTTCACCGGCAGCACCCGGGTCGGCCGGATCGTCGCCGCCCAGGCCGCGGCGCGGCTCATGGACTACTCGATGGAGCTGGGCGGGAAGAACGCGATTCTCATCCTCGCCGACGCCGACCTGGGCCGGGCGGTGCCCGGCGCGGTCCGGGCGGCGTTCTCCAGCACCGGGCAGCTGTGCATCTCCATGGAGCGGATGTACGTCGACGCCGCGGTGTGGGCGGAGTTCGTGCCGCGCTTCGCGGCCGCGACCCGGTCGCTCCGGCTCGGCCATGCGCTCAGCTACGCCGCCGACATCGGCTCGCTGATCTCCGCGGCACAGCTGGGCACCGTGGCGCGCCACGTCGACGACGCGGTCGGCAAGGGGGCCACCGTGCTGGCCGGCGGGCGGGCCCGGCCGGACATCGGTCCCTACTTCTACGAGCCCACCGTGCTGGCGGACTGCTCGCCGGACATGACGCTGTACGCCGACGAGACGTTCGGGCCGGTGATCGCCGTGTACCGGGTACACGGGGCGGACGAGGCCGTCGCGCGGGCCAACGACAGCCGTTACGGCCTGAACTTCTCCGTCTGGACCCGCGACGCCCGCCAGGGCCGGCGGATCGCGAGCCGCCTGGAGGCCGGGAACGTCAACATCAACGAGGCCTACGCGGCCACGTGGGGGTCGGTGGACGCGCCCATGGGCGGCTGGAAGGACTCGGGCGTGGGCAGCAGGCACGGCGAGCCCGGAATCCTCAAGTACACCGAGGCCCAGACCGTCTCGCGGCAGCGGCTCGTGCCGATCGCGCCGCCCGGCGCCGTCCCGGCGGGGGCGTACGCGAGGGTGATGACCGCCGCCATGCGCGCCCTGCAGCGGCTGCCCGGCCGCAAGTAGGGCGCCCGCGGCGCCCGCGCTGCCGCGGGCGCCGCGGGCGCTGCGGGCCGGTCCTAGTTGACGAACACCGCCGGGCTGCCGGACACGCTGGTGTCCTTCAGCGGCCCGAACGTCGCCGTGAAGCTGCCCTTCGCCGGGCACGCGGACGACCCGGACGACAGCGTGAACGCCTGGTTCTTGAAGCTGTTCACGTTGCCCGTGTTCGACGCGTTCCCGTGAATCTTCGCCGCCGTGTAGGTGCAGGTCACCAGGCCGAGAACGGTGTTCAGCGAGATCTTCGTGCTCAGCTTGGACACCGTGATCGGGTCCCCCTTGGCGTCGCTGAGGGTGGTGGCGTACGGGAGCTTCAGCACCGTGACGCTCTTCACCGAGCTCGCCCCGGTGATGTTGGTCGTGCAGCTGCTGAAGGTCTGCTTGGTGAGCGACTCGGTCGCGGTGCCCGGCTTCGCCGGGTTCTTGGTCACCTTGTCGGTCACCGTCGACTTGGCGCAGGTGACGCCCGTCGTGGTGCCCGGGCTGACGAACGTGGCCTTCGTGCCCGCCTTGAGCGGGGCCGTCAGGACCGCGCCGACCGCCACGTTCGGCCCGCCGACCTTCCCGGTGGTCAGCACGTCGACCGTCGCGGCCGACGCCGCCGCCATGGGGAGGACGGCCAGCATCGCCGTGGCCGCGGTGGTCACTAGTAGCACGCCTTTGCGCATGGGGGTCTTCCTTTCGGGTCCGGCGGGCCAGCGAAGGCCCGCCTGGTTCCGTCGATGTCGGTGGTCAGCGCGCTAGGGCGCCTCCTTCCCCGTCCCCCTGGCTATCGGTCAGGCCGCTGGCCTGCAGCGAGCCGGCGGTGGTGTAGGGCTGATGGGCGGCGACGTTGGCGAGCGTCACGTCGCGGCCAAGCCCGGACGGCGGCCGCTTCGGGGTGAACGTGACCCGGGCACCGTTCAGGTCGCCGGAGAGCTCCGTGGTGTACAGGACGACGTTCCCGCTGAACCCGAGGGACGAGCCCCGCGCCAGGCTGGCCTGGCCGCCCTGGGTGACCAGCAGCCTGGTGCCGCCCGAGAACGTCATGGCGGCCATGCTGAACTTGAGCATCGGCACCGGCCCCGCGGCCGTCGGCACCTGGGCGATCCCGTCGAACGACAGGCCGGTGAGCACCGCCGAGCCGGCGGTGAGCAGGGACAGCGCGGTCGCCGCCCGCGCCGGGGCCGGGCCGGGCGCGTGCCGCACGCGGCTACGGCCGGGCGTGGGCGACGGGGCGGCGGAGGGGCTGGCGGACGGCGACGGGCTGGGTGTGGCCGCCGGGGTGGGCGAGGCCGTCGGGCTGGCGAGCGGCGACGGCGTCACGCTCGGGCTCGCCGAGGTGGCGGGCGGCGGGGGGGCGGGCACCGCCCGGCCGGGAACGGGGGCGGCGAGGACCGACAGCGCCAGCGCCACCGGCGGCAGGACTAGCATCGCGGCGCCGCCGGCGCCGCTGGCGTCCGGATGCTCGCCGGCCCCGTCCGCGGGCTCGCCACGGATCAGCGCGAGCCCCGCCGACCGTTCGTGCCGCGGCCCCGGCCGCACGCGGCGCGGCTTCGCCGGGCCGCGCTGGCCGCGCTGCCAGGCGAAGGCCAGGCAGCCGCCGACCAGGCCGAGCAGCATGCCAACGAAGAAGCCGCCCAGGTTGGAGGTGACCCACGAGCCGAGCGCGAGCAGGATCGCGAGGATCGAGTAGAACGTCTGCTGCACCGGGTGGAACAGCAGCAGCAGCCCGCAGAGCACCAGCACGACCGGGACCAGGTAGCCCGCCAGGCCCTGCAGGCCGATGTGGATGACCAGCGGCAGCGGCGCCCGCTCGGAGGCCAGGATCTCGGCGCCGCCGAGGGTCACGAGCAGGCCGCCGAGGAAAGGCCTGGTATGCCGCCAGCGCCGGAACGCGCGCCAGGCCAGGCGGAGCCGCCCGGCCTGGCCAGTATCTTCGGTCACTAGCAGGCGCCGCCGAACTTGAGGCTGAACCCCGGCAGCGTGAACGTGCCCGCCGTGGTGGCGTAGGCGTGCTGGCGCAGGTTGGTGATCACCACCGAGCTTGCCTGCTGCGCGAAGTCGCCGGCCGGCCCGCGCACGCCCGGCACCTGGGTCAGCGTGCTGGCGTCCTGCCCGATGTTGATGTGCCGGAACGTGACGTTGCCGGACAGTTTGTCGGCGTCGACCACCAGGTCGGTCGCGGAGACCGGCTTGCTGCCGTCGCCCGCGGTGATCCGCAAGGTGAGCCCGCCGAGCGTGACGGCCTGGCACATGTGGCTGAGCGTCGCCGACCGCATCGCGTTGGCGGTCAGCACGATCTGGTTGGTGTGCCCGGGCAGCACCTTGAGCACCGAGGTGTCGAGCACCCCGAACTGCTCGAAGCCCTGCCCCTTGAGCTGGCGGGCGGTCACCGTGAACGGCGTGCCCGAGATGCTGAAGGACACGGCGAGCACGCTCTGCGCGGTCAGCACCACCAGGATCGCGGCCACCGCGAGCGCGGGCAGCGCGACGGCGGCGAACCTGCGCCAGTTCACCTTCCCGCGTCCGCCGGTCCGGCCCGCCGCTGCCATCTGCGCTCCCCTCCGTTGGCCCCTGGACTAGAGCTTCCCGGTGCCTACAGTTCGTAACTTGATCGTAGCGCTTAGTAGTCGGCGTCGTGCCCGCGATGCGGGAGGTCGCGCGCAGCGGGCGGATCGCGCAGACTCTAGGCGTGGGCATCGTCGCGCTACGCTGGCTCGATCCTCCGGCCGGGCCGGCCATCGAACTGCTCGACCAGACCAGGCTGCCGGTCACCGAGGCGGTGGTGACCTGCTCCGACGTGCCCGCGCTGGTAGACGCGATCCGCGCGCTCGTGGTCCGCGGCGCCCCGCTGCTCGGCATCGCCGGGGCGTTCGGCGTGGCGCTCGCCGCCGCCAGGGGCGACGACGTGGCGGCGGCCGCCGCGGCGCTGGAGCGCGCCAGGCCGACCGCGGTCAACCTGGGGTGGGGTGCCGGGCTGGCGCTCGCGGCCTACCTCGCCGCCGCACGCGACCCCGATCCCGTTATTCAACAAGGCGCACCGGCGGCTGCCCTGCGCCAGGCCCGGTCGATCGCGCAGGCCGATGCCAGGGCGTGCGAGCAGATGGCAGCACACGGGCTGGCGCTGGTCCCGGCCGGGGCGAGAATACTGACCCACTGCAATACCGGCGCCCTGGTGACCGCCGGCGAGGGCACCGCGTTCGGCCTGGCGCTCGCCGCGCACCGGGCCGGCCGGCTGGCCATGCTGTGGGTCGACGAGACCAGGCCGCTGCTGCAGGGGGCGAGGCTCACCGCGTACGAGGCGCGCCTGGCCGGGATGCCGCACGCGGTGCTCGCCGACGCGGCGGCCGCCTCGCTGATGGCCGCCGGCGAGGTCGACCTGGTCGCGGTGGGCGCGGACCGGATCGCGGCCGACGGCAGCGTGGCCAACAAGGTCGGCAGCTACGCGCTCGCCGTGCTCGCCGCGCACCACGGCGTGCCGTTCGTCGTGGTGGCGCCGGTGTCGACGATCGACTTCCAGACGGCGGCGGGGCGGGACATCGTGATCGAGCAGCGCCCGCCCGGCGAGGTGACCTGCCTGGCCGGGCAGCGGATCGCGCCGGACGGCGCCGCCGCCTACAACCCCGCGTTCGACGTCACGCCGCCGGAACTTGTCACGGCCATCGTCACCGAACGCGGCATCGCCTCGCCCGTCACACCGGGTAATCTGCGTGTGCTGGGCCCTCCGCCGCGCAGCAGCGGGCGCCAGGGTGCCGTTTCCATGGAACGATGGGACATATGAAGGGTCGCGTGCTGGTCGTCGATGACGACGCCGCTCTCGCCGAGATGCTCGGGATCGTGCTGCGCGGCGAGGGCTTCGAGCCTACGTTCGTCGCCGACGGAGACAAGGCGCTCGAAGCGTTCAGGGAGACCAAGCCTGACCTGATCCTGCTGGACCTGATGCTGCCCGGCATGGACGGCATCGACGTCTGCCGTCAGATCAGGGCAGAGTCCGGCGTCCCG
>Ga0335078_10001948_pt1 | contig 31203 bp, 28 predicted proteins | sample Lox_Sample_32_FD_206711 | JGI IMG/M metagenome (GOLD analysis project Ga0335078, IMG submission 206711) | Soil microbial communities from Loxahatchee National Wildlife Refuge, Florida, United States - Lox_Sample_3.2 | ecosystem: Environmental > Terrestrial > Soil > Wetlands | place: USA... | reverse complement strand
TCAGGATTGTTCTGCGCCTCCATCTCTTCGACCTGGCTCTCGGGATAGTTATCGATCACAACTTTGAGCGGGCGCAGCACGGCCATGACGCGCGGCGCGCGCTTGTTGAGATCCTCACGCACGAAGTGCTCGAGCATGGCGAGCTCGACAATGCCGTTGGTACGCGACACGCCTACTGCGGCGACGAAATTCCGAATCGCCTCGGGCGTGTATCCGCGGCGGCGCAGGCCGCCGAGCGTGGGCATGCGCGGGTCGTCCCAGCCGCTGACGCGGCCTTCTTCCACCAGGCGCCGCAGCAGGCGCTTCGACATGATCGTAAAGGTCAGGCTCAAGCGATCGAATTCAATCTGCTGCGACGGATAGATTCCGAGCTGCTCGATGAACCAGCGGTAAATCGGCTGGTGGTCGGCAAATTCGAGCGAGCACATGGAGTGCGTGACTTTTTCGAGCGAGTCGGACTGTCCATGCGCGTAGTCATACATCGGATAGATGCACCACTTGTTGCCGGTGCGATGATGCTCGGCGTGCAGGATCCGGTACATCACGGGATCGCGCATATTCAGATTGGGCGAAGACATATCGACCTTGGCCCGCAGCACGCGCGAGCCGTCGGGAAATTCTCCGGCCTTCATGCGCTCGAACAGGTTCAGGTTCTCTTCGGCCGATCGGTTGCGATAGGGACTGTCTTTGCCGGGCTCGGTCAGAGTGCCGCGAAACTTGCGGATTTCGTCCGCGGAAAGATCGTCGACGTACGCCTTGCCATCTTTAATCAGCTTGATCGCCCACGCGTAGAGCTGGTCAAAATAGTCGGAAGCGTAGAAGAGGCCGTCCCAGTGGAAGCCGAGCCACTTCACGTCTTCCATGATGGCGTCGACGTATTCGATGTCTTCTTTTTCGGGATTCGTGTCGTCGAAGCGCAGGTTGGTCTTGCCGCCGAATTCCTCGGCGAGACCAAAGTCGATGCAGATCGCCTTGGCATGACCGATATGCAGATATCCGTTGGGTTCGGGAGGAAAGCGGGTCTGCACGCGGCCGTGATACTTGTTGGTCTTGAGATCGTCGGTAATTCTGTCGCGAAGAAAGTTAGAAGGACGAGGCTCCGGCGCTGCGTCGGCACTCATTGTTGCCTCGGTAGTAGACGGATTCATAGCATTGATCTTACCGCAAAGAAAGGCGGCAATTCGTGCTTCAAGGTGCTCGAGTTCACCGATCATAGGATGATTCTCCCAAACGCGAACGTGCCACCCTTGACGGCTAGACCCCGGCCGAAACAACCTGCCCGGGCGCTCCGTGGGCCATTTCCTGTTGCGCGACGCGACGGCGGTACCGGACATGGCGCCAGCGCGTCATCTCGACCAGCGGCTTCCAGACGGGATTCACAAGATCGTGCTTGATCAGCAGATGCCAGAAGCGATTCGATCGCTTGTACAGATAGGACATGGCGACGTAGAGCGGGACGGCCTGCCACTGCTCGGGGCGGCGGCGCCAGATCGAGGCGTGGGAAAACAATCGCCGGTAGATCCATGCGTAGCCCTGTTCGAGTTCCTGCGGCGTCATGTGCTTGGGTCGAAAGACAGCATGGCCAGTGTCGTAGAGCATCCAGTCGCGATGCAGGATGCGCGATTGCGCTTCCATCCGCCGAAACAGCGGCGTTGCCGGATATGGCGTCAGAATGTGAAAAGTGGCGCACTCCAGGCGATTTTCTTCGATCCATTCGGCGGTGCGAGCGAAGACGTCTTTGCGATCGTGATCAAAACCGAGAACGAACGATCCGTTCACCTGAATGCCGTAGTCGTGCAAAATGCGCACGCGCCGCGCGTAGTCGGAGGTCTTGGGCGTTTTCTTGTGCGAGTCGGCGAGGTTGTCGTCGGAGAGCGATTCGAAGCCGATGAAGACTCCGGTACATCCCGCGAGAGCCATGTTGCGAACAAGTGAGGGATCGTCGGTCACGTCGATGGTCACCGCCGCACTCCAGATCTTGTTCAACGGGCGCAGAGCGGAGCAAAGCAAGTGCAGGTAGTCGCGGCGCGAACCGAGATTGTTGTCGATGAAGACCGCGTAGGGCTGGCCGTTTTCCTGAAACTCGGAAGCGACCTGGCGCGGATCGCGCATGCGATACGGCATGCGCAATCCGTCCGTCGCGAGGTAGCAGAAGCCGCAGCGGTTATGGCATCCGCGGGTAGCGATCAGACTGGTCGTGGTCAAGAAGCTTCGACGGGGAAGGATCGAGCGCCGTGGCGGCGGATCGTCGCAATAGTCGTTTTCGTAGGTGGCCAGATAGCGAGGCTGCAGGCAATCTGCTTCGACATCCCGCAGGATGCGCGGCCACAGCTGCACACCGTCGCCGAGCGCCAGCGTGTCGGCGTGAGGTGCGCATTCGTCGGGGCACGACAGCACATGCAGGCCTCCGAGGATCACTTTGGCTCCGCGCTCGCGGTACCAGTCGGCGAGTTGGTACGCACGCTTCGCGAAGGTCAGATGCACCGTGATGCCGACCACCTGTGGCATGGGTTGAGATGGAGGGCGCCCGTGAAGCAGGTTTTCGTCCCAGTACTCGACCCGCCAGTGCGCGGGAGTGGTCGCGGCGAAACTCGTCAGCGCCAGCGTGGGTGTGAGGACGTGCTTGCCGAAGCTGGCGTTGGCGTCCTTGGGATAGAAGGGGTTGATGAGCAGGGCGTAACGCGGTTCGATCGCTCCGCCGGATTCGGCGAAATCGAGGACCGGCGACGCGGTCATTTCAGGGGGGATCCAGCGTTTGGGAACGGGACAAAGGAAGGGCTCGCGCGAGTCGATCATCGTTACTTTGTATCACAAAGTACTTCGTTTGGCAACACTCTCTTCCGTTGTGCCTCGATTGCAGCGGGCGCGTCAGGGAACCAGAGCGTTCGGGCCTGCGTATACTACGGCGTTATAGAGAGGAGCCCTATGCCGAATCGTCTGTCGGTATCCGTTGTCCTGCTCGTTCTGCTGCTGTCGTACACCGCTATCGCGCAATCGAAATCAGAACCTGGCCAGTTGCCCGGCACAGCCATGCCGACCATCACGAGCGTGCCGGCGGCGGCGCAACCCTCGCCGACCTTCAATGCGGACGCGGCGACCGACGCCTACCTGGCGCTGATTCCGGCGGAGGCGCGTGCCCGCTCCGATGCTTACTTTGAGGGCGGCTACTGGATGATCCTGTGGGACTTCCTCTATGTCGTGGTGGTCATGCTGCTCCTGCTGAACCTGCGGTGGTCGGCGGGCATGCGGAACCTGGCCGAGCGCATCACACGCTTCAAGCCGCTGCAGACGCTGATTTACTGGATTCAGTATCTGGTGATCACGACCGTGCTGACGTTTCCGCTCTCGGTGTACGAAGACTATTACCGCGAACACAAGTACGGCCTGGCGACACAAACATTCGGGCCGTGGCTGTGGGACCAGATTAAGAACCTGGGCGTCGAACTCGTGCTCGGTGGGCTCCTGGTAGTCGTGCTGTTTGGAATCGTGAGGCGGCTGCAACGTACGTGGTGGGTCTGGGGGTCGGCAGTCAGCATTGTTTTCGTGGTGTTCGTGGCGCTGATTGCTCCGGTGTATCTGATTCCGATCTTTAACAAGGTGACGCGGCTGGACGATCCGAAAGTGACGCAGCCGATCCTGCGGCTGGCCCGCGCCAACGGGATTCCGGCGAAAGACGTGTTTGAAATCGATGCTTCGCGGCAGACGACGCGAATGAGCGCGAACGTGAGCGGGTTCGGCAGCACCATGCGCATCACGCTGAATGACAATCTGCTGCGCCGCGGATCGCCGGAAGAGATTCAGGCGGTCATGGGTCACGAGATGGGGCACTATGTTCTCAATCACGTCTACAACGGCATCCTGTTTTTTTCCGTCGTGATCGTGATTTTCTTTGCCTTGCTGCGGTGGGCGCTGGATTGGTCATTCAAGCGATGGGGAGAAAAGTGGGAAATCCGGGGAACGGGAGATACGGCGGTGCTGCCGCTGGTGGTGCTGCTGGGCTCGATCTTCTTTTTCGTGATGACGCCCGTACTGAACACGTTTACGCGAACCCAGGAACATGAAGCCGACATGTATGGATTGAATGCGAGCCGCCTGCCGGATGGCTTTGCGCAAGCGGCCATTCACCTCGGAGAGTATCGGAAGATGAGCCCGGGGGCGATGGAAGAATTTGTTTTCTTTGATCACCCGAGCGGAAGGCACCGCATTCACGATGCGATGACGTGGAAGGCGGAAAATCTAAAGCTCATCGAGGAGCAGGCGCCCGGGTGTGGCGCCACTGGAAAAGAAACTGCGTCGCAGTGAGCTACGTGGCTGCGTGGGCAGATTAACGAGGACAAATTAAGAGGACAAATTAGGAAGGACTGAAAGGGAATCGCAGCTTCCAGTCCTTTACTTATTTCTTCTGCCCACTGTCTCAGTTCAGGCAGAGCGAAAGGTCGTACGCCACCAAGAGCGCGACGCAGAATCACGAGCCCATCGTCAGCACGACGCGGAATCGGGCCTTGCCGCTGAGCATCTGGGCATAGGCCTCCGCGGCTTTTTCCAGCGGATAGCGCTCGATCATGGGACGAACGCCGCTGAGCGAGCTGAACTCGAGCGTATCTTGCGAATCCCGAGCCGTACCGGAGGCCCATCCGCGAACCGCAGTGCGCCCTGAGATGAGTTGAAGGGGCGTGATGCTCAGACCTTCCATGTCAGCGCCGATAACCATCAGCGTGCCTCTTGGGCTCAGGCCATCAAAAATCGCTGCCATCGATTTGGAGTCAGGAGCGGTGGCGAGGATGATCTGTGCTCCGCCGAGCTTTTGCAGCGCCTGCGCGGGATCGCCAGCAGTCGTGTCGATGTAATTGTGCGCGCCAAGCTTCTTGGCGAGGGCTTGCTTGTCGCCGCCGCGTCCGATGGCGATAGTGCGGAAGCCCATCTGGCGGGCGTATTGAATGCCGAGATGACCGAGGCCGCCGATCCCCTGCACAGCGACCAGATCTCCACCACGCGCTCCGGAGTTGCGCAGGGCATTAAAAACGGTAATGCCGGCGCAGAGCAGCGGGGCGGCTTCATCGGAAGGCAGATCGTCGGGCATCAGCGCGACGGCCTCGGCCTGCGCGATCATGTATTCCTGATAGCCGCCATCGTAGGAGATCGCGGTAATCTTTTCGAATTTGCAGTTGATGAAGTCGCCACGGCGGCAGGGATCGCAGATGAAGCAATGACCGCCATGCCAACCGACGCCGACACGCTGACCGGGTTGCCATTGCGTGACGTCAAGGCCAAGAGCATCGATGCGGCCGGCGATTTCGTGGCCAGGAACGCGAGGATACTGAATGCCGGGCCAGTGGCCTTCTTTCACGAGGGCGTCGCTGTGGCAAATGCCGCAGGCTTCGACCTTGATGCGAACCTGCCCGCGTCCCGGTTCGGGCACCGGCCGCTCCACGACTTCGAAATTTCCCCCTGGCTTGCTGATCTGAACTGCTTTCATGACGCACCTTTCCGGAATGAGATGAAAATACAGAAGGGCGAAGTGCAGACGTTCGCGGTCCGCAGGAACAGACACCAGCTATAGATCACACTTTACTGTTTCAGGATGCAACAAACTCTAGGCGAGTTTCGCGATCGCTTGCTGGATTCGCTCCAAGGTCTTCGCTTGACCCAACACTTCCAGCGTCTCGAACAGTGGCGGGGCGTTCTTGCGGCCACAAACGGCGACGCGGATTGGCTGAAACATTTGTCCGACCTTGATGGCCAGTTCCTGGGCAGCGGCCCGCAGAGCATGATCGAGCGGATCGTGCTTGAATTCGACATTCGCCAGGACAGCTTTCGCGCGCTGCAGAGCTTTCAGGGCCGTGGCCGCGTCCCCCTTTTGCGGGATCAGTTCGGCCGGATCATAGGCCGGCAATTGATCGACGAAGAAGAAGTCGGCCGCGGTCAACACGTCCCGCAACAGCTTGATGCGTTCGCGAATCAGGGGCGTAACGCGCAGCATTTTTTCCGGCGTGACATTGAAGCCGGCGTCACGCACGATCGGCAGCAAGCGCTGATTCAGGTCGTCAACGGCAAGGCCGCGAATGTGCTCGGCATTCAGCCAGAGAGCTTTCGGGTCGAATGTCTCTTCGGGCGTGGTCGCCGGCTCCTTGAAGTTCACCACCGCATTGGCGCGATTGATTCCTTCGAGGGAAAAGGCGTCGATCAGTTCTTGCCGGCTCATCTGCGTGCGGTCATCCTTCGGCGACCAGCCGAGCAGGCATAGAAAGTTGATGAACGCCTCGGGAAGAAAGCCGGCATCACGATAAGTCGTCACGCTCACCACGGGCCCATGACGCCGCTTCGAAAGCTTGGTTCCATCCGGCGCCACCAAGAGAGGGAGATGCGCGAACTGCGGTGGTGTGAAGCCGGCCGCTTGGAAAATCAGAATGTGCTTGAAGGTGTTGGTCAGATGATCCTGGCCACGAATGATGTGGCTGATGCGGAGATCGGCGTCGTCGGCGCAGGAGGCAAGATGATACGTCGGCATGCCGTCGGAGCGCAGGAGCGCGAAGTCCTCGATGTCGTCCGTGGCCTTGGCTTGTAACCCATAGACAGCATCAGCAAATCGAATCACCCACGTATCACCATCCCATTGGACATTTGAAGAATTCTGTATCCAATCCGCGTCCGGGCCGCGCGGGACGCGAAAGCGCAGAGCGAACGGCTCGCCGGCGGCGGCGCGGCGATCGCTTTCTTCGCGGAAAAGATCGCGCATGCCGGCATTGAAGAGCCACGTGCCCTGCACGCCGGATTTTTCGCTGTTACCGGCGTGGGCGGGAGTGAAGTCGCGATAGGCCATGCCTTTCTGAAAAATCGCTTCGGCCATCGCGCGGTGGAGCGCGCCGCGTTCGGACTGCTGATACTGTTCGTCCCAATTCAGGCCTAACCACTTCAAGCCTTCGAAAATCGAGTTGACGGAAGCATCGGTATTGCGTTCCACATCGGTATCGTCGAGCCGCAAAATCATGGTTCCGTTGTTCCGGCGAGCGTACAACCAGTTAAAGATGAAGGTGCGGGCGCTACCCACGTGGAGGAATCCGGTGGGCGAGGGCGCAAAACGAACTCGCGGCTGACTGTGCGAAGGTGAATTCATCGATTCGGGCATAAGTCAGGTCGGTTGAGGAGAACGAACCCGTAATGCGAGGACCAAGGGTAGCTGAAGTCGACCGCAGAACTTTCAACTGCCGACCCTCGATGGTACGGGCAGGCCAACTCATCGTCAAGCCACGCCACCAAAACGATTTGGCAGGCAAACGCCTGATTCAAGAAGACATCGAAGCTGGGACGATGCACTTAAAACTTGTTGTGTTCCGGTATTCGTTATGAAACCATTAAAGTACTGTTTCCCCCCGAAACTGAGCGAGCGAGTTAGCCCAGGGGCGTCTTCTCGGACCCTATGAACAGTGTCGCGATCACCACGGTTGTTATCCCTGTATTTGTTTCGGTGCTGCTGTTTCTCGTCTTTACCTATCTTCACGAGCAAAGCCGGCAATCCTACTTCCGCGCGTGGCAACTGGCCTGGGCGTTCTATTCGCTGCATTACGTGCTCGACACGTTTCCATCCTCCTCAGTCGCGTTTTTCATCAGCGAGCTGTGCCTGGTGGCAATGGCGCTTTGCATCTTCGTCTCGACCCGGCTCATGCGCGGCTCTTACCGTTTCCGCTGGTATGACGCGGCGGTGGGGTTGGTCGGAGTCGCGCTGGCTGGCCTCACGTTGAAGGGGCACATTCTCAACGGCGTGTTTCGTCCTGATGCGCAGCCGGCGATCCGGCTTGGCCTGGGACTGGCTCTCGTGCTGCTGTATTGCTCGGCGGTTTTCTACATTAACGGCCATCGGCGGGGATCTCTCGCGTTCCAGGTCTTAGCGGTCGCTCTCGCATTGTGGGCCGTGCTGATGGGGGTCGGGCAACTGCAGAATCCTTGGATGGACCAGCTCGGCACGGCGAGCCGCTTATTCGGGCCCGTGCCGCAAATGCTGCTGGGCATCGCCATGGTGATGGTGTTGTTTGAGAACCAGCGAAATGCCGTGCAGGAAAATACGCTGGCCCTGTCGACTCTGGGCGTCGATCCGCGCCGCCTGCTGTTTGCCGAAGATCTGGTGCCGAGCATGCAGGCTGCTCTGGAAAGGCTGATGAGTGCAGTCCCGGCGCGCCGGGCCGCGATCTGCATTACCGAACGATGGCGAGGTCTTCTGCCCTCCGTCCAACACGGCTTTTCGGCGGAGTTTCTCGATTCGCTGGAGCGAACCGGAGTTGCGGACTACATTTGCGAGCTGGCGTACCGGCAAAGCGGAATCTTTACCGTACAGGGCCTCGGCGAGATGACTGAACCCTACCCCGTTGGCCCGACCGGAACGTTTGCGGAGTTCAAGCGGATTCTCACCGCCGCGGAAGTAAGGAATCTGACCGCGGTCACGCTGCAGACCCGTGAGCACAATTTCGGAGTCATTCTCTTTCCTCACGCCGAGCGCAGAGCATTTGGCTCGTCGGGCCCGCGGCTGATGGTGGGTCTGGCGTTGCAATTGGGCCTCACGCTGGAAAACTACGTGGTGAGTCATGATGCGCATCGCCGCACCAAAGAGTACGAACTGCTCACCGACATCGGCAAAGCAATCAGCTCCCGCCTCGATCAGGATGAAATTCTTCGCACGATTCAATCGGAGTTGGGCCAGATCTTCGATACGAGCCACTTCTACATCGCTTTTGTAGAAGGCGAAGAAATCCGGTTCGAACTTGAGGTGAGAGACAATCGCGTTCTTCCCAAGCGCAACCGCGAAATGCGCAATGCCTTCACCGAGTTTGTAATACGCACCGGCGAGCCTCTGCTGATTCGTTCGGATCTGGAGACGACCCGCAAGAAGTTAGGCATCAGCCATGTTCCCGACCGTCCCGCCAAGTGCCTGATCGCAGCTCCTGTCTTTTTGGGGAACAAATCCGGCGGGGTTATGGTTGCGATGAATCCCGAGCGGGAATTCGTCTTCGAACAACGCGATCTCGACGTGCTGGTAACCGCCGCGGGCCAGGTATCGGTGGCGATGGAAAATGCCCGCCTGTTTGCCGAAGAGCAGCGCCGCTCGCGGCAGCTGGCATTTCTCAACAATATTTCGCGCACTGCGATCTCCAGCGAAGATCCGGTCCACATGCTGGACCAGATCGTCCAGGAGATTCAGAAGAACTTCAGTTTCGATCACATCGGGATTGGGCTGCTCGACTACGGCACCAAGGAAATTGAAATCAAGGCCGAAGCGGGCGCGACTGCGCACGCCAAGGGCAAGCGCATTCCGCTCGGCACGGGCATTCTGGGGCGGGTGGCCCGCACCGGCGAACGCGCACTGGTACAGAACGCGCTGCCCGGCAATCTAACGGGAATTCTTTCCGATTCGAGGGCCGTGCTCTGCATTCCGATGACTTACGGCGAGATGCTGCTGGGCGTACTCAATATTGAGAGCCGCAACGAGAATGCGTTCTCGCCTCAAGACGTGTTGATCCTCAACACCCTCGCTGATCTTCTCGCGACTGCTCTGCACAACGCGTTCCATTATCAGAAGCTGCAGCAGCAGTCGATCACCGATGGACTCACCGGTATCAAGACGCGCCGGTTTTTCTGGGAGGCGTTGTCGGCGGAGTGGAAGCGGGCTTCGCGCTCGGGACGGCCATTTTCTGTGGTTCTGATCGATCTCGACAAGTTCAAAGAGGTCAACGACACCATGGGCCACTTCGAGGGCGATCTCGTGCTGGCACGCGTCGGCCGGCTGCTGGAGCAGAAATCCCGGCAGTCAAACGTCGTCGCCCGCTACGGCGGTGACGAATTCGTCGTCCTCATGCCCGACACAGGCGCCGAGCAGGCTCAGGTTCTCGCCGAACGTCTGCGTCAATGGATTGCCAGTGATCCCATGCTCGGCGAGCATCAAGTCACCGGCAGCTTCGGAGTCGCCAGCTTTCCCATGCACGGGTTTTCGATCGAGGACATCATTCGTGTCGCCGATGCCGGAATGTATGTCTCCAAGCGCTCTGGCGGCAATCTTGTTTCGACGGCGCAGGAGTTTCTGGAGGGACAGGATTTTGCACGGCAGCGCCAGCAGATTTCCGCATACATCGAGGGTTTCTTGCAGCGGGAGCACACCGGTCCGGAGCACCTGGAGGAATTGACCAGCACGTTGTACAAGCTCTGTGGCGGAGACGAAGAATGCAATGCACCGCTGCTGAAGGAAGCGATCGAGTCCCTGAGCCGCGCCGCGGAATCGCGCGAGCTGCAGACCGCGGGCCACGGGGATCTGGTGGCCCGCTACACCGGACTGATCGCTCGGGCCATGGGCCTTTCCGCAGAAGAAACTGCCGATCTGGTTTATGCGGCCCGGGTTCACGATGTCGGCAAGATTTTCATCCCCGAGCGTATCCTCAACAAACCCGGTCCGCTCACGGACGAGGAATTTTTGCGGGTGAGGATGCATGCCCGCGCGGGCGCGGAGATCGTCGGCGTCATCCCTCACAGCGGCATGATGCGCAGCGCGATTGAACATCACCATCAGCGTTTCGACGGCTCGGGCTATCCAGATGGGTTAAAGGGCGAGCAGATCCCCATATGGGCCCGCATCATTGCCCTGACTGACGCCTACGCCAACATGGTCACCGAGCAATCCATTTCCGCCGCGCGGACGCCAGACGAGGCCCTGGATGAACTCGCGAACATGAGCGGAACCCGCTTTGACGGCATGCTGGTGCGCTTGCTGCTGCGGGGACTGAAATCGGAACGGATGCCTTCCTCCGGAAATTAGAGAGCTACAAATTAGGGATTGGGCAGGTGAGATTTTGGCACGCCCGACTATCGTAAGAAACGATTCCTAGGTTAGCCTAGCCTGCTATGTCTATTCCCCTTTCCTTGTCGGGCAAAGTGGCTCTCATTTCCGGCGGCTCGCGCGGCATCGGCGCCGCGGCGGTTCGCATGTTTACCAGCGCCGGCGCGAAGGTTGTGTTCAGCTACCGCAGTGCGCGTCCGCAAGCGGAATCACTCGCCAAGGAATGCGGGACGGCGGTCTGTCATCCGGTGGCCGGTAATTTGGATAATGCCGAAGCCGCGCGTTCGCTCGTCGCTGAAACGGTGAGGCATTTTGGACGCCTGGATATTCTGGTTGCCAACCATGGCGTATGGCCGGCGGAAGACGTCGCCATCGAGAGCATGTCAGATGAACAATGGCGTTCCACGATGTCGGTCAATCTCGACGGCGTTTTCGGCCTGGTGAAGCACGCCGTTGCCCAGATGAAAGCGCAGCCGCGGACGAATGCTGCTGCCGGCCACATCGTTTTGATCAGTTCGACCAGCGGCCAGCGCGGCGAGGCGTATCATTGCGATTACTCCGCGACCAAGGGCGCTCTCATCAGCATGACCAAAGGACTGTCGACCGAGCTCGCTCCCGCCGGTATTTACGTGAACTGCGTGGCGCCCGGGTGGGTCGATACCGATATGAGCGCGGGGGCTTTGGCCGATCCGAAGACGGGAGCCACGATCCGCCGCACCATCCCTCTAGGCCGCGCCGCAAAGCCAGAAGAGATTGCCGCGCCCATCCTGTTTCTATGCACAGAACACGCGAGCTTCATCACCGGAGAAGTCTTCAACGTGAATGGGGGCGCGGTCCTGGTGGGCTGACGGAGAACACGATGGCAAAAAACGGCGGTCCGGAGCTTGCGTTCTCGCTCTTTCCTGCATCCAACCAGTGAAAGGAGCTGTATCGCCGCGGGCAGAAACTCCGCAAGAAACGCTACAATTCTCATTGCGCGTAACCAATTCCACAGATGGAATGAAACAGATTCTGCCTATCATTGTTCTGCTGTGCGTTTCGGTGTGTCTCGCTGGCTGCCTGGCGCTGGCACAGTCCGAGAGCGCCGGATCGCAGGCCACAACACCGGCTTCGCCGCAGGACGGCGCTTCCTCTGCTCCTTCCGGTCTTTCCGCTCCATCTTCTATTCCACAAGACGCGGACGCGCGCAAGGCCAAGGCCCTGGTCGTGCAAGGCATTCAGGCATTGGGCGGGCAGACCTACCTGACGATTCGCGACCGCGAGCAGCAAGGACGCGGTTTCAGCTTCCATCATGGCCGTCCGAGCGGAACTGGCGCGGTGTTTTGGAGCTTCTCGGAGTTCCCCGACAAAGAACGAGTCGAAATCACCAAAGAGCGCGACATCGCTGAACTCTACATTGGCGACAAGGGATACGAAATCACCTACAAGGGCGTCCATCCCATGGACGAAAAAGATATGGTCAATTACCTTCGCCTGCGCCGTTTCTCGCTCGAGACGATTCTTCGTACCTGGGTCAACGATCCCGGCGTGATATTTCTGTACGACGGACCCGCCACGGCGGCGCAGCATCCTACCGACCAGGTGACGTTGATCAATTCCAAGGACGAAGCCGTCGATCTCTTCTTCGACGTGGACACACATCTTCCGGTCAAGAAATCGTTCCAATGGCGCGATCCGGTCGACCGGCAAAAGAATCTGGAGGAGGAGATCTACGAAAACTACCGCCAGGTGTCAGGAGTCATGGCGCCTTACAACGTCACTCGCTACTTCAACGGGGACATGGCGGCTCAGCGTTTCCTCAATTCGGTGACCATCAACCTAGGGCTCGATCAAGCGATGTTCAACCCTTACTCTGGCTACAATCCCAATAAGCCGGCCGGAAAGCGCTGACCCGCCCACCACGTCGCGGCCATCGAGTTAAGTTATTTATTATTAGCGATTTATGCGCCTACTGGGCGTGTTGTCGAGAATGGTGCCCAGTTCTCACATCGCCACGGAGTGTGGCTTTTCTGCCACAGACAGTTTTTCAAGCGTCGGGAGTAACCTAGCGTTTACACGGGAAAATCTGCCTTTTGATCTTGACCCATGAGCAGACAATTCGCTCCGCGGTGGAGTGCAGTGGCATCGGCCTGCACAGCGGGGCTCCGGTCTCGATGCGTATCCTGCCCGCACCGTCCGGCACTGGCATCGTCTTTCGGCGAACCGACCTCGACGGCTTCCAGATCGAGGCCATCAGCCGCAACGTGGCTCGCGTCAGCTATGCCACCAGTCTCATGAAAAAAGGCGTGCTCATCTCTACAACTGAGCACGTGCTCTCGGCCTTCATCGGATTGGGCATCGACAACGCGATCGTCGAACTCGACAACCTGGAATTGCCGATCCTCGACGGCAGCGCGCGGCCGTTTGTCGAAATGATCCAGAAGGCGGGGGTTCGCAAGCAGCGCCGTCCCCGCAAATATCTCAGGATTCGCCGCGAAGTGGAAATGCGGGAAGGTAACAAGTTCATCGCCGTCTATCCCGCCGATACTTACTCCGTTTCCTACTCGATTAACTTCCCTCATCCCCTAATCGGAAAAGAAACTTTTCAGGTGGAACTCAGCAACGGGAGTTATCTGCGGCACATCGCGGCGGCACGCACGTTCGGATCTCGCGAAGATGAGCAAGCTATGAGGAATATGGGGTTGATCCGCGGCGCGTCCCGCGAGAACTGCATCGTTCTTACGCGCGATGGGGTGGAGAACGGCCCGCTCCGCTTCCGCGACGAGTTCGTGCGTCACAAGGTGCTGGACCTGGTCGGCGACCTTGCCCTGCTAGGCAAGCAGATTCTCGGTAAGGTAGTCGCGGACCGCGCCGGTCACGCCATGCATACTGCGCTCGTCTCCCTGATCCTGCGTGACACGACGCTGTGGGAGGAAACAACCATCTCGGATCAAGAGGTGGGCGGCGAGTTGCTTTCCAGCTCTCAAGCCGCCGCCGGATCATCGGCCTAGCGGATTTTCAGCCTTGGGGTCGTCGGCCTAACGAATTTTGCAGAGCGGCTTGACTTTCTGCCTCAGTCGGCCGGTTCGCAGGGAGGATTTTCGGGATCGCTCCCGTCGTGTGGCCGCTGTTCGAGCAATCGCCGCAGCTCGGCTCTCGTCTGATCGATCACAGCGCTGGCAAACTTCCGCGCGGACTCCTGCCGCTCTTTCGAGAGCTCTCTTACCCGCATATTCAGCAGAGGGATATCGTCCTCAAACCAGCGCAGGGTTCTCTGCACGCGGGCAATCCGATAATCATTTGTCAGCATAAAGTGGGGTTCCCGGCTAGTCTCCTAGAATGCCACGCCCGGGAATTGGTACAAGTCTCAGAGGAGATTCCCCTGGGCTGGAAGTTTGATCGGCAGTGGCAGGAGCGGGGCTGGGGATTTGAATCTACTGCAGCGGTCCAGGTTCGGGGGCGGAGATGCGATCTTTGGCTCCGGGAAGTTCTTCCTCGAGGCGCTCATCGAGCCATCTCTCGATACGCTCCTGCGATTCAGTCGGAACGTTGCGGAAGCGGAGTCCGGCTCGGCCCTTCACATCGGCCCAAACCACTTCAGCTTCCACTTCCAGCCTGCGATTAGTGTCTGGCAGTGCGAATTGAAGACGAGGCACAGCGCCTTTGGGCAGGGCTTCCCGCAACATCAGGGCGATCCCGCTTTCGCTGATATTCGTGCTGGTCGCCTTCACCATCCTGTTGTCGAGAACGATTTGCACCATCATTTTCACCGGATGGCGGAAGTAGCGTCGGCGTTCCTTGATCATGAAGTTCAGCGCCGCATGAAAGCAGCGGGATGCATTCAGTGCGCTGATTGGCTTCTGCAGAACGAAGTTGGCGCCCATGCCAAACGCGTCCTGTGTGGTCGTTCTTTTGCCGTTCAGGACGGCGAAGGTCACCGAGTTCTTGTTGCTGGGCGTGTTTCTCAGACCTTGGAGGAGTCCCAAGCCGCCTTTCAGGTCGTCACAGTCCACAATGACGGCGTCGAACTTCTCGGAGATGAGGATGTCGGCGGCGGCACGCGCTTCATGGCAGATTTCCACGTCGATCGAGAGTTTCTCGAGCGTGGGCCGGAGCACGCGCACTACATCCGGGTCCTGGCTTAACAGGAGAGAGTCCAACGTCATATCAGCGATTCTATGGGTCCGCGCGCGAACTACGAAGGTGACAAAGGTAACGTCCAAAGGCTGGCCTTGCGGACCTGGACACTAGGAACGATCGAGTTGTTTTTCATGCTCTAAACAACCCCCAAGCAGCACGGTTTGTGGTATGCAGACGCCCAGAGTACAAATGGACTGCGGACGTTCATGCTGAATCTCGCCTATCTTTCACTCGGTTCGAACGTTGGCGATCGGGAACGCAATCTTCACGATGCCATCGAGCGGCTCGGTCGCGCCGGTCACGTGGTGGTGACCTCTTGGTTCTACGAGAGCGAGCCGGTCGATTTCACGGAGCAGGCGTGGTTCCTGAACTGCGCGCTTGCTTTGGAAACGGCGGAAACAGCGGAACGGCTGATGGGAACTCTGCTGCACATCGAGCAGGAGATGGGCCGGCAGCGAACGCAAGTAAAAGGTCCACGCACGATCGACATCGACATTCTTCTTTTCGGCGACGCGATTACGGACTCTCCCAACCTCACGATTCCACATCCCGCCATGCACCGGCGCCGGTTCGTACTCGAACCGCTGGCTGAAATTGCAGCGCAGGCGCGGCATCCAATATTCAAGAAGACGATTCACGAGTTGCTCGATGAGCTTCCGGCAGGACAGGTCGTGCAGAAAATCAAAACTGCTCCGTGAGATTCCGTGGCCGATGATTACGGGAGGACGATGCGGCTGCCCGCCTCCTGCGGCGTGACGACCGCCGATTCTCTCTCTGGAAATTGCGCGAACAGAAACTCTACAAACGCCCGCGATTTGGGCCGGCCCGAAGTCCGTCCTTGACCCAGTCTGACCAGGAAAACGAGGGCCTTCAGCACTTCGGAATCCTTCAGGCTCGAATAACCGACGTGTTTTTGCTCGGCCTCGCGGTATTCCTTCACCATGTTCTCGACCTCGGCGGCCACCCTGCGCTGCGACTCGCTGGTCAACGGTTGTTCGTAGTGCAATCCGGAATTGATGCGGCGCTCATAACTCTTGGCCAGAACGGAGAGGGCGGCAATCAGATCCTGATCGTGCAGGCTCCGGTCGGCACGCGCCGCTTTTGCCAGGGCGTAGGTGAGCCCCATCAGCAAGTGCTCTTTCTCGTAGATGAACTGGTCGGAAACTTCGATCTCGAGAAACAACCCTGCCGGATCGATCTGATCCGCGGAACGAGGCTTTTCGTGTTCGCGGGCCTGCAGAAGATACGGGCAATCGCTGGGACAGTCGAGCGTCACCTCGCGCTGCTCGCCGCAGCACTGCGCGCAGATGCGCCCATGGACCGCAGGACAGAAGCGTTTTTCCTTGCGGATTTCGCAGATGGAACAGCTCAATTGCGGGCTCCCCGCTTCATTATGGCATCCGGCGCGGGGTTTCACCACGCACGCGGAAAACGACTTCAGAATTCGATCGGTTGATTGCGAATCGAAAGCGTGTACTTCTCATTTTCGAATCTGCATCTGAAATCTGCAATTGGAGGTCGCTCCCGTTGTGACGCTGGTACGCATCTCTGTTCGCTCAGGAGCCGAGCCTCTCGCGAAGCCCCGTAGACAGGGCCTCTGGCGCATATGGATATTAGAAAACCCTTGTAAAATAAGGTGTTTTCCACAGGTCCGAGGGTATAAGATAAGCCCCGCTGGTATTAAACCGATTTTTTTCAAGGAGGAAGTAACATGGCTGCAGGTTTGACGAAGACTCAGCTCATCCGGCAACTCGCTGAGAAGACCGAACTCCCCAACAAGACCGCGGCGGCGTTTCTGGAGCATCTGGCTGACACCGCGATCAAAGAAACGAAGAAGAACGGCATTTTTGTCGTCCCCGGGCTGGGCCGTCTGGTGAAAGCGCACCGCAAAGCTCGCGTAGGACGCAACCCGCAGACTGGCGAACCCATCCAGATCAAGGCTAAGACTGTCGTGAAGTTCCGCGTCGCCAAGGCCGCGAAAGACGCGATCGCTCCCAAAAAGTAGTTTCTGTTTGAGCCTGAATTTCGAAGGCCGGCCCGCGCCGGCCTTTGATTTTCTGCATCCAAATTCCTCATGCTCAACTGGATCGTAATCGGGATCGGCGACATCACGACGCGCCGCGTTATTCCTGCAATTCAAGCGGAACCGCGAAGCTACCTTTACGGCTTGGTCACTCGCGACCCTGCACAAGCTTCGCCTTACAACGCCCGCGTTTGGCTGACGCTCGAAGAAGCTCTTGCCGATCGCGCCATTCATGCTGTCTACGTTGCCACGCCGGTATTTCTCCACGCGCCGCAAACGATTCAGTCCCTTCGCGCCGGCAAGCATGTGCTCTGCGAGAAGCCCACAGCGATGAGTGAAGCGGAAGCCCGGACCATGGTTCACACGGCGGAAGAAAGCGGCAGGACCTTCGGGGTCGCCTACTATCGCCGCTGCTATCCCAAGGTGCAACGCGCGAAGCAGCTGCTTGAGGCCGGAGCGATCGGCAAGTCGGTGCTCGCTGAACTCACGTGCCACGGCTGGTTTGACGGAACGGGCAGCCGCAGTTGGCTCGTCGATCCCGCGAAAGCTGGGGGTGGGCCGCTATTCGACATCGCCTCGCACCGCATCGACGTGCTGAACTTTCTGTTTGGCCAGCCGCTGCGTGTCACGGGCCAGCAATCGAATGTCGTCCATCACTATGCCGTCGAAGATAACGCGAGCGTGATGATCGAGTATGCGGGCGGAGTACGCGGCATGGTCGATGTTCGCTGGCACTCGAAAGTGAGTCGGGACGAATGCCGCGTCCGCGGAACCGACGGCGAGATCGAAATGTCCCCGCTGAATGGGCCGGACCTCATCTATCCGGGTGGCCGCGAGAATCTCCCTCCACACGCGAACCTGCATTATCCGATGGTCAAAAACTTTGTGGATGCCGTTGAAGGAACAGCTCCGCTGCTGTCCAGCGGAGCGTCAGCGTACTGGACAGACTGGGCTACGGAGCGGGCCAAACGCGGCAGCCGCGAAGCCTAGGCCAGCGGTGCAGGTGGCGCGAGCCGCCAGTCCTGTAACAGCAGCAATAAATCCACTCACTCCTACTGCAGCCTTGGTCGCGTTTTCGGCGGAACTCTCATCTTCGATGGTCGGCCAGTACCAAGCCATGGGAGCCTCCCAGGTACCCTGAATCGCGGCTATTCTACTGTTCTCACTTCCCGTACTCGTTCTTCACCACTTCGCCGCCCTTCATCACAAATTTCACACGCTCCAGCGTCGTAACGTCCTTGAGCGGATCGCCATCGACGGCAACCATGTCCGCCCACGCACCCGGCTCTAACGTTCCGACCCTGCCGGACCATCCCAGCAAGTCAGCGGCATTCACCGTGGCGGCCTGAATCGACTGCAGCGGCGTAAGTCCCAGCCTTACCATCACCGCGAACTCATGCGCATTTAAGCCGTGCGGGTAGACGGCGGCATCGGTGCCGAAGGCAACTTTCACTCCGGCGGCGAACGCGCGAGCAATATTCTTGCGCGCCGCCGGAATCACTTCGCGAGCCTTAGCCAGCAGCGGCGGAGGCAGATGCGTCAGCCCCGCGTTATCGATCATCCAGTCGCCGAGGTAGAGAGTCGGCACCAGATACGTGCCATGCTCTTTCATGGCGGCGATGCCGGCATCGTCAATGTAAGAACCGTGCTCGACGGAATCGACGCCGGCCTCAACCGCCCAGCGAATTCCCTCCGCGCCATGAGCATGCGCTGCGACCTTGCGCCCCAGCCGGTGTGCGTCAGCCACAATCGCTTTCATTTCCTCCAGGGTGTACTGCGAGGCTTGCGGATTGTCTCCCAGAGAAAGCACCCCGCCGGTCGCGCAGACCTTGATCAGATCAGCGCCATACTTGATGTTTTCGCGGACTTTGTGCTGCACGGCCGCGATGCCGTCCGCTACGCCGTCGCTGGTAGCGTGATATTCGAAGGGCAGCATGTTGTTGTCGCAGTGTCCGCCGGTGATGCTGAGTGGCGGCCCGCTGACCAGCATCCGGGGGCCCGGTACATCGCCCGCATTGATGGCGTCGCGCAAGGCAACATCGGTGAAGCCGCTGGCGCCGACATTGCGAATCGTGGTAAATCCCGCGAGCAGCGTGATGCGGGCATTCTTGGCGCCGATCAGCGCCTCTCGCGGCTCGGAGATCGCCAACCGCTCGTAGCCGAACTTGGGCTCCATGGTGATGTGCGTGTGCGCATCAATCAGGCCAGGAAGCACCGTCGCATTCGGCAGGTCGATACGCACCGCGTCGGCGCTCGCTTTCGTTTCCGCGGCCGCTCCGGCAGCTATGATCTTTCCGTCTTCAATGACCAGCATCTGGTCGGCCAGCATTTTGCCCGTCTTCACGTCGAGCACGTGGCCGGCATGCACGACCACTTCACGGGATGTTTGTGTAAAGGCGAATGGTCCCAGACAGAACAACGTAACGGCAGCGAGCAGAGCTCTGCGGAGCTTTTTCATGATGACCTTCTCCCCTTGGCGGGATTCGAATGTTTAAGGATGGCAGCAACCATTTGCGACTAGCCGAAACCCAACGTCGTTCCGCTTCAGCGACGAGAGAGTGAACACATAGCAGCAGTTAGGCAGCTTACAGAAAGAAGACGCACGTGGCAATGCACATGCCGGGCGTTCGGCGAATGGTTTGAGAGCACGGCGGCGAACAGTTCTCCGCGTTGCCCGATCCCTAGCCGCCCGGCCCATCATTGGAGACATACTGCTCGAGCGACTCCAGTTCGCGGCTGAGGTCATCGACCCGCCACTCCAGCAGATTCCGGATGGAGAGAATTCCGAGCAGCCGGCCATTGTCGTCGGCCACGGGCAGATGACGGAAATGACGTTCAAGCATCGTGGTCAGCGCTTCACCCGCGCCGGTGCGGCGAGTCGCCATTTCCACCGGGGTGGTCATCAGATCGCGCACCGGAGTCGATTTTGGATCGACATGGCTGAGCGACATCTTGCGCAGCACATCGCGCTCGGTAAAAATTCCCGCGACCCGGTTTTCGCTGTCCACCACCGCAACCGCGCCGACATGATGATCGAGCATTTTATGAATGGCGTCGGCCACGCTGGCTTCCAGTCCCACTGCTGCGACTTCCCGGTCACAAAGCTCTAATACGCTCATAAACCACTCCCCTTGCCCCGCTGTCACCAAGGGCCGAGTTCGACCGAATCAACGGGATTGACGCATTATGCTCACGGCGAACTGATTGTCAAGAAAATTGCGAACGGATCGGGCCAAGTCAGTCCAATTTAGTCCCTGGGGTAGCCAATCAGGGAATCTCTGTTTACTTCGCCCGAAAAACTTTCCCATCCTTCATCACAAACTGGACGCTCTCGAGCAATTTGATGTCGCGCAGCGGATCTCCATCCACCGCGATGATGTCGGCGAAGGCGCCTGGCGCGACCACGCCGATCTTGCCTTCCATGTCGAGCATGACTGCCGCGCGCGAAGTAGCACTCTGGATCGCATCCATTGGCGCCATGCCGAATTCGACCATGCGCGAGAATTCCTGGGCGATCGGCTCCGTCCACGAGATTCCGCCCATATCGGTGCCAAACACGATTTTCACTCCCGCCTTCAAAGCCCTCTTGAACGACGGTTCATGCAGGGCGGCGCGCAGACGGTCGCGTTGACCGGCGGGGGTATCCGCCGGCGCCCAATCTTTGTAATACACGCTTAGTGTCGGGACGTACCACGTGCCTTGCTTCAGCATCTGTGCGATCGCGGCATCGTCGAGATCGAGCCCGTGCTCAATCGAATCGCACCCTCCATCAAGCGCTCGATGCAGGCCGATTCCGCCATAAGCGTGACATGCAACCTTTTTTCCCCAACCGTGGGTTTCGTCGACGATCGCGTGCAGCTCCTCGACGGTGAGAGTCGGCTGCGAGACCAGCTCGCCATTCTTGCCCACCCAGGACCGGTGAGTCATGTATACCTTGATCCAGTCCGCGCCATGGTCGAGTTGTTCCCGAGCGGCCTTCCGCGTCTCCACCGGTCCATCAGCGATCTGCACACCTTTTGGCATCTCCAGTTCGGGAGCGTATCCCTCCAGGGGATAGCCTCCTGTCGAGGAGATGGCTCGAGTGGCGACAAACATCCGCGGCCCCGGAATGTAGCCGCCCTCAATGGCCTCCTTGATGCCGACATCGCCATATCCAGCGCCTTCGGTTTCCACATCGCGCAGGGTCGTGAAGCCTTGCTCGAGCGCCCTGCGCGCCGAAACCGTGGCTCGCGCCGCTCGCAACGCCAGAGGCGCCATCAGAATGTTGGCGTCATACCCGCCCTGTGCCGGATCTTCTCCTTGAAGGAAGATGTGCGTGTGCGAATCGATCAGGCCGGGAAGAACAGTGGATTTCGAAAGGTCGATCACGTTCGCGTCCGCGGGAATTTTTGCGTTCGCCGCATCGGAAACACTTTCAATGCGATTGCCCCGAATGATGATCACCTGATCGTTTCTCGGCTGGCCCGAGTTGCCATCGATCAAAGTACCGGCGCGAATGACTGTAATCTGTGCCGGTGTGGAAGCCGACTGTTGCGCCATGGCGCACGTCACTAACGTAAGAGACAAGATCAAGAGCTGGCGTTTCATTCGTTCTCTCCCCATGAGCGTGTGCAACGATTCAGTGCCGTAAGATGATGGGCGGGAAGGATTCTATACCAATTGGGATCGCCAGCCTCGGGGGTGTAGGCAAGGCACCCGGTTGCGGAGGAGGAGCTTTTGGAACTGCGCGTGGCCGAGCTCCGGGACGCTGAAAATGTCGTCTCGGTAATCAATGCTGCCTTCCGAAAGGCCGAGAGTTTCCTCATCGACCGGAATCGCATTGACTTGGACAAAGTGCGCGAATTGCTGCAAACCGGGACTTTTCTTGTCGCCGACGACCACGGCCTTTTACGCGGCTGTGTTTATGTCGAGCTGCGAGGCGATCGATCTTACTTAGGCCTGCTGTCCGTCGATCCACGACACCAGAAATCCGGACTGGGGTCGACTCTGATGACCGCTGCTGAAAACTATTGTGCCCAGGCAGGCAGCCGGGCGATGGACCTGCAAATAGTGAACGTGCGGGAGGAATTGCCGGCCTTTTACCATCGGCGGGGATACATTGAAACCGGCACCGCACCTTTTACTTCCGGCTTGAACCCGAAAGTGCCTTGTCACTTCGTGAAGATGTCGAAAGCATTGCAGAAGGCGATGCTCTGAAGGCCACGACGACTACGACACCACCGCATCCGCTTCAATCTCGACCAGAATCTCCGGTGAGATCAGTGCGCTCACCTCGACCATCGATGTCGCCGGCCGGATGTCGCGAAAAAACTCTCCATGCGCTCTTCCGATTTTTTCCCACTCCCCGATGTTGGTGACATACATGCGCGTGCGTACAACATCTTTCAGGCTCACGCCCGCTTTCTTCAGCGCGCTTTCAATATTCTTCAGCGTCTGCACCGCCTGCGCATAGACGTCTCCCAAGCCCACAATTTTCCCGTCGGGGCCAGTCGCCGTCGTACCCGAGACATGAACATGCCCTCCAATCCTGACCGCTCGCGAGTACCCAACGACTGGTTCCCAAGCCGTGCCGCTCGAAATATTCTGCCGCTCCATGCGATTCCTCCGTGGCCTCTGATTCTTCGAATTCTACAAGGAGAGTCGAGCCAACTCTCGAAAGTTGGCAGCCACGCCGCTCGACTGCCAGCAAAATACCGGGGAAATCCGCGTCACCTCATTCGTCAACATGCGTTCTCACCGGATTCCGTGCACAACTTGAGCAGGAACAATGGTGTTCTAACTCATTAGGAAAACGAATCGTGCCGATAAACAAAAGTCACTTGCGTTAGGGAATGAAAGTGAGGTATCTACTCACGCAGGCGGCTGAAACTCTGTGTCTGACGCGGAGTTCAGGGGGCTCAATATTATGATTCCGGAATCGCATCCCTTGCAGGAGTTGTTTCAGGAGTTGGTAGGACGGCATTACGCCCAGGAAATCGGGATTCGCGACCCGCAGGTCGTCGCCTACGTTTCTCACCTGCTGGCCGAATTCTGCGAAGCCGATCAGGTCTACAAAATTCGTGACGCCTCCAACCGCCCGCTGGCCGACGTCGGGGAAATGCTGCTCGAATCCGATCCGGTTTACGGTCCCGCGCCATCATTCGACCACGAGCGCCAGGTGCGCAAACACATCGGCGACTACACGCTGTTCTTTGCCGGTATGTTCCCCGAGAGCATCAACCACTTTCGCCTGCGGCGTCATCGGCTGGAGAATTTCGTGGAGTGGATCAAGGCCGGCAAGGAAAGCTACTACATCGTTTCCAGGTTCGAACACTTTGAGTACTCAAAGGTCGCGCCGCTGTTCGCGAACCTTTCGCAGAACTTTGAAAGCTGCGTCTACGGCTTGAACATGGTGAAAAACGATCTGGAGGAGATGCAGCATCCCATTGTTCGGCGTGGGGACCATCTGCGCGGCGACGATCTGATCATGTAGCGGGAACCAGCCTGGTTGTTTTCCGGATCATGCCAATCTGCCGTCAGACGCGCATGTCCCCCACCCCTCCCATCCGGTAAAAACTCAGCGCCGAGCTGCCTTGCGTCAGCTTGCGGAACCGGCGCAGCGGCCCGAATTCCTCTCCCGGATCGAACTTCCTTTCATGTTCGGCGATCACCACCGACATTGCCCACACCAGCGATGAATCCGCTAAAGCGCGAAGCGTATTCGAATACGCATCCCTCAACTGATACGGCGGATCGATGAAAACCACGTCAGCAGCCACATGCTGCCGCTCCATGCGCCAGAACGCCCGCGGCAATTCCTCCTGCAGCAGTTTGAAGCCTTCGACAATCCCCAGGATTTCCAGGTTCTCTCGAATTACGGCGGCCGCGGCGGCAGATCGCTCCACAAAGTAGACTTCCTTGGCTCCGCGGCTGAGCGCTTCAATTCCAACGGCTCCCGTTCCCGCATACAGATCGAGCCAGAGACTACCTTCGAGCACGGCTGGATTCCCCGCGGTCAGCACGTTGAACAATGTTTCCCGCAGCCGGTCGGAAGTGGGGCGAATATCCATGCCGCGCAGAGAACGCAGCGGACGGCTCCGGTATTTGCCAGCGATCACCCGCATGGCTTTGCACCTTCGCTTGACCAGGCCAATCTGTCCACCCATGTAGAATAAAAGCACCGAAGCCATTATGCGAAGCTGGTCCATTCCGGTAGGGCGTCTATTCGGCATCGACGTACGCATTCATCTCACATTTTTTGTTCTGCCCCTGTTCATTTTCTGGACGGAATACGCCGCGCATCAGGGCAACGCCAACGGGCCACGGGATCTCGCCCTGGTCGGCATCATTCTCGCGTGCGTTGGAGCTCACGAATGTGGGCACATGTTTGCTGCCCGCCGTTTTGGGTTGATCCCGAAGGCGGTGATTCTGTTGCCCCTCACCGGCGTCACTTTGTACGACGAAGCTCGCACCGAGAAGGCTCAGCCAGGCGCATTACCGTGGAAGCGCGAGATTCGGGTCGCGCTGGTTGGTCCGCTGGTGAATCTCGCGCTGGCCAGCCTGGCGGCAGCGGTTCTCACCGCTGCGGGGCGCGGAAGCGATCTTTGGCAGTGGCCGTGGATGCAGGCCGCCAAGTTGCCGAAAAACCTGGTGTGGGTGAATCTCTATCTCGCGATTTTGAATCTCATGCCCGCGTATCCGCTCGACGGCGGCCGCATTCTGCGTGCGTTCTTTTCCCGGACGCTCGACGGATCGTCGGCCACGCGGCGCGCCGTTTCCATCAGCAATGCCATCTCCATGGTGTTGATGGTCGCCGGCCTGTTCAGCGACAGCTGGCTGACGATGGTCGGCGTCATCGTATTTTCGGCGGCTCAGCTTGAAGAACGCGCACTCGTTTTCCAGTCTGTGCTCGACAATGTCCGCCTGGAAGAGGTGATGCTCACCGATTTCGCTACACTCTCTCCCGCTGACACGCTCGAAGATGCGCTGGAGAAGGCGGTTCACTCCCTGCAAGATGATTTCCCCGTGGTTCGCGGCAGCGATATGGTGGGAGTCATTTCGAAGCAGCGCATTCTTGACGCGCTGCGCGCGGAAGGGAACGGCTATGTGCAGGCCGTGATGAACAAGATCTTCGAAGTCTCCCTGCGCCAGGATTCGCTCGGTTCGGCTTTCCGCAAGCTGACTGCGCGCAACTCCAGCATCATCCCCGTGGTCGAAGACCAGCGACTGATCGGTATCGTCACTCTTCAGAATCTGATGCACTCCATGGCGCTGCTCGCCGAAAGCCGCAAGCTGCGGAGAGACGAAGCCGAGTCGTAGGCGTTAAATACAAAAGACGCGACCTGCCAGGAAGTGTTCATACCTGGTGTTCATGCCTGGAGCATTCCGGCTTAACTCTGTGTCCTTTGTGGTTCGTGGATTCCACTTCTTCCTAAAACAGCCGCACCGCCTTCGCCTGCTGCACTGCCGAAATCTTTCTTAACTTCGTCAGTACCTCGTCGGAAACGCGTCCGTCGACGTGGACGACCGCGATCGCTTCGCGCGGCTGATCCGGCGTCTCTGCGCTCCGCCGCCCCAGTGAGAAATCTGCGATGTTGATCGATTCCTCGCCCAGAATCGTCCCCACCTTACCGATGACTCCCGGCACGTCTCGATTGCGCAGATAAATCAAATTGCGCTCCAGCGGCGCCTCGACATCAATGCCATCAACATGCAGCAGGCGCGGCGCATCTCCGTGGAGCACTGCGCCCTTCACCATGTGCTCCTCGGTCGCGGTTTTCAGGAAAATCGAGATCACGCTGCCCGCCCCTCCGGTTGACGCCTTCGCTTTGTGGGATTCCAATACTCGTAGTCCGCGATCATCGGCAATCGTGGCCGCATTCACCAGGTTCGCTTTTTCCTCGAGCGCCTGGTTCAGGATGCCCTTGATCGCTCCGTTGCGAATCAATTCCGTCTTCCATTCCGCGATGTGCCCGCCGTAGCGAATCGAGATTTCCTCCAGCGATCCTTCCGACACCTGCGCCAGAAAGGCTCCCATGCGTTCCGCCAGCACAATATAAGGCTGCATCGTCGCGTACTCCTCGGCGGAAACCGAGGGGACGTTTACCGCATTCTGAATTACGCCGTGCTTCAAATATTCCTTCACCTGCCGCGCAATCTGCACGCCGACGGCCTCCTGCGCCTCAAACGTCGAGCCGCCGACGTGCGGCGTGAGCACAACGTTGTCAAGCGCTGTCAGCGGCGAATTTTTCAATGGCTCTTCCACAAATACGTCGAGCGCAGCTGCCGCGACATGCCCCTGCTTGAGCGCGGCTGCCAGTTCTGCCTCGTTGACCAGTTCGCCACGCGCGCAATTCACCAGGCGCACGCCTTTTTTCATTTTCGCAATCGATGCCGCATTGATCATTCCCGCGGTCTGCGGCGTCAGCCCCACGTGCAGCGTGATGTAGTCCGCAGCCGCGTACACTTCGTCGAGACTCGCCAGCCGGATCGCTTGTTCTTTTGCCACCGACACCGAAACGAACGGATCATGCGCCACCAGCTCCATGCCGAAGCCGCGCGCCCGCCGCGCCACTTCCATGCCCACCCGTCCCAGTCCGATGATGCCCAGCGTTTTCCCGCGCAGCTCCGTGCCCTGCAGCGATTTCTTTTCCCACTTGCCCGCGTGCATCAAGGCGTCGGCGCGGCACAGGTGGCGGGCCATCGCCAGCATCATGCCGAGCGTTTGCTCGGCCACAGCGACGGCGTTGGCGCCGGGCGTGTTCATCACGGCGATGCCTTTGTGCGTGGCGGCCTCCAGATCGATGTTGTCGACGCCCACGCCCGCGCGGCCAATCACACGCAGCTTCTTCGCATGCTCCAGCAGCTTCGCGTCGGCCTGGACCGCGGAACGCACAATCAGCGCATCGGCCGATTCCAGATGCTCCGCCAGCTTGTTCTCCAGCTGATCAGCCGTAAGAATTGTCCACCCCGGCTCCTGCAACTGCGCCACGGCCGACGCCGAGATTTTTTCCGCTACGATGATTTTCACGAATGAGTTTCCTTTGACATTCAGGGAAGAACTGGGCTTCGGGATTGCGCTGGCTTATGCGCCCACCAGTGGCCGTTTCTCAGCCATGGCGCGGGCATAGACTTGTTGCGCCGCCCGCACTGCCGCGCCATACTCGATGCTCTTCTCGGTCACGCGCGCCAGCACATGTTCGAGCGCGCCCAGAATGCCGATCGTGTCGAGATAGTCGTAATACCCGATGTGCGCGATGCGAAAAAGCTTGCTCTTCATCTCGCCCTGTCCATTGGCCACAACCGCATCGAACGATTCGCGGAATTCCTTCACAATCTTTCCCGAATCCAGTCCTTCGGGCGAGCAGATCGCCGTCAGCGCCGCCGCCGGCGTCGAAGCGTAGAGTTTCAATCCCAGCGCTTTCGCTCCCGCGCGCGTCATCTCTGCGCAAAGCTCGGCATTGTTCACCAGCTCTTCCCGTCCCTTGGCGAGATCGCCGTTGCCCATGCCGCGCACGAACTCCAGAGCCGCACCAAGCGCCGCAAACAACGATGTCGCCGGGGTATAAGCCGACTCACCCTTTGCCGCCGACTTTCTCTCTTTGCGGAGATCGAAGTAATATCGCGGCGAAGTGGTCGTATCCATACGCTTCCACGCCCGCTCGCTGACCGCACAGTAGGCCAGTCCCGGAGGCATCATCAGCGCTTTCTGGGATCCGCCAATGATCACATCCACGCCCCAGCTGTCGACAGCGAGATGCGTCGTGCCGAGACCCGTGATCGCATCCACGATCAGCAAGGTGTGATCGCCGTGTGCGCGGACAATTTTCGCAATGCCGTCCACGTCATGGCGCGCCCCGGTCGAGCTCTCCGTCGCCTGCACCAACACGGCGCGCACATCCGCGGTCACCCGCGCACGAATCTCCTCCAGCGAAAACGTTTCGCCATACGGCGCGCTCAAAACATCCACGGTGCAGCCGAAGGCCTTGGCCAGCCCTGTCCAGCGCTCGCCAAACTTTCCCGCCGTGAGCACCAAAACCTTGTCGCCCGGTGAGGTCAGATTCGATACCGACGCTTCCATGACGCCCGTGCCTGAACACGCCAGCACGAGCACGTCGTTTTTCGTGCCGATGAAGTCCTTCATGTCCGCCAACACGCGCTGAAACAGCGCTCGAAAATCGGCGGTCCGGTGATGCGCCGCGAACGATGCCATCGCCGTCTGCGCCGCCGGCAGCAGCGGCGTCGGTCCGGGAGTAAAAAGACGATTCTTATGCAACATGGTCTAAGTCCTTATAAGAACGGAATAGTCTTACAAGTTTACCGGAAGTGGCCGCGCGCAGCGCGCACGAGGATGGCCTTTGCTCTCAACCGAGCACGATCATCTGGCAATCAGAGCGCCGTTCTCGGGAGAAACGGGCTCTTCACCGGCGGAGGCTTTCAGCGACTCAGCGATGTTCGCTGCCCAGCCATTAATCTCTGCCCAGTCGCGGAAGTCGCCCAGCGGAAAGATCGCATTCTCCCGATTCACCGGCAGCTTCAGCATCAGCCGATGAGTGAAGCCCAGCTTCTCGCGCCCCAGCGCGCCGAAGAATACCCGATGGTCCCGTGGCTGAATGCTCTCTCGAAACTCGGCGATCTCCTTGGGTACGGTAACCGCGCACTTGTCCCGGCCCTCGGAATCGTTGGCTTCGCTGCCCAGCGGACCGCTGCTGAACAGCCAGACCGGCCGCTCCGCTAGCGCGGTGCGGTGTCGCCGCACGAACTCGGTCGCCTTCTTCATCCAATGAAAATAGTAAGTGGCGCTTCCGACCACGACGGCGTCATAGCCCGCCGGATCACCGGCATACTGCACTGGTTTCAGCGCGACCTCCACGCCGTGCGCACCCAGAATGGCGGCGATGCGTTCGGCGATTCCTTGCGTCGCACCGTAACGGCTTGCATAAGCAACCAGTACTCGCATGTTCGACACCTCCGGCCTGATCTTTGGTGGATCGCGACCGCGTCCGCCGATGTTTCTGAGCGCGCTCGGAACCCGCGCGAAGATTACGCCGTATCAGCCGTCTCCGCCGTGATGTCCATCACAGGGCCACCGTCTATAATTCCTCCATGCCTCTAGTCGACCAGATCCAGAAGGACATCGTCACCGCCATGAAGGCTAAGGACGAAGCCCGTCTCTCCTGCCTGCGCATGGTGAAAAGCGCGCTGCAACTCAAGGCCGTCGAAAAAATGTCGCCGCTCGACGACAAGGAATCGCAGGCCGTGCTGGCCACGTTGATCAAGCAGCGCAAGGAATCCGTCGAGCAGTTCACCAAAGGCGGACGCCAGGAGATGGCCGACAAAGAAGCCGCCGAGATCGGCGTGATCGAAAGCTATCTGCCCAAAGCCGCCAGCGAGGCCGATATCGCCGCCGGAGTGAAGGCCGCCATCGCCGAAATGGGCGCGCCCACCATGAAAGAAATGGGCACGGTGATGAAGAATGCGATGGCAAAGTTCGCAGCGGCCGGCATGCGCGTGGACGGCAAGATGGTCAGCGAACTGGTAAAGCGGGAATTGGCAGGAAAGTAGCACAACGCACGTAGGGACAGCTGCCCTCGGCTGTCCGGTCGAGCGCAGCTCGAACGCGGACACTCGCGTTCACTTTGATTGAGGCTGCCCGGAGAGGCGGGTTGCAAACTCGGGATTGTATTCCTTGATCGACTCCGCAAAATTGTCCATCATTTCGTTCCGGCTATCCTCCGGCCACAGATTCAGATCAGCCAGGGCCTCGTCATATTGATGGCATAGGACGCGCTGCTGGGCCCGCGACAGCAGGGCGCTTACCGCATCATCGAGATCGAGGGTCCGACCAGATCCAAACTGCTTTGCCGTCTGCAGCTTCTTGATGTTCTCCGGGGTGAGTGCGCGCGTCCAGGCATCGTAGTCTGGATTTGCGGGGCTGAGGAGCTTGTCGCAGAACTCCGGCGTTACGTCAGCCAGTTTGCCCGACTGAACACGAAGCGCTCGCTCCGCGAAAGGCCTGGCAGCCCCGGAAGTGTACTCGTACGTTCCGCCCACTCGATCCCAGATGGTGACCCTGCCATCCTTCTCTTTGACGAAATCAACCGCAGCGCCCTCGCCAACGTCGAACAGCTTGTGCGGTTTCGGAGCCAGCGAAACGACATTGTAAATCCAGCAGCAGTGAGCTCCTCCCGCTTCATCAGTTTTGAAAACGACTTCGCCCTTGCCATCGCCGTCGAAGTCCATCCCGGTGTGGTCCTCATCGAAGATCACACCGAATCCAGTCGTCCGGAAGACAACTTTGCCCGCCGCGTTGTAAATTGCCGCGGTGCAATCGTCACCTCCGCCGCCAGAGGCATTCCTCGCAGGACCCAGGGAAATCTCATATCCATCCCATAACTTCTTCTTGAAGGATTCAGTTGTCTTTGGATAGGAGTAGCAGGCGATCTTGTTATCATCCTGTGCGCAGCTGAGGGCGACACAGGAAGCGAAGAACAGAAGGAACAGAAACATCCGCGACATATGCGGATCTTACGTCCATGACAGAATCCGGACAAAGTTACTTCCGGTCGCACTTCTCCCTCTGCCACTCCCGGTATGCGTCGCTCTTCGACACGCCCCGTTCCTTCGCCACTTTCTTCAGCGCGGCTTTCTCATCGATCTTTTCGTCGGACATCAGTTGCTTCATCCGCTCCCCTACCGTCGGGTAGCCGGGGGCGGCAGACCTTCCGCGAGCATCTTCCTCCGCTTTCCCGATCAGCAGCGTGATCTCGCCCTTCACCGTCTCGCGTGATTTCAAATTCTCCAGCACTTCATGCGCGCGGCCGCGCAAGAACTCTTCATGCAGCTTGGTCACTTCGCGCGCGACTACGACGTGCCGGGCTTCTCCTAAAACCTCGCAAACGTCTTCCAGCGTCTCAATAATCCGGTGCGGAGCGTCGTAAAACACCTGCGTTCGCGGAGAGTTCTTCACCGCCTCCAGCGCCGCCCGCCGCTCACCGCGCTTCGCCGGCAAGAATCCGCTGAAGCGGAAGGAATCCGTGGGCAGCCCGCTCGCCACCAGCGCCGCCAGGAACGCCGACGCCCCCGGCACCGGCACGACCGGCACATGATGCCGAATCGCCAGCGCAATCAGCCGGTACCCCGGATCGGAAATTCCTGGCATGCCCGCGTCGGTCACCAGGGCGACGCTCATGCCCTCCTGCATCTCCTTGACAAGCTCCGCCGACCGCGTCATCTCGTTGTGCTCGTGATAGCTGGTGGTGCGCGT
>Ga0335078_10001947_pt1 | contig 31217 bp, 27 predicted proteins | sample Lox_Sample_32_FD_206711 | JGI IMG/M metagenome (GOLD analysis project Ga0335078, IMG submission 206711) | Soil microbial communities from Loxahatchee National Wildlife Refuge, Florida, United States - Lox_Sample_3.2 | ecosystem: Environmental > Terrestrial > Soil > Wetlands | place: USA... | reverse complement strand
CATCCTGAAAGTCGGCCAGACCGCCAGCGACGACCTGAAGAAACAGCTCGTTGCGCACGTGAGAAAAGAGATCGGCCCCATCGCCTCGCCCGGAAAGCTCCAGTTTGTCCCGGGCCTCCCCAAGACGAGGTCAGGCAAGATCATGAGAAGGATCCTGAGGAAGGTCGCCTCCGGTGAGATCGATCAGCTCGGCGATACCACGACCCTCGCCGATCCGTCGGTGGTTGACGAGATCGTGAAGAACAGACTATAGAAGTACTGCATACGGCGACGAAAGAGGGGCATGCGCGCTGCGTTTGCCCCTCTTTTCTTTGAGCGCCAGCCTTCTTTCCGCCCACCTTCCCTAGGCCTGTTAGCCGGCCCTCCGTGAGCGCCGTTGGCTCTCCTTCGGAGAATGCTCCTCTCTTAGCAGATAGAAAAACCCTCGCGGATTGGGTAGAATGTACCTCACCATGGCCGCTTCTGAAACACGCACCGGCAGGTTCACCCTCATCTCCTTTTCGCTCCTTTTCGAGCCGGCCTCTTTCCTCAGGGCTCTTTCCTCAGGGCAAGTGATGGAAGGCAAGGGGAGGGGAGGGGTAAAGATCGTCGAAGCCTGCGGCTCGAGGCTCGTAGTCCGCAAGTATCTCCACGGCGGCCTTTTCAGGGCGCTCACGCGGGATCTCTTCATCAGCCGCAGGCGAGCTGTCTCGGAAGGGGAGATCATGGCTTACCTCCGGGAAGGGGGATTTCCCGTGGCAGCGCCGTTCTGCGCGGTGGTGGAGGGCCACATCGTAGCGAAGCGGCTCTACCTCGCCACCATCCTCGAGGAGAATACGGTCAATCTTCTCGAGTACCTCGAGCGGTGCACGGGTGAAAAGCGAAGGATGAGGCTGGCATGGAAGCTCGCGCGCCTTATGTGGCTCCTTCAGCAATCAGGTGTTTACCATCCCGACTTTCAGCTGAGGAACGTGCTTGTCACACCGGAAGAGGAACTCGTGCTCCTCGATTTCGACAGGGCCCGCAAGAAGACGGTGGGTCGCAGGGACATGAAATCCATGTTCTCGAGGCTCGGACGCTTCGTGAGCAAGATGGAGCGGCAGGGCCGGCTGACCGCCGGGAGCAGGGAAAAGGCCATGTTCCTGCGAGCCTATGCACGCTTCTCAGGGTGCGACCTGACCGCGGAGATGGCCAGATCCGCGAGAAGGTCTGCCCTCTTCAACCGCCTCGGCTGGCTCGCGGAGTCCCTCCTCTACGGAAAGGGGTAACGGGGGGCTGGGTGGGCCCCCTTTTCTGTGAATCTCCGAACCCTTGAGGCCGTCGAGGAGTCTATAGCGTTCCGCAGAATTCATTCCCGTTATTAACCGGCTCCACCTTTTCCTTCGCTACGATAGGCTCCGCGTTAGGAAAAGGTTACACAGGGCAATCGTTACTCTATTCTGCGGAACGCTCTATCGCTTTCTGAACAGCAGTCTTATGGGCGCGCCTCCGAAGCCGTATTTTTCTCGCAGGGCCTTTTCCAGGTACCTTTTGTAGTGCTCGGGGACGCGGTCGGGGTAGTTGAGGAAGAGGATGAACGTGGGGGGCACGGATTTTAGCTGGCTGGCGTAGAATATCTTGATCGGCTTGCCTTCAGGCGAAGGGGGCGGCACCCTCTGGGTGAACTCCTCGAAGGCCCTGTTGAGCTTGGGCGTCGGTATCTTCTTCGAGAGCTGCCCAAATACGCGAGTATCGACTTCAAAGATCTGCTCCACATTCTTCCCGGAGAGGGCAGAGGTGAAGATCACCGGGGCAAAATCGGCGTGGGGCAGGCGCTCCTTCACCATGGCCTTGTATTTCTCTTCGGTCACGCCCTGGTCCATAAGGTCCGATTTGTTCACGACAATCCCTATGCCTTTTCCCGCTGATATCACAAGGTGGGCGATGGCGCCATCCTGATGGCCGATCCCCTCCCCGCCGTCGATGACTAGGTTGACCACGTCGGCCCTTTCGATGCTCCGCAGGGCGCTCGTCACGGAATACTCCTCGACTTTCAGGGAGATGCGGCTTTTTCTCCTCAGGCCCGCGGTGTCGATGATGGTGAAGGTCTTCTCTCCGTAGTGAACGACTGAGTCGATGGCGTCCCTCGTGGTCCCCGGCACGTCGCTCACGATCATGCGGTCCGAGCCGATGAGCCTGTTCGCGATCGATGACTTGCCCGTATTCGGTCTTCCGACGATGGCGATCCTTATCCCCTCAACATGTTCGCCTTCAACCTCGCCTTCCGAAAGCTGCGCTATGTCCTCGAGCAGATCCCCCACGCCGAGCCCGTGGGCGGCGCTGACCGCGTAGATCCTTTCCACGCCGAGTCCGTAGAAGTCGGCCACCTCCCCCTCCCTTTTTTGCGAGTCCACCTTGTTGACCACATGGAAGACGGGTCTTCCATACTTGCGGAGAATGGCCGCTATCTCCCTGTCTTCGGGAAGAAGCCCGTCTCTCGCATCGAGGAGGAATATGATCATGGAGGATTCTTCCACGGCAGCGTATATATGTTCCTTCACGAGGGAGACGATCTTCTCCTCCCCCTCCGGCTCGAACCCACCTGTGTCAACGAGAAGGAAGGCCTTGCCCGCGAATTCGAACTCGCCGTAGTTTCGGTCTCTCGTTACCCCCGGGGTATCTTCCGTGATCGCCTTCTTACGGCCTATTATGCGGTTGAAGAGCGTCGACTTGCCGACATTGGGTCTTCCCACTATGCTGATGATCGGCCTCATGCTTCCTGCCTCTCGGGAGCGTACCGGAGCATCATGCTTAAAGCGAACGCGCCGACGGGCAGGAGGACGCCCATTTCCTTTTTGTCCGAAAGGAGGCCGAACAGGGGCTGCACGAGGGAAGAGGTGAGGTTGGAGACGATGAGGATGACGCCCGCCGTCGTGTACGTGAGGCCAAGGCTCTCCTTGAGAAAAGGCAGGATTGCGGGCAGGGCCCCCCGGTAGAGATCGACCGTGAAATGGCCGAGGGCAAGGAGGATCAGGACCTTGAGGCTAAGCCGTCTCATCGGTCATGATCTTCTTTAGCTGCATGAGCATCCTGCAGGTGGCCCCCCAGATCCTCTCGCCCTCGTAGTAAATGGCCGGGGCCTGAGTCGCCCTTCCCTGGAACTCGATTGTCTCCATCTGCAACTCGCTTCCGAGCAGAAAGGCGAGGGGAAGGTATATGAGATAGGCCACCTCCCTCGGGTTGAGCCTGAATGCATAAGGGTAGGGGATCACGCCGACGTAGGGGGCGATCACGAAGCCCGTGAAGGTGTTCATGTCGTCGAGGCGGCCGACGATCTCCACATCTTCGGGCTTCACGCCGATTTCTTCGGAGCACTCGCGCACGGCCGTCCTGAGCGTATCACCGTCGCCTTCCTCGTAGACCCCTCCGGGGAATGACACTTCACCCTTGTGGTACTTCACCGTGTTGGTCCGCCTGGTAAGTACAATGTGGGCCCCGGTGCTCGCCTCGACGAGAGGGATCAACACGGAGGCACATACCCTCCTGTCAGGGTTCGACAAGAGGGTAGGGCGAAAAGCGGATAATCTATGCCTGAGTTTTGCAATCACGGGCTTTAATTGTAGCAGGTTAGCGAGATATGCGCAACGAGGGGGCGGGCGGGCATGCTGAGCCCCCGAACGAACCGAACGCTGACTCATCTCAACAGCAAACAATGGCGGATACCGCAGGCCAGGCATGACGCCGGAGCACTCTACGAAAGGATACTTTGTTCGGCGAAAGGTTATATACTATGGAAGGAGGTAAGTATAGAACTACACGGAAACACCCAAGGCCTCAACCAGCTGCAGAAGAGGCGGCTCCTCAATCTCTACCGCAGGAAGATCGAAGCGGACACGGTCATCTCCTTTGACAGGGCTAGGAACATGATGGAGATCTCGCGGGAGATCTCGCGCCAGATCGGCATTGTCGTCAACAGGAGGGGCGTCGTAGAATACGTGATCGTGGGGGACAGGGAGCGGATCCACATACCGGCCCTTTCCTCCGAGCGGGTCGGTCGCGCCCGTTTCCGCGGTCTGAGGTTCATCCACACGCACCTGAGGGGGGAGCTGCTCTCAAAGGAGGATTTGACCGACCTCGCCCTTCTCCAGCTCGACCTCGTGGCGTGCATCCTGGAAAGACCGGGTGAGCCGGTGGAGCTTATTCAGCTTGGCTACCTCATACCACCCAACAAGAAAGGCCAGGTGTGGGACTTCATCGGCCCCTCGCCGGTGAACGAGCTGGACCTCAGTTTCACGGAATTCGTGACCTCCCTGGAGGGCGAGTTCGTGCGGGAGAGGGGCACCTACTACCTCACGAAGGCCGAAGGGCGGGAAGAGTGCGTGCTCATCGTCGTGGTGCTTCCGGGCAAGGCGAAGAATGTGGACGAGCGGATTGCCGAGCTCAAGGATCTCTCCTATTCCGCTGGTCTTTCTGTACTCGACGTGATCGTACAGCGGCCCAAGGAGCTGCACCCCAAGTTCCTCGCGGGAAAGGGCAAGATCGAAGAGATTGCCATGAGATCGACACAGATCGGTGCGGGCATGCTCATCTTCGACGAAGAGCTGACCCCGAGCCAGCTCAACAACATATCTTCCCTCACCGAGCTGAAAGTGATCGATCGGAATCAGTTGATCCTCGACATATTCGCTGGCAGGGCAAAGACGAGCGAAGCAAAGATCCAGGTAGAGCTGGCCCAGCTCCGCTACATCCTGCCCCGCCTCGGCGAAAAAGAGACCGCACTTTCACGCCTGACGGGCGGGATCGGCGGCAGGGGGCCGGGAGAGACCAAGCTCGAGGTGAACAGGAGGAGGATTAGGGAGAAGATATCTTTCCTCGAGAAGAGGCTCATCGAAGTGGGGAAGACGAGGGAGAGGAAGAGAGAGAAACGACGGGGAACGGGCGTTCCGGTCGTCTCCATCGTGGGCTACACGAACTCGGGCAAGTCAACCCTGCTCAACCTGCTCACGAAGAGCACAGTCGAGGTTCAGGAGAAGTTTTTCAGCACCCTGGCGCCCACGACAAGGCTCGTCAAGTACCCTGTGCGGAGGCAGATCGTCCTCACCGACACGGTCGGCTTCATCGAAGACCTCCCCGAGGTGCTTCTCCGGGCGTTTGTCGCGACTTTGGAGGAGTTGGAGGACGCAACGCTCCTCCTCCATCTCGTTGACCTCAGCTCGCCCGATTTTGAGGAAAGGATCGCGATAGTGAACGGCATGATCGAGAAACTAGGGCTTTCCGGAAAAAGGCGACTCCTCGTTTTCAACAAGGTGGATCGGGTGGACGGGAGATTCGCTCAGTCGATGGAGCGCCGGTACGAAGCGATCTCGATTTCCTGCGTCACGGAAGAAGGCATTGAGAGGCTTTCGGAAGTCCTCGATGCGATGGTCGGAGAGACCGCACCAGCCCGGCAGCAGAATCCTCCGTATTTCCAGGAGAGCGGGGCGTAAACTTTTAGAGCGTCCCTGGTAGGAACAATTCCCTGATCTCTGCGGAGACGCCGGCGAAATCGAGCTTGCTGAGCAACCGTTCCCGATCAATCTCCTTCGGCTCCCTGAAGAGGCCCAACACGTCTACGCAGCGCTCCTTCTCTGTGTCCTCGATCCAGGACGAGACCCAGAAATCGCGACCCTCGCTCCGCAAGAATCTTCCCTGGGCCCTGTAGGGCGCCTCGCATACCACCGGCTTCAAGAACTCGACTTCCGTTTTTCTCGTCATGCAGGTCTTCTTTGTCGCGATAAAGATGGTATACCACATGATGACGTCAAGGACGCCGAAGAGCATTCCACCGTGGGCCACGTTTTCGTAACCTTCGAACGCCCTGCCCACGATAATGTCCGAGTAGACGAGCCCCGAAGCGTAGTGCAATTCGAGGCGGAGACCGTCGGTGCGGTCCTGACCCGTAAAAAATGACTTTCGGTAGGCGGGCAGGCGGGTCATCGCCGTCGGTCCTGGAGATACCTCATGCCCAGTTGGCCGCACCCTCCCCCAACGTCGATGGCGCGGGAATCACGCACTATGGCCGTGAAGTGTCTGTTCAGGAGATACGACTGAAACTGTCTGACGTCTTCTTCCGCCGGGCTTTTGAAATCCGCATAGGGCGATTCGTTATAGGGTATGAGATTGACCTTGCATTTCACCCCTTTGAGGAGCTCGGCGAGGAGTCTGGCGTCTTCAACAGAATCGTTTATCCCCTTGATCATGACGTATTCGAAGGTGACCCTCGTTCTTCCCATGTCACCGAGACTCCTCACGTAAGCGATCACGTCGTGGAGCGGATAGACGCGGTTGATGGGCATGAGCTTCGTGCGGACCTGTCCGTTGGCGGCGTTGAGGGAGATGGCGAGCTGCACCTTTCGCTGATCTATGAGGCGAAGACCGTCCACGAGGCCGACCGTGGAGACCGTGAGCCGCCTGCGGGAGATCTTGAGACCGAGGGGCTCTTCCATGATCTCGATGGCCTTTATCACGTTCTCCACATTATCGCAAGGCTCGCCCATGCCCATGAGCACGATATTCGTGAGACGGCTGTCACCCATGTGGGGCCTCACGGCCATTATCTGGCCCACGATCTCCGAGACCCGTAAGTCCCTTATGAAGCCTATCCTGCCTGTCACGCAGAAGGCACACGACATCTTGCACCCGATCTGCGTGGAGAGGCAAAGGGTGCTCTTCCCGTTCTCCGGCATAAGGACGCTCTCAACCACATGGCCGTCCTCGGCGGAGAAGAGGAACTTAAGAGAGCCGTCCTTCGAGGCGACCTTCTCCTGGATGACGGGCAGCCCGAAATGGAACATGCCTTTCAGGGTAGCCATCAGATCCTTCGACAGATTGGTCATCCGGTCAAAGTCCTGGACGCCCGCCTGGTAAACCCACTTGTATATCTGGTGTGCGCGATAGCGCTTGAACCCCAGGTTCTCAAGGAGGCCCTCAAGCTCCCGGAGGGTGATGTCGAAGAAATTGATCATATTGGAGTGAGAAATAGCCCTTCCCGTAGACATAACTTACCAGAAAGAAGGGCGGTTTGCAATTATAGGGGCTTAAGCAGGCCATTAATGGGGTTCAGCACCCCCTCCGGCAGCGAAGCCGCCGGAGCCTCCCCCTTAAGCCTCGCTTCGGGCGGGATTACCGCTGCCCTAAAGCCCAATTCCGGTCCTTCTCAAATTGACTTTTTCCCTCCCTTGGGATAGCATTTGTTAACCGGTAAACTCTTGGTATGGGAATGGCGCGGGATTGGGCGAGGTCCCTAAAAGCCGGGACGGAGGGGAGAGATGTCCTACGTGAACAAGGTTATCCTTATCGGAAGGCTGGGCGCCGACCCGGAAATGCGCTACACGGCCGACGGAACGCCGGTTGCGACTTTCCGCATCGCCACCACTGAGACGAGGAAGAACAAGGACGGCTCGAAGATCGACCAGACCGAGTGGCATCGGATAGTAGCCTGGCGCAAGCTGGGCGAGATATCGGGCGAGTACCTGAAGAAGGGCAGGCTCGTCTACGTGGAAGGGCGGATCCAGAGCCGGGAATACGAAGGCCGGGATGGAGTCAAGAGAAAGGCCTACGAGATAGTGGCGACGAACATGAAGATGCTGGGCGGAGGCGGCGGCACTTCTCCCGATGAGAGACGGAGCTACGGGCCCGCTGCCGAACACGCCGACGACGATTTCGTGCACGAACCTGCGGACGAGGATGACGTTCCGCTCTAAGAGAAGACTCCCGGAACGAAAGCGCTGAAAACGGGTGAGCTGAATGGGGGCGCCGCTTATTCCGGCGATCTCTCTTCAGCGAAGCGGACCGTCTTTTCCTGCGCGCATTGGGAGAAAGGAGCCTGACTGTGGATGCGTTTGAAGGGGTGATAGGGCTTGAGGTTCACGCCCATCTTCTTACGAAGAGCAAGATCTTTTGCGGCAGCTCGACGGAGTTCGGCGGCGAGCCCAACAGCCATACCTGCCCTGTCTGCATGGGCCTGCCGGGGGCCCTGCCCGTTCTCAACAAGAAGGTCGTCGATTTCGCCATCAGGGCAGGATTGTCGACGAACTGCACTATCAATCGAAGGAGCGTCTTCGCGCGAAAGAACTACTATTACCCGGACCTCCCCAAGGGATACCAGATCTCCCAGTACGAGGAGCCCATCTGCAGTGACGGCCACCTGGACATATTCACGAACGGGGAGAAGAAGCGCATCCGGATCAAGAGAATCCACATGGAAGAGGATGCGGGAAAGCTCGTCCACGAGGCCACAATCGAGACGAGCACGTACAGCCTGGTCGACTTCAACCGGTCGAGCGTGCCCCTTCTCGAGATAGTGAGCGAGCCGGACCTCGCGACGCCCCAGGAAGCGGTGGCCTATCTGAAGATGCTCAGGGACGTGCTCATCTACCTCGAGATCTGCGACGGGAACATGGAGGAAGGCAGTTTTCGCTGCGATGCAAACGTGTCGGTGCGGCGGAGAGGGGATGAGTTGCTCGGGACCCGGGCGGAGCTGAAGAACCTCAACTCCTTCAGGTCTATAGAGAGGGCGCTGGAGTACGAGATAGAGAGACAGACTAAGCTCGTTGCCCGCGGCGGCGAAGTGGTCCAGGAAACGAGGCTCTTCAACGTCGATGAGGGCGTTACCTATTCCATGAGGGGCAAGGAGGAGGCTCACGATTACCGCTATTTCCCCGAGCCAGACCTCGTTCCCCTCATCGTCGACGAGGCGTGGGAGGAAGAGGTGAGAAAGGGGCTGCCCGAGCTGCCGGTTCAGAAGATGGAGCGCTTCATGGAGGAGTACGGCCTTCCCCGCTATGACGTGGAGATCCTCACAGGTGAGAAGGCCCTGGCCGACTATTTCGAAGAAACCGTTGGGATCTTCCCCGAGGCCAAGACCGTGAGCAACTGGATCATGAGCGAGCTTCTGCGTGAGCTGAAGAGCGGCAATGTCTCACCTGCCCAGTCGCCCATGCGTCCGGCTCATCTCGCGGAGCTGCTTACGCTGATAAGGGATGGGATGATCAGCGGAAAGATGGGAAAGGAGATATTCCCCGAGGTGTACCAGAGAGCCGTTTCGCCGAAGAGCCTCATCGAAGCAAAGGGTCTCGCCCAGATCAGCGACTCGGATGCGCTCATCGGCACCATCGACGCGGTGATCGCCCGCTTTCCGAAAGAGGCGGAGGACTACAGGGGCGGGAAGGAGAAGCTCCTTGGCTTCTTTGTGGGGCAGGTCATGAAGGAGACCAAGGGCAAGGCAAACCCTAAGCTCCTCAACGACCTTCTCTCCCAGAGATTGAAACAATCATGATCGATCACGTCTACTGGAAGGAAGGCGGTCTTTATGTCCTCGATCAGCGGCAGCTGCCCTTTAAGGAGACGTTTCTCAAATGCACGACCTTGAAAGACGTGACAAGGGCCATCAAGGAGATGGCGGTGAGGGGAGCCCCTCTCATCGGCATAGTGGCGGCGTACGGCATGGTCGTCGGCATGGCCGAGGCCGTGCGGTTGCACAATCGCCTCACCGAGAGAGAGGCCGAGAGGATCTGCCGGAGACTGAAAGAGACGAGGCCTACTGCAGTAAACCTCTTCTGGGCCCTCGGGAAGATGCGGAGCGCTTACGATCGGCTGAAAGGGGAAAACGGCCTTCTCGAGGGCATGCTCCGCACAGCCATCGATATCCATGGCGAAGATATTGAAAACAATCGTACCCTCTCACGCTATGGAAGCGAGCTGCTCGACGACGGGGACACTGTCCTGACATACTGCAATGCGGGCGCCCTGGCCACCGGAGGGTACGGCACCGCCCTCGGCGTAGTGAGGGCAGCGGTAGAGGCAGGCAAGGATATCAAGGTGATCGCGTGCGAGACGAGGCCTTATTTCCAGGGGGCCCGCCTCACCGCATGGGAGCTGAAAGGACTGGGGATAGACGTCACTATCGTTCCGGACAACCATGCAGGGTTCCTTATGGAGCAGGGGATCGTGGACCGGGTGATCGTCGGTGCAGACCGGATTGCCCGAAACGGTGACGTGGCGAACAAGATAGGCACGTACATGGTTGCCCTCGCGGCGCGCGACAACGGAATACCTTTCCTGGTTGCCGCACCGCTCTCCTCTTTCGACGAAGGCATCAGAACGGGGCAGGAGATCAGCATCGAAGAAAGGGGCGGCGATGAAGTGAAGGTCGTGCGAGGCCGTCTTATCGCTGAGAAGGGGGCGGGCGCGAAATACTACGGCTTCGATATCACACCCGGCCGGCTGGTTACCTATATCATCACTGAGTATGGGATCGTAGAGAAGCCCTTCAGAAAGTACATAGGGATGCTCTTTTCCAGGAGCAGGCGTGAACCTGGTAACGCTCCTCACTGACTTCGGCCTCAAAGACCCCTATGCGGCCATCATGAAAGGGGTCATGCTGTCGATCAACCCCCTCCTCTCTTTCGTTGACATCACCCATATGGTGGAAGCGCAGGATGTTCGCGAAGCCTGCTTCATCATCGGCGAATACTACCGCTATTTCAGCCCTGGCACGGTCCATTTGTGCGTGGTCGATCCCACGGTAGGCAGCTCCAGAAAGGCTGTCGTCGTCTCAAATGAGGACCATTTCTTCGTGGGCCCGGACAACGGCCTTTTCAGCCTGCTCCTCGAGGGCGGCGATGCACTTGTCCACGAGATCTCGAACCCCCTCTTCATGCGTGCCTCCTTGAGCGGAACTTTTCACGGCCGCGATGTCTTTGCCCCGGCCGCAGCCCACCTCTCCCTCGGCTTGAGCCCGAGCGAGCTCGGCCCCCCTGTGGCCCGTCCGGAGACGCTGGAGGGCCTTTTGCCGTCTCAGGAGGACGGCGTAATGACGGGGACCATCGTGCGTTTCGACCGCTTCGGCAACGCCATATCCAACGTATCCTCTTACTTTTTTCGGGACTTCGTGAAAGGCGGGGCCTTCCGCATCGAGATGGGCGGCCTTGCCCTCCATGGCTTGAGTGAGAGCTACTACGAGGGCCTGTACACCTGTGTGATCAACAGCGCAGGGTATCTCGAGTTCGGCCTCTTCAAGGGCGACCTGCAGGCTGACAAGGGGATCCGCAAGGGGGAAGCGGTAAGGATACGCCGGATGGGCTGATCAAAGGGCGGCTAAGCCTTACCCTTCCATCAAGGAGAGGGCCTTCTTGAGGGCGGCGCCTGCCTGGTTGGAGAGGTTGCCTGCCTCTTCAATGAGGGCGGCAACCTTGTCCATGCCGCTCGTGCGCGCCAGCTCGACCCACCTCTTGTAGTCTTCTCCGTGGCCCTCGTTATGCTCGATGAGGTGTCTCAACACAACGGTGAGTCGCTCCCTATCCTCCATGGTTTCCCTCTTTTCGCACGGTATTCTCCGTCTTCCCTCGGTTCATTGGGGAAGAAGGGCCGGGGATGAAGATCAGATCACGCGGTGCCAGCAGAACGGATCCGGCCTTTCGCCGTACTGTATTCCTGTGATCTCGTCGTAGAGCCTTTGAGAAAACTCACCGATCCTGCCGCCGTTCACCGTGATCGACTCGTCTCCATGGGTAATCGACCCAACGGGCGAAATCACTGCAGCGGTCCCCGTGCCGAAAACCTCTCGTAGGGTTCCGTTCTTAGCGCGGTCAAGGACCTCATCGATGGTGATGGGACGTTCCGACACGGAGGCGCCCCAATGGCGGGCAAGGCGTATGACCGTGTCCCTCGTGATGCCTCCGAGGATAGTCCCGTCAAGGGGGGGCGTGACGATCCCATCATCGAAGAGGAACATGATATTCATTGTCCCCACCTCTTCGACGTACCTCTTCTCCTTCGCGTCGAGCCACAATACCTGCGTAAACCCTCTCTTCTGCGCCTCTTCGGCAGGAAGGAGGGAGGCAGCGTAATTGGCCGGAGTCTTCACCTCGCCGAGGCCCCCCTTTGCAGCCCGGACGTATTCTCCAGAGGTCATGAGCTTCACAGGGTTGAGCCCCTCCTTATAGTAAGCGCCCACCGGTGATGTGATGATCATGAAAAGGTATGTTTGGGACACGTGCACGCCAAGGAGATTATCGGTGGCGAAGATGAAGGGCCTGATGTAGAGGGAGGTGCCTCTCTTGCGCGGCACCCATTCGGCATCGACTGTGCATAGCTGGACCACCGCCTCCATGAAGACGTCGGCATCGACCGGAGGAATGCACAGGCGGGCACACGACTTGTTGAGCCTCCCGCAGTACTGGTCAGGCCGGAAGAGGGATATCTTCCCATCAGCGGACCGGTACGCCTTGAGGCCGTCGAAGACCGCTTGCCCATAGTGGAGCGTAGAGAGAGCAGGAGAGATGTCGATATTCCCGAACGGGACGATTCTCGGGTTGTTCCAGGAGCCGTTCTCGTATGATGACATGAACATGTGGTCAGAGAAGACCCGGCCAAAGCCCAAGTCGTTGAAATCCACACTGCCCAATCTGCTCAGAGACGTTTTTGTGACCACCATGCCCAACTGCCTCCTCCTTTCACCTTTTTTAGCTTAGAACACTCCATGGGCGTTTGCAACTTAAGACCGGAGAGCTCCTTGGGAGCTTACTTTCCTTGGACGACGAAGATTGCCGACAGATTCCGGTATTGCTCCGCGTAGTCGATGCCGTACCCCACGATAAAACCGTCCTCTATGGTGAAACCCACGTAATCGCCCTCTATCTCGACCTGTCTCCGGGCCCTTTTGTCCACCAGGGCGCAAATCTTGAGAGAGCGGGGGTTCCTTGCGAGAAGCATGTCGCGGATAGACCGGAGGGTGAGCCCCGAGTCAATGATGTCCTCCACGATAACGACATTTTTTCCCGCGATATCCGCCTCCAGGTCTTTGGTCAGTGTCACGGTGCCCTGCGTCGTCGTATTGCACCCGTAGGAAGATACCCTGATGAAATCGATGACCACCGGCCCCTTCATCTCCCTGGCCAGGTCGGAGGTGAACATGAACGAGCCCTTGAGCACCGAGACGAGAACGATCTCCTCCCCCCCAAAGTCGGCTGATATGGCCGACGCGAGCTTCTTCACCGCCTCCCGGATCTCCTCCTCATTGAACAGCTTCTCGAGAGTCTCTGTCATGGGGCTCCCCATCCCTTCCGACCTCTCGCACCTTTGAACGATCGGTACGGAAGGCCCTTTCCTTCAATCGATGACTCTATTATATCCGGCGGGCCTAATTAGTCAACTATTACGGGGGTTCAGCACCCCCTCCACCGGCAAAGCCTGCGGAGCCTCCCCGCTCAGAGACTCGCTTCGCTCGCCCAGAAGCGGCCGATAGTTCATTCGTTCTTGCCGTTGCGTTCAGCAGCGAAGCTGCCAGAGCCTCCCCCTCATCTCGCTGTGCTCGGGTGTCGCTGGTTCAGCACCCCCTCCACCGGCAAAGCCTGCGGAGCCTCCCCGCTCAGAGACTCGCTTCGCTCGCCCAGAAGCGGCCGATAGTTCATTCGTTCTTGCCGTTGCGTTCAGCAGCGAAGCTGCCAGAGCCTCCCCCTCATCTCGCTATGCTCGGGTGTCGCTGGTTCAGCACCCCCTCCACCGGCAAAGCCTGCGGAGCTTCCCCGCTCACCCTCGCTTTCGCTCGTGGGGCCTCCCCATTCGGAACGTCGGCTTCTCCGTCCAGGCTATCCAGCATGCGGCCAAGCTCTTCCCGCGTGATCAATCTGGCGCGGGCAGCGCGACGACCTTGGAGATAGCGCACGAAAATGGGATAGACATCGTGATCGGATGGATTTGCCTTCGTCCTCACCCTTCTTGTGCCATAGTCGTCGTAGGCGAGCCAAGCCACAAGATCCCAGTTGTCGACGATGAACACCTCGCCCTCGCGGCTCGCCTCATTCTTTTCGTCGATGGCGATTGCCCCGGGGAAGGGCCAATCCTTCCGCCCCTTCGAGCCTGTTCGAGCCCCCGGCCGCGCGTTAAAGGGAGGGGAAAGCTCCTTGATGAGGAGAGACTGCCGGAGGAGGGCACCGAGCACCCCTGGGGTCTCTTCCGATCCCACGTCTGCGACGCGGCCGCGAAGGGCGGCCTTCTTCGGGCCGTGGCGATTATCGACGAACATGGACTGCACGCTTTCCCGGATGTTCCCGGCAGTGCCCGCGTAAAGGGCCTCCCCTCGTGCGCCGTAGAAGATGTAAACGCCCGGGGCCCTGGGAAGGCTGCGGATGGACGATTCGTCGAGGAGAGCGGGGAAAGCAGGTCCCTTAAGGAGAGCGCCGATGCTTTCAATCAGCCTGCTCTCCTCCATCGTTGCTTTCATGCAGCCCATGAAATCCCACAACACCTTCGCGTCATCGAGGGCGCGGTGGCGGTGGGCGCAGCCGAGGCTGAACCGCTCGATGATGGCGTCAAGGCTGTGACTCCGGAACTGGGGAAAGAGCATCCTCGAGAGGCGGGCAGTACAGAGGCACCTCGACGTGTAGGCTATCTTCTCCCTCCCGAATTCTCTTCTCAGGAAGGCGTAGTCGAAGCGGGCGTTGTGGGCGACGAGGATCGACCCGTCGAGGAGCCGCAGGAGATCGTCTTTGATCTGACGGAACAGAGGGGCATCCCGGAGATCCTCGTCCGTGATGCCGGTCAGGCTCCAGATGCGAGGGGAGATTTGTCTTTCAGGATCAACGAGGGAGGAGAATTCTTCGACGACTTTTCCGCCGCTCACCCTGATGACAGCCACTTCTATGATGCGATCGGAGGACGGGCTCACGCCAGTCGTTTCCACATCCACTATGGCGAGATCGAGATCGTCCACGGCCTTCCCAAACGCCTCCTAGTTTAGCCAGGGTGGGGACTGCAAGTAAAGGGAAAGCCGTGGCTGGCCAACTCGAGCTAAAGAAGACCGTAAGGCGTGGCCCGCTTTGCCCATTCACTCGCCGGATAGTCGCGCTTCAACTGCTCGAAGGCTTCCTTCAGAGGCTCTGCCTGGTGGCTCTTCTTGAACCGGACAACGCCCCGGAGGTACATGGCCTCCGGTGCTGCGGCGCTCCTGGGGTAGGCGGTGATGATCTTGTCGAGATCCGCCATTGCCTTGTCCAGCTCATCCGCATCGAAGGCGGTCTTCCCAATTCCGAGGAGAAGCGCTGGGAGAAACTCATCCGGAGGGAGGAATCCGACGATGCGGTGGTGCTCCTTGCCCTCGCCGTCCAGGACGATCATAGTGGGTGTCCACTTGACGTTGTAGGTCGAGGCAAAGGGCTGCGCGTCATAGAGCATCTGAATGGGGACCATGCGGCCGTTGATGAACTCGGCGACCCTGCTGTCGGGGTACGTAACCGCACCCATCTGTTTGCAGCCTATTCAGCCCGGATTGAAGAAATCGAGGAGAACGGGCTTACCTTCCGACTTCGCGCGCGCGAGCGCCTTCTCCATGTCTTGGACCCACATCACCTCTGCCATGGCATCCTCCTTTCGGTACATTTCCATGATTCTTCTTAATATATGAACGGCTCGGCCCTGCGGCAAGAGGCGCTAGGGAAGGATTGGATTATTCCCCTGTTCGGCCTATACTATGCGTGTTTGCCCGGGGTAGGTGAATGGCCGAAAAAAGGCGGATGAAAGAAGCGGTTGTGCCGGAGGAGAGGTACGAGACCCTTCGCCGGAGGATCGTGGGGATCCTGAAGGAGGAGCCCCTGTCCGGGAAGGACCTCTCCGTCAGTTTGCGGATTCCGGAGAGGGATGTCTACGAGCACCTCGAGCACATCAGAAAAACCATGAACAAAGGCGCGTACAGGCTGGCTGTTGAGCCGGCCCGATGCGAGAAGTGCGGCTTTGTCTTCAGAAAGAGGGGCCGGCTGAAGAAGCCGGGGAAGTGCCCCATATGCAGGAGTGAGTCCCTTCAGGAGCCCCTTTTCTCCGTGGAGAGGGCCGGGACGAAAGAGCCTGGCCCTACCTGAACTTTCCCACCAGCTCCGCCCGGGCGAGGATGTGCTCCTTCATCGCCTTTTCAAGGTCCCCCTTTGTCGACCCAGGAGCAAGAGTGAGAGGGGCATTCAAGGCGTAGAGCTTGAAGAAGTACCTGTGGGAGCCGGAGGGTGGGCAGGGTCCGCCGTAGGCCTTCTTCCCGAAATCGTTGATGCCCTGGACCGCACCCTTGGGAACGGCGGCAGTGGCTAACTCCCTGGTGGCCGGGTCGATATTCCATACCACCCAGTGTACCCATGTGCCCACCGGTGCATCCGGGTCATCCATGATGAGGGCGAACGACGCGGTGTTGGCAGGGGGATTCTCTATGACGAGCGGCGGACTCGTGTCCTGCCCATCACACGTGTACTCCTTCGGGATCTTTCCATTCTCGGAAAAAGCAGGGCTCCCTATTTTCATCGGTCCCTCCCCTGAGGCGGCATTGAGAAGGAGGAGGCAGGCCGACACAACGAACACCAAGAGCACCGCCGCGCGCCGAATCATAACTCCCCCTTTTTACATATGATAATGGTCATCTCGGCCCCTTGCCTCGTGGCTTAAAGCGTTCATTCCTCCTTCGCGATCCCCAGCTTCTTCATCTTGTACCGGAGCATCCTCTCGCTGATCCCCACGGTCTCAGCCGCCTTTGTCTGCACCCAGTTTGCCGACACGAGGGCCTCGGTGATCCGCCTTTTCTCCATGAACTCCACCTCCTGCTTCAAACTGCCGTCCAGCGCAGGCTGCTCCCCCGCGTTGGACACGGAGAGGTCTTCCCTCGTTATGTACTCACCCCGGGCGAGGACTATGGCACGCTCCACAACGTTCTCCAGCTCCCTCACATTTCCCGGATAGTCATACTTGATGAGCACGTCCCGGGCCTCCCTGGCAAAGCCCTTGATCGATCTCCTGTGTCTTTCGTTGAACTTTTTGAGGAAGAAATCGAGGAGAAGGGGGATGTCCTCTTTCCTCTCCCGCAGGGGCGGCATCTCTATCTGCACGATGTTGAGGCGGTAAAAGAGGTCTTCCCTGAAGCGCCCCTGTTTCACCTCCTCATCAAGATTCTTGTTTGTCGCCGCCACTATCCTCACGTCTACCTTGATGGGGTGGAGGCCTCCCAGTCGCTCTATCTCCCGCTCCTGAAGCACACGGAGGAGCTTCGGCTGGAGAAATATGGGCACATCACCTATCTCGTCGAGAAATATGGTCCCCTTGTGAGCGATCTCGAACTTGCCGATCTTCTTTTGATACGCTCCGGTGAAGGCGCCCCGCTCATAGCCGAAAAGCTCGCTCTCGAGGAGCGTGTCGGGAATGGCGGAACAATTCACCTTGACGAGGGCCTGCTGGCTCCTTTCACTCAAGCCGTGGATGAGGTTTGCCACTATCTCCTTGCCTACCCCGCTTTCTCCGCGCACGAGGCAGGTCGAGTCCGTCTTCGCCACCCTCACGATGAGACTTACTATCTCGTGCATCTTCTCGCTCGCATAGACGATATTCTCCGACTTCATCTTGTCCTTCAAGGCCTCTTTGAGCACCATGTTCTCATGGATAAGGTGAAGCCGCTCCTCGACTTTCCTGATCTTGAAAAGGAGATCGTCCAGGTCTATGGGCTTCGTGAGGTACTCGAAAGCCCCGGCTTTCAGGGCTGTCACGGCGTTCTCTATGCTGCCGAAGGCGGTGATCATGATCACCTCGATCTCCGGGTTCATCTCCTTGATGCTTTTCAATATGCTGAGGCCATCCGTGTCGGGCAGCTTGTAGTCGAGGAGCACGATCTCGAACGTCCCTTCCTTTACGAGCTGGAGGGCCTTCTTTCCGTCTCCCGCTCCTGCGGCCCTGTAGCCTTCCTTATTGAGCAGGCCTTCGAGAAGGCTCCGCTGCGTCTCCTCGTCCTCCACGATCAGTATGCTTATTCTTTCCATCTTACGCCCCCTTTCTTATGGGGAGGGTGATGACGAAGGTCGAGCCCTTTCCTTTCTCGCTCAAGACTTGAATATCCCCCCCGTGGTCCTTGACGATCATGTAGGAAATGGGCAGACCGAGACCCATTCCTTTGTCCTTTGTCGTGTAGTAGTATTCGAAAATCTTGGGAAGATCGGTCTTTTCTATGCCCGGCCCTGTATCCCGTATGAGTACTTTTGCGTGAGCCCCATCCAACTGGCTCGATATCACGATGCTGCCATCCCTGCCCATGGCCTCGATGCTGTTAACCAGGAGATTGTAGAACACCTGCTTCAGCCTCTCCTTCTGGCAATCGATGAAGATGGCCCCGTCGCTCTCGTCGACTATGTGTATGCCTGCACTCTCCGCCTTTTCGTGGAGCATGAAGGCCACATCCTCGATGATGGCGTGAAGACTCTCCTTCTCCATGGCCATTCCGGACTTGGTGGAAAGGAGAAACTCCTCCACGATCCTGTTCACGCGTAGAAGCTCGCCCTTCACGATGTCAAGGAAGCGGTGGTACTCGTCCACCTTGGCGTCTTCGGGGAAAAATTCGCGTTTCAGCCTCTGTATGGAGATGCCCATGGCGTTCAGGGGGTTCTTGATCTCATGGGCCATGCCCGAGGCGAGCCTCCCCAGGGAGACGAGGCGCTCTTGCCTGGCCATGTCCTTTTCCATCTCCGTGAGCCTGTCAGCGTGCTTCCTTTCGAGCCTGAAAATGACATAGATGCTCCCAGCAATGCTAAGGAGGAGGAAGAAGAGGAGCATAACAAAGTTCTCGCTCGTCCGCCTGAAGGTGTCGACGGCAAGCCTGTTCGGTACGAATATCTCCATTGAATAGTCAGGAAAATATCGGGAACTGAGGGGTTTGCGGATGCCGAAAACGTCTTTCGGTCTTTTCCCCGATCCCAGATAGAGCTTGTTCGAGGCGTCATAGACGTCGATAGCCGTAATCCCCAGCCTCTTTCCCTCGTTTTCGACTGCACTCTTCACGACGTACATCTTTCTGAGGTCCTCCAGCTCCACGGGGCTCAAGCTGAGAAAGACGAGCCGGTCGGGAAGCTTTACCCCCAGGAAAAGGCTCTCGTCACTCGCGCTCGGCAGCCTCATGACCGTCTGCCGGTCGCCCTTGAGGAAGAGGTCGATGCGCGCCTTGTCCACGTTTATCAATCCCTTTCGCTCCAGCTCACTCCCCTTTCTGTCGGTGATGAGGACGTTATTCAGGGGGATGTCATTCTGGTCGGATCCCGGCGGCTTGGTCAATTGGCCGTAAAGGTCGTCGACGATGGCCTCGTCATAGGTTGAGACATTAAGGAAATTGGGCGTGATGATTGAAGGCGTTTTTTCGACAAGGGTGAGGTATTCCATGTTCACCTCGATCTCCCTCGCAAGGCTGTCGAAAAGAGCCTCGGCCTCGCCTCGGAGAAGCCCCTCAATGTTGTTCTTCGTGATGGCTATCTGGAAGAAGCCGGTTATCGCGATGAGAAGGAAGAAAATGGCGAAAAGGAGGAGGGGGAAAAGGATTTTCCTATCGCTCATAGAACCGGTAGGGGCGGGGATTCGTCTCGGGGGGAGCCGCATAAGGGCGAGCCGGGTAAGGTGAGGGCGGGTATGAAGGAGGAGCGTTGGGGGGAGGCGCATAGCGGGGCGGATAGACGGGTCTTCTGTTCTCCCGGCCCAGGAACCTGTTGAATCGTCCTCTTTGCTCCTCGTTGAAGACCGCCGATACCTCGTCGCGGTATTGTCTGAAGAGTCTCAGTTTCTCGGCCTCTATCTGGTCCAGCTCCCTCTGCGCCCTTTCCACCCTTTCCCACTGATCGGGTTGAAACCGCAGGATCTGCCTCAATTCGAACCGCTTTCTCGCCGACTCCATACGGAGCATTCTCCATTCGCCCATGTATTTCCTCTTGATACCCTCTACCTGGGCCCTTTGAGCGTCTGAGAGGTTGAGATCCCTTTCAAATTCCCGATACGATTCCTGGGCAAGGAGCGGCACGGCAAGGGAAACCAGGAGAGCGCATGACATCAGAAACGAACGTACCATACGGTTTGCCACCACCTATCGGGCGGTCCTTCAAGACTCGCCGCGCGGCCGCGCACGTGCTTGCGGGAGGGATTCGCGACCCAACATCCTCCCCTGTGAAGCACTCTCGGCCCTTCTTAGCCGATAGCAATATGGATGCCAGATCGATGCTTCCCTTTCCTCCGAGATTTGGGCGCTCCCCAAGGGCACCCGAGAAACATGCCTTTCCAGAATGACAAAATGGTCCCGGAAGCGTACCATATATCGACAATATTGTCGACGGATAGCATCGGCCCTGGGACAAATGGAAGGGGAAGGCCTGTCTTTTCTCAATGCGTTTCCACCGGCTATCTTGCGCCATTCCACTGTATTTCGGCTGCCGAACGTGCTACTATTATGGTATTCACCCGGAAAGACGCGAGATGTCTGTTGGAAAAACCGCGATAAGGGAAATCTATGGAAAGAGTCGCTCCTGAGGTCCCCCCAGCCAAGACGCCGGCCCGTGGAGACCGCCATTCGCCCGTGAAAACGGTCCTCACCGTGGGCGGGCTCGATCCATCGAACGGCGCGGGCATTACGAAGGACATCGAAATCTTCACGGCCATGGGTTTGCACGGCGTCGCTGTCCCGACGAGCATCGTCGTCCAGGGGCCGAAAGGGGTGGAGAGCGTGAGCCCGGTGCATCCGGAAGTCTTCTCAGCGATGCTTCTCCGGGCAGGAGAGGATTTTGTCCTGTCGGGGATCAAGCTTGGCGCTCTGACGGACGCCTCTTACGTTGAGAGGGTGGGGGAGTTCCTGGCGGCCCGCAAAGAAATACCAGTGGTCCTCGACCCGGTCATGGCAGCGAAGAACGGCCACGTGCTCATCACCGACGAAGGCCTCGAAGCCATGGGGAAGCACCTTTTTCACCTGGCCACGTGTCTCACGCCCAACCTTGAAGAGGCGCAACTTCTCCTCAATGAGCCGATCGAGAACCGGAAGGCCATGGAGGGGGCGGCGAAGAGGCTCTGCCGCATGGGACCGGCCTCAGTACTTCTCAAGGGCGGGCACCTCGCGGGAGAGCCGATCGACGTTCTCTTCGATGGGCGGAAGGTCGTCACGCGTCGGAAGGAGAGGATCGGCAAGACGGTCCACGGGACCGGCTGCATGCTCTCTGCCGCGCTCCTCGCATTCCTTGCCCTCGGGTATTCTCTGGGGGCGGCCTTCCTGGAGGCAGAGCAGGCGATGGAGAAAATCATTGGAATAAGCTCCCGCCCTGCGGAAAATGGCTACTTCTACGGTTACCCCGGAGTGGAGGCGGCGCGCGACGCCGACCGTTGGCGCGTCCTCCAAGCCATGCACGAAGCCGCGGCTCGCCTGGTGGACCTCAATATGGTCGAGCTCATCCCGGCGGTCCAGATGAACGTAGGCTACGCGATTCGAGGCGCTCAAAGCACCGACGATGTCGCGGCATTCCCCGGCAGGATCGGCCTCCACCTCGGGAAGGTCCTCATCAAGGGAGCGCCCGAGTTCGGTGCCTCATCCCATGTGGCACGGCTCTGCCTCGCCTGTATGCGCCGCTTTCCGCACCTCAGGGCAGCTGCCAATATCAGGTACGACGAGGCGGTTCTGGAGAAGGCACACAAATCCGGGCTCTCCGTGCTTTTTGCGGACCGAAAAAAGGAGTCCGAAGAAGGCAAAAAAGAAGAAGGGAATAGCCTCGATTTTATCGTGAATACGGCGCTTTCGCAGGCTGGAAGCGCTCCTGACATCATTTACGACCATGGGGACGTGGGAAAGGAGCCGATCATCCGGCTCTTCGCCCGGGACCCGGAGGAGCTCATAGGAAAGATGGAGATAATAAGATCATGCAAAACCAGCTGATAGAGGCCCGGAACGGAATAGTTACGGAAGCGATGAGGGTCGTGGCCGAGTATGAAGGCATAGAAGCCTCTGCCCTTCGCGACATCATAGCCCAGGGCAGGGCCATTATACTGAACAACGAAAGACACAGAGACCTCACTCCCAGGGGAGTGGGCGCCGGTCTCTCGGTAAAGGTGAACGCAAACATCGGCACTTCTTCGGAGCGGATGAATGTGGAAGAGGAGCTGGAGAAGCTCCGAGTGGCGGAAGAGGCCGGCGCCGACGCGATCATGGACCTGAGCACCGGTGGGGACCTCGATTCCATCCGCAAGACCGTCATGTCCCATGCCAGGGTTCCCGTGGGGACCGTGCCCATCTATCAGGCTGCCGTGGAGGCGGTCCGCAAGAAGAAGAGCATCACGAAGCTCGAGGCGGACGAGCTCTTCGAGGTGATCGAAAGGCACGGTGAGGACGGGGTTGACTTCATCACCGTTCATTGCGGAGTCACGAGGAATGTCATCGAGAGGCTGAAGAAACAGGGAAGGATCGCCGATATCGTGAGCAGGGGAGGCGCCTTCCTCACCGAATGGATGGTCGTCAATGGAAAGGAGAATCCCCTCTACGAGCAGTTCGACCGCCTCGTCGCCATTGCAAAGAAATACGACATGGCGCTCAGCCTAGGCGACGGGCTGAGGCCTGGCAGCATCGCCGACGCCACCGACAGGACCCAGGTGCAGGAGCTGCTCATTCTTGGCGAATTGTGCGCTGAGGCACAGAAAAACGGCGTCCAGGTGATGATTGAAGGGCCCGGCCACGTACCCCTCAATCAGATAGAGGCGAACATAGTGCTTCAGAAACAGCTCTGCAAGCAGGCGCCTTTCTATGTCCTCGGCCCCATTGTCACGGACGTGGCGCCTGGATACGACCACATAACGGCCGCTATCGGCGGAGCCCTCGCCGGGTATCACGGCGCCGATTTCATCTGCTATGTGACGCCCACCGAGCATCTCGGCCTTCCGTCCGTGGAGGACGTGAGGGTCGGGGTCATCGTGGCGCGGATCGCCGCCCACGCCGCGGACCTGGCGAGGGGCAACAAGGCCGCCTGGGCCCGGGATGAGCAGATGTCACGGTATCGCAAAGCCCTCGACTGGGAAGGGCAGACAAGATTGGCCATAGACCCGGACAAGATCAGGACCTTTAGGAAAGAGCGGAACCTTCGCGATGATGTCTGCAGCATGTGCGGGGAGTATTGCGCGATGAAGATCGTCACGGAGTACTTCAAGAAATAGATGGAATATCCGGCAGAATGGCCCATCCGCATATTCACGGTCTCCCAGCTCACCTCGAGGATTCGCGATGTGGTGGCGCGGCAGTTCAGAGATGTTGTCGTGGAGGGAGAGGTCTCTAATTTCAAGGTCTACCCGTCGGGCCACCTCTATTTCACCCTCAAGGACGACGCTTCTTCTCTGAAAGCCGTCATGTTCAACTTTATTGGAAAATACCCTGACGGCCTCATCAAGGACGGGGCGGCCGTCATATGCCGGGGCAGGGTCGACGTTTACGAAAAGAGAGGTGAATACCGGCTCCTTGCGGACGAGATCGAGGTGAAGGGAAGGGGCCTTCTCCAGATGCGGTTCGAGATGCTGAAGGAGAAACTCTTCAAGGAAGGCCTCTTCGACTCGGGCCGCAAGCGGCCGCTGCCCCTTGTCCCCAGGAGGATCGGGATCGTCACCTCGCCCGCGGGCGCCGCTATCCGGGACATGCTGAAGATCATACTCGGGAAATATGGTAACGTGGAGGTGTCCATCTATCCTGTGCGCGTGCAAGGGGAGCAGGCGTGCGGCGAGGTCGTCGAGGCCATCGAGCACTTCAACCGAGAGAAGAGCGTGGATGTCATCATTCTCGGCCGGGGAGGCGGATCGCTCGAAGACCTCGCCTGCTTCAACGAAGAGGCCATGGCGAGGGCCATCTACGCCTCTGCGATACCCATCGTCTCCGGCGTCGGTCACGAGATCGATTTCACTATTGCCGATTTCGTAGCCGACGTGAGGGCCCCCACGCCCACAGCCGCGGCGGACATGGTGGTGCGGGAGAAGAGGGAGCTTGTCGAGACGCTTCGCGCATCCGAGCAGAAGCTCCTCGGCACCATGAGGAAGCGCCTTGAAGGATCGAAGCTCCTCCTCCTGAGAAGCGTCGCCGAGCTGAAGGAGAAGAAGGACTTCATCGTGAGGTACAAGATGTACCTCGACGATCTTTCCAACACACTTCAACATAATTTCACCATGCTTTTTAGGGAAAAGAAGACGAGCCTCCAGGGATGCGTGAGGCGCCTCGGCGACCTAAATCCTGAGAGCATCCTGAAGCGGGGCTACAGCATTACGGTGAGGGCCGACACCAAGGCGGTAGTGAGCGATGCGGGCGTGGTGGGGAAGGGCGACCGTGTGTCGGTGAAGCTGTACCGGGGATCCCTCGACTGCACGGTAGAGACGACAGAGTTGTGACGGACCCCCGGCCGCGACGGCTTACCGGCCGTTGGAAATGTCCGCGGGCTGCGGCTTCTTAGCCAGGCCCGAAACAGGGGGAGAAACCCCGTGCGGAAAGTCGCGCCGTTCTTAGTTGTTCTCCTAATCGTTCTCACGGCGTGCGGCGCCGGGGATGGGCCGCCCCGAGCCGTGCACGGATTCCTTGACCTCTCCCAATGGGACTTTCAGAAAAACGGCGTCGTGGGCCTGAACGGCGAATGGGAGTTCCATTGGGGGGAGCTTCTTGCCCCTCCTGATCTCGATGCCCGGCAGCTTCCCTTCGAAACAGAGTACTTTTCCGTGCCCGACTTCTGGAACGGCCGCGCGGTGAACGGCAAGGTCCTTCCCGGTGACGGCTGCGCCACCTTTCGGCTCAAGGTCCGGCTCAAGGCCAGGAGTGAGGCCCTCGCCCTCAGGATCGAGGATGAATCAACCGCCTATCGCCTCTGGGTAAACGGGACAGAGGTAATGGGCAATGGCACGGTGGGCAGCGAGGCGGCAACAATGAAGCCGTACTACAGAGAGAGCACCGCTTCGCTGCCAATCGATGGTCAGGATCTCGATCTTGTCCTTCAGGTGTCCAACTTCCACTCCTTGCAAGGGGGGCCCTACCGGAGTCTCATCCTGGGCAGTGCCGCCGACATAGATCAACAACAGACAAATTTATTTGCCGTCGATCTGCTTCTCTTCGGAGTGCTCGGCATCATCGGTCTTTACCACGTGGTCTATTTTGCCCTGCGCCGGAAGGACCTGTCGCCCCTCTATTTTGGATGCTACTGTCTGAGCTGGTGCATCAGCACTCCATTCGGGGCGTCCGGAGGGAGGTTCATCACCCTTCTCCTCCCAGGCATTTCCTGGTATTGGCTCTCCAGAACGGACGTTTTGGGCTGGTTTGCGAGCGTTCCTTTGGCAGTCATGTTCTTTGATTCCCTGTATCCGCAGGAGTTCTACAGGAAAGTTACACGGCTTTCACAAGTGACGGGCGCGCTGTTCTTCCTCTATATCCTCGTGGTCCCATCGAGGCTCATCGGCTTTGTCGAGGTTCCTTACGAGATCTTCTCCTTGGCCATGGCCATTTACGTGTGCCTCATGCTCTTTCGCGCAGTGCGGCACAAGCGAGCCGGCGCGGGTCTGATGCTCACCGGTTTTGCCGTCTTTGTGGGCACTGTCATCAACGACATTCTTTACCTGAACATGATGATCTACAGCGTCTACCTCATCTCCGCCGGAATGGTCGCCATGGTTCTCTGCCAGTCCTTCGCCCTCTCCCAGCGTTTCGCCCAATCCTTTCGTGCGGTGGAATCGCTCACCAAGGAGTTGGAGAAGAAGAATGTTGCCCTTTCCCAGCTCGACACCCTCAAAAACGAGTTCCTGGCCAACACCTCCCACGAGCTGAAAACCCCGCTGAACGGCATCATCGGCATCGCCGAGTCGCTCATTGCCGGCGTTACAGGCAGGCTTCCGGAAAAGACCCGGGAGAACCTTTCGTTGCTGGCGTCCAGCGGAAGGCGGCTGGCTGGTTTGATCAACGATATCCTCGATGTCTCCCGCCTCAGGAACAGGGATATCCGCCTGCGGAGACAACCGGTGGATATGAGGACGCTCGCGAACACGGTCATGACGGTCATGAAGCCGCTCACCGAGGGCAGGCCCGTGCTCCTGCACAACGATATTCCCCCATCTTTTTCTGCGGTGTGGGGTGACGAGGACCGGCTCCAGCAGGTTCTCTACAACCTTATCGGCAACGCCGTCAAGTTTACGGACCATGGTGAGATAAGGATTTCGGCCGTACGACGGGATTCCATGATCGAAATATCGGTGGCGGACACCGGCATGGGCATTCCAAAGGAGAACCAGGAAGCGATCTTCGGCTCTTTCGAGCAGGTCAATACCTCTGATACGCGCTTGCACGGCGGCACAGGCCTCGGCCTTTTCATTACGAAACAGCTCGTCGAGCTGCATGGGGGGGAGATCGCCGTCGAGTCGTTGCCGGGTAAAGGCGCAACCTTTCGCTTCACCCTTCCGGCATGCGATCTTGCGGTCTCCAAGACAGCCGAACGAATGCTCCCGGAAAGCATTGCGCCGGCAGCGCGGCCCGGCTCTCCCATGGTCGATGCCGAGCCGCTCGCCATGATGCCCGGTTTCGAGGGGGACGCCTTCATACTCGTCGTGGATGACGACCCTGTGAACCTGCAGGTGGTGGCCAACTATCTGACGTACAAGAATGTGACGGTAGTATTGGCGAGGGATGGCAGACAGGCCATCGACGTGATAGAAAAGGGCGCACTACCCGATCTCGTGCTCCTCGACATCATGATGCCTCGCATGAGCGGCTATGAGGTGTGCCGATGGTTACGACAGTCGCATACATTGTCGGACCTGCCTGTCATCATGCTCACCGCGAAAAGCGGATCGAAGGACCTGGTCCAGGGATTCGCCGAAGGGGCCAACGACTACCTGGTAAAGCCCCTTATCAAAGACGAGCTGCTTGCGCGGGTTGTTTCCCAGCTCAAGCTCAAGCAATCGTACCTCGCCTTGCGGGAGAATGTAACCCTGAGGCATGAGCTGACGGAGCGTAAGCAGAGCGAGCAGGAGCTGCGTGTTGTGCAGCGCCGCTTGAGCTCCATGCTGGACAGCATCGAGGACGCGATCCTGGCGGTCAACGAAAGTGAGGAGATCACCTTCTGCAACCGGGTGAGCGAGAGACTCCTCGGGTACAAAGCTGAGGAGCTCTTGGGAAGATCGTTCTCCGACATGATCTGGCCGTCGGGTGGGGTGTCCGTGGAGGAAGAAAAAAGGGCGATCCGGCGCTGCTTCGACGGCGAGACGAATCAGGATAGAGGCATCGTAACTCTCGTCGACTCAGGCCAGGGAACCTGCGCAGCCCATCTCTTTCTCTCCCTCCTCGATCTCGGTGACGAACCCATTTGTCTGATGATTATGCGGAAAAGCACGGAAAAACTGCCTGACGAACATGCCTCGCGAGGTATCCCGGAAAGCATGGCCGTGATCCAAGCCATCAACCAGAACCGGTCGAGGCTTGAGTCAATCAAGGCTTCCCTTGACGAGCTGCTCCCCTTCGTAAACGACCAGAAGCCCCGGTTTGCGGCTGAGCTTGAGGCCGTCGAAGAAGCGCTCTCGAACGTCAGCAGGGGACTGTTGGACGGCGAAGATTTTGAAAGCAGGCGCCATCTCGCTGTGGAGGTCATGAATTGCTCCCTCGACTACTGGACTCAATGCACCGGTCTTTCGAAGGTCGAGCTGGCCCGGCGGTCGAGGCTCTGGAAAACATATGCAAATGACGACGGCTGGGAGCGCACCCAGACCCTGGACCGCTATCTGAAGATCACTACTTTTCCGCGAAGACCCCTGTGGATCAAGGTTCTCAAGACAGGGGAATTCGTTCTGACCAACGGCATCGTTCCTTCTCCGCTTCGATCAAGGCTGGAGGTCCTGCTGACAAAGCTGCGGGTTCAAAAATAATCGGTACTTCCAGGCCATAGGGAACCATTCCGGGAAGAACATAAGCAGTTTGCCGACGCCCTTTCATTTTTTTCCCCAGATGAAATTATCAAGCTATCTTGATGAGTTACAGACTACCTTCACAGGAGCTTAACGAGCCAGCCCCTTGACTCTTCCGGCCCGATTTTGTTAGACAAGAAATAACATCAAGAAAACATTTGGGGTTTCTGCCGTCGCACGAAAGACAGGACGGGCGAGGCTCGCGCAGGAATAGGGAGGAACGCTTCTCCTCCATGTGTCCCATCCCTCCCCTTTGCGCTTGAGAAGCCGATGCCCGGCAATCCTAAAGGCGAGGAGGAAGAAGATGAAAAGAGCCCGCGAGAACTCGTCAAAAAGGAAGACTCCGTCGCTGTCTGAGACGGGGCCCAGCACTGTGCGGATATCCTCAGCTCTCTGCCGGCAGGGTTTTCCGTCGGGAAGCAGGACCATCGATCTCCGTAATGGGGCTCGGGAGAAGGTATTCGTCGCCGTCCTTCTCGTCGCCGTCCTTCTCGTCGTGATGCCTCATCCCGCGCAGGCGCTCCCTGGGAGCTGCAGCGTTGATCCAAGCGGAGTGGTCACGTGTACCGGCGACCAGTCAGGCGGCATCGTAAGCGGAATAGATTTTCTTTCTCCCCCGGCGAATACGCTCAATGTCAACACCCTCTCCGGCGGGATCCAGCCTGCACAGGGGACGGCTGGTATAAGCTTCCAAAATTCTCAGGACGGCAACATATCCGTCAATTCCGGGACCGCCCAGTCGAATGTGGGCATCACCACGAGCAATGCGCCGGGTATCTTCGTCCAGAGCACGGGCGCGCCCCAGAGTCCGCCGCCGCTCGATCCTCTTCTCAACATCCCCATTCCCGGGACGCCCCAGGTTTCCGGCGGGGTCGTGCAGGTAGAGAATTACGGCAACATCACCACGAGCGGCGCGGGGAGCCATGGGATCGAAGCACAAAGCACCGCCACGGGATATCCCAGCTCCGTGACGACCGCCCTCGACAATTTCACCACAACGGGCATCACCTTTACCGTCACGTCGGTCAACGGCTCGGCAGGGGGCGTCGCACAGGGGGTGAGCGGCCAGGTCCTCGTCCTCAACTCGAGCGGCATACTGACCGGATACAACGGTACGGCGGGCACTTTCACCATCAACGCCGACGGCACTTTCAGCTTTAATCCCGGCACGGCCTTCAACGATCTCCAGAACGGTCAGTCGCGCTATGTCTCAGTGCCCTACGTGCTCAGCGGCTACAGGAACGGAGTGCTCGAGGCGACCGGCGTGACAGCCACCCTCTACGCAGAAGTGACGAACAACGACGGCGTCCTCAGCATCCAGTACAACGCCTACTTCAATACCTACGGCGAGAGCTCGATGCCGCAGACGGAGGGCACGGTCCTTCCGGACCTCGTCTCCTACGTAAACGGTCTTAAGACAATCGCGAGCCAGGCCGGCGGCTCCGGAGGCAGCGTTACAGTGACCAACCGAGCAGGCACCATCGATACCACCGGCAAGGCTTCCTACGGCATCGACGCGGAAAGCCCGGGGCTGGCGGGTAGCACGGGGACGAGCGGCGGCGGCTTCTTTAGCTTCGGGACTGAGCCGCCTTCGCAGGGCGGCAACGGCTATAACGGAGGACCGGTCACGGTTCAGGCTGATGGAGTGATCAAGACCGAATACCAGACTGCCCTGAATGACCCGAACGACGCGAGCATCGGCATATTTGCCCACAGCGCGGGTGGAAACGGCGGGCAGGGCGGGGACGGCGGCACTTACTACAACGGTAGACGAGGTGGGACAGGGGGGGCTGGAGGAACCGTCACGGTAAACGGCTCCGCCACCATCACAACCGCAGGTAACTACGGGATCGGGATCTTCGCGTTGAGCGAAGGCGGGAATGGTGGAAACGGGGGGAACGGCGGAGTATTCACCGACGGCCAGCACGGCGGATTCGGCGGCGTTGGTGGTACCGTCGACGTGGAAGGAACTTGGAATATCACCACGTCCGGAATCGGCGCCCACGCCATCTGGGCGAAGAGCCTAGGGGGCGATGCGGGCAGTGGCGGCAGTGGGGGATGGTTTTCCGGCTCGCCGGCAAACGGAGGGACGGGAGCTGACGGCGGCCAAGTGACCGTGAAAAGCGGAGGACAGATCAGCACTTCGAATGACGATGCTTACGGTATCCTCGCCCAGAGCGTGGGCGGATACGGCGGAGGCGGCGGCGGAGGGGGCAGCATCTTTTACTCCCACGGAGGCAGCGGCAGCAGCGCGGGCAGCGGCAGCCAGGTGTCGGTGACGAACGAGGCGGGCGGGACCATCACCACAGACGGCAATCGGGCGTATGGCATCGTGGCCCAGAGCATCGGAGGAGGCGGTGGCGCAGGAGGCAGCACTGGGAGCTTCATCAGTGTCGGCGGCTCATCCGGGGCAGGGGGTAACGGCGGCTTGGTCGAAGTGACGAATGAAGGCACCATCGAGGCCAAGAACTGGTCCTCCTACGGTATCCTGGCCCAGAGCATCGGCGGCGGTGGCGGTGACGCGGGCGATTCCGGAGGAGCGGTCTCCCTCGGAGGGTCAGGCTCAGGCGGGGGCAACGGCGGCAGCGTTACGGTGACGAATGGCGGCACGGCGTTGACGTCGATAAAGACAGACCAGGATTACTCGGACGCCATAATGGCCCAGAGCATCGGCGGCGGTGGCGGCACCGGGGGCAGCACAGGCGGCCTCGCCTCGATCGGCGGCTCCGGCTCCGGAGGTGGAAACGGCAACGGCGTTACGGTCTATAACAGCGCGGACATAGGAACTTCCGGTCAATACTCGAGGGCAATCGTTGCCCAGAGCATAGGCGGAGGCGGTGGCAGCGGCGGGGCGAGCGGCGGTCTGGCCTCTGTGGGCGGCTCGGGCCAGGGAGGAGGCGACGGCGCGGCGGTCACTGTCACCAATAGCGGCGCAGGTAAGATAACGACGGGAGCGGACTATTCCGACGCCATCGTTGCCCAGAGCATAGGCGGTGGCGGTGGCAGCGGTGCGGGCTCCGGCGGCCTCGCCTCGATCGGCGGCTCCGGCTCCGGCGGCGGGAATGGTAGCACGGTTACCGTAAACAATAGCGCTGAGATAGCGACGTACGGTCAGTACTCCAGGGCAATTGTTGCGGAGAGCATAGGCGGTGGCGGTGGCAGCGGTGCAGGCTCCGGCGGCATAGGCTCAGTGGGCGGCTCCGGCTCCGGCGGCGGCCATAGCGACGTTGTGAGCGTCACCAATAGCGGCGCAGGTGAGATAACGACCGCTTCGGACTATTCGGACGCCATCCTCGCCCAGAGCATAGGCGGTGGCGGTGGCAGCGGTGCAGGCTCCGGCGGCATAGGCTCGGTCGGCGGCTCGGGCTCTACGGGAGCGGACGGCAATACCGTGACGGTGGAAAATAGTGCAACAATCGAGACCTCCGGTCAGTACTCCAGGGCAATTGTTGCGGAGAGCATCGGCGGTGGCGGCGGCAGCGGCGCAGGCTCCGGCGGCATAGTCTCGGTCG
>Ga0335078_10001946_pt1 | contig 31220 bp, 22 predicted proteins | sample Lox_Sample_32_FD_206711 | JGI IMG/M metagenome (GOLD analysis project Ga0335078, IMG submission 206711) | Soil microbial communities from Loxahatchee National Wildlife Refuge, Florida, United States - Lox_Sample_3.2 | ecosystem: Environmental > Terrestrial > Soil > Wetlands | place: USA... | reverse complement strand
CGTAATCTTCTGGCAGAAGTCGTTGCCCTTACCGAATTCCTCGCGAACAATGTTCACAATGTCCTCGGCGTGACTGTCGTCCTTGGCGAAGATCAGCGTCTTCGGGACCTCGCGCCGACCGGGGAAAATCTCCGTAAACACCCGCTCCTTGAAGGTGCGAATGATGGTGCGGATCTGGTCTGGGGCGACCACGTCGCGATCGAGTTCGTTTGAGGCATACTGCAGGTCGTCGTCCAAGGTTTTCCAACGCTTAGCCCGAGTCAGCCGGTCACGCTTCTGCACCGAGAAGCCGGCATTCACAACCGAGCCGTGCTCGCTTATGAGGGTTCGAATGCGGTACAGGTCGAAATCCACGTTGACGCCGTCTGCGACGGCCTGATCATGGCTGTACTCCATAACCAGGTTCTGGTTGAAAAATCCAAAGGTCTGCTTTGATGGAGTAGCAGTGAGCCCGATGATGAAAGCGTCAAAGTATTCCAGCACCTGGGCCCAGAGGTTGTAAATCGAGCGATGGCACTCGTCAGTGATGATGAAATCGAAGGTCTCGATGGGCAGCCGGGGATTGTAGGAAACCGGTACCGGTTCCTTCAGCAGCGTCGAAGCAGTGAATGTTGATTCTTCTTCCAGGGCCGGATCGAGTTCCTCGCCGCGCAGCATGGAGTAAAGCCGCTGGATGGTGGTGATGCAGACACGGCTAACGTCATCCAGCTTGTTCGATTGCATGTGCTGGACGTTGTAGAGCTCAGTAAACAGGCGATTCTCATCGGGAACGCGAAAAGCCTGGAACTCCTTGAGGGTCTGCCGCCCGAGATTGTTGCGGTCCACCAGGAACAGCACCCGCCGCGCACCCGCGTGCCGGATTAGTCGGTAGCTCGTATTGCAAGCGGTGTAAGTCTTCCCACCGCCGCTCGCCATCTGGACCAAGGCCCTCGGCCGATTCTCAGCCAGTGACTTTTCCAGATTCAAGATGGCCTTGATCTGCGCCGAACGAAGCCCTTCGGGGCGAAGCTCCGGCATGTGCCGCAGGCGGGCACGCAGCGTTGTGCCAGCGTGCTGAAGTTCCTGCGCGAGCCACTCGTTGAGCGTCTCAGGCGTATGGAAAGTAAAGACTGGGCGGCTGCGGGCGTCGGGTTCGAGAGTATTTGTGAATCGAGTTTCGACACCTGTGCTTTCGTACCGAAAGGGAAGAGGTTTGCGTGGCGCGGTTACACTATCTGGTACACCTTCACTGTACTTCTGGCTCTGCAGCTCGACCTGAGTTAGGGTTTCTCCTTCCTTCTTCGCCTCGACGACTCCGATCGCCATCTGATCGACAAATAGCAGGTAGTCAGCTTCACCGTGCCCCGATTTGAGCGGAAACTCGCGCACTGCCACTCCCCGGCCAGCGGCGAGATTGGTATTCCTCCGGTCCTGCACAATCCAGCCCGCATCGGTCAGAAACTTGTCGATCTTCTCGCGGGCCTTATCTTCAGGGGTAATCGGCATCTGCCGGGATTATAACGAGAATTGCGGAAATCTCAGCCTGCTTGCTTCGTTCTGTTGGGGTTCTCTTGGATTGGGCAATCATCTTGTGACAAGGGCCCAGTGGGGGACCCTGCACAGAGGCACGACGAGCGGGCTTGCCCATCAGCCTTTTCCTGAACGAGTTGCCTCTCGTCCTTCGTTCTACTTCTTGCAACGCGCCACGAGTCCACCTTTGTTTCGAGTTGCCGCTGAGGGTAGTTCCCCGTGTTCACGTTCAGGCAAATGGAGCTCCGACCACCTCTCATTTAGCCTGCCACGTCAAATCGCGATGCACTAGCGGGCGCACGCATCCAGCTATTGCCGACATGCATTCTCTGTCAGAGAATGCTGACAGTCATGCTTCGTGTATTCGAGTCCGGCTGCGCGCCTGAAAGGCTCGATACGGCTCGGCAATTCGTCTTGAGATTCCCCGCCGGCACAGAGGTCATTGTGATAGGCAACTCTCACGACACGGCTGATGACCTCGTTCGCAGCGTATCGATAGCATCCAAGGCCACTTTCGGCTTGCACAGATTCAGCCTGACACAGCTAGCTGCGCGTTTTGCTGCGCCGGAGATGACCCGTCGTGGTCGCGCACCCAGTACCGTATTGGGTACAGAAGCACTAGCTGCACGCGCCGTGTTCGAGGTGGTCCAGCGCGGCGAGCTGAAGCATTTTGCTCCTGTTGCCGCACGTCCTGGTTTTGCGCCTGCGCTTGCTGCGACGATAAGCGAGTTGCGTGCCTCGGGCGTGGTCACGGATACACTGGAACAATTTGGCGCTGCAGGCGCCGACCTTGCAAAGTTGTTGCGTGAATTCGAAGCTCAATTATTATCTGTTGGCCTCGCCGATCGTCCCGCACTTTTCGGGATCGCGACTCATGTTATTGAGAACCGCACGGAACAGCTGGTCGGGGCACCGGTCCTGCTTTTGGATGTGGCAATTAATGCGCGTGCGGAGCGCGATTTTATCGCTGCCCTTTGCACGTCTGCACCAAGTGCTTTGGCCACCGTGCCAGCCGGGGACGAGAAGACGTTATCTGCGCTGGAAAAGATACAGTCAGAACGCAGAACAGCGCCGCGCAGGTTCGAAAACTCGCTCCAGCGGTTGCAGAACTACGTCTTTGCCGACCTGCCATCTGACTCATACGCCAAGGACAGTCAAGTGCGCCTGTTCTCTGCGCCAGGCGAAGGACGCGAGTGCGTGGAGATTGCGCGGCGGCTGCTGGAAGAAGCCAAGAACAGGGTTGTTTTTGACGAGATGGCCATACTCGTTCGAACCCCCGAAACTTATGCCCCATTGCTTGAGGCAGCATTGAACCGTGCCGGCGTACCAGCTTACTTTGCTCGCGGTACGAGTCGGCCAGATCCGGCAGGGCGCGCCTTTGTGGTCCTACTGGCCTGCGCAGCAGAGAGTTTTTCGGCCAAGCGATTTGCCGAATACCTGTCACTAGGGCAAGTGCCGATGCTAACCGAGCAGGGAGCGCCGCCCTCAGATCGCGAGGTCTGGTCGCCAGCTACCGACGAGGCGATCCCCTCGCCACCGCGCGTAGAAATACCAGCGCAATCAGCAGACATTTCTGATCACGGCCGAGACTCCGACGCGGAGCCAGTAGTTGCGGGAAATCTGCGAACACCGCGAAAGTGGGAGGAGTTACTTGTGGAAGCCGCCGTCGTTGGCGGCAAAGAACGTTGGGCACGTAGGCTTGATGGCCTCGCGGCCGAGTTGCGTTTGAAAATCCGTTCCCTTCAGAAAGTGCAGCCGGAGTCGCCACGGCTGATTGCGCTCGCACGCGAGCTCGTCAATTTAGAGCATCTGCGGCGCTTTGCGCTGCCGATCATAGAAGAGTTGGCTGCATTGCCGACGCATGCCAGCTGGGGACAGTGGCTGCTAGTCCTGGAGCGGCTCGCGCCAATGGTATTGCGCTACCCGGAACGCGTTTTGAGTGTGCTCGCCGAATTGAAGCCTATAGCAGCTGTCGGACCGGTCACGCTCGATGAAGTTCGCCAAGTGTTGGCTGATCGGATGATGCAGCTCGAGGTTGAACCACCGCACCGCCGTTTCGGATGTGTGTTCATTGGCACACCGGAACAAGCTCGTGGACGCTGCTTCGACACAGTGTTTGTGCCGGGCTTGGCCGAACGTATCTTCCCACAGAAGCTCAGGGAAGACCCGATTCTGCACGATGACCTGAGACGGCGAATCACCACAGCTGATCCACCACTTATGACGCGCAGTGACCACGCCGCCGAAGAGCGTTTGCGGCTACGGCTTGCCGCCGGAGCTGCTCGTAGGCAGATATATTTCTCGTATCCGCGGGTTGAAGTCGCTTTGGCGCGCCCACGAGTGCCATCCTTCTATGCCTTGGACGTCACTCGCACGATGCTAGGTCACCTCCCGAACGTGGACGTATTCGAACGTGATGCAGCCGAAGAGTCGAATGCCTTGCTTGCTTGGCCAGCACCTGTCGATCCCCTGCAAGCCATCGATGACATCGAGCACGATCTGGCAATATTGCTGCCATTGCTGCAAGCAGAGCCCGAGAAAGTTTCTGGTCGAGCCCGTTACCTGATGGATCTGAATCCTGACCTTGCTCGCTCGCTGCGCAGCCGCTGGCAACGCTGGCACAAGTCGTGGACATCTGCAGACGGACTCTGCCATCCGACCGACGCAACACGGGCAGCTCTCGCCGACTATCGGCTGAATGCGCGGGCCTATTCGCCAACCGCATTGCAGACTTTTGCCGCATGTCCCTATCGGTTCTTACTTTCAGCCATCTATCAACTCGCACCGCGCGAAGAGCCTGTCCCAGTACAATCGATTGATCCGGTTACTCGGGGCGCCATTTTCCACCGCGTGCAGGCGCAATTTGTACGTGAAGCCCTAAAAAGGAAGTTGCTGCCGCTATCACCCGCCGCACTGCGCGACGCGCAGGTGCTAGTCGACCAAATTCTCAACAAAGCATCGGCGGAATTCAGAGAACAGCTAGTGCCGGCCATCGAGCGCGTCTGGGAAGACGAAATCGAACAACTGCGGAGCGATTTTCGCGGCTGGCTGCTTCGACTTACAGAGCATAGCGACTGGTCTCCAGTGCTAGTTGAATTCGCTTTCGGCCTCCAGACGAACGACGGCTATGATCCGGCAAGCACGGCTGATCCGGTGCAGCTCCCTGATGGCTTCCTTCTACGCGGCATCATCGACCTGACCGAGCAGAATGCCAGCCACGCGCTCCGAGTCACCGACTACAAGACCGGGAAGAATCGCACTGAAGAAAGCATAGTCGTCGGCAATGGAGAGCTGCTGCAGCCAGTGCTTTATTCGCTTGCTGTCGAACGAATTCGTAAACAAAGCGTGGCTGAATCGCGGCTCTGGTATTGCACGGCAACGGGCGGTTACAGCGAACGAGTCGTTCCGATCAATGATGCGACACGTAGCTGCGGGAGCGAGGTGCTGCATATCATCAACCGGGCCATCGAGGAGGGATTTCTGCCGCCGGCACCAAAAGAGCGCGCGTGCCAGTGGTGCGATTTCCGAGTGGTCTGCGGACCCTATGAAGAGCTACGTGCCGCTCGCAAAGATGGAAAGCCACTTGCATCACTATTTCGGCTAAGGGAGATGCCATGATGCCGACGGTTGACCAGAAGGCACGCGACCTCATCCGCACCGCACTGGATACCACCATCGTGGTGGAAGCCGCTGCGGGGACTGGGAAAACGACAGAACTGGTGAACCGCATCATCAGCATCCTGGCCGAAGGTCGCACGACGGTGGATCGCATTGTGGCAGTTACGTTTACAGATAAAGCTGCTGGTGAGCTAAAGCTTCGCCTGCGGACGGGGTTGGAGGAAGCGCGAGCCCACGCAGGCAATGACCCGCATCGTCGACACAATATTGAACAAGCTATTGCTCACTTGGAAGAGGCGCGCGCGGGAACAATCCATTCCTTCTGTGCGGACCTTCTGCGTGAGAGACCGTTGGAGGCTCGCGTTGATCCTCAATTCGAGCCGATGGACGAAGCTGCCGCCGAGCAGTTGTATGGAGAAGTGTTCCGCTTCTGGGTGCAGAAAACGCTGGAAAATCCGCCCGAAGGGATACGGCGTTCACTGCGCCGACGCGCCATGGATGACAGTCCGATCGACCGTTTGCAACGAGCTGCATGGACACTGGTAACTTGGCGCGACTTTCCTGGCGCTTGGCGTAGGGCGGTTTTCGACCGCAACGGTAGCGTTGACAAGCTTGTCGAGCAATTGAATCAATTCGCTGATCTCAGCCGCCGGGCTGCAAAACTCGATCATCCGGTCTACCTAGGATCTTGGCGTGCGCGGCAGGCGAGCGACCATATTCGCGCCACCGAGCGCACGCATCCGCGGGATTACGACGGGCTCGAAGCAGAGTTTGTTTTTCTGAGTCGCCAAAGTGATTTCTGCAAGTTCGATCGCATGGGTACGCGCACTTACGGAGCAGGCGTCACTCGCGAAGATGTGCTCGCCCAGCACGCGATACTCGTGGCTGCCGTCAAGCAGTTCGCTGAGCACGCTGATGCTGACCTGGCAGCATTGCTACACTCCGAGTTGCGCAACAGCATCGCTGCCTACGAAGAGCTGAAGGTTCGTACCGGGCGACTTGATTTTCTGGACCTGTTGTTGCGTGCCCGCGACTTGGTGCGTGAGGACTTGGCCGTACGTGAGGACCTACAACATCGATTCACGCACATCTTTGTCGACGAATTCCAGGATACGGATCCGCTGCAAGCGGAGCTTCTGATGTTGCTGGTTTCGGCGGATGCCTCTGTTAGCGACTGGCGTCAAGTCACGCCCGCACCGGGCAAACTGTTTATCGTTGGTGATCCCAAGCAGGCCATTTATCGCTTTCGTCGCGCCGACGTAGGACTGTATAACCAGATCAGAGACCTGCTGGTTGAACGCGGCGCGGTCAAGGTCGATTTGAGCACCAGCTTCCGATCCGTTCCTTCCATCCAGAACTTTGTCAACTCCGCATTCGCGCCGCGGATGACCGGCGATCTTGCGACCCTCCAAGCGGGATATGTTCCGCTCACCCCGCATCGAGTTGACGATGCAGACCAGCCCTCGGTAGTGGCTCTGAGTATCCCGCAACCATACGGAAAGAAAAGGTTGTCAGCCGAAGCGGTTCTGAAGTCTCAGCCCGACGCGGTCGGCGCGTTCGTTGAATGGCTCCTTAAGCACAGCGGTTGGAAGATCAGCGAACGGGGGCGCAGCGACCGCGTACCGATGGCAGCACGTCATATTTGCATCATGTTCCGTCGCTTCGAAAAGTATGGCGATGACATGACGAAGGCCTATGTCGATGCGCTGGAGGCGCGAGGAATCCCGCACCTTCTGGTGGGCGGCAAATCATTCCACGAGCGCGAAGAGGTTGAAACACTGCGTACTGCCGTGGCCTCGATCGAGTGGCCCGATGACGAGCTGTCGGTATTCGCCGTTTTGCATGGGTCGCTGTTCGCCCTTCCTGATGACGTCCTGCTGGCATACCGGAAGCAGTTCCACAAACTGCATCCCTTTCGGATACCCGCGGAACAACCAGAGTCCCTTAAACCGGTCGTCATGGCGCTGGAGCTGTTGCAGTCACTTTCCCGGCGCCGCAACTACCGCCCCGTGGCAGAAACTATCAACGAATTATTGAGAGCAACGCGAGCGCACGCCGGCTTTGCCATGCGCCCCTCCGGCGAGCAGGTCCTCGCTAACGTTATGCGCGTGGCGGAACTGGCACGTGAGTATGAATCCAGCGGGGGCACGTCTTTCCGCGGGTTCGCAGAACAACTGCAGGCCGATGCTGACCGCGGCAGGCAAGCGGAAGCCGTCATTTACGAAGAAGGTGCTGAGGGCGTGCGTCTGATGAGTGTCCACAAGGCCAAGGGGTTAGAGTTTCCAGTGGTAATTCTGGCCGACGTGACTGCTAAGATCGCGCACTCGGATCCCGATCGCTACCTCGCTGCCGAGCGAGGCTTGTGCACGGTTAAACTGGCTGGCTGGGCACCTCGCGAACTGCTGGACCATGCCGCAGAAGAGCATGGACGCGATGTTGCGGAAGGCGTCCGGGTGGCCTATGTTGCTGCGACGCGTGCTCGCGACCTGCTCGTCATACCAGCCATCGGAGATGACGCGACGCCCGGGAGCGGACCACAGATGGCCGCGGAGTGGTGGGTAGCACCCTTGCATCCGGGCATGTACCCGCCGGAAGAGCGTCGGCGTAAACCGTCGTTTGCGAGGCAATGCCCACAGTTTGGTATTGACAGTGTCTTGGTGCGTCCGGACGGCGACCCTGCCGACGAGACCAACGTTCGCCCCGGCGCGCATGGCTTCGGGTTTGGAGACAAAGCCTATAGCGTTGTGTGGTGGGATCCAAAGGTGCTGGAACTCGGAAAAACACCATCGTTTAGTCTCCGGCAGGAGCACTTGCTGAAGGAGGTCGACACTACGGTTGTCGAACGAGACATACGGACTTACGCCGCTTGGCGCGATCAGCACCGCAAGACGGTGGAAACGGGTAGTCGGCCTAGTCTGAATGTGCTGACCGCGAGCGAGCGCGCTAGGGCGGAACCGAAGTTCGAAGTGGGTGACATCGGCTTGGTTGAGATTGCCGTTAGTGCCCGGCCATTTGGACCACGATTCGGAAGTCTTGTGCATGTGATTCTCGCAACCTGCCCGCTCGACGGCGAGCTCGAACAAATACTTGCTTCGGCACAATTGCACGGCCGAACCCTTGGTGCACCGACGGAAGAAGTAGAGGCAGCGGTGACGACCGTAGTCGCTGCGCTCCGGCATCCCCTGATGGAGCGTGCTCGGAAGGCCGCCGCATCTGCTGTCTGCTATCGCGAGATTCCGGTTACGCTGCGCGAAGAAGACGGCAGCCTGGTCGACGGCTTAGCCGACCTGGCATTCCGTGAGAATGGTAAATGGATCGTGGTTGACTTCAAGACCGACCAGGAACTGTCTGGAGCAATGGAACGCTATCGCCGCCAGGTTGCTATCTACGCGACTGCGATCTCCAAGGCTACTTCGAGCATCAGCGAAGCATTTCTATTCCGCTTGTAAGCCGCATGATCACAGCAGGCTGTGTACATTGCTGCTAAACTGTCACTCTCGCGCAGAAATTAGAAGTGATATTCACGTGGTGCGGTGTAGCGGTGGTGCTACAAGCTGCGTAAGTGCTTGGAATGGAGGACGCATTGGGAGGACGCGAACGAATCCTGTACAGCAGCCCAAGTACCGGACCACACGGCGCAGGCAAGGCCGTAACGCCTGTGGAGACCAATTCGCCCGAGGTTGCGATCCAAGTCGTACTTGCTGATCTTTTGGAGGAACCCGGCCGCGAATTGGTGCCTTGGATTCAGGAGCGCTTTCCTGGTCGGGATGGTCGATTCTATGCGCCAGTCGTAAGCGGTACGAGGGCCATCATTGACGAGGTCGTCGGCGGCCTGCAGAAACAAAGTAAGGGCGAAGTCAGTCCGACTCTTCTGGATCGGCTAAGCTTCTCTTGGCGTTTGCTCAAGAAAGCTGACATTCTCGTCCGAAAGAGGAAGAAGTCGGACATTCCGGCGGTCTGCCGTCTGGAACATGCAGCAACGATTTTTCAACCGCTTTTGTCCGTACCCCTTGAGAAGCCCCTTTTAACAGCTCTCGTTCACCGACTTCGCCTTGGTGAGAATTCTGAATACCTCTACCACTATGTCGCGTTTCGTTGGGCTAAGGAGCCCAGCAGACTTCCTAATCCATTTGGGAACATCGGTAACAACAAAAACCTTGACCTGTTGCGCACGCTGATCTGGTGGTGCGTTCGTGCGCGGCGTGAGGAATATGTTGAAGTGCGACCAAACGACCCGGTTCGGATTGAGTTTGGTTACGTTGTCGAGCAGATACTCGATGACCTCAAACGGTGGTGCGGGCCCGAGGTCGAACAAATTCCCGACCTGAATGGTGAAGTCGAGCGAGAACTAAATAGCTGGCTTTCGTACAGCAGATTGGGATTCAGTGTTGACGAAGGAGCTCCGGACAGTCCAGATCCGGACCTGGCGAAAGCATTCATCAAGCACAATGAACTGACCACGAAGCTCCGTGTACACCGAGCCGGCGGCGATTCCGAAAAGAATGAGCGAGTCAGGCAACTCGAATCTCAGCTCAGGCAGTACGCCGAAGAAAACCGCATACTCGAAGATCGCCTCCGGAACTTGGAGGGCGCAAGCCGAGGTCAACCAACTCCATCCGTCGATTCCGACGCGGGGCTGTCATCCTTCGCCGAGCTCAGGGAGATGCTGAAGATCGTCGATACCAAGTATGCTTTCGACACACTCAATTCTGTCCAGCTTGGAGAGGAAACGCACCTAACCCTGCGTTCATTTGTTACTCACCTGTTTTATGCGCTCCGGAAGCGGGGCTTCACCGAGTACCCCAACGAAGAGGAATTCACTTTAACGTATGAGGCTTCAGGTCTCTACGACTGCGACGGTTTTGAGGTGCCTCCGGCGGGTTCGGTGAACGTCAAGGTCGTCAGGAAAGGTTGGGCGTTCAACGCCAAGGGAAAATGGGTTCCTGTACGCAGGGCGCGAGTTATATCGTCGCGTGACAGAGACACGCGTAGGACCACCGAATGAATCCAGCCGTAGGCGTCGATCTCGGCACGACTAACACTGTTGTTGGCGTCCAGACTGATGCCACTGGCCCGCGGACTCTGGATATTCCGCAGCCAATAGATCAGCGGAATGTATTGGAGACACGAGATCACATTAAGTCCGCGGTGTATTTCGAATCTGCGGAAGCCGCAGTTGTCGGTGCTTTTGCTGCGCAGAGACTTGGAGCATTCCGCTCTATCAAGTCGCGAATGGGGTCTCGCTGGCGCATGCCGCATCCGTTCCGCGAAGGTGTTCGCGTTACTCCTTCCTACATATCCGCACATATCCTCAAACTCGGGTTCGATCAGCTAGTTCGTCAGTTCCCAGGTTGGGACAGGTCTGCAATCGTTACCGTTCCCGCGTCATTCAATACTGATCAACGCAGCGACACACTACGCGCGGCAAAATTGGCGGGCTTTGACGCGGTTCGGCTACTTGACGAACCTACCGCGGCTTTCTACTACTTCTTCGAGCAGAATCGCGAGTCGTTTCGCTCCGCAGCGGAACAAACCATTTTGGTCTTCGATTTTGGAGGGGGCACTCTTGACGTATCGATCATCCGCGTCCGCTCAGCCGACGGCGTGTTGCAGGTCGATGCCATAGGGCGATCCCGCTACAACAATCTCGGCGGCGATGACGTGGACGTCGATCTCGCCTCCTTTCTTCTCGCGCTATGGGAGCAAGAGTTCGGCTGCAAAGTCAACGATCTTTCGTCTGACGAACAGAAATCGTTGTTCCAGCTGCTTCAGCACCGGGCATCGGCATATAAAGAAGAGGTGGAGTTTTATTTGGCATCTGGCCAGCAACCGAGTGAGTTCGCAGTGGACGAACAATTGCCAGGTCCTGCGCGGCGGCACGTTCATTTGCAGAAGCGACTATCGCGTTCGCAATACGAAGAAATAACAGGTCGTTTCTTCCTTAATTCCGGCGATCTAAACATCTTCCGGCCCATTGGCCAGGCATTTGAGGTCGCGCGTGCGATTGCTTCAGGCTTTACCAAGGACAACATCGATTTAGTCCTTTACACCGGCGGGGCGTCACGTATGGCTGCAGTCAAGGCTGCACTTGAAGCATACTTCGCGCCGAAGCCATGCTACTCGATTACCGATGAGGAGGCATGTAATACCGTTGCGCTAGGTGCTGCTAGCTGCCGTTATGACGAACGGCAAGCGGCTTCTGGGGTCACGATGACATATCGTTTGTTGGAAAGTATTCTCACACGCGATGATGCTGGGGCCGGATACGTAAGGATTGTTCCGTTAACAGCTGAGCCCAGCAGCCAGTTCGAACCAGTTACTCACCAGTTTGTCGTCCCGCGTCCGACCGTAAACCTGCATCTGCCGTTGTTTCGAGGCGCTGGGCCAATGGACCATAACCTCATGGCGATGCAAGACCTTGTGTTGCCCCTCCCGCACGTGGTCGACGAAGGAACGCAATACTCTCTTTCATATCGAGTCACGGAAAACAAGACTGTGCAATTGCGAGCTGAATTTCGATCAGATGGTGCCGAGTCCTTCTTTGTAAACGGCGAGCTGGAGATCGATCAAGACACCAGAGACGTTAGCGCGGCTCCTATTCCGCTAGCACGCATCAACTGAGATCGCTTATGGCTACACTTCTCGACATCGGTGCAGGGCGAGTCGTCCCGGTTGCGGTCTTCTACAAGGTTTCAGAATTACTGGGGATCGGTCGCTATTCCGAGGTGTACAAAGCATTCGATACCAATTCCCAAACCGACGTTGCCGTGAAATTGTATTCAGGCTTTGATCCAAGCGCACATGAGATGGCGAGAGCCGAAGGCGAAACGTTGGCAAGAATCGCCAAACTGAACTCTGAGTATTTTCCGCGCCTCCGGCGCAGCGCTCGTCACCGCATGCACAATCGCAATCACCCGGTGCTGATCTTGGAATTGGCGTCCTACGTCGACGCGAACGGGCAGAAAGCGGTGTTCAGTCTCAAGGAAGTGATCCCAGAGGCGGGCGAGGCGTTGCCGCCGAGGCCAGACGCTGGTTTCTGGGCGTCCGAGTCGCTTGTACACTGGATTATCCATCTCTTTCAGGGGGTGAAGCAGCTTCACGAGGTCGGAATAATTCACCGCGATCTCAAGCCAGCAAACATTCTCATTAAGCGTGCGGCTGGACAATCCGTCTCGTTGCCCCTGTTTCTCGATTTCAACAGTGCTGCCTCCACGGAGTCGCAGCCCTCCCGCGGCACACCGAGATACCTACCGCCGGAAGTCGCGTCCGGTAAACGAACGGCTCCGGCGACGTACGATGACCTGTGGGCAATCGCGATGATCGCGTGGGAAATGATTCACGGCCAAGGATCGTCGCCAGAAAATGGTGCGAAGCCGCATGATTACATCTCTGGCTCCATCCCCAACTCTGTAATCGATGTGCTTAGGCGAGCGCTACTGGTTTCGCCAGAATCGCGATACCAGAGCGCGGGTGAGCTCGTTACAGCGCTCGAATCTGCCTTTCGGAGTGACAGCCATGCCGAAGAAGAGCTGACTGCTGACGAAGTAGCACGGGGACGTGCCTCCATGGAGCGAATCCGGATTGCGATGTGGCAGGCCCTGGCACCACCGGGAGAACTCGTTGTTCCCAAGGAGGTTGAGGTCGCTGTGACGACCGCGATCGCGTGGCTGTCGGAAGAGGAGACACAATCTCTAGATCTGGTAGCAGAATTGGTACGGCTCGGTCCGCTGGCCATTCCCATATGCTTACAGCAAGGGTACCGGCTGTCTCGTGAGAAAGCCGCGTATGACGAGATCGTTCGGGCAATTGTGCAGCTTTCGTCAGCAGATTTCAGTATTACCCTACGGTCAATTGATAAATATGCGCTGTCGAGCAATCTGGGCGTGAGAGCACTATGTTGGGCCGTCTGCGAGGCGCTTCACTATTTCCCAGAAATAATGCTGGATTCGTTAAAAGGGGACGAGGGTCTTCTTCTCCCGGACGAACGGCTGAAGGTTGCTGATCTTTGTATTCGGTTCTCGACAAGAAAATCGGCGGTGCTAGCTCTTGTCAAGTACATGTGCCGCGAATACATTCTTGATCGCGCTCGTTACCATGATCTCTGCACTACGGTCGCGCGAAGGATTCACGAATTACAGCTTCGCGACGAACCTGCCGCTAGTGGAAGCACTCCACAACAGTCGATCGTCGTTCGCCAACTAATAACCCCCTTGCTGATCGCTCAAGATACCGAGCAGTGCGTCTGGAGAGAACTCCGAGAATTTGATCAAATTGCCCATTCTGCCCAGGAGGAGACCGAAAAGGGACTGATTGAACTGATGGCAGAAGCCTTCGCCGCGACTGGTTCGGCAGGTCTCGAGATTCTCAAGACCGGCAAGGTGCCGCGGAACACCGGGCCCAGCAATTTGCCCGTATTCCGTCGTTTTGCAGCGAAGCTCGCCGCTACAAGTCCTGAGGCATTGGCATGGCTGAAGTCTCAAGCTCCCCGAGATTTCGATGCCCAAAGAGCGGTTGAATCTGTGTCGCGTGATTCGGAAACCAAACAGGAATCACCGGAGAAGTTACTGGCGGAGTATCTGCGCTCTGGCGACAAGAAGTTATTCAATGAGCTCCGGTTCTGGAAGACAGGAGCAGTATTGCAACGCGTTAAGTCGCGATTACAAAATGAGCCCTCTTCCTCAGAGTTGGATCGTATTCTAAAGCTTCTTAAGGGCCACGAAAGCAGGCAGAGGGCCGCTGTTATCGACGTACTGTTGACGCATTGGGCGACGCTGTCGAAAGCTGATTATGCCACTGCTGTCCAAGTGTTGACGCAATTCGAGGTTCCTCCAGCATTTCTGTCGCGTGCTACGGACATGCTTAACCGTGATCTCAGCGGACCTCATTCACCTGCTGCTAGAAAGGGGCTTGAGCTGCTGCTGCGCTAAAGGAGAACCTCGTGTCTGCACAGTTGGTGCTTTGCGGCGAGCCCGCCGTGGGAGTTGGTGGAGAATTCGAACTGGAGTGCGCGCGAGAGCTTCGAGACAATTTGCCGGATGGGTACGTGATCGCGACAAACGTTAACCTTCCCCGCGGAGCAGGAGAATTCTACGAGTGTGATGTGGTGCTGTCCTCTCCCGGACTGTGTGACATTCTTGAGCTCAAGTGCATTAGGCCCGACGTGATTGTCTGGGAGGATTCAGTCACCAGCCAAACGGGTTTCAGTATAGATCGCCTATTCTCGAAACTAGATCACAAGGCAAAAGTACTCTCGTCACGTCGGGAAGCGCGTCCGTTTCCTTCAGGCACCCAGCACCGGTCAGTCAGGGTTCAGTCGCAGGTAGTTGTTCCTTCGGACACACGGATCACGTTTAAAGCGTCGATCCATGCGAAATCGAAGTCTGTAATGACCGTGGCCGACACGGTCGCGAAGTATAGAAGTATCGCCACGTCGGCCCCGCAATTTCGCGACGCCGTTGCTCGACAGGAAAATCTGAACGCGTGGATGGCATATCGAGACCAGTCGTCACGTGGACAGCGCAGGACGTCACAGCACCTCGGTCGATTCGTTATTCGTAGGCAAATACGCCGACAAAACGGCATCTTCGAGTACTTTGCTGTAGACGAGCCTCCATGCCAAATGGAAGTGCTGCTACGCGAATTTCCTTTCGACCCAACGCTTCCAGCTTCGCAGCTTCAAAGCTACCTGCGAGCGGTTGCTGGCGAGACAAAGGTGCTGATGAAGCTGCGGCACCCCTACATCTCTTGTGTCGTGGGGCACTTTCAAACGGGAGCCTCATGGGTACAAGTTAGTGATTGGTTCGAAGGGGAGCAACTAGAGGATAGCTGGCCCATCATCGCCAACAGCTCGGTGTGGGATAAGATCAACATTTTCTTAAAAATCATTGAGGCGCTCGAATTCTGTCACGAGCGTGGAGTATTTCATAGAAATGTAAGTGCCGAGGCCGTTCGGGTTGCAGCCGATTTCTCTGACGTTAGGCTGGTCGGGTTTGATTGTGCACTCGATCTCTCAGGTACTTCAACCAGCAACGCTGTGGCTTCCAGTCGAAGGGACGCCCGCTTAATCGCTCCGGAAGACTTACAAGCAGGGCACATAACAAACCCTCGGCTTTCAGATATCTTCCAATCAGGACTGCTCTTGTACCGAATCGTAGAGAATGGGAAGTGGCCCTTCGACGACACGTTTGAATACGCCACGAAAGGCGGAATTCTGCGTCCGTTCTCCGAGCAAGCCAAGGATCGTGAGACGGAGGTTCTTCGGAAAGCCGCAGTCAGCATGCTTGCCTTACGACCGGACAATCGCCCCGACTTACTCAGCAAGGTAAAGCAGCAACTTCAGACTCTGTTAGCGTGATCGACACAGGCATGGCACTGCCTGAAGGCGTCAGGGACCGACCGCAACAACCCGTGTTTACGTCTCAATCAGGAACGTCCTGATCGCAATGAAACGCGGCTAGTATGCTTGCTAGCACGTGGTGAATTCATTGACTTTTGGGAACAATAGCGGTCTGATACTCTCCTCAACTGAATTGACTCCGGAAATGCAAATTCCAGCTGGAACGAAGTGCGACGAGGAAGATTGGCGTGAAGATCAGGATTAACGACTTAGCCAGAGAACTGGAAGTCAAGAGCAAGGCCGTCCTCGATCTTCTGCCAGTTGTTGGCATCGCCGAAAAGAAAACGCATTCCGGTTCCATTTCCGTCGAGGAAGCGGAAAAAGTCCGACAGCACTTCCGATCCCGCGATCACGAAAAAGCCCCGCGCCCGCAGCGTCCCCTGCCCGATAAACTCAAGACCAAGATTGATCTCTCACACGTTTCCAGGCCCGGTGACGTTCTAAGGGCTGTCCTGCGGGCAAAGCAGACGCTGCCCGCCCGATCACGCCAGTCTGAACTTCCGACCGAGCTCCCTGAGGCTTGGCGACCTGTGCCAGGACAGCCCATATATCGCCGAAGAGCTTCTACGGTGCCCAAAGTCGAGCCCTCTTCCGCTGCGGCCAGAACCCATACTGCCCAGATACCGTCGCCACGTGTCCTTATGCCGCGGACTGGCCCGCGTCCGCTTTACGCAACGCACACAACTCAAACTCCGGTGAAGCTGGTTGCGACCGACGGGGCGAATCGCGAAGAGGAAGCCGCTCGGCAGAAGGCTATTGACCAGGCTGAAGAGGCCCTCAAGGTGCTGCGTGAGCAGGAAAAGAAACAGCGTAAGACCTTGAGTGCTGAATAGTTGTCGTCCGGACGGAATTGCTCGGGTGCCGCAAGTGTCGCAGCAGGATCTTCGAGGAGTGAGTTCGCCCGGTGCGCCTCGCCGCGCGGCTTGACGAGTTTGGCCTAAGAACGGTCACAATTTTAGGCACACAGAATGCCGCTCTAAGTTACTGCGTGTCAATCGTCAAAGCCGCAGTGAGCCCGCATAACTTGCCCGAAAACAGTCACAATTTAGGCACAACGGGCGACTACCCCAAGACGGAGTCTCTTTAATAGCGCACGGAATAGCGGGACCTTGGGTGTCGGCAAGAGCTGGACTTTCAGTCCCCTCTTCATCGGGGAAGTCTCTTCAACCGGCCACTGCCGCCAAGCAGCCAGCCCTGGGAACTGCCTTTCAGTCCCCTCTTCATCGGGGAAGTCTCTTCAACGTGGCAGACCCGATGCTAATTGGTGAGCCGGGGGGCACTTTCAGTCCCCTCTTCATCGGGGAAGTCTCTTCAACTACCAAACCAGTGCCGATGAAAAGTAGTGGCATGAATCCTTTCAGTCCCCTCTTCATCGGGGAAGTCTCTTCAACCATGGCCCTAACAGATATCAGCAGTTCGCTTGGTGAGCTCTTTCAGTCCCCTCTTCATCGGGGAAGTCTCTTCAACTCGGGATCACGTCAGCGCAATTAATGCGCTTCAGAGCTTTCAGTCCCCTCTTCATCGGGGAAGTCTCTTCAACGATATTGAGGAGGAAAACACATGGTTAGCAAACCAAATGGCTTTCAGTCCCCTCTTCATCGGGGAAGTCTCTTCAACAGAAGCCAATGGTCGCCATCAACACCACTGTTATCCAGTCTTTCAGTCCCCTCTTCATCGGGGAAGTCTCTTCAACGACGGCAGAACTTGTGGTTCAAGGTTTGCGTAATCCTTTCAGTCCCCTCTTCATCGGGGAAGTCTCTTCAACCGCCGGACGGCTTCATCATCAGCTCTAGACTGGGAACTTTCAGTCCCCTCTTCATCGGGGAAGTCTCTTCAACGGCTTGCCCGAGAAGGTCCGGGCGATCTGCCGGTGCTTTCAGTCCCCTCTTCATCGGGGAAGTCTCTTCAACGTGAAAAAGAAGTTACCCACCACCGGGACCGAGAGATCTTTCAGTCCCCTCTTCATCGGGGAAGTCTCTTCAACCGCAACCGTTATGGCCGCGCCACTAGACGTTTGCTTCCTTTCAGTCCCCTCTTCATCGGGGAAGTCTCTTCAACTTCAACGTCCGCAGATTATGCGAGGCTTGGTTCAGGCTTTCAGTCCCCTCTTCATCGGGGAAGTCTCTTCAACAATGCTCCCGAGCGTAAGGAGCCTTCGGCGAATCGCCCTTTCAGTCCCCTCTTCATCGGGGAAGTCTCTTCAACTCGGACAGAGTGTCCAAGCCGGGCGCGATTGCGTAAACTTTCAGTCCCCTCTTCATCGGGGAAGTCTCTTCAACGGTCGAGACTTCGATCATCGTTGCCGGTCTCGGGGGCCTTTCAGTCCCCTCTTCATCGGGGAAGTCTCTTCAACTCTACTTTCGAGATGGCAGTGGCGCTATTCTGTAGCAGAACTTTCAGTCCCCTCTTCATCGGGGAAGTCTCTTCAACAGCCCTACAAATTGCTGGCGGTGTCATTGGAGGTCTGTCTTTCAGTCCCCTCTTCATCGGGGAAGTCTCTTCAACTGCTCATCAAAATGATAGACCCAAGCCTGCTTTAGCTCCTTTCAGTCCCCTCTTCATCGGGGAAGTCTCTTCAACAATCGACAGACTATGGTCTCCTTATGATGTCTATCATCTTTCAGTCCCCTCTTCATCGGGGAAGTCTCTTCAACCATCCACGTACGGCACACAGTTGTGCAGCTGCGCGCTTTCAGTCCCCTCTTCATCGGGGAAGTCTCTTCAACCTTACACGTTTGCACTTTGTGCTTGCGTACATGGCCCCCTTTCAGTCCCCTCTTCATCGGGGAAGTCTCTTCAACCTGACACGAAGCTCGTAGAGCTTGGCGTCTTCGCCTTTCAGTCCCCTCTTCATCGGGGAAGTCTCTTCAACCGCTTGCGATGCCCAGCAGAATCAATAACTTGCAAGCGGTCCTGGCACGCATTTTGCGAAACAGCCTCAACTGCACAAAAGTAGGCCAGGTTTGCGAAAAGCCAGCAGAATGTGCCACCTCCAGCATTAGAAAATGTCTCCGCAGAAATTGCGAAACTCGCATTCTTCGCACCGAGGACGGACCGGCGTCGCAGAAGGGAGTACGCCGTCCCTAATCATAGCCCTAATCTCCGCCAGCCGCTGCGATGTTTGTTCCTTCAATTGCCTCGTCAACGCAACCGCGACTACCTGGTGGACCAGCGCCAAGTAGATGAAACCGGTCTCGACTGGCGTCTGGTAATTCTCTTCGACGAGCAACGCATACCCAGCCAGTTGGACGACATGGTTGCGATGCGGCCGGCCCCGCGTGTACTTGAAATCTACGGGAAAAAGGCCCTTTGGCGAGACTATCAGCAGGTCGAGTTTGCCCCTTAAGCCCAGCCGTGCTGATTCGAGCCCGACATGGAATCGCCTTTCCCCGGAGCCAAGTTCATATCGCTTCAGAGTCCGCCGACTTTCGAGCGCGTCTAACCTTAATTCCTCCTCCTTTCCACGCTCCATTTTGACCGTGACCTTGCGCTCGACCGGCATGACGGTGTTGTAAAAGACAATGCGCGGGCAGTACTCGAACTGCTTCAGATCGTTCACCCGAAGCGGAGTCAGACCGGGTTCCGCCACCGATAATTGTTCGATGTCAATCATGTTGCTGGGGTGTCAGGCGGCGGGATCGAGCCCGATCCGTTACCGTCGTTGACACTCCCGTTGCCCTTCGCTCGCTTCTCGTCTTCCTCGCTCATTTTGGGAACATCAACAAAGAGATAGGCGTATGACGCTGTTCCCAGATCCTTTTCACACAACGGCTGAATGAGAATCTTGAACGCCGGTTCCCATCGCCCGGAAGGTTCTGTCTCTGGGGGATCAGCAAAATCGACTTGTTGAATACGTGTGTCGGGGAAATCCTTACGCCAGCGGACCTCCCATTCTCGTTGAACCTTGCGCATTCTTTCGTAGAGTTCTTCGCGCTTATTTTGTGAGAGCTTGCCCCGAAAGCAACTGTATTGAATTCTTTGCAGACCAAAATCTTTGCACGCTTCGGCGACACGCGTCCGCGCCCGATCGTCCTCGACATCGTAAATAACCAGCGTTTGCATTTCCATGATGTGCACGAATCCGCTCAAACGTCCCTTTTTGCAACAGCACGTTGAGCCGAAGCTAGTCCTTCACTGCTTCCCAGATGCCATTCGCCGCGATCTCAAATCGCTGCGCGCTCAGGCACACAGAGCCCGGCACCCAGCAAATCTGTGCCTTGGTTACTTCCTGTCCGAACCGCGCGCTGCTCTTTGTTTCGCGACCGACAAGCGGTTCCATCATTCCCCGTGCCTTGATGCCGCGGACGGCGGCGTGAGCCCAGAGGGGTTTGCCGATGGCTATCCTGATTACTGGACGGCTACCTTGCAACTCGACCGTGTAATTCTCTAAGCTTGAAACCGCACAGGGTTCTCCTTCCAGCCGGAGACGACCGAAGCCGTAGCGCCTCTCGCCACCGATCTGCAAGTCGCGAAGCCATTCCGGCCACCGTTGGCCACCGAGTGCCGTCTGACCGCACCCGTCCAGGCAAACCCATCCCTGAAGTCGCGTGCGACGCCCGGTGTTGTCGTATGGGCGCAAAAACTCTACCTCGTGCAGAGAGCCCACGGAGGCAGCCGTCGAAACCGGATCCAGAGCTGTAGTCGCGTGAGCCCAGACAAACCGGCGCTCAAATTCGGTTTCCGATAGTTTTCCGTAGCAAAGAACGCTGCTGGTGTAGTTCGGAAAAAGGAAGCCGTTCTCATTCACAGGAAAGAAGTAGGTGAAAACGCAGTGCTCGCCAACCCATCCGCCGATCTTTTGGTAGTTGCCTTGGGGAACACTATCGTATGTGAAACCCGAACGTGCCAGCCGTTCGGTGCAGGCGGCCCAAAGGTTGCGCGCTGGGACGTAATAGCGTGTGCGCTGGACATTCCCCACTTTGTGACAGCCAATGTGGAGGGGGCTCTGCAATTCGTACGTCAGACAATAGACTTGCCATCCCATGACTCACTCTCCAGCCCCTTGGCATGATAGCGGGCGTAAATTAAGGCTTGTTCCAGGAGGCACTTGGCCAAAAAGAGGGAATCAACGTCATCAGCCAGCCCCCTGCTGGCGTTGCTTCCACGCACTGCTTCGAGAGAGTCCGCGATCCTATCAAACACCGAAATCTGTGCAGCTTGCAGCAGAGCGTGCGCCTGAGCCCTTAGAGCCTCAGCGCCTTTCTTTTCCCGCTCACCACGAGAAGCCTGGTAGAGAAAAAAGGCATACACGCCGTCTTCTTGCAAAACGCCAAGAGATTTCGTGATGTGGTTTTCAGCGTTCTTCTTCAACGCCACGCGAGTCTGCCGAGCTATTTCCCAGCCGTACCGCGCGCACAGCCGATCCAGATTCAAGCAGGTTTCAGCGCTCATTGTTGACCTCCTGCTTGCTGCAATCCGAGAATGCGCAAACGCCCCATGCCGCGTGAGCTCATTCCACCCACGCCAAGAGCCTCGAAGTAGCGCAAACCATTCTTTACAGCAGTCACAGCTTTCTGGCGGTTGTTCTGAAGCGGCTCCTTATCTCGGATGCGATAGTATCTCGGGTCGCTAACTGTGATCTCGAAAGCAAGCACCGTACCGCGCGGCAAGGCCTCGTAGGTGAAGAGCGCACCATCCGCTGCGGCCCCAGTTGTGGGGTCAATGCTGACTGAGGTGCGCACCTCCAAATTGTCATTCACGACGTGGCTAAAGAACTTGTCCGAGACCAGGACGGCACGGTTGCGGATTTCGTCAGGTATTCCAGGGAGTTTGCTTTTATCAGGTGAGAAGTCGTTCCGCGCATTCAACATCAGCCATCCAAGGTTGAGCTTGCCCTGCGTCTTTATCCCGGCGGCCACCCGCACCATACCGTCATCGAGAATCGGTTCCGTGAGATTGAAATCATTCAGAATGCCCGGGCAAGTGGCCCAGACGGGGCCCGCCAGGGAATGCACGGGAAACAATACCAAGCGCGCATCGGAAAACTGGGCCAGGCCCTGGAAGCTGCCGCTCTCGCCTTTGGCAAAGCCGAAAGTGACGCAAAGAGGGCAATCGGACTCGCCGCAATGGCCCGGCCGGGAACTGCCTCTTGGCTGCCCTTGGCCAGCACAATGTGGAAATTTTCCATCTACCTGCATCGCTGCGTACGTTCGGCAGGCACCGGCGATACTGGTGCCGGGAATCTTAGGCAAGTTTGTGCCCGGCTCGCGCACGATGCTCATATCCACACGCCCCAGGCGATAGCCACCTGTACCCACGTGAACGGGATCCAGAGCTAGGGCCAAGTAGCTCAGCGTTTCATACGGCTGCTGGTTGTTGCTCACTTTTCTTCTCCTGGTCCTGACTGAGCGGAGATTTCAGAATGTGCAGATACAGGTCAAAGCAGTTCGCGAAGCGCCCGCTAGTTACGTCATCGGGCGTGACAAAATCTCTGCCTCTCTGCCGCCAGAGGCCTGCGTCTATTAAAGTCGCTTCGATCAAGTGACCGAATTCGTGCGAGTCCCTTCCCCAAATGCCGGCTTTGGTCTCCAGGAGTTGGGCCACTCCGCGCAGGCTCGTACCTGTGATGCCACTTTCCCCGAGGCTCTTCCACATTGTGATAATCCGCGGCAGGTCGTCCAGTAACATTCCATGTTTTTTGGGGTCGAATTCGAAGCGCTGTGCTGTGTGTTCGAGAAAGGTGTAGGCAAAGCGGGAGGGCATAACCCGTACAGGGTCGCCTTCACGCAGGTCTTTGACGTGGATGAGCCAGCGACCATCGTGCTGGAAACGATAACGCCGGTTGCTTACATCCACGCTGCCGTCAACAAAGAAGTAGGGATACCAGACATCCTCGGTTGCTCGATCACCCATTCTGATGGGAACATCGAGATGCAAACGCTGCTTATCAAGGCCAAGGCGTAGTTGCCACTTGTCGTCCCCTGCACCCTGGCTAGATTCGACGGTCCAAGATTCCTCTGTGAAGACGACCTGCTTGAGCATCCGGCGCGCCGTATCCATTACCGCCATAAGCGGCATCTTGCGCTGGAAGAACACCATGCCAAGAAACAGGGGCAGCCGGTTTTGCACCTTGCTGAATTGTTTTCGATACTGCTTGCGAATCCTGTCCGCTATATCCAGGGCCTCACTCGCCGGCATCAGCGCAATGAACTGATCCGGGGAGGCAAGCAGCGTCGAGTACGGCAGGTACTCCGCCCAAGAGCCTGTAGCCTGAGCGGCTGTGCTTACATTGAACTGGCGCCGAATCCTCGGGTTGTCGGGATCGCCGACCTCTATCTGACATCCCTTCCATTCCCGCTCTAACTCCTGCGGGGTATTGGCCTGTCCCGAAGCCCACTGCAGGTTATTGATGGTGACGAAATCCTTTTCGGCGGCTCGCCAGAGGAGGCTGACCGACTGGCCGCTGATCGTGCCGTCATAGGGGAGATTCTCTTTCCAATTGCCCTTATCGTCAGGGGTGATGAACATGCGCGCACGGTGCAATCGGGCTGTGGCATTTGCTGCCTCACACAAAATTCCCTCAACGGTGTCCGTCCAGAACCGCCGGCAGGTCTCCCAGACACGCCGCAACCGAGCAGGAGAGGGGTTCTTGGGAATGCAATTAGCGTGATCGTTTTCTTTGGCGCTCACCAGCAGGGTCTGCACCAAGTCGCCAGAGAGCCAAGCCTCCAGCTCAAGTTTGCCCACAATCAGCGCCACGCGTCCGTTGTGGTCGGCGACCTCGTCGAGCCAGATGGTCTTGGAAGGAGTTTTCTTCCATGCATTGAGGCGCGACTGGCGGCGCTGCAAACAATCCCCACAGGCCTCCTCGCCTTCACGCATTGGGCGCAGGCGGCAAACTGGGCAGATTTCGCTGTTAGACGGTGCGTCATTCCACAGTCCCTCCCAGCGGGGAGTGTAGTTCTCGTCGTCGGACGGATACACCAATGCCTTGCTTGCCTCGCCGCGCTGGTGGTGTAACAAGTTTCTGAGTTGCTCGGTGACCGTGTTGCCCAGAGGCGCACCCACCTTGATGCGCGGCATCAGTTCAGGTTCGATTTTCTCTACTGTTATGCGCAGGAGCTCACACAGTTCCGGCCAGAGATCTATGTCGGGAAACGTAAAGTAAATGCCAGTGCTGTCGCGGTAGACCTCGTTTCCCAAGGGATACTCACCCTCGATGAGATGCTTGGCCCGTTCGCAGGCCCTTTGTGCCACATCCTCATAGGCCAACAAGTCAGCGATCTTGATTGCCTTCGCGTAAAAACCGAGCACATCAAAGTTAACCCGCAAGAGGCGCCAGCGTAGTTCATCAGGATCTGGCTGAACCCCGAGGAGCGAGCCCGCTATGGCTGACTTATACAGACCGGCAACTGTGGCCGACCAGTCGCCCAGCGTCACTTCATTTATCGGGCGGCGCGTGTCGCCTAATGCTCCTGTAAAGGCTTCCTCCACTTTCCGAACAAATAAATCGCGATCCAGCAATGATGCAAATGGGAGCGCGGCCAGACGGGCTGTCAACCCATTTACCGCACCTCCCTCCATCCCAAATGCATTGCTCAATCTGGTATCGCCTTGCAGTTGCTTGTTGGATTTATCCCGTACATCTAACTCCTTCTCAACGTGCGCTACTGCGTGGCAACGTCCTAGTACGCGTAGAATCCACGGCTTGGAAGTATCCCCGATGACTTTGGGCATGCCAATTTCAATGAGATCCTTAATGCTCACCTCTTCGTTAAGCAGATCTACGTCTGGTAGAGATGACGGCAGGCGGTGAGACTGCGCGGTTTTGTAAGGATATTGTGGACCCGATGGGGGATCGGATGCCTGATAGACAATGAAATCATCCGAACACTTTCCCATGTCATGTAACCACGCCCCGACTTCGGCCAGCAGCAAGGCGTCGCGGTGTTGTCTGAGCAAGTCCAGCTTAGAAGTGGACATTGTTCACCTCGCCGCTGACTCTGCTAAGGCGGGTGAGCGGCCAGCCTCGTACGTTCGCTCGCGTCCGCACACCGGCATTCTCAATCTGATCTTGTGCAGTGCCGAAGCCGCTGGTGCGTTTGGCGGAAAAACCGTAGGTCAGCATCACGGCGCTCACGCCTTCGGCGACAAGCCTCAGGTCTTCTTTCGCTTGCGTGTTCACTTCGTTTTCAGGCTTTCCGATTAGGTCACAAGGCGCGTAGAGCAAGCTGAAAGTACCTTTGGAGCCTGCAGGAACGCACTCCAGGTAAATCGGGTTCGTCCCCGCCTTTGTCTTACGGGAATGGGGATTGATGACCTCCACATCAATCAGATCGAAAAACGTTGGGTAAAAGGTCAGGCGCCCGCTGTGATGGGGCATCTCTTTGGACTCGGCACTCAGCCCGAAATACTCCTTGACCAGCTTTCGGTAAGGTAGTGCGGCGTCTTGGTTCAGCCCATCCAGGTATGCCGCAAAGTGTTTTGCTTGGCCGGGCTCTTCGCCCTTCTCGTCTCCAAAAAGCATGGCCTGTCGAAAGCGTTCTCTGGCAAAGTCTTCACGCTCGAGTCGGTCCTTCTTCAGCGCGAGCCTTACGCGCATCGCCGTCCAGCGCAGCAGACCCTTCCAACTCGCGGCAGACATAACCGGCACTTTGAAGACCTTATCCTTGCGCACCGGGTTGACGCTCTCGTTGACGTAGAAGGGATCGTCGTCCTTGCTCATCCACGGTTTAGCGAGGGTAAACGTGAAGCGAAGGGACCAGGAGCCAATGGGCAAGCTCGCGAGATGCACGTCGGGCGTGGCCAATTGTAGTGACCGCAGGATCCGTAGTTGAGTTGCGATTAGCTCATTGAAAGCGCCCCGTTCAAGCATCTTCTTGTTTTTATTCCATCGCCCATGAACTATCTGAAGGTATCCGAGCAAAGGAGAACTGTCGCTGACCAGCAACCGCACTTGGGTTGCAGAGTCGCCTTTAGGGCGTTCGATGAACACGTCAAAACTCACGGATGACCTCTTCGCCAGTCCTGATCCTTGCCTTCGCGCCGAACTCAGTCCGAAGGTACTTCGTGATTTCGTCCCGCATTTTCACGTCCTGCGCGTAACCCCAAACGCGCCCAGAATCGGTCTGGAATGAAAATATCTTCTTGCTGACCGCGGGTGTGTTGCCACTGCCTCGGTCACCGCGCAAGAACGGTTCGCGTGCCATCAGTGCGTTCATCTGATCACGCCAGAGGAATGCCCCCCGAACAAAGAAGAAACAACGGAGGTCAGGGTACCCAGCCTTTCCCACATCGGTCCTAAACCCTGAGAGGTACTGTTTCGCTTTGTCCTGGTTGCATTTGATTGTTAGAGCGCTCTTCAGGAAAACGAGGCCGTAATCATCTCCAACACCTTTCCTTACTTGCGGCTTTCGGGTTGTCCTGCCCCCGATGGAGCCCCACTTTGCAGCTATTTCTACGGACTTAGTCAGCAACCAGCGCTCCTCATCGCAGATGTGGCGAAGCTCAATGAAGTGTAAAGCGAACTCAACGCCCTTGTTTAGCGGGGACGAGATCAGCCCACCGCTCGTGCCAAACACCTGCAAACGAATCTTGCGTGACCAGCCGGTGCTACCGAACACCTCGCATGCGCCACAGTGATCCGTGTCCCGGCAAGGACTGTTGTCAGTGGGGTCGCAGGCGGATCCGCCAAGACCACGGACGACGACTTCGTACCACCAACGGAGCGACCCCAGCAGTCCCGTCTCATGCAGACTGTCGCAATGCTGATCCACTCCCCCAGTCCATACATCCGTCAATGCCTTCAATCCGAAGGTCAGCGTCTCAGCCATTTTTCGTTTCCCTTGCGCTCAGGTCTGTCACCAGCGAAAACTGAAAGGTTTGTACGCGCCCTTCCCGCGAAGAAAACTCACTAACGAGCGCGCCTGCATCTGAATGATTGAGCGGACCTGATACTGCTGTCCGTGAAAAGACTCACGGGTGGCGAGTCTTTCCAGGATTTTCTGCGCAATGGTCCTCCTGGTATTTTCGTCCAGCATGCCGTCTTTCATAGTGATCTGCTGTCCGAGGTTGGTGAACGCGATCACGGTGCGATCCACTACGGGCTGACGGAACTCTTCCACCATGTCCAACACGAGCGATGGCTTCCCCGGCCGGTCTACGTGAAGATAGCCGGCAAAAGGTTCCAATCCGGCGTTGACCACTGCACCCCACACGTGCGCGTAGAGAATGCCGTAGCCGTAATTGAGTAGCGCGTTGAAGGCGTCGGACGCGCCCTGATGGACACGGCCCATGAACTCCGCCTTGCTCTCCACAATCGCTCGTACCCCTTCCCAATACAGCCGTCCTGCCACGCCTTCCAATCCCATCAGTTCCGCACGATTCTCGGCGATTGCCGTGCCTTCGACTCGCCTGGCCTGCAATTCGAGTGTGCGCAGTTTGCGGGCAGTAGTGGACACAGTGTCGAATCGCGCCGCATCTGACTGCTTGAGGTACTTGCCGAAATACAGCAGCAGATGCCTTTGGTTGCGGACCTTTCCGCGCACGATCAATCGCGCGAAATCCAGCCCGCGCTGGTCGTGGTAAGCCAGAAGCTGCTCACGCCGGGACTCGACCGTAGCGGTTAGCACCGGCGACGAGAGCATGGCGTATGGACGGCCGGAAGCCTCGATGAAACTCAGCCGGATCCCGCGCTCGCAAAATTCCTTCAGTAGGTCGGAGGATAGCGAGACTCCGCGAGAGGCAACAACTACTTCACTGATACGGAAGAACGGGAATTCATATACCGCCTTGCCGCCGAGCTTGACTTGCATCCGCTCGCTCTTCTTGCCGAGGTACATTCCGAACCCGGAGAGGATCAGTTGAGCGGCATCTTCCGCTTGGGCAACGTAGAGCTGGCGGTTGCCGTCCGAGGTCGTCAGTCGATGTTCTATCGACGTGGTGACACCATCCGATCTGACCGGAGGCTTTCGAACCGCTTGGTAGCTGACGGGAAAAGCGAGGGCAAGGCCTTCATCGACGATCACCTGCTGCCCGGCCACGTCTTCGGGCAATACCAGTCCGAAGTCCGGATCAAATAGCCATCCTGTTTCCGGAACTATTTCGTCAGTTCGAAGTGGCTCTAGTTCGCCAGTCAGCAAGTTCCACTGACCCAAGTCACCTTTGGTTCCGCCATCGACTGCAACTGCGGAAGTTGGCTGCATGTATGTACCTCACAGCGGATATCGAGTTCTTGGCAACTCCTGTTATGCAACTACTTTAAGGCCATACTCGCTGTCATATGGAAAATCGGTCGTCATCACCCTTAAGTTCTGATCCCAAAGAAACTTGTCGTGATGCCGCTGCACTTGATACCAGGAGACTGGCACAAGCAATTTGGCGGCTTCTAGAACCGAGTCTTGGCTGAATCGGCCGTAGGCATCCACTACGGAACTTGGAAGGACCTCAGTTCCCTGGAAAAGACTATCAAAATGCTGCTCCAATGCATCGTCGGTATCGAAGGCGCGCAGGGAATCGAGGCAGGACCGACGAAATTCGCTTCGGTTCCTATCTATTTCCTCCATCCACCTGCGCTCTAGATCGCCTTCGTAGATTCTGTCCAGCCATTCGCTGACCTTTAACTCATCAAGAATGCTCTCGTGATTCTGTTGCAGGATGGAGAGGCTTCTTGTCACTAACGCCGGATCATAGACTTTTGCATCATTAAGCGATTTGGTCAGTATCCGAACAGGAACAATACCTTTCCTCCGAGCGCGATTCACGCGGCCAAACCGCTGCACGAGTGCTTCCAACGGAGCAGGCTCCGTGATGATCGTGTCAAAATCCAGATCTAGACTAACTTCCACGACCTGCGTGGCGACCGCTATTGTGGGGGCGGCTTGCTCGTGCCTCGGAGAAAGACGCTTCAGGAGCGCCGCTTCTTTCTCCAAGCGGTCACCCACTGCGAACCTGCTGTGGAGCAGTAACCGTGCGGCGGCTGGTACTACGGCGCGAAGTGAATCGTACAGGCGTTGCGCTGTTCCGACCGTATTGGCGGCGAGCAGCACCGAATGTCCTGCCTCGAATTCTTGTAACGCCAGTTCGCAGATGCTGCGGTCAAGCAGGTGCCCTTCCAGGATCTCAATGCGATGTCGTGCAAATTGCTGGAAGAGGAGAGGATCAGGTGGAATTTCACTGGCTGAGAGCACCTCGGAAAGGGTCCGCCGAAGCCAGGAAGGCATTGTCGCAGTCATCGCACAAACTTTCACGTTCCACCGCGACACAAGTTCGTAAAGAAGTTCGAAAAGCAGCCCGAGTCTTGCGGGTTCGTAAGCGTGAACCTCATCTAGGACAAGTAGCGAGTCGGTCAGAGATGCCCAGACTCCCTCGTAACCCTTCAGACGATATGCGGCTTTGAGGAGTTGATACGGCGTGGACACTCGAATGGCGGGCTTGTTCAGTCGACCGAAGTTGTTGTCCTCGCGCGCCAGTCTTTCAGCGTTCTTCTGGTCGTAGCCACGATCCATTAGCGCACGGTAGATCGCTTGCAAGCTCTTTGCATGCACTAGGGCGACATCCCTGCTCAACAGATCGGTCAACCGACTTCGCATTGCGTTAAGACTAGCTTGATATGGAAGCAGAAAAACTAGCGTCCGCCCGGTTGTCTCATCAACCTGCTGGTTTCGCGCCCACAATAGAGCAGCCTCGGTTTTCCCACTTCCGGTGGGTGCGGACAAAACAATCGAACCTCGACTTCGCGTCGCGGAATTCTGGTGGGGAAAAAGATCACCGTCGCTCAATCCGAGACTGGACAGCAGAGTGCCTTGATCGGGAAGGCCCGAGTCATCCAAGGCTGGCGCGTGAGCCGACGCAAGGTGATCGGCGAGCACAACAACGCCCCTCAAAGCCAGAGCTGCCTGATTTCGATGATCCCGAGCAGGGAGTTTCTTGAGTTCCCCCCAAAAATTCAAATAGGACCTAAGTCCAGCGACGAGAAGTGTTGAAAGGTCTTCCTGTGCCTGAGCGTTCGCCACGGCGAGAGGCTCGACGCCGAAATCTCGCATCGCAAGCTCATCAATTTTTGCGGAGGCACAATGTTCAGTCCAGCCCAGAATTGCCTGCCATGTGTCAGGATCAATTTCGTTGACCAGTTCGGCACAGCCCCAGTCGTCAGGATCCAAGCGCGGGTTGTACAGCTCTTCTAGGATTATTGGGGCGTCTTTGTGGTGCGACGCTATCCCTGCTGCGATCCAGCAGAAATGATCGCTTTTCGGCTTACAGAAAGAACCGAGGAACGCGAGCGAAAGCACCTCGTGTCGATGACGCCAGCGCAGTCCGCCGGGTCGCAGAGCGGCCTGAAAACCCCGGGCGGATTTCCCGAGATCGTGAAACCAGCAAGACCAAAATGCGCGGTGCCATAGCCGTGGTTCGCCGACGCGTTCTGCCAGTGCGGGATAACGCCTGGCGATCTGTTCCAGAGCATCAACTACAGCATAAGTATGCTCGACCAGGGATTCGCCTGGCTGCCCTTCAGGGGCGCTCTTCGCCCAAATGCCGCGCAGTCCTTGTTCGCGGGTTGCAATCAAATCCATGAGTGCCATATGACGATTCGACGCCCAGACCCCCAACTCGGCGAGTTCGGGTCAATCCAGACAGGGCCATCGCTTGCATGCCGAAGGGCCAGTTTTGCGCCACGTGGTGGCTCGACTTCGCTGTTGGGCCACCACAGGCGACGATCCAGAACAACGTACCGGTCCCAAGTCACGGTGTGCCGCGCGCGTGGGTCGATAAATTTTGGCATTTGGAATGTCGTTCCAAAAGGAAGCCGGTCACGCATCGCCCACGGAAGCAGCGTATTTTCGAGATATCCAAACTCAGCCCGCTCTAGCTCAATCAATTCCACAGATCGATAAGCCGCCAAGTCTTGAGATCGCCCAAGCAACACTGGAAAGCTGGGAGAGCGAAATGTCTCTGCCCAGTGGTTGGTCTTTTCGCCTGCATCGAGATAAAGCGTCAGTTTCGGATGGAGCAGAAGTTGACGGGGGAGGACGTTTGTCTGGACTTCGATATTCTTGACGTGTCCCCAGGCTCGATCCAAGCGCCCGCTGGCCACTGACGTCATGTGTAACAACTCAAGATCATCGCCTGTACCGTCACAATAGAAGCTGTAAGCAAATCGCAACGCTTCGTGCGGCGCCCAGTCGCCTAAAGCACTGCAAATATGCCCGTAGATCGTTGCTGGCGGCGGCATCGGGTACGACGGTTGCCGACCTACGTGAATATGCGGATAGCGAAAGGATGTGACCGTTCCCTCCATCTCAACGCGCAATGCCTTCATTTCACCCTCATTGGAGCCAAACGGCGTTCTTCGAGTCGCGCAGGTCGTTTGCTAGCTGCTCCAGAACCGCACGCGGATGGTCGAATTCAAATTCGATGGTCTCCTGCGCTGTCTTTCCTTCGTTGAATTGCTCAAGCGCCTGCTGAAGGGCTGCACGCTGTGTGTCGCAAAACCCTTGCACCCAGCCCACGTAGAGCTTCGAGAGAATCTGGTCTCGCCATGCGCCGAGACTCTGCTGCACAGCGTTGCCATTCACCTGCGGCTGACCTTTCTCGTCGGCACCGATGAGGTACTGCAATGGGTTGTTGCCCCCTTTCGTGACCATTGCGATGAAAACGACAGGCGTCACGTCGGTGTAATGCAATGCGAGCTTCGCGCCACCATAGACAATCCCCAACGCTCGCAACAGAGCCGCAACTCTTTGCGTGCGCTGCTCCAACG